>Ga0316575_10000586_pt1 | contig 10701 bp, 8 predicted proteins | sample J5NA_FD_203072 | JGI IMG/M metagenome (GOLD analysis project Ga0316575, IMG submission 203072) | Rhizosphere microbial communities from salt marsh grasses in Alabama, United States - J5-7_050615r2r3 | ecosystem: Host-associated > Plants > Roots > Rhizosphere | place: USA: Alabama | collected...
CTTTATATCGCTTAGGGTATTTGCGCTCATCATATCCTTCCATTATTTGTCTAAGGGGTGCCGGATTGCAGCACCGATTGGATAAATTTTCTATCTAAACAATTTTTATTTCTAATTATTAATCGGATACCATATTGTCAACAGATACATAACTTATCCAAGAAGCATATCCCTTATCCGGTTGAATCGGGCCGCCCGAAGGTTTCCATCTCGTCCAGATTTTGCTTGACATTTGATTTCGGCTTTTTTAGTTAACTAATACGAAACATGTTCACTATTTGTTAACTTTTTTATCTGGATTTTAGTTGTTCAAAAAGTGAGCCGATCGCTTACCCGTCGCTTGACAAATTCGAAAACAAGCTTGAAAGCAGCATGTTCTATGCAAAAACCGCTTCAAGAAAAAATCAGGGAATTACGAAAAAACAAGAAATATACCCTGGAACAGCTGGCCCAAAAAGCAGGTTGTTCGAAATCTTATATTTCTCAGCTTGAGAAGGGCAAAAACGTTCCTTCGGTCTCCATGCTGGGGCGTCTGGCCAGTGCACTCGATTCACAGGTATCTGAGTTGCTTTCAGAAAACAGTCAAGAATTCCAAAGGGACTGGCATCTGCCCAAATCCGAACGGCGAATGATTCAATACCCGGACGGCAAGGTGACCAGCCAGCTTCTGACCCGCGGCGTTTTTCAAAAAAAAATGCAGCCGGTCATAACCATTATCGAACCGGGAGGGACATCAGATAAAATCGGTAAGCTGTTTCATCCTCCGGGTAGTGAAGAGTTCGTCTTGGTTTTGGAAGGTGAAATTGATTTTTGGATCGGCACCGATCACATTATGCTTCAAGAGGGGGATACGTTATACTTTAAAGGCGATCATGCTCACAGTTGGGCCAATCCCGGGAAAAAAACAGCCAGGGTTCTGTTCACCTGGACTCCTCCGGTTTGGTAAGTGTATTTCCTGAATCCTAAGAATTACAAAAAGAGAGAGGATTCTGCGTCATGGAAAATCAAAAATATGCGTCAATCGGGAAAATCTCTCGGCGTAAAGACGGTTATGCCAGGGTAACCGGCAGAGAAATATATTCATCGGACGTATCGCTGCCCAACATGTTATATGCTCGAGTACTGCGAAGCCCATACCCCCATGCCAATATCGTTTCGATCGATACCCGCGAAGCTGAGAAACTCGGGGCAATTTGCCTCACCTACGAAGAGATTCCCAAAACAAAGTACAACGAACGCCAGGTCAGTATTCCCGAAAAGACCTATCGCGATCGCACCGTCTTGCCGGATAAAGTTCGCCATGTCGGGGAAGGGGTTGTTGCCGTGGCCGCCAAGTCCGAAGCGCTGGCAGAAAAGGCCATCCGCAAGATTCAGGTAGAGTACGATCTCCTGCCAGCGGTCTTCGACCCTTATGACTCCATGAATCCTGAAGCGCCAATGGTCTACGATGAGATTATGCTCGGGGAAAAGGTTTTACCCATTAAAAATAATATTGCCTGTCAGCGGGAAGTCAGTGAAGGCGATGTGGCCAAAGGCTTTGCCGAGGCCGACCTGGTGGTGGAAAATGAATTTAAGACCGGACGGGTTTACCACAGTCAGATGGAGACCAAGGCCGTGGTTTGCCGGCCCGAAGCGGACGGTGGCATCACCGTCTGGCCCACAGCTCAGTCCATTCACAACACCCGCCAGCTGCTGGGCCGCATTTTTAACATCCCGCTAAGCAAGGTCAATGTGCATCGGGTTCCGATCGGGGGCGCCTTCGGCTCCAGCATTCAGATGAACACCCCCATCGCCATCTGTGTGGCGCTGGCCCTCAAGGCCCGGAAGCCGGTCAAACTCGTGCTGAGCCGCGAAGAGGATATGTACGATCATTGCAAATACCCGACGATCATCCGGCTGAAATACGGTGTCAAGCGTGACGGAACCCTTACGGCGGGTGAGCTGGAAACCATTGCCGATATTGGGGGCCATAACATTCAAGCCTATCCGCTCCTGGGATGTATGGCCGGATGGTTTGTTTCGCTTTACCGGATGCCGCATATGAAATTTAAAGGCACCGCCGTCTATACCAACAAGGCACCCGCCTGTGCCATGCAGGGTTATGGAAACCCGCAGGTATCATTTGCCGTTGAATCCCAGATGGACATCATTGCCGAGGAACTGGGAATCGATTCGATTGATTTACGCTTGAAAAATTATGTTGGGCTCGGGCAGACGTTTTGGGGACAGGGTCCTACGGTGCGTTCGGTCATTCGCAGCTGCGGCGTGGAAGAAATGCTGGTGGAGGGCAAAGATATTATCCGCTGGGATAAGCGCATCCAGCCTGAATTTAAGACCGGAAGATTCCGGCGCGGCATCGGCGTTGGCAGAGGATTTCATACATCCGGCACCGGGGCGCCCACTCCGGGAGAGGTTATTGATTATTCAACGGCAATGGTCAAGATCAATGAGGACGGATCGGTTGATTGTTCTACAGCGTTGATGTGCCATGGCGGCGGAACCCTTGAGGCCGGAGCCAAAATCGTTGCCGAAGAACTGGGTGTGCCACTGGATAACGTCGGCATATCGCCTTCGGACACCCGCTCGACCGGCTACGATGTGTGTACCCATGCGACCCGGGGCGTATATTGCGGCGGTGCCAGCCTGCAGCGAGCCGCCCAAAAAGCCAAAACAAAGTTGCTCGAATTCGCCGCTCGCTTAATTGACGTGAACCCCGAGGCACTCAGAATTTATCCCGAAGAGGGCAGCGGTCAGGGCGTTATTTATTTACCCGGCACACTTGCCAAAAACATTTCCATTGGGGAAGTGGCCAAGGTGGCTCAGCTGAAAGGCTGGGGCACCATTATCGGTGTGGTCAGCCATCGTCAGGTCAATTGCCCGCCGTGTTTTGTCACCAATTTTATTGAAGTGGAAGTGGATACGCTGACCGGCCGAATCCGGCCCACCAGAGCGGTTGCCGCTGTCGATGCCGGTACGGTCATCAACCCCGACCTTGCCGCCGGTCAGCTGGAGGGCGGGCTCTGTCGGGGAATCGCACTGGCTTTACTGGAGGACACCGATTACGATCCGCAAACCGGTGAATTGACCTGCGGCGCGTTTTTAACCGATTACAAGATATTTACCGCTCAGGATATGCCGCCGGCTGAAGATATCACCACCTTTTTTGCCAACACCTATGAGCCTTCAGGCCCCTTCGGTGCCAAGGGAATCGGAGAAGCCGCCAATAACGCCACCGCAGGAGCGGTGGCCAATGCGGTCTATAATGCGGTCGGCATCCGTTTTAAAACAGCGCCCATAACACCCGAACGGGTCCTGGCGGCCCTTAACCAAAAATCCAAAACTAAAGAAGACGATTATGGTAAACACCAGAATCCTAACCCGGGAGTTTGATTACCACCGGCCGGGCAGCCTTACCGAGGCATTTGAATTGCTGGCTGAATACGGCGACAGCGCCAAAGTGATTGCGGGTGGGACGGATGTGGTGCCCCAGCTCAAATACGAAAAGATCGCGCCGAATCATCTGATCACCCTGATGAAAATTCCGGAGTTGAACGATATCAAGAAAGACAACGGCGGGCTGAACATCGGCGCATGCGCCCGGCTGCGTAGCGTAAAGCAGGCCTGCGCCCAGGGTCCACAATATGCGGCCTTGCATGATGCCCTGTGTTCGATCGGTAAAGTTCAGGTCATGAATATGGGCACCCTCGGCGGAAACCTCTGCACCGCTTCTCCGGCCGCCGATTCGGTGCCGCCGCTGCTGGTCTTAAACGGGCGCATTACCCTGGCAAGCCGGGAGGGCAGCCGTACCCTTCATGTCAGGGATTTTATCACCGGCCCTTACACTGCGGTTATGACTGCCGGTGAAATCATGACTGAAATCCATATTCCGTCGGTTCAGGATCATCAAGGCAGCGCCTTTTTGAAGGTTGCCCGCGTGGCCGCAGATATTTCAAAATTGAGCTGTGCGGTGGCCCTGCAGCGCGACAGCGACCGGTGTGTCTCTTGCCGGATTGCCCTGGGGGCGGTTGCCCCGATGGCCATGCGAGTAAAGGAAGCCGAAGAATTATTAAGCGGCACGCAAATGAGTGCCACCCTGCTCGCTGAAGCCGCCGCAAGCGTTTCAGCTGAAATTCGGCCGATCAGCGATGTCCGCTCCACCGAAACCTATCGCCGACAGGTGGCAGCGGTGATATTTAAAGATACTTTCGATATGGCCTGGGAGCGGGCCGGAGGGAAAAGATAATGCAAAAGGAGCGCATACAGCTGAAGATCAACGGCGAGCCCTGTGAATTTTGGGTGGCGCCCAATACACTGCTGATGAATTTATTGAGAAACGAGATGGCGCTGACCGGCACCAAATACGGCTGCGGCACCGGGCAATGCGGTGGCTGTACGGTGCTCGTCGACGGGGAGCCGATTCTAAGCTGCCTGACCCTGGCCCTGGCGGTTGATGGTGCGGACATTCTGACCATTGAAGGCGTGGCTGAGCCGGATGGAACCCTTGACCCAATTCAGGAGGCATTTTTAGACACAGCCGCCATTCAATGCGGTTACTGTACGCCCGGAATGGTCCTGATGGCCAAGGATCTTTTAAATAAAAATCCTTCGCCATCGGAAGATGAAATTCGAGAACACATCAAAGGCAACCTTTGCCGCTGTACCGGTTATCATCGTATTGTTCAGGCTATCAAGAGTTGCAGTGAATAAAATTGAGCGTTTCAAATTAAAAGCATGAGGGAAGCAATGTCATTTACAGAGTATATCAAACCCAAATACCTGAGTGACCTCCACCGTGTTATGGCGGAATATGAAGCACGTGTTACGGTGATCGCCGGGGGCACAAATTTGATTCCTGAAATGAGAAATGGCGAAAAATCACCCGAGCTTCTCATTGATATCAGCGATATGGCGGAGCTTTCTTTCATCCGTGAAAACAACGGCAGCATCGCCATCGGCGCGGCGACCACCATCGCCGAAATGGCCGCAAGCCCGGTTTTGCTGGATAACAGCCCCATGCTGGCTTCGGCCGCCAAACAGCTGGGCAACCCGTTAACGCGCAACCGGGCGACGGTGGGCGGCAACCTTGCCAATGCGTCTCCCTGTGCGGATACGGCGCCGCCCCTTCTGGCACTGGATGCATCCGTTGAAATTTTGAGCCCGGGAGGAAAAACGAGGCAGGTCCCGTTGAGCAAATTTTTCCATGGGTATAAGTTTACGGATCTCGTTAAGGGAGAAATCCTTACCGGGATCACTTTCCCCAAACCGCATGATTCCACTAAAGGCAGTCACACCAAAATTGGCCTGCGAAACGCCGCATCCATCTGTGTTGCCAGCATTGCCGTGGCATTGGACATGGACGGCAAGACCTGCCGCAAGGCCCGGGTCGCCGCCGGATCGGTTGCCCCCATCCCGATACGGGCCCGCCGGGTAGAAAAGCTTCTTGAAGGCAAAGAAATCAATGCGGCACTTCTGGAAGAATGCATGGCGGTCGTGAAAGAGGAAATATCACCGATCAGCGACATTCGAGGTTCGCTGGAATATCGGTCCTATGTGACAGCGATGATTCTAAAACGCAATATCAAGCGTGCTCTCAAGCAGGAGATTTGAAGTATGAAAACCTATCCGGTCGAAATCAAAGTAAACGGAGAATGGCAAAAGGCAGAAGTAACTGCGCGCGATACGCTGCTGGATCTCTTACGGGATCATTTTGGTGCCTTCGAGGTAAAGAACGGTTGCGCGCAAGGCGATTGTGGCGCCTGCACGGTCATTCTGGCCAATAAAGCGGTCAATGCCTGTCTGACGCTGGCCTTACAGGCCAACGGCAAAAGCGTAACAACCCTAAAAGGCGTCGGCACGCCGGATCATCCGCACCCGCTTCAGCAAAGTTTTGTCGAACACGGTGCCATTCAGTGCGGCTTCTGTACGCCGGGGATGGTGGTATCCGCAAAGGCGTTGCTCGATAACAATCCTGCACCGACCCGAAATGAAATCCGTGAGGGAATATCCGGAAATCTGTGCCGCTGTACCGGGTATAACAAAATCGTCGAAGCCATCGAGGATGCATCCTTAAGCGTGAAGAATAAAAGTCGGAGAGAAGAAGATGCTTGATAAACTAAAGGAAAAACCAACGGTACGGCCGGATTACCGCGTCATTGGCAAACCCGTTGCCCGGCATGATGCCTGGGGCAAAGTTTTTGCGGATACGAAATATGCCAATGACTATACATTGCCGGGCACGCTTTATGCCAAGGTACTGCGAAGCCAATATGCGGCGGCCAAGGTGCTGTCCATCGATACCCGTGAAGCCGCAAAATTGTCCGGGGTTGAGGCGGTGATGACAGCCAAAGATGTACCGCATAACGAGACGGTTACGCGATTCGGGCAAACCCATAAAGTGGGCGGATTTGAAGGGCTTTACCGCGTTCTGGCGGAAAAGAAGATTCGATTTCGCGGTGAAGCAATTGCTCTGGTGGCTGCCAAAAGCCTGGCGATCGCTGAAAAAGCGCTGGGTTTGATCAAGATTGAATACGAACCCCTCGAAGGCGTTTTTGACCCGGTGGAGGCCATGAAGCCGGGCGCTTACCGGGTCGGCGAAGATGAGAGTAACGTTATCTGCAGCTATAAAGTCAGAAAAGGGGATATTGCAGAAGGTTTCGATCTGGCGGATGTTATCGTTGAAAACACCTACCGGGTTCCCATGGTGGATCATGCTTATCTGGAACCGGAATCCGGTGTCGCCTGGCTGGATGATGACGGCGTGATTACGATTCGGGCAGCGACTCAGGTCATTGAGCACTTCCGCGGTATTGCCGATGTTCTGGGTTTGCCCCACAATAAGGTGAGGGTTATTGCCCCGATGGTGGGCGGCGGATTCGGTGGCAAAGAAGATATTACCGTCGAAACCTACCTTGCCCTGCTGGTATGGAAAACCAAAAAACCGGTATCCCTGACCTATACCCGCGAAGAATCCATAATTGCCCACAGCAAGCGTCATCCCTACGTCATGAAATACAAGACCGGCGCCACAAAAGATGGCAAACTGGTCGCCATGGAGGCCGAACTGATATCAGATGCCGGCGGGTATGTCTTTTTGAGCCCCTGGGTGCTTTTGTACTCCACTGTTAAGGCAACCGGTCCCTATGACATCACGCACGTCAAGATAGATACCCATACGGTGCTGACAAACAATACGTTTTCGAGTGCCAACCGCGGATTTGGTGCGCCCCAACCGTGCTTTGCTTACGAAAGCCAGTTGGATCAGATCGCAAAACACCTGAATATGACGCCGTTGGAGATCCGCAAAAAAAACTATCTTCATACCGGGGATTCTCTGGCAACGGGCCGCGTGCTGGAGCACGCCGTTGAAACCGAGCAAACCGCTGAGAAGGCCATGGAGGCGCTGGGGGAACCCTCTAAGCCCAGATCACCCAGGGAAAAAATAGGTCAAGGAATGGCTTCGAGCATGATGAGCTATGGCAGAATGACCTTTTTGCATGATACTTCCAGATCCTATGTCAGCCTGGATCTGGATGGAAGTGTTACTGTTAAATGCGGTGTTCAGGATATCGGCGGCGGACAGGCATCTTCGCTGGCTCAAATAGCGGCGGAAGTTCTCGGTGTGCCCCTTGAAGATGTCACTGTTTATATCGGGGATTCCGCGCTAACGCCTCTGGCCGGGACCACCACAGCGACACGGCAGCTCTATATGTCCGGTAATGCTACCTACAAAGCCGCCATGGCGGTACGCGACAATTTGCTCAGCAAAGCCGCTGATATTCTGGACACAGCGCCGGAAAACCTCGATATCAAAGACAGAGAAATATGTATTAAACCGGATATCAGCGATGACCCGGACCGTGTTCTGGCACTGGATGACGTTGTCAGGGCTTGCGCTGCCGATGGCCTGCAGCTGTATAATGTGGCACAGTTTAATGCCCCGGCAAGAGAGCTGATCGATTTTACAACCGGACAGGGACAGGTGTTTGCGGATTTCACCTTCGGAACCCATGCAATGGAGGTTGCGGTGGATATGGATACGGGCAAGGTGAACGTACTCAAAATCGTTTCCTGCTTTGATGTGGGAAAGGCGATCAATCCCCTGAGTGCCGAGGGACAACTCGAGGGCGGCGCATTATATGGTCTCGGGTATGGGATGCTCGAAGAAGTCATATTGGATAAGGGCAATACCCTGACCCCTTCGTTTGCTGAATATCTCATTCCGACCTCAGTAGACGCCCCCGATGTTAAAACCATTATGATCGAATCCGGTGGAGGCGTCGGACCCTTTGGCGCCAAGGGGCTGGGAGAGCCGTCATGCGTTTCGGCGGCAGCGGCATTTGCCAATGCGGTGGCCGATGCCATCGGGGTCCGCATTTATGATCTACCGGTGACCGCTGAGAAAATTATTCGCGCGCTGGGTAAAATTTAGTGTCATTGTCCAAAATATGTTTCATTAGTTCAATTGGTCTGATTGGTTTAATTTGTTAGAATCTATCGGCGCACGGCGCAGGGTACACGGCACACGGAAAAAATATATCCTTTTTGGTGTCTTAATCGCCAGCCGTGAGCAATGCGCCGTGGGCCTTGTGCCGGAACCTTGAACCCTGAACCTGGAACCTTAGAAAAATGAACAAAAAGATCGGTATCATCACCATCGGGCAGTCACCGCGTACGGACGTGGTGCCGGAGATGAGCGCTTTTTTCGGAAAAGGTGTCGAGGTGTTGGAGCGCGGGGCCCTGGACGGATTAAGCTTAGAGCAGGTTCGTGAGTACGCGCCCGAAGCGGGTATGATTCATCTGTGTACCTGCATGCGCGACGGCAGCGAGGTGGTGGTTGCCAAAGAAAAATTGCTACCCAAAATTCAAAAAGCCATAGACGATCTCAATCGGGAGCAGGTTGCGCTGATATTGCTGCTGTGCGTGGGGGAGTTTCCGCAATTTCGTTCGACCTGCCTGGTGGTCGAACCTCAGAAAATTGTGGATCATTGTATCCAAGGCCTGATTGGCGCCTCCCATCGCCTGGGCATCGTGATCCCGATCGCCGAGCAGGAGGACTGGGTACGCGAAACCTTTTCGACTCTGACTGACGCCGTGACGGTAACCGTCGCTTCCCCTTACGCCGGAGAAGATGATTTGATCCGGGCGGCCAAGGCGCTTAACGAGGCGGCCTGTGATTTGATCGTCATGTACTGCATGGGGTTTAACCGGCAACTGACCCGGCCGGTCAGAGAGATCACCGCAAAGCCGGTGATTGTTTCCAGCGCCATTGTTGCCCGCACCGTCGGAGAGCTGCTTGAATAAAATGAGAATAGGTTATGCAGAAAGATCAGGTTAAGCTCTTTAAACCACGAAGTTCACGAAGGACACGAAGAGGGATTCTAAAATTATTTTATGTTTATCTTAGTGCCGCTTCGTGTTCTTCGTGGTGAGATAACGATCGGCCGTATTCAATAGAAGATTTCAAGACAACCACAAAAGAGAATTCAGCATGACAGCATCCACGAAAACCACCGCGATAAAGGGTGGCATCCTGGTAACCGGCCAGGAAATGAAGCGCGCCGATATTTTTTTAAGCGACGGCCGCATCGAAGCAGTCGAGCCGGGCGGCAGCCAGAGAACGGCCGATACGGTGATCGATGCTTCCGGCAAATTTGTGCTGCCCGGTATCATTGACGCCCACATCCACCCGGTGTATGCGGACCGCATCGATACGCTTTCCAAAGCTGCCGCTGCCGAGGGGATTACCACGGTGATCGGTTACGTCGGCGCTGTAAAGGCCTGGGGGCAATCCGGCGATTTGATGGGGGCCATTCAGGACTTTATCGAAGAAGCAGAAAACACTTCGATGATTGACTTCGGCGTCCACTGCACGCTGCTGCAAAACGATATCCAGCAAGCGGCGGCGGTCATCCCGCAACTGATCGAAAAAGGTGTGGTTTCCTACAAGGCATTCATGGCTTATGCCAAAAGGGGGATGAAACTCGAAGATGATGAGCTTCTGCACTTAATGGAGGTCATTTCGACCAATGGGGCAATACTGGCGGCCCACGCCGAAAACGGCGCCATTATCGATTACCTTGAGAATCAATTTATCAATGCCGGACGGCAAGCGCCTCAGTACTACGTCGCCACCCACCCCAATATATCCGAAGCCGAGGCGATTTTCCGATTGCTGACCCTTGCGAGCGTCACCCAATGCCCCATTTATATCCCGCATATCAGTGCGCGGGAATCGCTGGAGGTGGTCAGGTGGTTCAAAAAGCGGGGCACGACGGAAATTTATACGGAAACCTGTCCGCATTATCTTACCCTTATCGAAGATGAGTTGAAATCCAAAGGTGCGCTGGCCAAAATGTCACCACCCCTGAGAACCACCAATGATGTTGAAAAGCTCTGGCAAGCGTTGCAGGAAGGCCTAATCGATGTGATTGCTTCGGACACGGCCGGGCACACGCAAAGCGCCAATGAGCCGCTCTGGGATAAGGTGTTTAATGCACCATACGGCATTCCCGGAATCGATACGTTATTCAAAATTGTTTACCATGAAGGGGTCAACCAGGGCCGTATCACGCTTCCCCGCTTGGTGGAAGTCTTGAGTGAGCAACCTGCAAAAATTTTCGGTTTGTATCCGCGCAAAGGCGCGATTGCGGAAGGCTCGGATGCAGATATCGTTCTATTGGACCCTGCGATGCCTTATACGGT
>Ga0316575_10000587_pt1 | contig 10686 bp, 12 predicted proteins | sample J5NA_FD_203072 | JGI IMG/M metagenome (GOLD analysis project Ga0316575, IMG submission 203072) | Rhizosphere microbial communities from salt marsh grasses in Alabama, United States - J5-7_050615r2r3 | ecosystem: Host-associated > Plants > Roots > Rhizosphere | place: USA: Alabama | collected...
CCCCGGGGTGAGGGTCGGGCGGCGCGAAGCGGGGCCGCAGAGCGAGGCTGACGTAGACGAGTGCGACGAGGACAGGCACCTCGATGAGCGGCCCCACGACACCGGCGAGCGCCTGCCCCGAGGTGGCACCGAAGGTCGCGATCGCGACCGCGATCGCGAGCTCGAAGTTGTTGCCCGCCGCTGTGAACGCGAGCGTCGTCGTGCGCTCGTACGTCATGCCCAGGGCGCGGCCGAGAAGGAACCCCCCGCCCCACATGATCGCGAAGTAGGCGAGCAGCGGCAGGGCGATCCTTGCGATGTCGAGGGGCTGGCTGGTGATCCGGTCCCCCTGAAGGGCGAACAGGACGACGATGGTGAACAGCAGCCCATAGAGCGCCCACGGGCCGACCCGCGGAAGGAACGACCCCTCGTAGGCCGTTCTCCCCCAGCGCCGCTCGCCGACCCGTCGGGAGAGGTACCCGAGGAGCAGCGGGACGCCGAGGAAGATGAGGACCGACTTCGCGATCTGCCATGCCGAGACGTCGAGGGTGGTCTGCTCGAGTCCGAGCCATCCCGGCAGCACCGAGAGGTAGAACCACCCGAGGGCGGCGAAGGCGACCACCTGGAAGACCGAGTTGAGCGCGACCAGGACCGCGGCCGCCTCGCGGTCACCGCACGCGAGGTCGTTCCAGATGATCACCATCGCGATGCAGCGCGCGAGCCCGACGATGATCAGCCCGGTGCGGTACTCGGGAAGATCTGGGAGCAGGAGCCACGCGAGGGCGAACATCAATGCCGGGCCGACCAGCCAGTTGAGGACCAGGCTGGCGACGAGCATCCGCCGGTCGCCGGTCACGGTGTCGAGCCGGTCGTAGCGCACCTTGGCGAGGACCGGGTACATCATGACGAGCAGGCCGAGGGCGATGGGGAGCGAGATGCCGTCGACCTCGACCGCCGACAGCGCCGTGCCGAGGCCGGGCACGGCGCGGCCGAGGACAAGACCGACGACCATCGCCAGTCCGATCCACAACGGAAGAAGGCGGTCGAGGACGGAGAGCCGCGCAGCGACGTGGCCCACCGGCGGCGCCTCGCTGGGTGTGGTCACGAGCAGCAGGTCTCCAGCTCGGTGCGCGAGCCGGTCGCACCCTCGGGGGCGCAGCACCCGTCGCCGGCGAGCGTGACCGGCCGCGACTCGGCATCCAGCGGGTTCGCCGGGTCCTCGTCCTTGACGGTGTACACCTCCCAGCGCAGGTCGTGCGGGTCGCGCACCCAGACCTTGTCCTGGAGCGCGTAGCAGCAGGTCGTGTCGTTCTCGTCGAACGACGCGAGACCGGCTTCGGAGAAGCGGTCCCGGGCCGCGCCGACCTCGGCGGTGGACGGCACCTCGACCCCGAGGTGGTTCAGCGCGCCCTGGGTGCCGCTGCCGCGCGTCGACTCGCTCGTCTCGATGAGGACCAGCTTGAGGGGCGGTGCCGCAACGGCGAAGTTGGCGTAGCCGGGACGGCGCTTGTGCGGCTCGACACCGAACATCGCGCTGTAGAACGCGACCGAGGCGTCGAGGTCGCTGACGTTGAGGGCCAGCTGGATGCGGCCCGCGGCGGGAGTGTCGTTCATGGGAACCTCCGGACATCGTAAACATCGACGGTCGTCGATGCACGTCGTCGACGTTGGCACATAACATAGACATGTGTCAATATAGATCTCGGTCGATGTTCGAGGAGGATGCCGTGCCCACCCGTGAGCTGCCCCTGGCCCCTGTCCCCGGCCTCGCCGAGTCGTGCTGCGGGATCGGCGTCGAGGGCGGGATGAGCCGCGAGGAGGCCGAGCGGAGCGCCGCCCTCCTCAAGGCCGTGGCCGACCCCGTCCGGCTGCGGCTGCTCAGCGCCATCCGCGCCACCGAGGGCGGCGAGGCGTGCGTCTGCGACCTCACCGACCTGGTGGGGCTCGCCCAGCCGACGGTCTCGCACCACCTCAAGGTGCTCGTGGCGGCCGGGCTGCTCGAGCGCGAGCGCCGCGGCACGTGGGCCTGGTTCCGGCTGCGGCCCGCGCGGCTCGACGAGGTCCGGGGCATCCTGGACTGAACCACCGTCCCGCCGCCCCGACGCCCGGGGATACGGTGGCCCCGATGTCCGCCTCCCCGACCCCGTCGGCCCCCAGCCCGGCCCGGCCGCTGCGCGAGCTCGTGCACCCCTCGTGGGCCGAGGCACTCGCCCCGGTCGAGCCCACCGTCACCCGGCTGGGCGCGTTCCTGCGCGAGGAGGTCGCCGCGGGCCGGGGGTACCTGCCCGGCGGGCCACACGTCCTGCGGGCGTTCCAGCAGCCCCTCGACGACGTACGCGTGCTCATCGTCGGTCAGGACCCGTACCCCACTCCGGGGCACGCCATGGGCCTGTCCTTCAGCGTGGCTCCCGATGTACGCCCCCTTCCGAAGAGCCTGGTCAACATCTACATCGAGCTGCAGAGCGACCTCGGCGTGCCGATGCCGTCGACCGGCGATCTCACGCCGTGGGCCGACGCCGGGGTGCTGCTGCTCAACCGTGTGCTGACCGTGCGGCCCGGTACGCCGGCGAGCCACCGAGGGCGCGGCTGGGAGGAGGTGACGGCGCGCGCCATCGAGGCCCTCGTCGAGCGCGGCGGTCCGCTGGTCGCCATCCTGTGGGGGCGGGACGCCCGGAACCTCGCCCCGCACCTGCGCGGCATCCCCTGCATCGAGTCTGCCCACCCGAGCCCGCTGTCCGCGCGCAGCGGCTTCTTCGGCTCGCGGCCGTTCTCGCGCGCCAACGCCCTTCTCGAGCAGGCGGGCGCCGACCCCGTCGACTGGAGGCTGCCATGACCCTGTCGCCCAACCCGCGTCGCGTGTGGACACGCTACGTCGCGATCGGCGACTCGTTCACCGAGGGTCTGAGCGACCCCGACCCGGAGGCCGACGACCGCTACGTGGGGTGGGCCGACCGGCTCGCCCACCATCTCGACGGCGTCGCGGCGACGGAGCGCCTGCCCTTCGGGTACGCCAACCTCGCCGTCCGGGGCCGCACCCTCGACGACGTCGTGGGTCCGCAACTGGAGGCGGCCCTGCGGCTCCAGCCCGACCTCGTGTCGATCGTGGGCGGCGGCAACGACCTGCTCCGGCCCAGCGTGGACCTCGACGGGCTGGCCGAACGCCTCGAGCAGGCAGTGACGAGGCTGCGTGCAGCGGGGGCGGACGTCCTGCTGGCCACCCCTACCGACACCCGTGACGCCGGGCTGTTCAAGCCGCTGCGCGGGCGGCACGCGGTGCACACGGCCAACCTGTTCACCATCGCCCAGCGCCACGGCTGTGCCGTGCTCAACCTCTGGGGGATGAGGGCGCTCCAGGACTGGCGGATGTGGGCCGACGACCGCATCCACCTGACGAGCGAGGGCCATCGACGGGTCTCCTTGGCCGCGCTGGCCGCGCTCGGACACCGCACCGACGACCACGCCTGGGGCGAGCCGCTGCCGCCGGCCGACCGGGCGACCCGCCGCGAGGAGCTGCGTGAGCACGCGGTGTGGGTCCGTACGCACGCGGCGCCGTGGGTGCAGCGCCGCATCCGGGGGGTGTCGTCGGGCGACCAAGTGCACGCGAAGCGGCCCAGTCTCACCCACTTCCGCGACCCCGAGGCCGAGCCCTCGCACCAGACGCTGCCGTACGGCTGAGAACCCGGCTTTCACCCGAACGTGGGTGATTCTCGCCCTCCTGGGGTCCGGGTTTCACCCACGTTCGCGGGGAGGGAGGGCGTCGGGTCCGCAGATGCGACGCTAGCATTCGGTTCATGACGCAGATGCGGATCTCCGAGGCGGCCGAACTGCTCGGCGTCTCCGGCGACACCGTGCGCCGGATGGTCGACTCCGGGCGCCTGGCCGCCGGCCGTGACGAGGCGGGGCGCCTCGTCGTCGAGGGAGCCGACCTCGCCGCCGTGGCCCAGGACGTCGCGAGGCCCGCCCCGGTCGGCGTCGTCTCCGACGAGTCGGCGCGCAACCGGATGCGCGGCATCGTGACCCGGGTCCTCACCGACACCGTGATGGCCCAGGTCGAGATGCAGTGCGGCCCGTTCCGCATCGTCTCGCTGATGTCGCGTGAGGCGGTCGAGCATCTCGGGCTCGAGGTGGGCACGGTCGCCGTCGCCTCCATCAAGTCGACGAACGTCGTCGTGGGCGTCTCCCGATGACGCGGTCCGGCGGGCACGCGGCCGGTCGGTTCCCGGCGCTGGCCGCCGTGGCCCTCCTGGTGTCCGGGTGCGGCACCTTGGAGAGCGGGGGGTCCTCCGGCGGGGAGGACACCACCGTCACGGTGCTCGCTGCCGCATCGCTGACGTCCCCGTTCACCACGATCGCCGAGCAGTACATGGCGGCACACCCGGGCACCGACCTCCGGCTCAGCTTCGGGTCGAGCACCACCCTGGCGCAGCAGGTGGCCCAGGGCGCCCCGGCCGACCTCCTCGCCACGGCCGGCACCTCCCCACTGGACCTGCTCGGCGACATCGAGCCCACAGAGACGGTTACCATCGCGCGCAACACCCTGGAGATCGCCACACCCCCTGACAACCCCGCCGATGTCGAGGGCCTCGCCGACCTGGCCGGTCCGGACGTCGACGTCGTGCTCTGCGCGTCGACGGTGCCGTGCGGGAGGGCCGCGGACGAGGTGCTCTCGCGGGCCGCGGTCGAGCCGCACGTCGTCTCCCGCGAGATCGACGTGACGGCGACTCTGGCCAAGGTCCGCCTCGGTGAGGCCGACGCCGCCGTCGTCTACCACTCCGACGTCGCGTCGGCGAAGGGAGCCGTCGACGGCGTCGAGATCCCCGAGGCCGACAACGCCGTCCTCACCTACCCCCTCGCCAGACTCGGCGACACGGCGGCGGCAGCCGACTTCGCGGCCTACGTCTCCGGCCCGGAGGGGACGCGGGTCCTCACCGACGCCGGGTTCCTCGCACCGTGAGCACGGCGACGTCCGGGACCGGCCCGCCACCGGCAGCCGACACCACCGCCGCGCCCGTACCGAGCCCGTGGCGGCCCCGTGCGTCCCGCGCCCTGCTCGTCGTCCCCGCGGCCCTCGCTGTGGCACTCGTCGTGGTTCCCCTGCTCGGGCTGCTCGCCGGCACGGAGTGGGCCCAGCTGCCCGCCCGGCTCACCGACCCGGTGGTACGCCCGGCGCTGTGGCTGTCGCTCGTCACGACGCTCGTCACGGTGGCCGTGTGCCTGCTCCTCGGCACCCCGCTCGCGTGGCTGCTCTCACGGGCGGACGGCCGTGGTGCCACCTGGCTGCGGGCCGTGCTCACCGTCCCCGTCGTGCTGCCCCCCGTCGTCGGCGGCGTCGCCCTGCTCCTCGCGTACGGCCGCAACGGGCTCGTCGGCAGCACCCTCGAGGCGTTCGGCGTCCGCATCCCCTTCACCCCCGTCGCGGTCGTGCTCGCGCAGGTGTTCGTGTCGCTCCCCTTCTTCGTCCTCGCCGCGGAGGGCGCCATGCGGGGCATCGACCGCCGCGTCCTCGACGTCGCCGCCACCTTGGGCGCCTCCCCCGCCCGGGTGCTGCTGCGGGTGGCCCTCCCGCTCGCCGCACCGGGCATCGCGTCCGGCGCCGCGCTCGCGTGGGCACGGGCGCTCGGCGAGTTCGGCGCCACCATCACGTTCGCCGGCAACTTCGCCGGCCGCACCCAGACGGCGCCGCTCGCCGTCTACGTCGCCCTCCAGGAGGACCCCCAGACCGCGGTGGCGCTCAGCCTCGCCCTGCTCACCGTCTCCGTGCTCGTCCTCGGGCTCCTGCGGGGGCGGTGGATGCGGTGAGCCTCGACGCCCACGTGCTCGCGCACCGCGGGGGGTTCGGCGCCGACATCGCGCTGCGGGCCCGCGACGGCGAGGTCCTCGCCGTGCTCGGGCCCAACGGAGCGGGCAAGACGACGGCGCTGCACGCGCTGGCGGGGCTCGTGCGGCTCGACGCGGGACACGTTCGCGTCGACGGCACGACCTGGGCCGACGCGCACCACCACGTCGACCCTTCCCAGCGCGCTGTCGGGATGCTCTCCGCCGACCACCTCCTCTTCCCGCATCTCAGCGCTAGCGCTAACGTGGCGTTCGGTCCGCGCAGCCGGGGCGCACGCCGGGCCGTCGCCCACGCCCGGGCCGACCGGGAGCTGACGGCCCTCGGCATCGGCGACCTCGCGGGACGTCGTCCCGCGCAGCTGTCGCACGGGCAGGCCCAACGAGTGGCCCTCGCCCGGGCCCTCGCCACCGACCCGCGGCTGCTGCTCCTCGACGAGCCCCTGTCGGCGCTGGACCCCGCCACGCGGCCGCACGTCCGGGCCGCGCTCGCGGGACGGCTGCGCGACTTCCCGGGGACCACGGTCATCGTGACCCACGACCCGCTCGACGCCCTGACCCTCGCCGACCACCTCGTGTTCGTCGAAGGCGGCGTGGTCGTCCAGGACGGCGCGCCGGCCGAGGTCGTCGCCCGGCCGCGCGACCCCTATGTCGCCCACGTCGTCGGCCTCAACCTCTACGCCGGCACGGCGGAGGACGGGACGTCGGTCCTCACCCCACTCGGACCCGTGGTCACAGCGGGGCACGAGCACCGAGGGCCGTCGTGGGTCGCGTTCTCTCCCACCGCCGTCGCTCTCTACCCCGAGCGACCGCACAGCTCGGTCCGCAACGTCTGGCCGGCGGTCGTGCAGTCGGTCGAGATGGTCGGGCAGTCGGCCCGGGTGCGCCTTGCCGCGGCCGAGGGCGACACCCCGGTCATCGCCGAGGTGACGGCCGGGTCTGTGGCGAGCCTGCGGCTCCATCACGGCTCCGAGGTGTGGGTCGGCGTCAAGGCGACCGAGGTCAACGCCTACCCCTCCTGATCCCGGCCACGTCCCGGCTTTCCCGCCGCGTCCACCGACCCCCGGCGTCGCACCCCAAGAGTTCCAGGGGGACGCCGGGCCCTCTCACCCCATCCCGCAACCCCCTGGGTCGCACCGGAAGGGTTCCGATGCAACCCAGGGGGTTCTGGCACCCGGCGGGAATCCGGTTTTGTTGGACGTCCTAGTACCTCGCTAGGCTCGCCACCATGCCAGCGACGAGGCTGATGCCGACCGAGGAGGGCCAGGACCTCATCGCCCTGACCCGCGAGATCTGCGACAAGGAGCTGCGGCCGCGGGTCGACGACGCCGAGCGCGCCGCGGCCTCGGGGGAGGCCTTCCCCACCGAGGTGTTCCGCCTCCTCGGGGGGGCCGGGCTGCTCAGCCTTCCTCACCCCGAGGAGTTCGGGGGATACGACCAGCCCTACGAGGTCTACCTCCAGGTCGTCGAGGAGATCGCCAGCGCGTGGATGAGCGTGGCGGTCGGCGTGTCGGTGCACTCCCTCACCGCGTTCCCGGTCACGACCTTCGGCAGCGACGAGCAGAAGGAGGCGCTCCTGCCCGAGATGCTGTCGGGCGACCAGCTGGGCGCCTACTGCCTCTCGGAGCCGCATGCAGGGTCCGACATCGCCTCGATGTCGACCCGCGCCACCCGCGAGGGCGGGACGTACACGGTGCGGGGCACCAAGTCGTGGACGAGCCACGCGGGCCACGCCGACTACTACACGAGCTTCGTGCGCACCTCCGACGACGGCGGCAAGGGCCTGTCCTGCCTCATCGTGCCGGCCGACGCCGAGGGCCTCTCCTTCGGCGTCCCGGAGCGGAAGATGGGCCTGCACTGCGACACGGTCCGGGAGGTGGTCTTCGACGGCGTGCCGGTGGACGCCTCACGCCGCGTCGGCGACGAGGGCCAGGGGATGACGATCGCGCTGTCGGCGCTCGACGCCGGCCGGCTCGGCATCGCCGCGGCCGCGACCGGCCTGGCCCAGTCCGCGCTCGACCTCGCCGCCTCCTACGCCCGCGAACGCGAGCAGTTCGGACGTGCCATCGCCTCCTTCCAGGGCCTGGCGTTCCTCGTCGCCGACATGGAGGCCGCCGTCACCTCGGCCCGCGCCACGTACCTCCATGCGGCCCGGCTCAAGGACGCCGGCCGCCGCTACTCCAAGGAGGCCGCCGTCGCCAAGCTCGTCGCCACCGACGCCGCCATGCGGGTGACGACCGACGCGGTGCAGGTGCTCGGCGGCGCCGGGTACACCCAGGACTTCCCGGCCGAGCGTTTCATGCGGGAGGCCAAGGTCACCCAGATCTTCGAGGGCACGAACCAGATCCAGCGCCTGGTCATCGGCCGGCACGTCCTGGGCTGACCGTCCCGAGGCGCGCCCGCCGGAACCCCACGGCCCCGTCCCTACGCTGGAGGACCGGAAGGAGGTGGCCCCGTGCGCCAGCCGACCCTGCTCGCCCCGGCCCTCGCGGCAGCCCTCCTCACCGCCTGCGCCTCGACCGGCGGCGGTGGCCAGAGCACCGACTCCCCGGCGACGCCGTCGCCCAGCCGTGCCGCGCCCACCAGCCCGACGACCGCGTCGGACCCTGCCGAGGTCGAGGGGTCCCCGAGCACCCGCCCGCTCCTCCCAGCCGACCTGCGGGAGCAGCCCGCCGTCGAGGCCGCCCTGGCCGACGCGGCCCGTCGGCAGCGCGTTTCCGAGGGCGACATCGCCCTCGCCTCGTGGTCACCCGTCACCTGGGACGACGGTTCGATCGGCTGCCCACGGCCCGGGAAGGCCTACACCCAGTCCACGGTCGACGGGTGGCTCCTACTGCTGCGGGTCGAGATGACCCTCCTCGCCTACCACGCAGGCCCCGACGGCGAGTTCCACTTCTGCGCCGAGCCCGACGGCGGCTTCATCGTCCGGGAGAGCTGACCCGCGCGCCGGCGGGCCCGGGACACGACAGGACCGGGTCATCTCATACCTGACCCGGTCCCCCTCGAGGCTAGGACGCCCCGCCCACCCCCACGGTGACCGACACGCGACCTGCGGCTGAACGGCGGGTGGCTCTCAGTCGTCCGGGTCGCGGGAGATGCCGGGTAGCAGGGTCTCGCCCTCCCGCAGCGCGCCCAGGGCGTCGGGGTGGGCGGCGTCGATGTGGGCCAGCCCCTTGCGCCGGTAACGGACGAGCTGGACGATGCCGAGCGCCCAGAAGAGGAACTGCACCGACATGGCGACCCTGAAGTCGTCCAGCGTGTACTCGGACGGCCCGCCCGGGGCCAGGTGGTCGAGCACGACCCCGATGAGCGCGATGGTGAGCAGCGAGGCGACGAACCCCCCGATGTTGACGACCCCGGTGGCCCGACCGAGCCGTGAGGACGGGTGGAAGGTCCGGGCCAGGTCGAAGCCCACCATCGACCCCGGGCCTCCGACGGCGGTGACGACGACGAGCACGACGAGCAGCCACAGCGGGGCCGGACCCGGCCAGAGGAGCACGACCGCCCAGGTGGTCGTGATCGCCACGACGATGCCGAGGACGAGCTGGCTGCGTCGGAACGGCACCCGCGCGGTGAAGGCGGCGACGACCGGACCGGCCCCCATCGCCGTGAACGTCATGACGACGAGAAGCATCGACGCGGTGCGGCGGTCCAACCCCTCGCTCAGGAGGAACGGGTAGCCCCACAGCATCGTGAAGACCGTCGCGCCGAACTGCGAGGTGAAGTGCACCCAGAGCCCGAGCCGGGTGCCGGGGTTGCCCCAGACCTCAGCCAGGGTCCGGCGCAGGGCCCGCAGCTTGACCCGCTCGACGGCCTCCCCACGGTACGGCGAGTCCTTGACGACGAGGAGGAGGGCCACACCGAGCACGATCCCGACCGACGCGGCGGTGGCGAAGGACCGGGTCCACCCCCAGGTCGCCAACGCGGCAGCGAGCGGCGTCGCGGCCGCCACCGCCCCGAGCTGGCCGACCATCCCGGACAGCTGCGTGACGAAGGGCGCCTGCTTCACGCGGAACCATGCGGCGACGAGGCGGAGCAGCGAGGTGAAGACCATCGCGTCCCCCGCGCCGAGCAGCACGCGCGCGGCGAGCCCCACGGGGAAGGTGCCCGCCACGGCGAACCACAGCTGACCCCCGGTCATGAGGACCAGGCCGGTGAACATCAGCCGCTTGGGCCCGAACCGGTCGATGAGCACGCCGACCGGCACCTGCATCGCCGCGTAGACGGCGAGCTGGACGACGGTGAACGTCGAGAGCTGGGCGGCACTGATGTGGAATCGCTCGGCGGCGAGCAGCCCGGCTACGCCCAGCGACGTGCGGTGGAAGACCGCGAGGACGTAGACCGAGAGCCCCACCGACCAGATCGCCCAGGCCCGCCGGCGCCCGATGTTGTGGACCTGGCGCAGGACGGGGCGGGTCACCGCGCGATTCTAGGAGCCGGCCCGCCCGCTGCCGCGGCCCCCACGCCACCTGCACCGCGTCCGTCGGGTCATCGGCTGCACCGCAGCCCCCACCCGTGCGGACACCGGGCCATGATGGAGACACCGCCACGACAGGAGGATGCCGTGCCTGCACGCAAGGACCCCGGACCGTCGGTCAAGGACCCCGGACTCTACGAGCGGCTCCGTGACGACGGCGCGAGCAAGGAGAAGGCCGCGCGGATCGCGAACGCCGCGTCGAACAGCTCGCGTTCGTCGGTCGGTGCGCGGGGTGGACGTGCCCCCGCGTACGAGGAGTGGAGCAAGGGCCAGCTGATGGAGCGTGCCCGCGAGCTCGACGTGCCCGGCCGGTCCTCGATGACCAAGGACGCCCTGGTCAGCGCGCTGCGCGACCGCTGAGCCCCCGTCGCGTGCCACCGGCCGGAGCCGCGTCCCGG
>Ga0316575_10000588_pt1 | contig 10682 bp, 12 predicted proteins | sample J5NA_FD_203072 | JGI IMG/M metagenome (GOLD analysis project Ga0316575, IMG submission 203072) | Rhizosphere microbial communities from salt marsh grasses in Alabama, United States - J5-7_050615r2r3 | ecosystem: Host-associated > Plants > Roots > Rhizosphere | place: USA: Alabama | collected...
CAGATTTCTGACATTTTGCAACTAATGAATTTTTATTTTCAGTCATTTTCTTATTTTTATTAATGAATTTAATTTTATAAATCTTTCTAAAATGTTACTACTTTTTGATAAATAATTATCCTAAATAACTATTTTCTTGTGGAACTGCTGTTTTTGCAGATTTTATGAAACTGTCTTCTATTTTCTTGTAAGCATCAATTGTTGATTTTGTTATGCTTGGTTTTATTTTTTTCAGTGCGTCTTCAAAATGTTTTTTTGTTACTTGTTTTGATTCAATTGATTCTCTTAATGCAATTAATCCTGCTTCACGGGCAACTGCTTCTATATCTGCCCCTGTGTAACCTTCTGTTTTTTTTGCAAATTCGTCTAAGAGTTTTGATTTTTCAGAGTTTGTTAATAATTTTCTGCCTGTTCCAATTGGCATTTTTCTTGTATGAACTTCAAAGATTTGTTTTCTTCCTGTTTCATCTGGCGGATTTATTAAAAGTATTTTGTCGAACCTTCCTGGTCTTAAAACTGCAGAGTCAAGCATGTCTGGTCTGTTTGTTGCTCCTAAAACTAAAACTTCGTTCATTTCTTCTAATCCGTCCATTTCTGCTAATAATTGGTTTAGAACTTTTGTTCCTTCCTGGCTTGATGCATTGTCATGTCCTCCTCTTCTGCTCGCTAAGGATTCTATTTCATCTATGAAAATTATACAGGGACTTACTTGCCTTGCTTTGTCGAAAATTCTTTGGACTCCTTTGTGAGATTCATTTACCCATTTACTTAATAGGGAAGGTCCTTTTATTGAAATGAAATTTGCTTCTGATTCTTTTGCAACTGCTTTTGCTAAAAGTGTTTTTCCTGTTCCAGGAGGCCCGTATAATAAAATTCCTCTTGAAGCACGGATTCCCATTCTTGTAAATGATTCAGGATGTTTTAATGGCCATTCGACTGATTCTTTTAATTCTTCTTGTATTTTGTTTAGTCCTCCAATATCTTCCCATCCAATGTTTGGTGTTTCGACGAGAACTTCTCTCATTGCTGAAGGTCTTACAACTTTTAATGCGTCTGTGAAATCTTCTTGTTTTACAATTAATTTTTCCAGAATTTCCTGAGGTATTGCTTCTTCGTCTAGTTTTATTTTATCAAGGTGCTGTCTTAAAACATTCATTGCAGCTTCTTTTGATAAAGATTCTAAGTCAGCTCCTACAAATCCATGAGTTAATCCTGCAAGTTCATCAAGGTTCGTATTTTTTGCAAGAGGCATTCCTCGTGTGTGTATTTTTAATATTGAAAGTCGTCCTGTTTTATTTGGAACGTTTATTGATATTTCTCTGTCGAATCTTCCTGGACGTCTTAATGCAGGGTCAATTGCATTCACTCTGTTTGTTGCTCCAATTACAATTACTTTTCCTCTTGATTTAAGTCCGTCCATCATTGTCAGCAATTGTGAGACAACTCTCCTTTCAACTTCTCCTCCAACGTCTTCTCTTTTTGGGGCTATTGCGTCAATTTCATCTATGAAAATAATTGTTGGTGCTGTTTTTTCTGCTTCTTCAAAAATAGTTCTGATTTTTTTTTCGCTTTCTCCGTAGAATTTTGACATTATTTCCGGGCCATTTAATAAAACAAAGTTTGCTTCTGATTCGTTTGCAACTGCTTTTGCTAAGAGTGTTTTTCCTGTTCCAGGAGGTCCGTGAAGCAACACTCCTTTTGGAGGTTCTATTCCTAATCTCTGGAAAATTTCTGGATGTTTCAATGGAATTTCTACCATTTCTCTTACTTTTTTAATTTCCTCTGAAAGTCCTCCAATATCTTCATAAGTTATTTCTGGAATTTTTTCATCACTTAATTCAACTGCTTTTTGGGAAAGAATAACTTCTGTGTTTTCTCTTATTATGACTGGCTGATTTGGGTTAGTGTTTACTAATATGAATTTTATTTGAGTGATTCCTCCTCCTAAGTTTCCAAAGAAGTTTCCGAATTCTTCTCCGAAGACGTCTCCTAAGTCGCCTCCAAAACCCATTTCTGAAAATAAATCTCTTCTTCTTTGAACTCCTCCAAGAACAACAATGTCTCCTTTTAGCATGACTCTTCCGAGTAATCCTCTTCTTAAGCTTTCAGCGTCTGCCTGAACTCTGATTCCTTTTTGTGCAGGAGCAATGATAATTTTTTTTGCATCTTTGATATTTGCTTTGCTTATTTTAACAATGTCTCCAACACTTGTTCGTGCATTTTTTCTGAAGATTCCGTCCATTCTTATAATTCCTTCTCCGATGTCTGCAGGATATGCTCTGTCTACAATTGCAACTGTTTCTCTGTTTCCTTTGATTGTTATTACATCTCCTCTTCTTATGTCAAGTTGTTTCATTACTTCTGAGTCTATTCTAACAATACCTTTGTAAGTATCGTCCTGCATTGCTTCAACAACTTTTAATTGGATTTCTTGTTTTGTCATTTTATTCTTTTAGTTTTTTATCTAAAAAATTTAAACTTAATTTTCCAATGTCTTCGAAACATAACCTTACCATGTCGTTCATTATTTTTTCCTGTTCTTTCATGAATGAGACGATTTCTTTTGGAATTGAGACAGCGTAGCTATTTCCGACTAATCTCATTTTTACTTTGAATTCTTTGTTTTTTAAGTTTATGAATTTGTTATACTCTTGTTCGTCTAGTGGATGGATTATTTTTGCTTTGCATTTTGGGCAGATTAGTGTTCTGAATAGAAATCCGTTTTTTACAATTTGTGCTTTTTTCATTTTGATACTGCACTTTCTGCATAAGATTGGGTTGTCAAATATGTCTGTCATTTTATTTTGAGTATTGCCGCATCTTAGACGCGGCGGGTTGAAATGAGGTATTTTGTGTACACATCTATGTATATACGGGTTAATGTATATTTAAATATTTCTATGATGAATATCATATATTTTAAAAATGTTCTTTCATATTTGTTTTTATGAAATTTGATATAAAGAAATTTTGGAAGAAATTATGGTTTATTTTATGGAAGGATGATAGTCTGAAAGGATGGATAGTTTCAATTGTGTTTTTGTTTGTTTTTATTAAGTTTGTTTTTTTCCCTGCTTTGAGTTTTGTGACTGGAACGAGTTTGCCTTTGGCGATTGTTGAGTCATGCAGTATGTATCATGAAGGAATTTTTTTCCATGATTTTAATGAATGGTGGGAAGTTCATGAAGCAAAGTATTCTGCTTATGGATTCACAAAGGAGCAGTTTAAGGATTTTGTTTTTGAGGATGGTTTTAATAAAGGGGATATTCTTTTTATTATTAGGGCGAAGCCAGAGAAACTGAAAGTTGGAGATGTGATAATTTTTGATGCAGGGCAAAAAAATCCTGTGATTCATAGAATAATTGATACAAGGTATGAAGATGGGGAATATGTTTTTTCTACAATTGGGGATAATAATAATGGGCAGTTGAGTATTGAAAAAGAGATAACAGAGGAACAATTAATGGGAAAGGCAATTTTTAAGTTGGCGCCTTATTTGGGTTGGGGAAAGCTGGTTTTTTTTGAAGGAAGCAGACCTGAATCTGAAAAGGGTTTTTGTAATCAGAATTGAAAAAGAAAAGTTTTTAAAGAAAACTTATTAGAAAATAAAAAGGTGATTGTATTTAATTAAAATTCAAAAATAAAATGGAATTTTGTCCAAAATGTGGCGCAGTTCTTGTGCAGAAGAGAAAGAATGAAGGATGTCCGAGATGTAATTATTCTTCAAAGGGAAGAGTGAAATTGATTTCGTCTGAGAAGATTAAGGAAAAGGAAGGAGTTGCAGTTATTTCTGATAAAGAGATGCAGGTTTTGCCTATTGTTGATGCAAAGTGCAAAAAGTGTGGAAATGGCAAAGCTTTTTTTTGGACTGTGCAGACACGTGCTGGAGATGAAGCAGAGACAAAATTTTTCAAATGCACAAAATGTGAACATACTTGGAGAGAGTATCGATAAGCTTTTTAACTTATTTTTCTAAATAATTTTATGGCTCTGTAGCTCAGTTTGGTTAGAGCACCAGACTCTTAGTAAATCTCTTAGGAGGTATCTGGGTGTCGGGGGTTCAAATCCCTCCAGGGCCATTTTTGTTCTCAGAATATTTTATTGCAGATTCAACTAATCCCATGAATAATGGAGCAGGATTATTTATATTGCTTTTTAATTCAGGATGTGCTTGTGTTGCAACAAAGTAAGGATGGATTTCTTTTGGAAGTTCAATGAATTCTACTAATGTTTTGTCTGGTGATTTTCCTGAAAGTATTAATCCTTTTTGTTCAAGAATTTGATGATATCTTGGATTTACTTCATAACGATGTCTGTGTCTTTCATGAACTTCTAAGGTTTTGTATAATTGATGAACTAATGAATTTTCTTTTAAAATAGAAGGATAATTTCCTAGTCGCATTGTTCCTCCTTTGTTTGTGATTTGTTTTTGTTCTTCTAATATGTCTATTACAGGGTCTTTGCAGTTGATATCAATTTCAGTGCTGTTTGCAGAAAATCCACAAATATTTCTTGCGAATTCTATTACTGCCATTTGCAGTCCATAACATATTCCTAGGAAAGGGATTTTATTTTCACGGCAATATTTTACTATTTGGATTTTCCCTTCTGTTCCCCTGCTTCCAAATCCGCCCGGAACAATTACTCCATGAATGTTTTTTAAATCAAGATTTCCGTTGCTGGTTTCAATCCATTTTAAATTTATTTTTACTGAGAAATGTGCAGAGCAATGATTCAATGATTCAATGATGCTTGCGTAAGCGTCTTCGAGAGCAGTGTATTTTCCTGCAATTGCAATGTTGATTTCTTTTTTTGGGTTTTCTAAATTTTCAATTAAATTTTTTAATTTTTGTATGTTTGGATTTACAATCAGATTTAATTTTTTTGAAATTATTTTTGCAATTCCCTGCTGTTCAAATACTATCGGAATTTTGTAAATGTCTTTTACATCTAATCCAGTTATAACTTCGTCTGAAGTTAGGTTGCAACTTGAAGCGATTTTTCTTTTGATGTTTTCTGTGAGCATTTCTTTGCAACGTGCAATTATTAAGTCAGGCTGAATCCCTCTTTGTCTTAATAGTTGAATACTTTGCTGAGTTGGTTTTGATTTTTGTTCATTGACTCCAGAAGGTATTGGAACATAAGTTAGATGAATAAACATTACATTTTCTTTTCCTACTTTTCTTGTGAGATTTCTTACTGCTTCTATGTATAATTCGTTTTCCATGTCGCCTATTGTTCCGCCGATTTCAATTAAAATAATGTCTGTTTCTGTTTCTTCTGCTATGTCTAAGTAGTGTTGAGTAATGTATTCTGAAACATGGGGAATCATCTGAACTGTTTTTCCAAGGTAATCGCCTTTACGTTCTTTTTTTCTGATTTCGTCGAAGACCTTTCCCATTGTCAGATTCCATTTGCTTTTGCAGTTTACTCCAAGAAATCTTTCGTAATGACCGAAGTCCATGTCGACTTCTGCTCCGTCGTCAAGAACAAAAACTTCTCCGTGCTCAATTGGGTTCATTGTTCCGGGGTCTACATTAAGATAGCCGTCGCATTTTATTGGAACTATTTTATACATTGAAGAAAGAAGATGGCCGATGCTTGCAATAGCAACGCCTTTTCCTAAGCCGCTCAAAACACCTCCGGTGATTACAATATATTTCTTGAGCATATTTGTAAAGATTTTGTATTCTTTTAAATTATACTTGTTATAAACCTATATGTTGTAAAATATATGTTGAATCATTAAATTTATAAATTCAGAAATCTATATTTAGAAATGGTGCAGGTAATAAAAAGAGGCGGGAAGAGACAGAAGTTTATGCCTGAGAAGATAAAGAATTCGATAAAGAAAGCTGCTATGAGGGTGAGGATTTCTCCAACAAAGACAAGGGATTTAGTTAATGATGTGGGAAATTCTGTGATTGACCTTATTAAGAAAAAGAAGTTTGTAAAGACAGTGGATATACGAAGGTCTATTTTAGGAAGACTTAATAGGCGAATGAAATCTGTTGCTTCTGCATTTAAGAAGAGATAGTTATCTATGTTTGAAGAATTCAATAGCACGAAATCTTTTCATAACTTTTTCATAACTTCCTTTTGGAACAAGAATTTTTGTTTTTGATTCATTTAGTAATCTAAAGTCGCATTTTGAAACAGGAATTTTTAATTTATCTTTTCCTGGATATTTTTTCCAGCGTGTTTCTGTTTTAAGTTTATATTGAAGAACCATTTATTTTTTTGGAGCAATTATTTTTAATATTCCTTTTGTGAAGGTTATTTTTGCTTTTTTTGGATTTATGTTTGGAAGTGTTGTTATATAATTAAATATTTTATGACTTTGTTCCTGATGAAAGAAATCTTTTTTCTTTACTTTTTTTTCTTTTTTCTTTTGTGCTTTTATATTAAGAGAATTTTTTAAAAGTTTTAGATTAATTTCTTTTCTATTAAATTCTGGTAAGCTAAATTCTAATATAACTTCTTTTGAATTGTTTTTCATTTTCACCTCTAAAATATAAAAAGAAAGAAATATTTAAATTTTTTCATAATTCCAATTAATGAAATTATGTGTTCGGGGCTGATAATCAGAATTATTTGATTAGCTTTTGAATGTTTTCAATTGCGTCTGCGACTTCTCTGCCTTTTTTTGTTAGTTGTATAATTTTTATTCGCCCCTTTTTTTCGAAAACAACTAACTTTAGTGCTTCTAATGTCTGCAAAATTTTTACAGCATGGCTGTAAGTGCAGTCCACTTCTTTGGCTAATAAGCTACCATACCTCATTCGTGTGTTCTTTTTCAAAGAGACCAACATAAGAGCCGGCTTTCTTCGGAAAAAGATATCAAAATTGTCTTTCATTTGAAATGTCTTTTTTAACCTATATATTCCAGACAACATTTTCCTTTTAAATCTTTTGTATTATTGGTATATAGAATATATATGTCAAGCAAAATTTATTAATAATGATTCTATTTATTTTTATGGTTAAGAAGAAATCTAAAATATTAGCTGTTGGAGATATTCACGGAGATACTGGTTTGGTTAAGAAACTGGCTAAGAAAGCAAAGGAAGAAAATGTTGATTTGGTTATTTTGGCTGGTGATTTGACTTTTGCAGAACAATCTACAAAGAATTTGATAGGACCTTTTTTGAAAGTGAAGAAACAGGTTTTGGTTATTCCTGGGAATCATGAGTCAATTGCTACTGTTGATTTTTTGGCTGAGATGTATCCGAATGCAAAGAATATTCATGGTTATTCTTTTGTGAAAAATGGTTTAGGTATTTTTGGAGCTGGAGGAGGAGATATTATTATCAGAACTCCTGATAAGGAAATTTTTTCTTTGTTAAAGAAAGCTCATGAAGGAGTTAAGGGTGCAAAAAAGAAAATAATGGTAACTCACATGCATCCTCGGGGGAGCAAGTCAGAATTTTCAGGATTTCCTGGGAGTAGTGCAGTTAGGAGAGCAATAAATGAATTTCATCCAGATATTTTAATTAGTGGACATATTCATGAGGCAGGAGGAATTGAAGAAAAGATTGGGAAAACAAAAGTTATTAATGTTGCAAGAAAGGCGAAGATTTTTGAGATTTGATTAAACATAAACTTATTTAAAGGAAGAATTTCTTGGGAATTTATGGATGATTTTGATTTATCTAAATTTGATTCAGAATTTTTATTGAAAGCTTATGAAGAATCACCTAATAAAATTTGCAGTTTATCTTCTAAGGATTTTTTAAAAGGTATTGTTGAAAGAGGGGCTTATGAAGGAGATAGGAATCATACTGGACATTATTTATTAAAAAAAGGATTATTTTTTGTTAATAGAGTATGGAGAAGTTATCCTAATTGTATAGAATTTTTTATTAATGACCAGGCTCATAAATATATAGAAAAAGTTACAGGATTAAATGGAACAGATGGTTATTTTGAAAATCTGCCTAAATCTTATGAAGAATACAGAAAGATTATTTTGGCTTCTTTTGCAGAAAGAGCAATTGATTTTTACAGATCACATGGAAATACATTTTCCCCTAGAAATTGGGAAGATCCTAAGACAAATGATTTAGCTAATTTGAGAGGTTCATTGGAGAAGTATTTATGGCAGGATAATTCTCAAAACTTATAAAAACTCTTTTTCTTGTGGATAATAATGCCAAGAAAGTCACAGAAACCAAAAGAACAAAAAATTGCAGAGGAATATTTTCCTGTTGATGCAGGGGATGTAAAACATGCTGTGGAAAAAGAATACAAGAAACCTGTAACAATTTCTGAGATGATTCCTGAGAAAAAAGTTCGTAAGAAAAAGAGAAAAGTTTCTAAGAAAAATTTTTCCAGAAAAAAAGTTTCTAATAAAAAATATGAAATTCCTAAATTGAATCTTAAGAAAAATGGTTATGAGTTGGTTATTACTGAGAAGCCACAGGCAGCTGTTAAAATTGCGAATGCTCTTGGAAAAGCTGTTCAAAAGAATTTTAATAAAGTTCCTTATTATGAAGTTGAAAGAGATGGGCATAAGATAATTGTTGCGTGTGCTGTTGGACATTTATTTACTTTAAAGCAGAATGTTTCTGGTTCAAATGTTCCGATTTTTGATATTTCATGGGTTCCGAATTATTTGGCAAGGAAAAAAGATTTTACAAAAAGATATTATGATACTTTGTTGAAGTTGGCGAAAGGTGCAGAAAGTTTGATTGTTGCTACTGACTATGATGTTGAAGGAGAAGTTATTGGATGGAATGTTGTTAGGTTTATTTGTAATCAGAAAGATGCTAGTAGAATGAAATTTTCTACTTTGACAAAAGATGAGTTAAATGAAGCTTATGAGAAGAAGAGCAAGAGTATTGATTGGGGGCAGGCGATTGCTGGTGAGACGCGGCATTATTTGGATTGGTTTTATGGTATTAATTTGTCACGGGCTTTGATGAATGCAATTAAGACAACTGGAAAATTTAAGATAATGTCTATTGGAAGAGTGCAAGGTCCTGCTTTGAATTTAATTGTGCAGAGAGAGAAAAAGATTCGGAATTTTAAGCCAGAAAAATATTGGCAGGTTTTTATTTCTGTTAAGAATTCTCATGTTATTGAGTTAAAGTATAATAAAGATATTTTTGATAAAAAGGAGCTTGATAAGTTTAAGGATTTGGTTGGAAGGAAAGTTGTTGCAGAGACAACAAAGAGACAGGAATTATTGCCTCCGAATCCGCCGTTTAATTTGACGACTTTGCAGACAGAAGCTTACAAGTTTTTTGGAATTACTCCTTCTCGGACTTTACAGATTGCGCAGTCACTTTATTTGTCTGGGGTGATTTCTTATCCAAGAACTTCTTCGCAGAAACTTCCTGCTTCAATTGGTTATGAAAAGATTTTGAAAAAACTTGCTGGAGTTTATGGTGTTGAAAATTTAATTAAGAAGAAAAAACCTATTGAGGGAAAAAAATCTGACCCTGCGCATCCTTCGATTTATCCTACTGGTGTTGTTCCTAATTTATCTGGAGAGGACAAGAAAATTTATGAATTGATTGTTAAGAGATTTTTGAGTTTGTTTTGTGAGAATGCTGTTAAGGATAATAAGAAGATTTTAGTTAAGGTTGATGGTTTGATTTTTAGTGTTAGTGGTTATGAGATTGTGAAGAAGGCGTGGCTTGAGATTTATCCTTCTAAGATGAAAGAAAATAAGCTTCCGGATTTGAATGGAGAGGTTAAGATAATTAATGTTCGTGATGAAGAAAAGGAGACCCAGCCACCTAAGAGATATTCGCCTGCTTCTATTCTTTCTGCGCTTGAGAAAAGGAATTTAGGGACAAAGGCGACTCGTGCTTCAATTCTTGAGACACTTTATAATCGGGGTTATGTTCATGGCAAGAGTATTGAGGCAACTTCATTGGGAATTTCTTTGATTGAGAGTCTTGAGAAATATTCTCCAATTATTATTGATGAAAAGCTTACGCGGAATTTTGAAAAAGGAATGGAGCAGATTGTTGAGATGAAAGATAAGAAGAAACAAGATAAGAAAGAAGGGGAGATTATTGAGGGAGCTAAGAAAGTTATTAGTGGAATTGCGAGTGATTTTGAGAAAAATGAGAAAAAGATTGGGCAAGAGCTTTTGACTGCAGAGTTGAAGTTAAGAGAGAGGAAGAAAGAGGAGAATAAGCTGAAGATAATTTGTCCTGTTTGTAAGAAAGGGAATTTGGCAATTACTTATTCAAGGAAAACGCGAAGGCAGTTTGTTGCTTGTGATGCTTATCCTGATTGTAAGAATACTTATTCATTGCCTCCAAATGGTGTGATAAAAAAGACAGATAAAGTTTGTGATGAATGTGGTTTTCCAAAATTAATGAGATTGAGTAAAGGAAGACGACCTTGGGTTTTTTGTTTTAATCCTGAATGTGAGACGAATAGGGAATGGGCTGAGAAAAGACGGGAGCAAGAAAAAGAGTAGTTTTTTAAGTTAGGAGTTCTAAAAGAGATTATGGATAAATCTGAGATGTTTAAGATTGTAAAGGAATTAGAATTTGATAAACCAAAATCTGTTTATAAAAATGGAAAAACAGAGATTTTTCTATTAAGGCCTTCTAAATTATCAAGTCGTTTCAAATATTATGATAAAAATAAAAACTTTCAAGTATGGCTTAGAGAAGGAGATAAGAAATTTAGACCAAATCATTTGAGAATTTTAATTGATT
>Ga0316575_10000590_pt1 | contig 10665 bp, 9 predicted proteins | sample J5NA_FD_203072 | JGI IMG/M metagenome (GOLD analysis project Ga0316575, IMG submission 203072) | Rhizosphere microbial communities from salt marsh grasses in Alabama, United States - J5-7_050615r2r3 | ecosystem: Host-associated > Plants > Roots > Rhizosphere | place: USA: Alabama | collected...
AGTCTCACGGATCAACAGGCTTTCGGGGCCAATTCTCTCGACCACAAAACCCAGTTCGCGGAAGGTCTCCAGATTGGTCTCCGCGCAGCTCGCCTCCTTTTCACTGACCGCGATGCTGTGCGGCACCAGCAGCGGCTGTGATTGCAACTCGCGCTGGTCAAATTGAGCCTTGAGTTTTTCGTAGGTGATGCGCTCGTGCGCCGCGTGCATATCGACGACCACCAGACCGGCACTGTTTTCGGCAAGGATGTAGATGCCTTTGAGTTGCGCGATCGCGTGACCGAGCGGAAAGTCTTCCGCCGCTGAATGTTCCGCTGGCTCCTGCTGCCGCTCGGCGCTGAGCACAGCCGCGTACCCCGCCACCTGCTCGGCGACATTGCCGCGCTGCGCGGACGGCGCAAAATCGGCGAGGGATGGGCGTCGAAACGACAGCGCCGACTGCGTTGGGGGAACGTCCTCCGCTGTCTCCATCAGCGGCTGCGTTGTGGCATTTTCCGGTCTGACATCGGCGAGGACTTTGTGCAGACTGCGAAAGAGGAAGTCGTGTACCAGGCGCTGATCGCGAAATCTCACTTCGTGCTTGGTCGGATGCACATTGACATCGACCTGGGCCGGATCGAGCTCGAGATACAGCACAAAGGCGGGATGCCGACCGTGGTAGAGCACGTCCTGATACGCCTGCCGCACCGCATGGCTCACCAGTTTGTCGCGAATCGCGCGGCCGTTGACGTAGAAGTGCTGCAAATCCGCCTGGCTGCGCGAGAAGGTCGGCAGCGCCACCCAGCCGTGCAGGCGCAGGCCACTGCGCTCGATGTCGAGGTGCAAGGCGTTTTCGATGAACGCCGGCCCGCAAATCGAGGCCACCCGCTTTTCCTGTTCCGCACGCGAGCGCGCCGGACGCCACTGGTGCGCGACGCGACCATTGTTCTTGAGACTGAAGCCCAATTCAAAGCGCGACAGACCGATGCGTCGCAAGACGTCGTCGATGCGTTGATATTCGGTGTTTTCGGTGCGCAGGAATTTGCGCCGCGCCGGGGTGTTGAAAAACAGATCGCGCACTTCCACGGTAGTGCCCTGAGGATGCGCGGCGGGTGCGACCTCCGCCTCCATGTCGCGCCCTTCGACGCCGACGCTCCAGGCGCTGTCGACATCCTGTCGGCGACTGGTCAACTGCAGCCGCGCGACCGAGGCAATGCTCGCCAGCGCCTCGCCGCGAAATCCGAGCGAAGCGACCGCTTCCAAATCGTCGAGCATCTCGATCTTTGACGTTGCGTGACGGGCCAGCGCCAGCGGCAAATCGTCCGCCGCGATACCGCCGCCGTTGTCGCGCACGCGCATCAGTTTGACGCCGCCGCCTTCGACCTCAACATCGATTTGGGTCGCGCCAGAGTCGACACTGTTTTCCATCAATTCCTTGATTACCGACGCGGGCCGCTCCACCACCTCGCCAGCGGCGATCTGATTGGCCAAACGCGGGCTGAGTATTTTGATACGTGACATTTGCAGAATTCGCATGTGCTGCCCGACACGCGGGCAAGAGAATTAAATCGTGGGAATATCCAAGACCTGACCGACAAAAATTGTCGAGTCTTCCAAATTATTCTCGCGTTTTAGATCCTGAACAGAAACACTGTATTTGCTGGCAATCGACGACAGCGTATCACCGCGCGCAATTCGGTGGTGCAGTTTGCCGCCGTTTTTCTTCCAGGCGACCAGAGTGCCCTCGGGCGGCACTTCGCTAAAATACGACGAAATGCCCGAAAAAATTGCACTCGCAATTTTGGTTCGATAGTCGAGCGTGGCCAGCTTTCTGGCCTCGCTGGGATTGGTCACAAATCCAGTCTCGACCAAAATCGATGGTACATCCGGCGATTTCAAGACAATGAAGCCCGCTTTTTCCACCCGGTGCGAATGCAGGTTGGTGACCATGCCCAATTGTCGCAACACCCGATTGCCGACGTTGAGCCCGACTTCGAGACTGCGCGTCATCGACAGGTCGACCAGGATGTGACGAACGTCGGCTTCTTTGTCGGCCAGTTCTATCACGTCGGCGCCGCCGATCAAATCGGAACGGTTTTCTTTCGAGGCCAAAATCTTTGCCATTTTGCTCGACGCCGCGCCTTGCGAAAGTATGAACACCGAAGCGCCCTCGGCGTTGTGTTGTCGCCAACCATCCGCGTGGATCGACACAAAAAAATCCGCTTTTTGCTTGCGCGCTTTTTCCGGCCGATCTGAAAGGGTAATAAAATAGTCGCCGTCGCGCGTTAAATAGGCTTTATACCCCTCTTGCGCATTGACGATATTGGCGAGGTTTTTCGCCACCAGCAACACCAGGTCTTTTTCGTAAACATGGCCACTGCCGATCGCGCCCGGATCTTCACCGCCGTGACCGGCGTCGATAGCGACGACAATGTCGCGCTTGCTGTTCTGTATTCCCGGCAACAAATCCTGAACTTGTCTGACGGTTTCGATTTTGGAATCGTAGAGATCGACCACCAGGCGATCGGGCTTGTCGTCGATTTTTTTCAGGGCAAAGCTGCGCGGTTTAACCGGCGAATTTAAATCGAACACGACGCGCAATAGTCCGTTGGGACGCACTCCGGTTCTGACGCCGCTGATTGGCGTGCCGTCAAAGGACACATTGGAAAAGTCGGCGCTGCTTTTATCCGCTTCGATATCGAGCACCAGGCGGTCGGGATTTTTCAGCACCAACACCTGATGCGTCACCGGCGAATCGAGATCGAAGACGACGCGCGTGTGGTCGGGCGCGCGCCAGAGGCGAAGACCTTCAATTTTTGCAGAGGCCAGCAGATCGGCGCTGAACAGCGCTAGCAGGAAAAAAACCGAGATACAGGTGGCCCGTCTCATTGACTAAGCATTTTCCCCAATGGTGTTGCGAACCGTCGAGTGCGCATGCAGACAGAAATTAATTGCCAGACAAGGACTCGCGCAGTACTTTCAATATTTGCCCTCCGGCATTGCTGCCTTGGCGACATTCGAGCAGGTGTTTGTGCTGCTCCACGCGCAACTGCAAAACCAGATCTGCGGCGGGAAGCCATCCCGCTCCTCGTTCCGGCCATTCCACCAGGCAGACGGAACGCTCATTAAAATAATCGCGAATGCCGATGAACTCCAGTTCTTCGCCGTCGCGCAAACGATACAAATCGAAATGGTAAATCGTTATTTGCGCAAATTCGTAGGGCTCCACCACAGTATAGGTCGGACTTTTGACAGCCCCCAAATGCCCGAAGGCTTTTAGTATTCCCCGACACAAGGTCGTTTTGCCCGCGCCGAGTGTACCCTGTAAATAGACGCAAATGCCAGCGTGTAAGCACGCTCCGATTTTTTCTCCGAACGCGACACAGTCCATTTCGTTTTCAAATTCACGCAACTTTTCAAATTCACGCATCTTTTCAAATTCACTCAACTTTTCAACCTCACTCAACATGGGCGGGTAAGGTCCTCTGCAAAATCGGAATAAGATCGCCTGCGCGCAAGGAGACTCGATTGTGTTCACTGAGCGCCAGGTCGGCTGCATGTCCGTGCAGATATACGCCCAATACTGCCGCGTCGCTCGGCGACATGCCCTGCGCCAAGAGCGCACCAATGAGACCGGCCAGCACGTCGCCCATGCCGCCGCTCGCCATCGCGGCGTTGCCGCTGCCATTCACCCAGCAAGCCCCGTTTGCCGCGATCAGCGTTCCCGAGCCCTTGAGTACCGCCACGGCGGAGTATTTCTCGCTCAGTGTGCGCACGGCGGCGAAACGGTCGGCTTGGACATCGGCGACACTGCACGCGAGCAGACGTGCCGCTTCCCCTGGATGCGGGGTGAGCACGAAATTGGGATTGGCGGGCAACTGCAGTTCGCCATCGGCGAGTAAATTCAGGGCATCGGCATCGATTACGGTCGGCACTGCGAGCTTCAATGCTTCGCGAGCAAGCAAGCGCGACCACTCGCCACGCCCGAGTCCGGGGCCGAGCACAAGTGTCGTCGCACGCTGCAATTGCGGCAGTAAATCGGCGTTTTCCGCAACCCCGCGCGTCATGACTTCGGGCACCCGAGCCAGTGCCGCAGCGACGTGTTCGCTGCGCGTAAACAGCGCGCAGAGACCGCTGCCGCAGGCGAGCGCGGCTTCCGCGGCGAGCAGTGCCGCGCCGCCGCTGCCGAGGTCGCCACCGACTACGGCGACGAAACCAAAATGCCCTTTGTGTTGATCGAGCTTGCGGGCGGCCAGGGTCGGCAGCACCGACGCGTCTGACAGGCGGGCGACTGCTTGCTGCTGCTCGACAAAAGCGGCAATGCCCAGATCCGCGAGTTCAATGTCGCCGCAACATCTAGGGCCGGCGCCGCTAAACAGGCCGGCCTTGGCACCGACAAAGGTCATGGTCGCATCCGCCTCAACTGCAAGCCCGGTGACGCTGCCGCTGTCGCCGTCGAGCCCGGAGGGCAAATCGAGCGCGAGCACAGCGGCACTCTGATGATTTATCCACTCGATCAACTGCCCTTCGATCCCTCGCGGCGCGCCTTTAAAGCCGGTTCCCAGCAGCGCATCGACAATCACCGTTCCCGTCTCGCAGGTGTGAGCGGAGGAGATAAAATCCTCGCCCGACACAAAGTTCGCTCCCTCCTGCTCCGCATAGCGAGCCGCTAGCGCCGCATCGCCGCGCAAGGCCGACAAGTCCCGGGCGAGGACAACTTGCACATCCCAACCGCTGGCCAGGGCCAGCGCGGCAACGACCAGGCCGTCGCCGCCGTTGTTGCCTCCCCCGCAAAGCACAAGGACGCTGCGACACTGCGGCCAACGCTGGTGCAAACTATCAAATGCCGCTCGGCCGGCGCGCTTCATCAACACCGCACCGGGAACGCCGGAGGCGATAGCTGCGCGATCCGCTGCCCGCACCTGTTCACATCGATATAATTGCACTGCAGCCCCTTGTCGACGGACACCGCCAAATAAAAATTGGCATCATACAGAGAGACCAATGGCGATAGAACCTGCGCAACACGCGCAACTGAATCTGGATACACTCGAAGGGCAAATACGCCTTTGGGCCAGCGAATTGGGCTTTGCCGATGTCGGCGTCAGCGACGTCGATCTGCGTTCCGAAGAGTCTGCCTACCGGCGCTGGCTGGAAAACAAATTCCAGGGCGACATGCAATGGCTGCAAGACAATCTCGATTTGCGCTTTGAGCCCTCGCGCCTGCACGCAGGAAGCTGTCGAATTATCTCCCTGCGCATGAATTACCTGCCGCCCGAGGCGGCGATGGTGGAGACACTCAAACACTCGCAGAAGGCCTACATTAGCCGCTACGCACTCGGCCGCGACTACCATCGCCTGCTGCGCAAACGCCTGAAGGATTTGGTCAAACGCATCGAACACTACGTCGAGCAACACACCACCGACACAGCGCTGTCGCAGCGGGTATTTGTCGACAGCGCTCCGGTGCTGGAGAGAAAAATCGCGGAAAAAGCCGGGCTCGGCTGGATTGGAAAACACACCCTGTTGCTGAACGAAAACGAGGGCAGCTGGTTTTTTTTGGGGGAGATTTTCACCAACCTGCCACTGCCACTCAATAGGCAACGCGCCGACAATCGCTGCGGCAGCTGCGAGGCCTGCCTCAAAGTCTGCCCGACCGATGCCTTTGTCGAGCCCTACGTGCTCGACGCAAGCCGCTGCATTTCCTATCTGACCATCGAACACGAAGGCGTGATTCCCGAGGAACTTCGCAGCGCGATCGGCAACCGCATCTTTGGCTGCGACGACTGCCAGGTAATTTGCCCCTGGAACAAAACCGCTCCGGTCAGTGGCGAACTCGATTTTCGCCCGCGACACGGCCTGAATTCGATGGATTTGCTGGAGTTGTTTGCCTGGAGCGAAGAGGAGTATCTGCAGCGCAGCGAAGGCTCACCTCTGCGCCGTGCGGGCTACCGAAAATGGCTGCGCAATATCGCTATCGCCCTCGGCAATGCGCCTCAGGACCTGCGCATCGTCGAGGCGCTGCAAAACCGGCTGGCCGGGGCTGACACTGTCCTCGCCGAGCACATCGAGTGGGCGATCGAGCGCCAGCAGACGCCGCAGCGAAAGCGCGGCAGAAAAATTCGCCGAACTCAGTGACGCAAGTGCAAATGTATCGATGGGCTCAAGCTGCCGTCTTTTTCCAGAACGCTGAAGTCGTGCGTGTCCTCGTTGCTGACCACCACCAGCGGCTCCTGAAACATCGGTCGCCGCACGAAGGCGAGGCGCCAGCCGAAGCTTTCCACCTTGCGCAGCGCAACACGCTGCTCGTCGCACAAAAACTCCCTTAAATTCAATGGGATAGCGGGTTGTGACCCGCGTCGCTCACGAGCGGCGGCAGCCGTGTCTGCAAGCGTTTGTTGAGAAATCGTGCTCATCCTTAGCCTCCTTCATTTTTGTGAACTGCGTCACACTTTAGAAGCTAAGCATGATTCCAAACGGCACTGCTGTCAAAAACGACTTAGGAATATCGACACGCGGCACTTATCACTTTTGAACAGCGCAATACCTCCCTGCAAAGGTCAGAGATTGAGCAGGGTACTGCGATAGTGGCGCAACTCGTTAACGGAGTCGCGGATGTCGTCGAGCGCGCGGTGGGAGGAGCCTTTGCTCAGGCCCGCCATCGCCTCCGGCTTCCAGCGCTGAGCCAGTATCTTCAATGTGCTGACGTCGAGATTGCGGTAGTGAAAAAACGCTTCCAGTTCGGGCATGTGACGCGCCAAAAAGCGTCGGTCCTGACAGATCGAATTGCCGCAGATTGGCGACTTGCCCGGCGGCAGCCACTGGCGCAAAAAGTTCAGCGTCTCCTGTTCGGCGTCGCGCATGTCGATATCGCTGTCGCGCACGCGCTGGGTGAGGCCGGACTTGCCGTGCTGATTGGTGTTCCACTCGTCCATTCCGGCGAGCACCTCATCGCTCTGATGGATCGCCAGTTCCGGACCGATCGCCAACTCGTTGAGGTCCGAATCCGTTACAATCGTCGCGATTTCGATAATCACGTCGTGTTCGGGAATCAGTCCGGTCATTTCCAGGTCTATCCAAATCAAATTGTTGTCATTTACCACAGCCAAATCCTCAGAACTCACACGCGCGCAAATTCAACTAAAATGCGCGCCGAAATGGTAGCACAGCCCCAGCGATGCCTTATTCAAAACCCCGGTCCAGCCGCCCGTGAGTCGACGCAAACTGACCCAAAGTCAACGCCGTCGGATCGACGCGAGACAGCAATCGCACAATCGGGAACCATCAGCTCTTGATGGCCTGGAACTGCACGCCGGTTTGGTTCTCACTCAGTTCGGCAAACTGGCGCTGGTGGAAAGCGAAGACAATGAGGCGGTACTGCGCTGCCACTTGCGCGCAAACCTGACGGTAGTCGCCGGCGACAAAGTGCTGTTTCGACGCGATGGAGACAACAGCGTTATCGAAACGCGCGATGAGAGAAGCAGCGAACTGCGCAGACCGGATAAATTTGGCAACCTGAAAGCCGTTGCCGCCAACGTCAGTCAGATGCTGATCACCATCGCCCCGCAACCTGCTCCACACATGAATCTCATCGACCGCTATCTCGTCGCCGCACACTTGCATGCCATCGCGCCAATATTGGTCATGAACAAATGCGATCTCGCCAACGCCGACGAGAAATTTAACGACATCGAAGCGCTGTATCGAAAACTGAATGTCGACATAATCCGCGTGTCGACGCAATCGGGTTTAGGCATCGAGCAACTCGAACAGAAATTGCGTTCACATTCGTCAATTTTCGTAGGACAATCCGGCGTTGGAAAATCATCGCTGTTAAAAACACTTATCGCGGAAGACAGCATTCGCATCGCCGAATTGTCGCACGCCGAAGACAAGGGCCGTCACACAACCACGCAAGCGCAGGTGTATCACTTGCCCGGCGGAGGTCTCTGCATCGACTCTCCCGGCATTCGCGAATTCGGTCTTTGGCACGTCGGTGCGGAGGATTTGCTGAACGCATTTCCCGATATCGAAAAGCACAAAGAACATTGTAAGTTCCGCGATTGCAAACACGAAAAAGAAATACACTGTGGCATATTGGCTGCCCGCGAGCGCGGTGACATTGATCCGCGACGCTACGACAGCTACCGCCAAATTCTGTCGCAAATGAACAGCTTTACCGTAAAAGATCAATGAGGCACGCAATGGCATTGCCAATACTAATTGAACCAAAAGAACTATTTGCACTGATACAGCAAAATCCCGATCGCGACTATTGTATCGTCGATTTAAGTTCCGAAGCAGAGTACCTAAACGGACATATTCCCGGTGCGGTTTTTCTTCCTTACGCGGCACTGTTATGCAATCAGGCTCCCGTGCCCGGCAAATTGGCGTCGACCGAACAATTGCAGCGAGTGTTCTCCTATCTCGGCATGACGGCCAATACTCACTTTATTGCCTACGACAGCGAAGGCGGCGGCTGGGCGGGACGTTTTATCTGGACACTCGACGTCATTGGACATCGACACTACAGCGTCATCGACGGAGGAACGATTGCTTGGCGCAGCGAAAATCTGCCCATGGAAACAACTCAGAACGCGCGTGAAGAAACCGAGGTTCATCTGCAAATTCATCGCGAGGCTATAGCGGAAAAAGACGACGTTCTCAAAGCGTTGAACAGCAACACACTAATTTGGGATGCGCGCAGTCCCGAGGAATACGCGGGAATTCGTGTCAACGCGGCAAAAGGCGGCCATATTCCCGGAGCGCGCAACTGCGAGTGGACCGATTTAATGGACCACAACAACGGCTACCGACTGCGCAAAGACGCACGCGACTATTTGCGCTCAATGGGTATCGACGGCGAACAAGCGATCATCACCCACTGCCAAAGCCATCACCGCTCCGCCTACACCTACCTGGTCGGCAAAATACTGGGGTTTTCAATTCGCGGCTACCACGGCTCCTGGGCGGAATGGGGCAACGACCCCTCCACCCCGGTAGAAAAATAAACGGATTCCTCATGCCTAAAGCACTTTTTATTTTCCTGCAACGTCTGGCGCCGCAACACTTGTTATCCCGACTCGCCGGGGCGCTGGCAAATTCGAACAACCAGACCTTGAAAAATTTCCTGGTGGCGAATTTTATCAAGGCTTTCAACGTCGATATGAGCGAAGCGCTGGACAGTGACTACCGCAACTATCCCAGCTTCAACGATTTTTTTATCCGCAAGTTAAAAGCGGGAGCGCGTCCGATCGATTCGAATCCAGCCACACTGTGCTGCCCCGCCGACGGCGAAGTCAGCCAGAGCGGCGACATAACCGAAGGAAAAATATTCCAGGCCAAAGGACGTGAATTCGACACTGGCGAACTGCTGGCCGACAACGAATCGGCCAAGAATTTTTCGCGCGGAAAATTCTGCACCATCTACCTTTCGCCGCGCGACTATCATCGTGTCCACATGCCGATGTCCGGGACCTTGAAAACCCTTCGCCACATTCCGGGCAATTTGTTCTCGGTCAATCAGACGACGAGCGAGGAGGTGGACAGATTATTTGCGCGCAACGAGCGCGCGGTCTTCCATTTCGAAGGCGACGCTGGAGATTTTATCGTTGTCATGGTCGGCGCAATGATCGTCGCTTCGATAGAAACCGATTGGGCCGGACTGCTCAAAGCGCATTCGCGCGATATTTTTGAGCGCGACTACCGCGACGCGCAGCTGCGCTTTGAAAAAGGTGACGAACTCGGACGCTTTAAACTGGGCTCGACCGCCATTGTGCTGATTCCGGAGAATTGTGCACAATGGGAGGAAAGTTTTCGGGCCGGAGCCAAAGTCAAAATGGGAGACGTGATCGGAAAACTTAACTGATACCGGGGATCTTAAAAGGACTCTTCTTCAAGAACGACAGCAGCCCGCCGGGCTTTTGCTTGCTGTCGATATATTCCTGGTGCAATTCTGTCATATCGATATTGTAAAGGCCCGGCTGGAGATCCTGAATAATTTCAATGGCTTCAATTTCCGTACTCAGAAATTTCCCGGATTCCATTTTGCGTTGCTTTTCGCGCTCGTCTTCGGCGAGGTCGATTATGTAGGGCTGATGCAGGCGCTGTTTTACGGCGTCCAGCACCACCATGATTTTAGGTCGCAAACGACGCTCAAAATTTTGTTCGACGACCACCGCCACTTCGCCGGTGTTCAATTCCACCAGGGTACCGGTGGGATAGAGCCCGATCGCGCGAATAAATTCCACCACCAGTTCTTCCTGAAATTCGATTCCGCGCGCCTCGTACAATTTGCCGACCGCCTTGGACGGTGACAGTGGATTCTGATTACGCGGATTGGTGGTTTCATCGTAAAAGGTGACGACGCCGGCAATTTTTCCGAGCAAGGGGATTTTATCGCCGCGCAAATGCTGCGGGAAACCGCTGCCGTTGACGCGCTCGCAGTGCGTTTTCACCACCGAGGTGACGCGCGGCTTGACGTCGGGCATTTTGCGCAGAATTTCCACGCCGTAATCGACAAATTTTTCAAACGCTTCCTGCTCGGTGGCGCTGCGACCACTCATTTCGATGAGGTGTTTCGGCAGTTTGGTTTTGCCTATATCTTTCAGCAAGACTCCCATTGCCAACACGTCCAGCTCGGGTTTGGGCAGGCCGATATGACGCCCGAACAAAATCGCCCACACC
>Ga0316575_10000591_pt1 | contig 10656 bp, 4 predicted proteins | sample J5NA_FD_203072 | JGI IMG/M metagenome (GOLD analysis project Ga0316575, IMG submission 203072) | Rhizosphere microbial communities from salt marsh grasses in Alabama, United States - J5-7_050615r2r3 | ecosystem: Host-associated > Plants > Roots > Rhizosphere | place: USA: Alabama | collected...
CCCAGGAGCACCTCCCCTCCCTCATCATCACCGACATCATGATGCCGGTGGTTGACGGAATACGACTCTTCAACGACCTGCGCAAGCATCAGCCGACGTCTGCGATTCCCGTCGTCGCCATGACCTCATTCCTAAAAAAAATAACCAGAAAAAGTCTGCTCAACATGGGCTTTAACGGAGTAATCACCAAGCCGGTCAACCGCACCAAACTCCTTACTGTCATCTCAGGCATTCTTGACATTCATCATATCGTTGACAACCAGCAGCAGGTAACCGATGAAACGACGTCGTAACATCGTTCCTGCAATTCAACTCGTGCTCCTCATAGCCGGACTTTTCTTTTTCCTTTCCGGAGGCAGTGCGGCGGCAACCGGTGTCCCCGCCGTTTTTTCGGGTGCGATCATCATTGTCATCTGTACGCTTATCGCCGGATCAATCAAAGATCCCCCTCGACCGCCCCAGAAAAGGATAACCGAAGTATCGCTTCCCCGCATCCTCCAGCAGCAGGCGACCGATGAAGCCCAGCCCGGAGCGGCACTCGCCGAATCGCTCGGCCGGCAGCACCGCAAGCAGGTATGGATTAAAACCGAACAGCTCACCGATTCACTTATCGACACAGCCCTCGACGTTATCCGTAACCATACCCGCGCCTACACCGCCGCAGTTTTCTTCCCCACCAATGACGGCGGATATATGCTGCGCCGTTTCAAATCCGACAACCTGCATATCAACTGTAACGCCATTATCTATCCCGGCGTCGGCATTGTCGGCTGCTTTCTCAAGGACGGTCTTAAAAAACTTGACCTGAAAGACATCGTCAACGACAGTGCGACGCTTTACTACTACTCCCAGGATGCATGCATACGGTCACTCATTGCGGCCCCGATCATCGCCGACAGTATCGAACGCGGCGTCATCATCGCCGACAGCACGACTCCCGGCAACTTTCATGAAGCGGACCACACGCTTCTCGGCAACATGGCCGCACTGCTCGGCCAGGCGATTTACAGCAGCTACATGCATACCGAGCACCGGCTTCAGCACGAGCGCCTCACCGCCATGAGTTCCATCGAAAAGGAGTTCTTCCGCGACCTGTCCCGATCGTCAATCATCGACAAAATCATCGAAATCGTGCCGTATGCGCTCCCCTGCGACCGTCTTACGATAAGTATGAAAAACGAGGACGGACGTAGTGCAACCATCGTCGGGGCTGTGGGCAGGGACGCTGACGGTTTTCTCAAAAGAACATTTACTCTTACCGACAAGACACTCGCCGCCGTACTGTACGGAAACAACCTGATGCTCTCGCGGAATTTTTCGACCGACCATTATGAAACCCGATACACGCCCGACGAACCTCACGACGATCAACTCTCCTCATTCGTCGCCGTGCCGCTCGGTGTTGACGGATGCGTCGGTATGCTGCTCGTGGAATCCTGTCGCGAAAACGCCTATGACGAATCGTACCGGGAACTGCTCGGCCGGCTCAGCACCTCGGCGGGGCTTGCCATCGAAAAACTGCTCGTGTTCGAAAAAGCGAATGCCCTCGCCACGCATGACGGACTCACCAGTCTTTACAATCACAGAACCTTCCAGCAGCTGCTCGCCGACGAAATCACCCGTGCCATACGATACACCGAACCGCTCAGCATGGTCATCTGCGACATAGACCATTTCAAGAGAATCAACGACACGTACGGTCACCCCTTCGGCGATATGGTGCTCAAGGGTGTTTCGGCCACGCTGCAGAACAGCGTACGACAGGATATCGATACCGTAGCCCGATACGGCGGCGAGGAGTTCGCACTCATACTTGTCAAGACCGATACCAACAGCGCGACGGAGACTGCGGAACGTATCCGCGCCGCAATCGCCGCAATACCCTTCAAGGGTCCGGGAGGTGTCGACGTCCACGTCACGATGAGTTTCGGTATTGCGGAATTCAAAAAGCATGCTAAAGAGATCAACGAACTGGTTGCCCGTGCCGACAAGGCGCTTTACCGGGCGAAAGAGGGCGGACGGAACAGGGTTGAAGTGTTCTGACCGCACAATCTGTCACAGTTTCATTATTAAGCAAGGAGTTAGTTCCCGGGATGGATATCTCAAGAATTTTCGAACCTGTTGATCACATCGATCTTGCAGAAAGCATTATCCGCAGTGCCGGTTCATTTCTCTTTCTTCTCGCAGGAGCACGGCTCCTCTGCGGTGCATTTCTGATCGTGAGCGGTTTTTTTGAACATGCTGTACCGTCGATGCTGCACCTCGTCCTTTTCGGATCAGGAACATTTTATCTGGGTCCAGCTGCACTGCTTCAGGAGCAGAACCGTCGCAATCATTCTGACACTCTCAAGTTCCCTGTACATTGGAACAACCGTTCGCCTGTTTACCTCAAGTATCCCTGCCGGGTTCGTGGGGCTGTTCCTGAGCTACCTTTTATTTACGCTCTCCAATCGGGCGACACTCGGTACCCTGGCGCTCAAACGGCTGCAGAGGAATCGGTAAACTCCCGGCTGCACCCATCAGTTTAAATCAACCGCCCTGGCATCGCTCAGTTATCGCACAAAATACCACCCGTGACTGCTCCTCCCGACAACCGTCCCGGCCGCATTCCGTCCCTTCAGATCGATACACCCGTTTTGTACGCCACCATGACGCTCCCGAACGGCGATAACCGTTTTTCCCGTCCGGGATGATGCATCAGGCATCATCCCATCACCGAAGGAGCGATTTACCGTTACAACATTCGAGTCCACTCTCACGAACTCCCACATCTGACAGGTTTCTCCATTGAACTGCCAGTGCTGTACATTTGTACCATCGTCCTTTTTGGCGTAATACACTTCGAGCATACGGTTGTTTGCCTTACAGACGATATAGTAACCGCCGCTTCCCGTGCCGGTGATCTTCCAGCGCTGATTCATGCCGCCCCACCACCCGTACTGCATCACATTATCGCTCTTCTCATCGGCGTCAAGAACACGTCCGCTTTTTTTGTTGATGATTTTATAGATTCCCCGCTCCACCTCGGCAACACTCCAGAGCTGCTGATCACCGCCATTATCGCTCTGCTGTTCGACATTTGCCTTGTCATCGGCGGAGCCATCCTTTACACCGATCAGTTTTCCGCTGTGCACCGCCCGTAGTTTGTAAACAGCCTCTTGAGGAAACGGCCGCACACCGACAGCTTCAACACCGACCGTATCCTGCACGACCTTCTTCATGGTACCGTCGTCATTATAATAAAGGTAATTGATCTGCACCGATCGTTCCCACGGCGTACCGCCCGAAAGATAGTCGGTATGGTAGACAAAGTACCACCGGTCCCGAAACTGTATGATTCCCGAATGATTTGTCCCTGTACCGGCATACCCGTTGAGCGTTCCCCGATACTCCCATGGCCCCAGGGGATTACTGCTGGTGGCATAGTCGATATTTGACGGCCAGTTGTCACCCGAAGCATTGTATGCGGCATATGAATAATAGTAAATGCTGTCTCTTTTGTGAACCCACGACGCCTCGAAAAAACGATTAAGTCCCTTCGGCACTGTTATCTCCCCGTCAATTTCGATCATCGAGTTTTTCAGTTTCGCCTGGCGTACCACCCGGTCGGTACCCCAGTAGATGTATGCCGTGCCGTCATCATCGATAAACACCGTCGGGTCGATGTTATCGTCCCCCGGGCATGCGCCTGCGGTTTTATTTGAGATAAGCGGTTTTCCGAGAGCATCCCTGTAGGGCCCGAGCACGCGATCGGCAACGGCGACGCCAATCTCCCCGGAATCGCAGATGTAAAAATAAAATTTCCCGTCGCGCTCCACACACTGTGCTGCCCAGGCCTGTTTCGTGGCAAGCCAGGTGACGTCTGCAACCCCGAGCACCTCTCCGTGATCAGTCCAGTCGACCATATTCGTTGACGAAAGTACATGCCATCCGTTGAGTGTCCAGCCGGAACCGCCCTCATCGTGCCCGGTAAAGATAAAGAAGGTATCGTTATAAATAAGCGGTGCGGGATCTGCGGTGTAGATATGCCGTACAAGGGGATTGTCGGCATATAGCAAAGGGGCAACAACGGTAACAAGCAGCCATGCACAGAACAGGGACATCCTGACCCTGAATATCCGTTCGCAGCAGGAAGTTTCGCAACCATTGAAAAACAATTTCTTTGCGCGATGTAACAGCAGTCGAACAACGGGCATCAGCATTCTCCCCCTCAACCGACAATTCTCACAGTATCACTGATGCACAATCAAAAGACCACGGCTGTACGGTTATGGCACCCCGTTTCTGCATCAGCTCTCCCCCGTATACCACCACACCTGCGTTTTCCGTTGCTCCGGAGATTTCATTGAATCTGATGATATTTTTTACAAAATCAGCATCAAACGTCTTCCCCGATTTTATTTCCACCGGAATGACCGTCCCACCTGTTTCGATTACCAGATCGACTTCAATACCGTTACTGTCGCGCCAGAAAAAAACTGCCGGTTCCATCCCCTGGTTATAAAAACATTTAGCCACTTCAGTAACAATCAGGTTTTCAAACAGCGCTCCCCGCATAAAATGCGTCGTCACGTCTCCGGTCTTTCGTATTCCGAGCAGATAGGAAGCGAGCCCTGTATCGGTAAAGTAGAGTTTTGGTGCCTTGACAATCCGTTTATTGAAATTCGAATGGTACGGCCGAAGCAACTGAACGATATTTGTCATTTCAAGTACCGAAAGCCATCTCCTTACCGTATGATAACTCACTCCTATATCATTACCGATTGACGACAGATTGACCAGCTGTCCGATTCTTCCTGCACACAGAGCGACAAATTGTTGAAACGTTCTCAATTCACCGATATTGACAATATCTCTTGCATCTTTTTCCAGGTATGTTCTTACATAGTCTGCATACCATTTCGTGAACCCGAGTTTTTTATCATATATCCTAGGATAAAACCCCTTGACAATATAGCTTTCCCATCCGTCCTCAGAATCGGGAGTCCCCTTGAGTTCCTGAATTGAGAACGGCAAAAGATGGAGGGTCGCCACACGTCCGGCAAGACTCTGGGAAATTGATCGGGAAAGAATGAAATCCTGCGATCCGCTAAGGACATACATTCCCTCACGGTTCTCGCGATCACATATCACCTGAATGTAGGAAAAAAGTGAAGGAACATATTGAGCTTCATCAATTATGAGCGGATAACGATATGTCTCCAGAAAACCTCTCGGATCAGAACCGGCATACTCCCGCAGTTCCGGATCTTCAAGATTGACATACTTATAAGTCGGAAAAACATGTCTGGCAAGTGTGGATTTTCCCGACTGCCTCGGGCCGGTTAATGAAACAACCGGCATCTTTGACGCCAGCTCTAAAAATGTTCCGGCAATGGTTCTTGGTATCATATTCGACAGTATAAGTTATGCAAATTAGATATTCAATATCTAATTTGCATAACTTTTTTCTACTGAACACTACCTTTCAAAGACACTTATAAAGGCGCTATAAAAGTATTATCAACGCCTTACATAAAAACTCACGTACCGGTTCAGGAACTTTTCCCATCACGACGACGATCATTACTGCATCCCTTATTCCGTGCCGCCCTTCCCCCCGCGCCGGATGCCGATTCTCACCCGCTTGACCCCCCGGGACTCGGCATCATCAACCGAAACCACACCGATGTAGGTGCCGTTTCCGACCATACGGTGGTGACGGTTGGCGCCGTCCCAGTAATAGACCGGACCGGATGGTGTCTGTGCGAATTTTTCTTTGACAATAACCGCATTTCCGACCGCATCGTAAATGGAAATATGCGCTTTCTCAAACGTAAGCGGTATCGCCGTATTGACCGGATTGACAATCCGTATGGCGGTAGCCCCCGAATCATTGATCGATATTTCCGGATCAAACGGATTGGGTACTGCAATAACATCCCACCGCATGGCACCGCGCACTACTGTAAACGCCACCCTGCGGTTTTCCGGATTGTTCTGCCAGGTACTGCTGTCGCGCACTGCTGAAACAGGATTTATCGACACCAGATCACCGGTTTCAGGATACTGCGCCACCGGTGCAATAACGATGAACGACGCTCTGTTTCCGGCAATCCCAAGCAATTGCAGGGAAAATGTATAGGCAATGCCTCCTTTGCTCATCTGAAGAAACGGCACCGGAACATCGGCAACCGATACATTTTCCGAAAAATCAACGACAAAACTGTCAACTGCAGGCTGGTCTGAGGAAAGCGCGGTACCGACTTTATAAAATGCAGCGGAGATGACGGGAGCCGCACTGTCCCGCACCTGCATCGACCGTTCTTCGTCGACATATGCGGTAAAACGTACCTGTGTGAACATGCTGCCGCCGGTTTTTGCACCGCCCTGTGCCATCGGTTCAGGCGGAAGCAGAACCCTGACAAGCGACTTGTCGGTACCTGAGGAAAGGTCGCTTCCTTCAAGCCCGTCGAACCGGTTTACATCCCATACTATCGACACGACAATCCCGTTGATATCGACCGGTTTGAAGAACTTAAGCCATACGGCATCGATGATGCCGTCGGCATTTTCATCAACATACCAGCTGTCGGCGAGCTGCGCCGGACGTTCGGGAATCTGCACGGCACGATTGAGCGGATGCGGCAGGTTTTTCTTCTTGTCGGTAAGTGTTCCGCCGGCGTCTCCCGGAACAAGCCTGATCCAGTCACCCTCAAAAGGCCGGATCCCCGATGCATTGAATACGGTTGCCCGTGTTTCACCGTAGAGCTCCGGTCCGCGAAAGTCGACCACCGGAAGCAGCACCGTATCCCCCGTTGCAGTACGGATAAGCTGCAGGGTTGCACCGATCAGCGTCGACATCGCCACTTCTTCAGTAAAGGCAAGGTTAAGTGTGTCATACCCGGCACCGGTTATATCCTGCGTAAGCGTCACTGCGGAGATCGCCGGATTGACACCGTCGGAAAGCTCCTTGGTCACCTGTTTGCCGCTCCCGTCAACCGTAATGTACATGGTGACCGTTCCGGTCGGTTGCGGATCGGCAACGGTCAGTCCCGCAATCGTGAATACAACCGTCCTCTCCTGCAGATTCACCGCACTTTTCGGAAACACATATCGTGTACCGCGGTAGTCAACGGCGATCGAATCGAACTGCTGGTTGACATGAAACGTATCGTTGAGCGTGAGGGTCACCATATCGGGAACAACGTCTCCGTTCGCATCCCCCATGACCGCTTTCGAAATTGCGGGCCACGGCGGCGTCTCCACCGCGGTTATCGCCAGAGAATCAGGTTTGAGCGTCGGATCGGCAGGATCGGTCACCACCACCACCACCGGACCGCCTCCCACCTTGGTAATGATTCCCTGCCATGATGTTGCCGAGGCAGGGACGGCGGTGACGACCGTGTTGTCGCGGCTGGTCCAGAGACCGCCTTCCACTTTACGGATAAACTTACCGTTCTTGTCACGCACCACGGCATAGACGACCGCCCCCACTGTACCCTCATCCATATTAATACGGACGAAATCGGCATCTTTGTTCATGTCAAGCAGCAGCGTATCGAGCACGATATCGATGTGGTCGGGCGGCGGCGGTTTTATCACCGTGTCACACGATACCGCAATTTCGGAACTGTCGGCAAAAGCGGATTCCCTGTCTGCGGAAATCCATGCCCGGTTAACCGCAACCAGATCAGCGAATCCCGGACAGGTACCATTGGCCTTCGCAGTGAATTTTATTATACCGCCCTGTTTTATCTGCATCTTCGGTATGGTCCATGAAACCACCTTACCACCGGTAATCGACGGCGCGACACCGAGCGGATTCTCTCCGGTAAACGCCTCGAACGTAAATCCGTCGGGAATGGTGTCACGAATGACGACATTATTCACTTCGCGACCGGGCATCGGGCCGTTGCCCGCGACACGGCGCCAGGTGTAACCGTCCCACTCCTCGACGAGAATGTTGTCGACCGTATGCGACGCCTTGCTGCATGATTTGGGATGCCATCTGTCAATCGGGACGTCGGGTTTGTCGGGATCGGTCCAGTCATTGGTGACCGGCCAGTACATGCCGCCGGCATCATCCACCGATGCAGCATCCCACGACCAGTTCTGGGCCCAGTTGGCCTGCGGCGGACTGTAATTCGTATGCAGCGACCACGACAGACGCAACGGTGAAGAGCCGCCTTTGTGGATGTTGCTGCCGGAGTTCCCGTAATACTGGCGCAACAGATAATCGAGCGTCGAGAGATGTTCCTTGCGCTTGGGGTCGAGGGGGTCTGAAAACTGCAGGATGATGCGCTGATTCCACTTGCCCCGCTTATCTTCACCCGGAACAATGTTCTCGTGAAGCACCTTGACATCTGTTCTTTCAAGTCCTTCATAGAAAAACGGCGTAATGTCCCAGCCGTTGGTGCATCCGGTTGCTCCCTGATAACAGGTGCGGATGGAGTCGTACATGAAGTACGAGACCCGGTAATTTCCATAGTCGATGTACGCTTCCTGCGCATCATGAAAGAGACGGAACCGCATCTCTTTCGCGTCACTGACCGTTGCCTTGTCACCCATCGAAAACGAGAACCGTACTCCCGACCTTCCGCCGTTGATCCAGCCGGCTTCGGAGCTGTTCTGAAAATCGATGGTGAACTCCACCGACTCTCCCGGCTTTACCAGATCTTTCGACGCCTTGTAGTTGAGGATGAGCGCCCTTCGTGCAATGTCAAGATAGTTTCGCTGCATTACGGCCGTCCTGTTGTTCGGGTACTCGTTCGAAATCCAGCCGGTACCGTTGGTACAGGAGATGACCGCCCGGTTGCGGTACTGCTTTTCGTTGGCCGATCTGATCATCACCTTGAACTGCACCTGTCCTACCGTCGGATCAACGCCGGTTGCCGTCTTGAAACCCGGAAGCGTTCCGATGTTCCAGAACACCGTGTGCGACGTGTTGTTGTACAGTCCGCCGTTGGTTGCGGAGACGAAGTCGAAATCCTGATGGAGCGTATCGATAATAGTCACACCCGAGGCGTCAACCGATCCGTAATTGCGATAATCAAGTGTATAGGTGACCGTATCCCTCTCAAATGCAAATGTTTTATCTATGCCGCAGTACACCTTGCAGTTCGCGGCCGGTTTGAACGTCGAGGGCGACTGATAATTTCCCGTCAGAACAAGCATGCCGAGCAGCCTGAACCATCCGTGAAAATAGTGCGGTACGCTTGTCAGATAGCCGTCGCCCGGAGTTTCGGCATCCCAGGTAGTTTCACAGGTACGGTAGAGCTCGGCCATAAGGTCGAAATCCTGGGCGGCTACCGCAGACGGTGAACCTGTTCCCGGCACCCAGTTGAGAACGAACGTTGCAGTAGGTTCACCGGTCAGGCTGTAACGGTATTTGATGACCGATGGCCCCCAGTATTCAAAGGTCGAATTGGATACTTTTTCGCAGGAATTATTCCACGGACTCTGACGCGTGTCCCAGAGGAATTTCGCATAACGGGTACCGATATCCCGTTCGAACGAATTAGATGTTCCTTCAATAACCTGATGCGCAGCCGGATCCCAGGTTGATGATGGATTCCCATGCCACATGTAGTTGAGTATGGTACGCCATGCCAGCCGGAAATCCTCACCATCGCTGTAGGCAACGAAGGTCGGTTGATTAGTTGCCGAAAGCGTCACGTCTCCGGCAAAGGGAATATATGACGTATTATCAAGCAACTTTCCCATTATCCAGTCTGACGATGCGGCTGCGCGACGGAACTGATAAATATTCCATGCATATTTTACAGAATCCTCAAGAGAGAGAAAATCGGCGAACTGGGTGAAATAGGCCGGTGCCGCATAGTCGAAGTGCTGGGTTTTAGGCCCCGGATCCTGCGCCGGTTTGGTAAAACCCGTTGTCGCCTTGTTGCCCGCCCAGGCGGTCATCTCTCCCCATGAATCGCCGCCCTTGATGTATCCATCAAGACCGATGTCGCCGCTGAGCAGGCCGCTGCCGCTTGCCGCATAGGTCATCGTGTCGGTAAGCGCCGTAAGAAAGTCGATTGCAGCCTGGCGGTAGGAGATATCGTTCCCGCATGCATCCTTAATTCCCATTTTATCACCCCACTGCTTGCAGGCGGTAAGCAGGGCAAGTGCGATGTCAAAATCACCGTCCGCAGCGGAATTGGAACCCGAACCGATCCAGCCCGGAAGCTGACTGTAAGCATATCCGGGACTGGCATCTTTGCAATCACTATACCGTTTCACCTTGTTGAGGGTAAAATCATGGATATAAAGCCATAACCCGTCGAATGTTTCCTTGTCGGCCATAGCAGCGGCACCGAGAAGGCCGTACCCGTCTCCTTCGGAGCACTGCGGTGTTGAAGCGTACTTGATGTAGCTTTTTCCTCCGACACTGCCGCTCTGTTTTGTCGCCCGGTTCATCTGGATCTGGTAGGCATCACGGATGGCCTGCTCCATTTCGGCGTGTGTCACTCCGACAGCGTTGTGGCTTCCGAGATTTTCGAGAACCCCATTACTGTTCACATACGGCTGAAACTGCGGAAAAGGATACACCGGGTCGCCGGAATTGATATGAACGGTAACCTGTGCAACAAGAATGACCGGAAAAAGGGCTAAAAAGCAGAAAAAACGAATCACGAGACCTGCCTGACTGATGGTTGAACCGGAATGTTT
>Ga0316575_10000593_pt1 | contig 10640 bp, 7 predicted proteins | sample J5NA_FD_203072 | JGI IMG/M metagenome (GOLD analysis project Ga0316575, IMG submission 203072) | Rhizosphere microbial communities from salt marsh grasses in Alabama, United States - J5-7_050615r2r3 | ecosystem: Host-associated > Plants > Roots > Rhizosphere | place: USA: Alabama | collected...
AAGGCTGACCGGCAGACTCACCCGGTAGAAACTCGGCAATGCACGCATGTCGCGCCATTGCATGTACCGGGAAATGACGACGAGTGCCACTGCATTGATGAAAAGATAGCCCGTGTTGACCGCAATAAAGTAGAATATGAAAAACCACTGGATGAAAGTGACAAATGAATCGTTCATGATCGTATCGCTTCCTCCGTCCTGACCTGAGACAGAATCCCCCGGACCTGCGGATTCATAGCGCTGTTCCCGATTTCCGAAATCATGGTATCGTTGACGAACGGGAGTTTCAGCAACGACCGGGCTGCCTCGTACCTGACCTGCCATTCCGGATCGGCAAGAAGTCTTTTGAGGTCGTCGAGCTCCCGGGGGCTTCCGAATTGCCCGAGGGTCTTTGCCACCTCAAGCCTTACCGGCCAGGCCGGATGACCGATGAATTTCATAATGTGCACGATATCCCGCGGATCCTGAAAATGATCGAGGCAGGCAATGATGACATCGGGGTCCCGATTCTGTTCAAGCAGGTTTCTGACGATCGGGGCACTTTTGTCGTATGAACAGATGTCAAGAAACTTTATCAGACGCACGGTGATCGGATCGGGACTCTGTTCAATCGCCTGTCGGAGCGTGGCGACAAGAAAATCCTTTGGAATATCCCTGAGTATGTTTTTCATGAATTCCGCCGGCCAGTCGGTTCGGGCAACGATGGATGACATAAGTAAAGGCAGCCCGATCTCATGATCGATCTGAAGCAATGCCCTTGCCGCGACCAGGGAAAGAAGCGGGTTTTTTTTCCCCGCAAGCAGTTGAACATGGCGACCGGCGCTTTTCTCCCGACAATACCCGAGAACCACGACTGCCATCATTTTTTTCCGGATGAAAAATCCGTGCAGCCATTTCAGTGCGATACGTCTGCCGCCGGCACGATTTAAAAGCAGGCACAGCCGTTCCTTTGCTTCTCCCCGGAGCGATTCATGAAAATGCGTCCAGAGACGAAAAAACGGCATGGCATATTTCGGGGAGATAACAGGGATGTCCTGCGGCACATTTCCGCTTATCGTACCGGCAAACAATGTCTTCCATCTCTCCTGAAACACGTTTTCCCGGTGTTCTCTCCGGTTTCTTGCGAACCGTATCATGAGGACCAGCGCAAGAACCGACAGTGACGTCAGCAACGTCGCACCGCTCAGAATTTTGGCGATCACGATTGTGGGAGCATGTGAAAACATCGGCATCATATCTCTGAAGTAAATCGTGTCAGGCGTGCCATCAGCTCTTCGGGCTGAAACGGTTTGAGGATGTAGTCGTTCGCACCGAGTTTGAGTGCCCTGACGATATCCTTTTCCATGGCCTTGGTCGTCAGCATTATCACCGGTACCTTTTTCCAGCTCAGTTTCTGACGGATTCGGGTCAGAATCTCATAGCCGTTATGATGCGGAAGCATGATGTCGAGCAGGATGATTGACGGAGGAAACTCCTTGTCGACGAACTCCATGGCTTTTTTCCCGTCTGCCGCAAGCGTAACCCTGAAACCTTCCCGTTCGAGCATGAATCCGAGCAGATAGCTGATGTTTTCATCATCTTCCACAATGAAAACAGTTTTTCTTTCGCTGTTCATAACAATCCTTTCGGGAGAAATTTCCTCGTTTCTGATTCTCAATCTCCGTTTCCGTTCCATTCCGGAAGCTCAAAATAGAAGACTGTTCCGAAGCCCGGTGCGGTTTCAAACGAGAGCGTTCCGTTCATTTTTTCAACAAGTGCCTTTGTAATGCTCAGGCCGAGACCGGTTCCTCCCTTCTGTCGCGTATCGGACGAATCCGACTGGGCGAATTTATGAAATATTTTCTTCTGAAATTCTTCTGAAATTCCGGGCCCGTAATCTTTTATCGAAACACGGACGATGCCGTCTTTCTTCATGACGTAAATATCGACCGTTCCTTTTCTGGGAGAGAATTTTGCCGAGTTTGAAAGAAGGTTGGTAATGATCTGGCTCAGGGCGTCCTGATCGGCTTCAACCATGCAGTCCGGCAACGGATCCTTTATCACGAAGTCAACGTCGTACTCCTTGGCATATCCGTTGTTGGACGCGATATTCTGCCGGATGACCGACATGAGTTCAAGGGGTTCCATGTGCAGCTCCATCTTTCCCGATTCGATCTTTTCGATGTCAAGAATGTCGTTGATCAGTCTGATGAGACGGTCGCTGTTTCTGACTGCAATGGTGACCATTTCTTTCGCTTTCTCCGGCAGCACTCCGGTTACCCCGCCGTTCATGAGGCCGAGCGAGCCGCGGATGGAGGTCAGGGGAGTACGAAGCTCATGGCTGACAACGGAGATGAACTCGCTTTTCATCTCGTCCACTTTTTTCAGTTCCGTAATGTCCCGTGCAAACCCCGTGAAAATCGAGCGGCCGTCAACGATGGTTTCGCCGATGGAAAGCAACATCGGAAAGGTCGTGCCGTCTTTTCTGCGGCCGGCAACTTCGTGGCTGCCCCCGATGATCTTCTTTCTTCCGGTTCTCTTATAATTCCGTATGTATGAATCGTGTTCTTCGCGGAACGGGGACGGCATCAGGGTGTTGACGTTCGTTCCCGCGATCTCCTCCTTGCGGTAACCGAACATTTTTTCCGCACCGGAATTGAGTGTCTGAATCGTCCCCTCCTCATCGATCGTGATGATTCCGTCAACGACCGTATCGAGAACCGTCTGAGCCTGACTTTCGCTTTTGTGAATGTCCCGGATCCGTCGCGCGACTTCCGCTTCCAGAAAGGAATTGGCATCGATGAGCTTTTTCGTCATGTCGTTCATCGATCGGTACAATTCACCGATTTCATCGTTTTTTTCGATATAATGGGGATTGAACCTGACGGCATAATTTCCTTTTGATACTTCCCCCGCATTCATCTTCAGCTGTTCGATGGGAAGAGAGATCGATCGGGATGTTCGGTATGCGGTCACGAATACGACAAGCAGCATGGCGCCCATCAGGACGGTGATTCCCCACTGCAGTCTCGTAATAGGGGAAAAGATCGCCTGCTCCTTGACTAAGGATATAAGGACCCAGTAGTGATGCGTGTCGCTCCTGTTGTAGAATATTTTTTTCCAGATACGGAGTTCTTTTCTTCCGGCATCGCGATGCAGCGAAAAATCGTTTTCCGAAATCTGTCTGAACCCGTCACCGTAGTCCTTGAAGTAATTCTGTCCGTGTTCAAGCTGACGACCGAAGATCTTTTCGGTGACCGGATGATGAAGATAGTACCCGTTCTCGTCAATCATGAAAATGCTGCTGTTTCTGTGTTCTTCCTCTATGAGCTGTCCCAGCATGTAGGTCGCCGAAATATTCAGGATGAGCATTCCGCAACGCGTTCCGTCCGTTTTGCTGAAGACGGGGGTGCACACCCTCGTGACGGGAAGATGGGGAATCTCCACCTTTCCTCGTTCTATGTTGAGCTCGATCGGCGACACCCAGACATCCCGTTCCTTCAGCTGAGCCGTCTTCAGAAAGTATTCCCTGTTGCTTTTGTCCTGCAGGGAGCTGTCCGGTGTGGTCGAGATCACCCCTTTGCGTGAATCGACCCGGACAAGTTCGAGGCCGCGTTCGTTTATGAATCGCAGCTGTACGATATTCGGATCGTTCGCGAGGTATGAGGTGAATATATCGATCAGTCTCTTCTTCCACTGCACGATGGTACTGCTGTCTGCCGGATCAAATCCGGTCTCCATTGAACGAATGATCCCCTGAATCGGAGGAAGCTGACTGATCACTCTCGTTTTTGAGATATAGTGCTCCAGAAAAATGTCGAACTTTTCACACTCCTCCTCGAGGGAATTCATCTCTTCTGCAAAGATCAGATCGCGGGTGATCTTTCTGGATTCGTTGAAGGTGATGAGGCTTGCAATGAGCACCGGAGTCACTGCAATGGTCACGAATTCGATGAAAAACTTTGTTCTGATTCTCATGCAAATTTCCGTATTTTTTATGCGGTACAATGTGCTCTTTCAATATCCCGATCCGCATCGTGACCTGTAGTCGGTAAACGTGGACCGCTGTCGTGGCGGTGCAGGCCGTTCATTGCGGTTCCCATTCAAATGTACCACCTGTAAATAAACCCCGATTACCGCCGGCCTGCTCGACACCGCCATTTACAATGAATACCAGCCCGCTGACGGGCCGGTACCCGACTCCCGACCCGACGGTGTATTCACCCCGGGCCAGATCCTGCGTAGTGAAAGTACTCACCGTCGGAGAGACACCGATGCCCAGGACGGGCTCGATGATGAAACGGCCGAGCAGCACCCGGGAACGAAAAACCAGTGCACCCGCCTGCACCGGTGAAACCGTCGACATCACCCGGATCTGCCCGGTGGTCCATGTGTGTTCCCATCCCAGAACGGCGGTGATTCTGTAGTACCATGCATCGTACTTCAGACAGGCCCCCTCACCGCATACATACCAGATTCCGGGAAGGTACCATTCGAATCCGCCCGCAATGTTCGCCGCAGCAAGGAAGTCCCGGTGCGGTGTATAGGCGGCGTTCAGCGATAGAATGAACCTGTCGGTACAATTCAATGATCCTGAAATGTCAAGTAAAACGTCGTCCAGCCGCACATCGGCATAGCTTCGCGATGAATGACCGAAAAGAAAGGCGGCAGCCCAGCGGCTGCCCCGTATGATGCCGCTGAGGTCATTGTTCGTTTCGGTGCGTTGACTGCTGCGGCGCAGATACCGTGTCGCAGCGGAAACACGGGCCAGACGGATTTTTTCAGAATCGGTTTCCGGTGGTGTACATGCACGCAGACGGGCGGCAATAAGGTCCGAATCCTGCCGGTCTGTCTGGCTGACTGCCTTGCCGTACCACCGACAGGCGCTGTCCGTCGCTCCCTGGTACCAGAACAGATCAGCTTTCAGGCGTGAATACCCGGAAGAACTTTCGGCATATGAATTCATGAGATTGAATGCTTCATCAAACCGTTGCAGCTGACCCAGCAACCTGATATAGGCGAATGCGACATCCCTGTTTTCGGGGTAACGTTCAACCGCTTTTTTCAGACAGGACAATGCATCTTCCGAATGTCCTTCACTCAGGAGCTGCCGTGCATGCGGCAGTAGAGAGGGGTATTCGAAGCAAGCGGAATCGGAATCAGCCGCAATGGCATGACTGCAGCAAACGATAAAAAAGAACAGTCTGCTTACCCGGAATGTAAGGCTTCGCGGCACTGTCATTCAGGTCTCCCTGTAAAAGCAGCGTTAATTTTTTTCGGGTTTCGCACAGTGAGCCGGCAATGGCACTAATTCCATACTCATTTTGACGGACGTCATGTCATTGCAGGAAAATCCATGCGGAGTCACTGTATTCCGAAAAGTTCGCGGTCGGGCGACCAGGCTGGTTGTTTGTCAAATGTCAGCAATTATCATGAAACCTGGGGCATCTGAGAATCCGGGTATATTCCGGCATTCGCTGATGATTACAGTGATCAAACCGTCATCATATTATATCGATGCGGGGAACGATCAGGCAAGAAACTTGTAGTCACCGTTTCAGATTCGAGGCAATGTACTTCCTGAATCCGGCCAAAAAGGAGTTGCCGCAGGGGAGCAGGCGGGAGTACGGGTCTACCGCGGCATAGTATCTTACAATAGAAAGTACTGTTGATTCCGTTTCCAGTCGGAATCGGGATCGAAAAAGCCTTGTTCTAAAGGTCGACTCGATACCGATACCGAAGGTTTCAAACGGGATAGGCTATTACTTATGAGACCGGTAATACCTATGTTGCATGCTGAAAAAAGTGTAACGATTCAGGTGTGCCCGACGTTGTATCTGAATATCCTCGGAAAATGCATGACGAATCCGGAGGAGGCACATGTTGCGGTTCATCCTGCTGTATTTCCTCGGTATCAGCTTCTGCAGCGCACAGCCGCGTCTGTATTGCGACTTTGATACCTTTGATGACGATATTTACAATAAAGCCTTCGTCTTTGCGGCTGCGGAGAGCTGCGGCGTGGATACTGCAGTGGATGCGATCACTATAGTGCCCGGCTGGGGATATTGCTTCATAAAGGCCGTTCCTCTTGACGGACCGTATCGGGTTGTACGAACGCAGCGGGTGGATGCTCAGTGGGAAAACGGACGGCTCGTCATGTACGGCTGCTTTGACGATGAATTCGACACCGTGTTCGTCATTGACACATTTCCGGAATGGGCACCGAAGGTCAGGGGGTTCGATCGCGTGACTGAGGCGTTTGGTGTCTATGACCTCTGTCGACGTTTCGTCAGGCGGTACCAACCGCAGCGGCACATGGAACGTCTCGAAAAACAGGAGAAGAACCGCTATCTCATGATGCTGCGCGCGGGGTATTCGGTCCGGCACGTCGGGTTTTATATTATCAACGACAGCGTCGTGGTGAAGGATGATACGCTTTTTGTCAACTGATGCGCCGGCGGTGGAATCATCGCACTGAGCATCTGAAAATAGTGTCCGCAGAATCCCGGATGTTCTGCGGGCCAGGCATATCCCGGATTAACCATCCTGAACCTGCAGTCAAAGGAGTCTGCACATGAAAACCGGTTCGTTGCCATGCTTCAGTCCCGACGGATAGTCATGATCGCGGTCGTACTCGGAACACTACTCTCGCTTCCCTCCCTTGTAACCGGGTTCATCGCCGAGGATCATTTTCTGAAATATCAATCGCAGAAGGGACCGCTCGCGTTCGATCTGGTCCCTGTTTGCCTGCTGCGGAGAGCACCTGCCATGTTCCCGGAAATGGCTGGTTGTGCACCCGTTTTCTCCCCGAAAAACGTTTCTCCTTGCCCGGAACGTGCGATAAACATAGTTTTGCTGCAACAAATCACCATTTTCATGAGGATGTCTTTATCACTATCAAAAAAGAGCAAGGTCATAAAACCGGGCATGATCCGGTTGCAGCCGGCAGTGAATCTGCCGGTTCTGCTTCTGAAAAAAGGAGCCGTCTGTTTACCGACGGATCATTTTCGCTGCTCATCCCGGAGCTTCAGCGGGCTGTTGCCGACAAAAAATACACAACCCCGACACCCATTCAGGAACAGGCAATTGCACCGCTGCTTGCCGGTCGCGATCTTCTCGGTTCGGCACAGACCGGTACCGGGAAAACTGCCGCCTTTGTACTTCCGATGCTGCAGCTTCTTAATAAACAGCCGAAGACCGTGGTTGCAGCGATGCCGCGAGTCCTCATTCTTGCTCCCACACGGGAGCTGGCATCGCAGATAGGCGACAGTATCGGTCGCTATGGTCGCCATCTGCATATTTCCCGTACGGTCATTTTCGGCGGAATCAAACAGCATCGTCAGGTGGAGAGTCTGAAGGTCGGAAAGGATATTGTCGTGGCTACACCCGGGCGTCTGCTCGACCTGATGAATCAGGGACATATCAGCCTTAACCGGATTGATATCTTCGTTCTTGACGAAGCAGACCGTATGCTTGACATGGGCTTTCTGCCCGATGTGCGGCGGATCATCACGAAGCTTCCGAAAAACCGGCAGACGATGTTCTTTTCCGCCACCTTCGCACCCGAAATCTCGGCACTTGCCCGTGAACTGCTGACAAAACCCGTCGAGATCTCGATCTCTCCCGAAGCGCCTGCGGTTGACGTGATCGATCAGAAGGTCTATTTCGTCGACAAACCGAATAAGATTCACCTGCTTGTTCAGTTGCTTTCAAACCGCCAGATGAGCAAGGTGCTTGTCTTTACGAAAATGAAGCATACTGCAGGCAGACTTGCTCAGAAGCTCTGCGCGTCGCAGATCCGTGCCGAAGCCATTCACGGCGACAAGGCGCAGAACGCACGTGAGCGGGCGCTTGACAGTTTCAAAAGCGGTCAGGTGCGGGTGCTCGTTGCCACCGATATCGCCGCCCGCGGCATCGATGTCAAGGCGATCAGCCACGTGTTCAACTATGATCTTCCGGCCGAACCGCAGACCTACATTCACCGGATCGGTCGCACTGCCCGCGCAGGCAAAAAGGGGGATGCGATTTCATTCTGCATGGCGGAGGAACGAAACATTCTTTCTGCAATCGAAAAGACCGTCGGCAAACCGATTCCCGTTGTTACCGATCACCTCTACCACAGTGCGGTTGCGCAGAATGCGTCCGGTGCTGCAGCAAGGCCGAAACCGCGGACAGTTTCTCCGCATGAAATCGCCAAGCGGTCCAGGGAACGGTTGACAAAAAAAATCGCGTACGGCGGGATCGGAAAAAGCGGAGCGAAACGGCGGCGCGGGAAGCGGCAGTCATGAACTTCAGGGTGCAGGAGGGATGCCGCGACTGCTTTACAACCTGTCTGTATAATGCAATGCAGCACGTTGACGTTTCCGTGATTCCGGCGCTTGCACAAAGGTTTGATGTGTTCAGGAACGGAAAACGCCACGTTGTTTCAACCGCAGGAACGGCTTGAGCAGTATTGACCGGTCGATTCATATTGCATTTTCGTAATGCAATATGGGGTATGAGGTTACGCAGAGCGCTGTGAATCGGCTGCGGAATTTAGGATTGATGTGTTTGTTGTCGGATGTGATTGACCTCACCCCGGTCTGCGGCCACCCCTCTCCGCCCGGAGAGGGGTGGCGTATTGGCTTCTAACTCAGAACGCAACTGCTTTGTTCATTGCAAATCCATCGGTTTCCACACGAATGATATACATTCCGTTTCCGACCTCGGGAACCTGCCATGAAACCATGCCCCGTGCGGCAACCGTCGTGACGGCGATCTGTCTTCCGTCAACACCGTACAGTGAAAGCCTTGCCGGTGTACCGGAATTCCCGGGGAACGTAACATAGACGCGTTGGCGCACTGCTGAAAGTGTAATGTCGCGTTTTACAGTCCGCAGGGTGCCGGACACCCGGGTTCCTGATTCGGGTGTCAATGTCAGAAGAATGACGCATTTAGACGGAACGGTAACCGTGAGTGTTTTACCCGAAAGGGTGAAATTGTCGTTTGAAAACGGTTGAATGTTTACCTGCTCGGCTTTGCCGAAATCATTAAACGCCTTTACATCAGCAGCGGTGATGATCTGTCCGGTTGCCGATGTGTAGACTTCGGCACCATTGAGTTTGACGGTGAGCTCCTCTGCGGCCGCAAGCTCGGTGTTGCTTATCGTAATGTTGATGTTGCCGGTGCTGTCAAGCGATGCCGAGGCAGTGAGGTAGGGGTAGTTGAAGCTGGTGCCGCTGACACTCTGACTGAAAGATGCGCTCTGAAGGGTGACCGGAATCTTCTTCGCAGTCTGATGCACCTTGAACATCTTGAATGTGTAGAAAACAGGAGTTTTCACCATCTTCGACTGATCGTTCTTATCGGTTAGAAAAATCGACTGGATGACATTGACAGGCTGCGCAACGCATGCCATGTGGACCCGTTCGCAGCTGTTGTTGAAGCTGTTGAGATGAATGGCGGCGATGAGCGCATCGCGCACCGTGCTTTGCGAAAACGTGTACCCTTGCTCGGGCATCTCGGTATACCAGGCTCCCCACTCATTGTACATGAGACCGAATTTTTTGTCGGGGTCGTATTTGTTCATTGCATCGTCGAACTGGTTGATGAAATCGGGAACGCCGTAGGCGAGGTTGATGATCTGATGGTACTGGAGCGTCGAGTAATTGACACTCGGACCCGCATGGTCGGTCCAGTCATTGACAAGGTACCGGTGAACCGAAAATCCTTCGCATTTTCCTGGATTCTTGTCGAAGACAGTATTGACCCATGTCGGATCCCAGGTGCCTGCTCCTGCAACCCGCACAACCGGTTTTCCGTCGGTTACCGGAACCGATGCGACGAACTGAGCGTATTGATTTGCAAATGCAGATGCGCTCAGGTCACCGCCGCATCCCCACGGTTCGTTTCCCATGCTCAGGTATTTAAGATGCCACTCGGGGTGCTCAGTGTTTTCGTTGATGTATTTGATCCATTCCGCCATTTCGGCAGGAGTTCCGTTTTTAAGGTCGGCGCAGAGATATGGTTCCGCATTGATAAGCGAGCAGAGTTGCATGTATTCATCGGTTCCCATGCCGTTTTTGGATTCACCGCCGGGCCTGGCGGTTACCGCACCGATGCCGTCCTTCCAGTGATACTCATCTGCAAAGCAGCCGCCGGGGAATTCGAGTGTCGAAATACCGCATTCCTTGAGGCCCTCGATGATGTCGTTACGCATACCGTTCGTATTCGGGATGGCAGAACTTCTACCTACATAAATGCCGCCGTAGATATCGCGTCCCCAGTTTTCCATCAGTGCACCGTAAATCTCCCGCTTTATCGTGGATTTCGCGGAATCGATGGAAAGTGTCAGGATGTTCTGTGCTGAAATGCCTGCTGTGAAGCTGCATACGACAAAAATGGTAATAGCAACGGAATATGCTTTTTTCATTATGGACGAATCCTCCTCTGTATTCTTAAAGTAATATACGTGAAGCAGGTGGTACGACCAATGAGTAAATATTTGAACGTATTCAAAATGAATACAAAGACTATTGTAACATACTGATATATATTAAAAAACAAGAATGTGTCACGTGGCGTTTACCGTTTTGAATACACGGGTGCACTCTGACATGAGGTAGGGCGGACTGATTGATGACAACGATACCGGTTTTCATGAAATGGTAATCAAACATCTG
>Ga0316575_10000594_pt1 | contig 10637 bp, 8 predicted proteins | sample J5NA_FD_203072 | JGI IMG/M metagenome (GOLD analysis project Ga0316575, IMG submission 203072) | Rhizosphere microbial communities from salt marsh grasses in Alabama, United States - J5-7_050615r2r3 | ecosystem: Host-associated > Plants > Roots > Rhizosphere | place: USA: Alabama | collected...
CTTCGCCAATTGTAAGTATCTGGACAGCAGCATGATAAATCGCGCGTTAAAACTCATCTTCGGTTCCAAAAACGAACGCGAGCTTCGTCGAATCGGCAAAATCGTAAGCAAAATCAACTCCCTCGAAGCTGATATCCAGGCGCTGAGTGACGAGGCGCTCAAGGCGAAGACCGACGAATTCAGAGCCCGGCTCGAAAAAGGCGAAAAGCTCGACAGCATTCTTCCCGAAGCATTCGCCTGCGTGCGCGAAGCGAGCAGGCGGACACTCGGGATGCGCCATTTCGACGTCCAGCTGATCGGTGGCGTTGTGCTGCACGAAGGAAAAATATCCGAGATGCGCACCGGGGAGGGGAAAACGCTGGTCGCGACACTCGCCGCCTACCTCAATGCCATCGGTGGCCTGGGCGTCCACGTCGTGACCGTCAACGACTATCTGGCCAGACGCGATGCCAATTGGATGCGTCCGGTGTACGAAGCGCTCGGACTGACCGTCGGCGTGATTATTTCGCAACAGGACCAGGAATCGAAACGCGAAGCCTACGCTGCCGACATTACCTACGGCACCAATAATGAGTACGGTTTTGATTACCTGCGGGACAACATGATTCTCGACGTCGAGGAACGCATGCAGCGCAAGCTCAACTTTGCGATCGTCGACGAGGTCGACTCGATTCTGATCGATGAAGCCAGAACACCACTGATTATTTCCGGGCCGGCGGAAGACAATGCCGAGTTGTACCGGGTGATGAACAAATTGATTCCCTCGTTGCGTCAGGTTGAGCCCTCACTCGGTGAGCGCAATGAAAAAATTATGGTGTCAAAGGTCTTGATGCAAGGCGAGGAAAAGCCGATTGCCATTTCTGATGCCTTGCAAAATGCTCGTACGCAAAACAAGGATCTGATTATTGTTGAGGACGGTAAAGTCCCGGTATGCAAACTCGCCGATAAGGGCCATTTTTCGGTCGACGAAAAAATGCGTCAGGTGGAAATGACGGAAGAGGGCCACGAACTCGTCGAACAGTTGCTCAGCCAACATAAATTGATGCAGGAAAATGACAGCCTGTATTCGGCTGCCAATCTTTCCTTGTTGCACCACGTGCATTCCGCGTTGAGAGCGCACGCGCTCTTCCACAAAAACGTTGAATACATCGTCCAAAATAATCAGGTTGTGTTGATCGACGAACACACGGGGCGCACCATGCCCGGACGCCGACTGTCAGAAGGATTGCACCAGGCGATTGAAGCGAAGGAAAATGTCGCCATTCAAGCTGAAAGCCAAACTCTGGCGTCGACGACATTCCAAAACTATTTCCGTCTTTACAACAAATTGTCCGGCATGACCGGGACCGCCGATACCGAAGCATTCGAGTTCAAGCACATTTACGGTTTGGATGTCGTGGTCATTCCCACCAATAAGCCGATTCAGCGTCAGGACCTCAACGATCTCATCTACCTCTCTGTCGAAGACAAGTACGAGGCCGTGGTGGAGAATGTGCGCGAGATCGTCGCCAAAAAAGCTCCGGTGCTTATTGGTACGGCCTCGGTCGAGACGTCGGAATTGATGTCCAATTTTTTAAACAAGGCCGGTATCAAACACGAAGTACTCAACGCAAAATACCACGAGCGCGAAGCAGAAATTATCGCGCAGGCGGGACGACCTGGAGCGGTAACGATCGCAACCAATATGGCGGGACGCGGCACCGACATCGTTCTGGGCGGTAACTGGGAGGCCGAATTAGCCGCGCTCGAAGACAAGAGCGACGAGCAAGTTAAAAAAGTTAAAGCGGATTGGGTCGAACGAAATCGCCAGGTCATTGAGTCGGGTGGTTTGCATATCATTGGCACCGAACGTCACGAGTCACGACGCATCGACAATCAGTTGCGTGGACGTTCCGGACGCCAGGGAGATCCCGGCGTATCGCGCTTTTATCTTTCCCTCGAAGACAACTTGATGCGAATTTTTGCCTCGGATCGAGTGCGCAATTTCATGCAAGCCATTGGCATGGAAAAGGGTGAAGCCATTGAACACCGGATGGTGACAAATTCCATTGAAAAGGCCCAGCGCAAGGTCGAGGGGCGCAACTTCGATTACCGCAAACAATTGCTGGAGTACGACGATGTCGCCAACGACCAGCGCCGCGTGATCTACGCGCAACGAAACGAATTGTTGGAGGCCGATGACATTGAAGACGTTATCGCCGGAATTCGCGACGATGTGTTTGACGGTATTGTCTCGTCGTACATTCCGCCTCAATCGCTCGAGGAACAGTGGGATGTGGCCGGATTGGAAGAGGCGATCAAGTCAGATTTCGGGCTTCAGCTCCCGGTGCAGCAGTGGCTCGATGAGGACAATAGACTCTACGAGGAGTCTCTGCGTAAAAGGATCAAGGATGAGGCAGATCGCTATTACCGTGAAAAAGCCGAACGATTTGGCCCAATGATGCGGACCATTGAAAAAAGAATCATGTTGCAAATTCTCGACACATTGTGGAAAGAACATTTGCAAAACATGGATCATATGCGGCAGGGAATTGGTTTGCGGGCTTACGCGCAGAAAAATCCGAAGCAGGAATATAAGCGGGAATCCTTCGAGTTGTTTCAGCGTCTGCTTGAAAATCTGAAATTTGATGTGACCCGCGTGCTTTTCCGCATTGAGCCGATGACGGAAGAAGAGGTCAATGCGCTGGAACGCAAGCGTCGAGAAGCGGCAGAAAGGGAGCGTCAACTTCAACGCTTGCAACATCCCAGCTCTCCCGACATGCCGCTAAGTGAAGAGGAAATGGCGGAAATCAAGCCGGATCGTCCCTATGTTCGCGGCGGTCAAAAAATCGGTCGCAACGATCCCTGTCCCTGCGGCTCCGGGAAAAAATATAAAGCCTGTCACGGTGCTTTAACGTAAACCTACGGTATCGAGAGTTCGCAATATGGCGGTTGGTCCACACATTTGGCCCGAGGCTTTGCCCGTTCCTGGAGTTCGTATTGGTACGGCGTGCGCCGGCATCAAAAATAGAAAGAAGGATGACCTTACGCTCTTTGAGTTGTGTTCGGGCACGAAGGTCAGTGGCGTCTTTACGCGCAATCGCTTTTGCGCGGAGCCGGTCAAGATTTGTCGCGAACATCTTCGCCAGGGCAATGTTCGCTACTTGTTAATAAATTCCGGTAACGCCAATGCCTGCACCGGCGAGCCCGGCTACCAGGCGGCACTGTCTACCTGTCAAGCTCTGGCTGCAGAAACCGGAGTATCACCCGAATCGGTACTGCCTTTTTCAACGGGAGTCATTGGCGTAGTACTGCCCGCGGAAAAAATAAACACTGTGCTGGCTGAGGTCATCGGCGATTTGTCTGAGGCGCACTGGGATAAAGCGGCACGCGCCATCATGACGACCGATACGCGACCGAAATTGCGCAGCAAAAAAATCGACATCGACGGTTCATTCATTACCATTACCGGAATCGCAAAAGGCGCCGGGATGATTAAACCGAATATGGGCACGATGCTCGCCTACCTTGCGTGTGATGCCAAGCTTTCACAATCTGTTTGCGATGAACTGGTTCGCTATTGTGCCAACAAGAGCTTTAATCGCATTACCATCGACGGTGACACATCGACCAACGACTCGTTTATGTTGATGGCAACTGGAGCATCTCCAGCAAAAGAAATTAACAGCGACAGCGATCAGAATTTTCTTAAGTTGCGAGAAGCCCTTACTGCGCTTTGTCAGGAACTGGCCTTGGAAATTGTTCGAGACGCCGAAGGCGCGACGAAGTGTGTGGAGGTGGAGGTCAAGGGAGGCAAATCCACAGCGGAATGTTTGCAGGTGGCATATGCAATTTGCCACTCGCCTTTGGTCAAAACAGCATTATTTGCGTCGGATCCCAATTGGGGAAGAATTGTCGCGGCGATAGGCTATGCGGGTATTGAAGACCTGGACGCCTCGCGGGTATCGGTGTGGATCGACGATGTTGCGATTGTCAGTCGAGGTGGTCGTGACAGTAGCTACACCGAAGAGCGTGGGCAAGCGGTTTTTAACAAGGAAGAAATCAAGATCACGGTGGAATTGGGACGCGGTGAATTTGTCGACACTTTGTGGACGAGCGACCTATCACACGAATATGTGCGTATCAATGCCGAGTATCGAAGCTGATAAGGTGTTTGACTTGCTTCTGCCCAATCTTTCACGGCGCGTGTAGAGAATTGATTCCTTCCCTGTGCGCCAACTCCCCGATGTTTGCTTTTCCAAGGTCTGCGACTAATGCGAGACTGCGTTGTGTGTCGGGCATTTGAGTTATGTCCTTGAATAAGCTTCGCGTTGTCGTTGGTATCGTTCTCGATTCCAGTCAACGTGTGTTGATATCACAGCGAACCGCTGGGAAGCATCTGGCAGGGTTGTGGGAGTTTCCCGGTGGCAAAATTGAGCCCAAAGAGACGCAGTTGGCTGCTTTGGCGCGCGAGTTCAAAGAAGAACTCAACTTGGACGTCGAATCGGCACATTTCCTGTTTACTGTCGATCACGTCTATCCGGAAAAAGCGGTCGCGCTGGAAATATTTTTGGTCGACGAGTATCGGGGTGTGGCGAATGGGATGGAGGGGCAGAGTTTGCATTGGTGCCCCATTGCGAATCTTGGCGAATTTTCCTTTCCCGAGGCCAACGTCGACATCGTAAAGTATTTGCAAGAGCACTACGGACAACGATGGTAAGTTTTCTTGCGCAACGTTGTGATATTATCCGAAGCTGTTTGTCTTCTCAGTGACTGTCTGCATCCCATTCTTCTCCCTCACTTTCTCGATCTTCGATCGCGTGGCGTTCCATGGCCCAATCGCCAAAATCGATATCTTTGCAGCGTCGGCTGCAGAAGGGACGGTAGGGGAATTCTTCGGTCATTTTGACCTCAGTTCCGCAATTGGGGCATTTGACTGTTTGTATCTTGATCATAATCGCTGATATTTGAATGTGAGTACTTTGTGTGCAGGGCGACAACCTGCTCGCGCGTAGCCGCTATTGAAAAGGAATTGTCGATTACGTCATCGGCCTGAGCCAGGCGTTCAGAACGCGAGATTTGCTTTGCCATGATTTTTCGAATGTCGGTTTCGCTTGCATTGTCTCTTTCGCATGCTCGTTGCAGCTGAAGTTCCTCCGGAAGATCGACGACGACGATTCGGCTTACCAATTGTTTTTGCGAGGTCTCCAAAAGCAGGGGAGACACCAGGATGGCGTATTTTCCCGTTCGCTTTTTGAAATATTGAATGATGCGATCTCGAACTTCCGGGTGTATTTGCTGCTCCAGCCAATCTTTTTCCTCGGGATCGTCGAATACAATTTTTCGCAGTTTGGCACGATCGAGAGCGCCATTTTGCAAGAGAATTGTATTGCCGAAGCGGCGATGAATGCGGTCGAGAATTATTGAACCTGGCGTGACACAGTCACGGGCGACACTGTCGGCATCGATGATGTCAACGCCGAGTTCCGAAAACATGCGACCGACCGTAGACTTGCCCGAGCCAATACCACCGGTTAAACCGACAATCAACATTATTTAGTGAATGCCGACGAAATGCAGATACGCCTGGCGTATCGATTCGCCCCAAAAAAAACTGATCCAGCCCGCCATGGCCAGGTAGGGTCCAAAGGGGATTTTTGAGTTGCGGTCGCTTTTGGAGGACAGCAACATGATGGATCCGACCACCGCACCCACAATGGACGACAATATGATAATAACGGGTAAGCTCTGCCAACCCATCCAGGCACCGAGTGCGGCGAGCAACTTGAAATCGCCAAAACCCATACCTTCTTTTTTCGTCAATATTTTAAATAGCCAATACACGGACCAGAGGCTGAGATAACCAAAAGCGGCGCCGAAGACCGCCGCATGCAGTGTGGTGAAGTAGGAAAAGCTGTTGATCAGCAATCCCGCCCAGAGCAGGGGTAAGGTCAGGATGTCGGGCAGCAACTGGTGATCGATATCGATCAGACTCAAAACAATCAGCGTCCAAGTAAATACCATTAAAAATAATGTTGAGTATTGAACGCCAAATTTGGCGACAAGCCAGGCGCAGGCGATTCCGCTCACCAATTCGACCAGCGGGTAACGCCAGGAAATTTTTGCTTTGCAGTGGAGGCAGCGACCACCGAGAATCAGAAAGCTGGCAATGGGAATATTGCACCACGCCGGTATGGGTTTTTTGCAGTTTGGGCAGTGGGAATTGGGGAATGCGATATTAAATGTGGTGGAGGGACTGGGTTCGGGAGTTTCAGAAGCTACCGATTCGCCAGCCATACGCGACAAAAACTCTTCGCATTCGTGTTTCCAGCCGGCATTGAGCATGAGGGGTAGCCGGTAGATGACGACGTTCAAAAAACTGCCGACCAGGAGGCCCAAAACAAGAGCCGAGGCTATCCAAAAATAGTCCATGGGCTCTCGCTGTATTAAATGGCTTGACCGAGTTGGAAGATCGGCAAGTACATGGCGACCAGCATGGACCCGACCATCAAGCCCAGAACCACCATGATGAACGGTTCGAGAAGTGAGGTCAGGTTGTCTACCAAGTTGTCGACAATCTCCTCATAGTAGGTCGCACCTTTCGCGAGCATGTCGTCCAGTGCGCCCGACTCTTCACCGATCAGGGTCATTTGCACCAGCATCGGCGGAAATACCTTGGTTGCGGCCATCGCCACATTCAATTGGGTGCCGGAGGACACTTCGTCCCGTATGCGCAGTACCGCCATCTCATAAATGTAGTTGCCAGTGGAGCCGGCCACAGACTGAAGCGCGTCGATAAGTGGCACACCTGCGGCAAAGGTGGTGGACAAAGTACGCGCGTAGCGGGCGATGATTGAGTTAAAAATGATCTTCTTGATAATCGGGATACGCAAGGTTACATGGTCGAGAAAAATGCGGAATTTCTTGCTTCGCTGTTTCGCCTCTTTGAAGGCGACAAAACCGACGACCAGCATAATCAGAATCACAAGCCAGCGGTGTTGAACAAAGTCCGACAGGTGCAATACGGCGACGGTAAACGCAGGTAAGTCGGCACCGAAAGCGGAAAATGTGTCGGCAAAGGCGGGCACCACAAAGATCAGCAGAATCGCCGCGACAATGATGGCCACCACGATGACGGCGATCGGATAGGTCAGTGCCTTTTTGATTTTGGCCTTCAGGATCTCGGTCTTTTCCTTGTAGGTCGCGATGCGGTCAAGCATGGTTTCCAGCGCACCGGATTGCTCGCCGGATTCCACCAGGTTGCAGAAGAGATCGTCGAAGTATTTGGGGTGCTTGCGCAAGGACGATGCGAAGGTGGAGCCCGCGGAGACGTCGTCTTTGATTTTTTTCACCAGATCTGCGACCGATTGCTTTTCAGCACCACCGGCGACAATGTCAAAACTTTGCACCAGGGGGACACCGGCGCGCATCATGGTCGACAACTGCCGCGTGAGCAGGGCGACATCCATGGGCTTGATGGGCTTGCCGCCGCCGCCAAACAGGGGCTTTGGCTTTTTCCTCACGGTTCTGGCGCGTATTCCCTGCTTGATAAGTTGGGCTTTTGCCAGTGCCGGGCTTGAGCTGATCACTTCGCCTTCAACGGATTGGCCCTTGCGATCGGTGCCTTTGTAGACAAAGGTTGCGTTTACTGTTGCCATGAATTAATCCTTGGTGACGCGGTTTGCCTCTTCCAGGCTGGTGATGCCCCATGCGACCTTGCGCAGTGCTGCGGTTCTCAGATCGAAAAAGCCGGCGCTTTTGGCGGCGTCGGCAATTTCGATGGCGTTGCCACCTCCCATTATAATCCTTGAGATATCGGACGTAATACGAACAACTTCATAAACTCCGACCCTGCCCTTGTAGCCGCCATTGCATTTGCTGCAGCCCGTTGGGTGGAATATTGTGATTTTATCTCGCGGGATGTTGATGTTGTCGAATCCTTCCTCTTTCAAAACATCGTCAGGGATGTCGTCGGCGGGCTTCTTGCACTCGGGGCAAAGTCTGCGCGCCAGGCGCTGGGCGATAATCAAGCTGACGGTGGTCGCCACGTTGAAGGAGGCTACACCCATGTTGAGCAGGCGGGTGAGTGTTTCGGGCGCCGAGTTGGTGTGCAGTGTCGACAGCACCAAGTGCCCGGTCTGCGCGGCCTTGATCGCGATTTCTGCCGTCTCTAGATCCCGAATCTCGCCGACCATCACCACATCCGGATCCTGACGCAGGAAGGATCGCAGCGCTTCCGCAAACCCGAGTCCCACTTTGTTGTTGACGTTGACCTGGTTGATGCCTTCGAGGTTGATTTCGACCGGGTCTTCGGCCGTGGATATGTTGGTTTCCGGTGTATTGAGAATGTTGAGACCGGTATAAAGTGATACGGTCTTGCCGGACCCGGTCGGCCCGGTGACCAGTATCATGCCCTGCGGTTGCGACAGCGCGTCGAGGTACATTTTTTTCTGGAAGTCTTCATAACCGAGAGCGTCGATGCCCAATTTGGCGCTTGAGGGGTCGAGAATACGCAGCACGACCTTCTCACCCCACAGGGTTGGCAGGGTATTGACGCGGAAGTCGATCGCACGCGTCTTCGACAACTTCATTTTGATACGCCCGTCCTGGGGGATGCGGCGCTCGGAAATGTCCATTTGCGACATGACCTTAAGGCGTGCGGCCAGCTTGGTGCCGATGTTGACCGGTGGTCTCGCCATCTCCCTCAATACACCATCGGTACGGAAGCGCACCCGGTATACCCGCTCGTAGGGCTCGAAGTGAATGTCGGAGGCGCCGGTCTTGATAGCGTCGAGCAACACTTTGTTGATGAATCGCACCACCGGCGCGTCGTCGGTATCGGTGCCACTGTCGTCGTCCTTGTTGCCAGAGTCGTCGACGGCCTGGATGTCGAGGTTGTCGAGGTCCTCGCTGTCCAGTCCTCCGAGAGCGTCACCGAGTGACTCTTCCTGCGATGCGATAAAGGATTCGATGGCGGCGCTCAGCTTGTCCGCTTCGACCAGCAGCGCTTCCGTGCTGAGCCCGGTATTGAACTTGATCTCATCCAGCGCGTGCAGGTTGGTGGGGTCTGAAACTCCGAGGAACAGGCGATTTCCGCGCTTAAAGATCGGCAGTGCGTGGTGTTTTTGGATGAGCTTTTGGTCGACCACTCCTTTCGGGAGTGAGTCCTTGCGCAGAGATTCCAGATCAAAAAGCGGAGTGCCGAACTCTTCGGAGGCGGCCTGGGCGATCGTCAAGGCACTGAGATCGCTGGTGTTTACCAGGTAAAAGGGTAGGGGCACCTTCTCGCGACGCGCATTATCGACTGCCTTCTGCGCATTTTCTTCGGTGATCAGCTCATCTTTGACCAGTCTTCTGGCCAATCCGCTCAACATACAGGGCTGCCTCAGGCAATAAACGATTCAGAGACAATACGGCGAAAAACCGCAATACTTGACCACCTACTCGCAAAGTCGCTAGTAACTGCTTGTATTGTTTAAGGTTTTTACCGTGAATGTGGGAAGATTATAGTTCAGATACTTATGAATGGCTAAACTTAAGCACGCTTGGAAAGAACAACGGCTTTGGGCCAATGTGGAGATGATATGAAGGTCAGTGTAATTATGCCCGCTAAAAACGAGGCCAAAGCGATAGGAAAGGTGGTCGAGAAGCTGCGCGAGCTGTATCCGGCATATCAAATTTTGGTAGTCGACGATGGATCCGGGGATGATACCTCCCGGGTAGCGAAGGAGGCGGGAGCGGATGTCGTCAGTCATCCGGTGAGCCTTGGCAACGGTGCGGCAATCAAAACCGGGGCCCGCAGTGCAGATGGCGATGTGTTGGTATTCATGGACGCCGATGGGCAGCACCGACCCGAGGACGTCGAAGTCTTGGTGTCTGACTTCAATAAGGGCTTCGACATGGTTATCGGGGCGAGAGAGTTTAGCTCCCAGGCCTCTGTAGGCCGAGGTATGGCCAATTATATATTCAATAAGTTTGCCGGCTACATTACGTCTACCAACATCGCCGACCTGACGTCGGGGTTTCGAGTCGTTGATGCTGCAAAATTCAGAGATATTCTCTATCTCCTGCCAAATAAATTTTCCTATCCCACCACATCGACAATGGCATTTTTAAGAAATGGTTACTCGATAAAGTTCACGACGGTGGTGGTGGAAAAAAGGGAAGGGAGAAGCCATATAAAGCCGTTGCAGGATGGCATGAAATTCCTGCTTATAATATTCAAGGTCGCCACACTCTACTCCCCTTTGAAAATTTTCTTCCCAGGATCGTTAACGTTTTTTTCGTTGGGGGTTTTGTACTATTTGTATACGTATTTTACAGATGGACGTTTTACAAATATGGGGGCCTTGCTTCTTACGGTTTCGGTATTGGTGTTTTTTATGGGGTTGTTGTCAGAGCAAATCACCATGATAACTTACAAAAAATGAAAAACTCACTTTTGCGATTGAGTGACAAACAAAATATTGTCGTTCAGTTGCGACACCAGCTCTGCCCAGGTTGGAGGGTTGATATCGAAAACATACTGATTAATTAACTGGTATTCGATTGCCTCGACAATCGACTTTATGCTTTCCGGATTGAATAGTACACTTGGATTAGGTTCCAGTAAGCGTTTCATGTCGCCAACGCGAGATGATACCAAAGGAATTTTGCAA
>Ga0316575_10000595_pt1 | contig 10630 bp, 8 predicted proteins | sample J5NA_FD_203072 | JGI IMG/M metagenome (GOLD analysis project Ga0316575, IMG submission 203072) | Rhizosphere microbial communities from salt marsh grasses in Alabama, United States - J5-7_050615r2r3 | ecosystem: Host-associated > Plants > Roots > Rhizosphere | place: USA: Alabama | collected...
GTTGGCAGCCGCGGAGGCGGTCGCGGGATCGGCGGCGAAATGGAAGCTGCCGGCCGCGGCGTCGGCAACGATCGGCAGGACCGCGATGCCGAGTTTTTCCGCGGCGGCCACCGCCGGCGACGTGCTGCCCTGCTCAACCACCAGCGCCTTCGCATTCAGGTCCGACAGATAGAACTCGAACTCGTCGAGTCGATAGGCCGGGTTCAAAGGCGCCGTGGTGGCGCCGCAGGCGATGCTGACGAAGGCGGTTGCCATCTCGGGTCCGTTCGGCAGCACGATCGCGATCCGGTCGTTACGGCCGATCCCGAGCCGATTCAGGGCCGCGACGGTCTGCTCCGCCTGGCCGCGCAGGCCCGCATACGTCATCGGCTCCCGCGCCGGCGCCAGGATCGCGAGGTCATCGTCGCCGCCGGCGGCGAGTAGCTCAAACAGGGTTTCGGCTTGCGCCATGGGTCTGGGTCTCCGGTTGTGCGGCAGGTTCAACTTGTACAGGCGAGTCGCCAGCGAAGGGCGCGAAACATAAGGAATCCAAGCACCGAGGCCCGGGGGCCGTTATACGTCCCGATGGCGCGAATTTGGTCATTGGCGCTCAACGCTCGGCCGTTCGTCTGCAGAGCGCGTGGTCGCCGTGAAACTTGACGCATCTGCACAAAGTCGTCGCCCTCACGCCTGCTAGACGCCGGCACGCGCGGCGGGGTGGCGCTTGCGGTTCCGCAACAGCTTCAGCAGCGGCAGCAGGAACAGCAGAATCGCGATCACCATGATCGGACCGGAAATCGGCCGCAGGAAGAAGATGCTCGCGTCGCCGTGGGACATCAGCAGCGACTGGCGCATCGAGGTCTCGGCCAGCGGCCCGAGCACGATCGCCAGCACCGCCGGCGCCATCGGGTAGTCGAGCTTGCGGAGCAGGTAGCCGGCGACACCGAAGCCGAACATCAGCCAGACATCGTGCATGTCCTGGGTCGGCGCATAGCCGCCGACCACGCAGAGGATGAAGATGATCGGCACCAGGATCGTAAACGGCAGCTTCAGGACCCGAACGAACATCGGGATAAAGGCGATGTTGATCAGCAGCGCGAACAGATTGGCCGCGTAGAGGCTCGCGATCAGACCCCAAACGAAGTCTTGGTGATCGACGAACAGCCGCGGCCCCGGCTCCAGGCCCCAGATCACCATGCCGCCGAGCAGGATGGCCGTGGTTGGCGACCCCGGAATGCCGAGCGTCAGCATGGGCAGCATCGAGCCGGTGCTGGCCGCGTTGTTCGCCGACTCGGGCGCGACCACGCCGTTGATGTTGCCCCTGCCGTAGCTCTCGGGCTCCTTGGACAGGGTCTTGGCGACGCCATAGGACATCAGCGAGCCGGGCGTCGCGCCCGCGGCCGGCAGAATACCGACGAAGTAGCCGAGGACGGAGCCCATGAACATGGTCGTTATGCTGTTCTTCAGGGCCTTCAGGGAATCGACGATGCGCCGCAGCGACACCTTGGCCTGCGACACCTTAAAGTCGCCGCGGCTCGATTCGATGGTCCACAGCATCTCGCCGATGCCGTAGATGCCGATCGCCAGCACCAGGAAGTTGATGCCGTGCATGAAACCGGAGATGCCGCCGAAGATCAGCCGCGGCTCGCCGCTGACCACGTCCAGGCCCACTGCGCTGAGCACCAGACCGACGAAAATCGAAAAGAAGGTCTTCGGAACATCGTCGCCACCGAGGCCGACGAAGGTGGCGAAGGCGAGCACCATCAGCGCGAACTCCTCGGGCGCGCCGAAGGCGAGCGCGACGCTGGCGAGCGGCGGCGCGAAGCCGGTGAAAAGCAGGATCGAGATGCTGCCGCCGACAAAGGAGGCCACGGCCGCGGCCACCAGCGCACGGTCGGCATGACCCTGCAAGGCCATCGGTCGGCCGTCGAAGGTCGTCGCCACGGCCGTCGAGGCGCCCGGGATGCCGAGCAAGATCGACGAGATTGCGCCGCCATACATGGCGCCGTAATAGATCGCGCCGAGAAAGATGATCGCCGAGGTCGGCGGCACCAGGAAGGTCATCGGCAACAGGATCGCGACCCCGTTGACCGATCCCAGGCCCGGCATCGCGCCGATGAACAACCCGAGCGCGCAGCCAAGGATTACCAGCGCCAGGTTCATCGGCTCCAGCGCGATCAGGAAGCCGTCTGCTAAGTGGCTAAGGATTTCCATCGCTCATCACCCGGGTGATCTCTGTGTATCGCCGTTGCCGTGCCCAACCGCGAACGGCGGACGGCCTTCAGCGATCGGTTCTCAGTTTTTTCTCGCCGCTGCGTCCGACACTGATTCGGCCACCTTGGGACGGGGTTCACGAGTCAGTCATACGACTCTACGAGGAAAGTCCCTTCTGTCGTTTTCGTACTCGTAATCGACAACGATCATGTCCGCCATTCGCCTTGTGTCCGACCCGTTACTTTTCGTCGCGAGCAGAACGCGTCGGAACCACGGGAACTGCACCTATTCCGCCGGTCACTGACCGCTGAAGCCTGCCGTCTCACCGCGCCGTCATCCGCCCACTCAATACAGAAGATCGTAGATCGGATAGAACAGGGGCTCGGTATAGCCCTTCGGCAGCGTGATCTTCAGGAGCACCTCGAAGAACAAGAAGGTCAGGATCGGCGCCAGCACAGCGAATGACATCGTCTTGAGCCAGGAATGCCCGCCGAGCACGCGCACGTAGAAGATCAGGAACAGCGGGATCGCCCCGTAGACGCCGATGAAATGGATCAGCGCGATCATCACACCCAGCGAGCCCGCCCCCTGCAGAAACAGGGTCAGCGCGCGGGAGTCCATGTAGGGCTCCTCGGAGACCGACAGCGGAGAGGTCCGGCGCACCCAGCGCACCACGATCCAGACGCAGCACAGCAGCATCCCGGCGGACAGCCAGAACGGGAAGGCCCCCGCACCGGGACCCCGTTTCGGCACCCAGCCGATGGGCAGCTCCGCGCTCTTCCACATCAGATAGGCGGAGAACACCGCCAAGACCAAGGCCGTCACAAGCTCTGCCCTGCGCATCTCGCCTTACCCCACCCGACTGTACTCTATCGATGCCCGGCCCACGGCGCATATGCGGAAAAACGCCCCAGGTTCGTTGTCGTCAGCGCGACAGACAGCGGTCAGCGAGCAGCTTCGCCGAATCGACATGGAGCCGGGCTGAAGGCTGACCGCTGACCGCTCTGTCTAGTTGGTGCTTGCTAGGTTTCCCCGATGTCCTTGAGCAGCTTCTCGTGCAACTGAAGCTGCTCCTTCCAGTAGTCCATCAGGGCATCGCCGGTCAGGAACTCGCCGCGCAGGCTCTTGGACTTCATGTAGTTCTGCCACTCGGACGTGTCGTAGACCTTCTTGAACAGGTCTTGGTAGTAGGCGGTCGCATCGGCGCTCATGTCCGGGGTGCCGACGACGCTGCGCTGCATGAAGTAGCTGTGGTCATGCCCCAGCTCCTTGAAGGTCGGCGTGTCCGGGAACTGCGGCAACCGCTCGGGCGTGAAGGCGGCAATCGGCACCAGGGTGCCGGCCTCGTAGAAGCCCAGGGCCTCGGACGGGTTGTTGACGGTGGAGTTCACGTGCCCACCGGCAAGCTGCTTGGCGACATCACCGCCCCCTTTGAACGGCACGTAGCGCATCTCGAGGCCGAAGGTCTTGTTCAGCCAGCGGGTCAGCAGCTCATCCTCCTGCGCCCGGCCGGTTCCGGCCATGACCCAGTCCTGCCCCTGCTCCTTGGCCGCGGCGACATACTGGTCGAGCGTCGTGATGCCGGAATCCTTGTTCACCCACAGCACGAAGGTGTCCTCGGCCATGCGGCCGATGGGCGTATAGGTTGTGATGTCGACGCCAAGGCCGGGCTGGCGCAGCGGTGTCGTGTAGAAGCTATTCAGCGTGACCATCACGATGTGGTCATCGCCCGCCTTCTCTTTCAGGTAGACCAGTGCCTCGGCCCCGGAGCCGCCGGGCTTGTTGACCGGTATGAAGGGCTTGGACGCGAGATCGTTCTTCTCGATGACGGACTGCATCAGGCGCGCCATCTTGTCGGCGCCGCCGCCGGGTCCGGCCATGATGACGAACTCGACCGGCTTGCGCGGCTGCCAGTCGGCGGCCGATGCGGTACTGGGCAGCGACGCTGTCGCGCACAGCGCCGCGGTGAGGGCAAGCAGCCCTCCGGCTTCGCGGATCTTCATTTTCTCCACCTCTCCTCTGACGATGGGGCACCGCCCTCGATGGGTCGCAATACCCCGTTTAGTTTTCTTGTCTCGAGTCTGTGGTTTCGGCCAAGCTTTTGCGTTCGCAGTATTTTTTCCGCCAAGCTTGACCGCCGCCGGCTAGGCCGGAGGCTCTGGCATCATCGATTCGCTCCCGGTTGTCATGCCCTGGCGGCCTCCCGGTTGTGTGCCAGACGCTCGTCCACCAGCGTGACGATTTCGTCCACCGCATCCAGGTGCATGCCTTGCTGGGCAGCGATCCGACGCACGAGGCAGTCGACGCGCTCGATGTTGGCGGCACCGCCGAACAAGGCCCGCGCCGCCGAGGACGGCTTCGTCAACCCGTTCGCGGCCTCGGCGTATTTGGCAAAGGGCACCAGATCGCTTCGCTTGGCGCCGAGCCGCGCGCACACGGACCCGACCCAGTCGTAGATCCCCTTAGATGCGGCCAGGTCCGAGTGCACCGCGTCGCGAATCGAAATCATGTCGGCGCGACGGACGCAACGGTAATTGCCGGTCAGCAGCATCGACCACTTGGCCATCGGCGCGAAGATCGACTCGCGCACCCGCAGCCTCACCGGAAGCTCCACGGGGCCGCCGTCGGCCTCGTAGCGTATCGCGTCGATGTCCGCCTCCAGCCCCCGCAACAGTGCGGTAGGCGCATCGGACTCGAAGCGGGCCACCTTGAAGTTGGTCGGCAAACTGACCTGCAGGACGTTCTTGCCCTCGTCCGGCGGCCGAAACGCCTGCGGGTCCGGACTGGCGACCGTCATCAGACCCGGGTCGAATCCGTCCCAGACCGATGGATCGGTATAGCAGTCGACCAGCGGCTCGCTCGCGACCGTCGGGACGCGCTTCAAGTAGGGCAGCGGCGGCATATTCATAATCGCCATGCACGGCAGGCGCACCGCCGCCAGCTGCGATATCAGCTCGCGCACACCTGGGGCGCCGTACTGGGGCTCCTGCATCGCCAGCACCGCCAGATCGTAGTGCTGCGGCTCGACCTCCTCCGGCGTGCAGGCGCTGAGCCGGCCCGGCGTCTGTGCCGAGGCGATCTCGACCGGACGCTCCAACGCCTTCACCGGCAGCCGGATCAGCGTACCCTCGGCATTGATCAGGTCAGCGGTCGAACGCGTGCAGACCAGCGTCGCGGCATGCCCGGCGAGCAGCAGCTTGGTCGCGAACAGGGAACCGTACGAGGCCCCTAGGATCAGCACATTGCGACGCTCGTTCATGTCTCAGACCTCGCTCCTATGATCGGCTAGGCTCGCTCGCGCCCCGGCGGCACCGCCGTGCAGTGCAGCCGCCAGTCCGGCAGGCGGCCGCCGAGGGCCGCGGTGATCTCCGCCGTGCCGTCGACCACCAGCCTGCCGAGCGTGTCGATGCGCTCACGGGTGACCCGCTCCTTGGGCCCCGACAGGGAGATCGCAGCCAGCGGCTCGGCATGCTCGTCGTGCAGCGTCGCGGCCACGCAGCGCAGCCCGATCGCGTGTTCCTCATCGTCGATGGCGTAGCCGCGCTGCCGGACCTCCGCCAGCACCGCCCGCAGACGCTCCGGCGTCGCCACCGTGTTCGGCGCCAGCCGCGCCAGTCCGATCCGATCCAGCAGCGCCGAGACCTGGTCTTCGGGCAGCGCCGCCAGCAGCGCCTTGCCCACCGCCGACGCATGCAGAGGAGCCCGTCCGCCGAGCCGGGCCAACATGCGCATCATCTCCCCGCATTGCACCTGCGACAGCATGACCGCCTCGCCGTCGTCCAGCACCGCGAGATTCGCCGTCTCGCCGGAGGCCTCCATCAGGCGGCGCATGATCGGCCGCGAGACCTCGACAAAGTCGCGGTGGTACAGGAACGCGTTGCCGACGCTGAAGGTCTGCACTCCGACATGCCAACGCCCGCCGCTGCTGTCCTGGCGCACGAAGCGCATCTTCTCCAGGCTCTTCAGCAGCCGATGCACCGTCGATGGCGCCAGCCCGACGCGCTGGGCCAGGTCCGTCAGCGTGATGCCGTCCCTCGCCTCCGCCAACCGCTCGATAATGGTCAGGCCGCGAATCAGCGACTGCACCTCACCGGAGCCCTTGGGCGCCGCGCGTATCTGAACGCTGTCGTCTTCGCTGCCCTCGCCGGACATGGCCCCCAGAGCACTCCCGCACCCGAACGGACTGAGAGCATAGTCGGCGATTTTCGATTTGTCCATACTGCGGAAACCATTTCCACGATGCAGACTTTCGCCGGTCTCCCTGTCCGTTTCCGGAACGCTGAGACACCGCGGGGTGATCGGGCAGGTGCGGTGCGGCGCGGCTCGCCAGCGATCAACCGACGAACGGGCTGGGCGCCGCTGGGTCGACGGACTCGGCTACACGAGAGGCAGAGCCGTGCGCTCCACCACCTGCCGCAGCACGAAGCTGGAGTGCACGCCGCTGACGCCGTCGATCCGCGTCAGCTTGTTCAGCAGCAGATCCTGATAGGCGTCCATATCCCGCACCACCACCTTGAGCTGGTAGTCGGCGTCGCGGCCGGTGATCAATGAGCACTCCAGCACCTCCGGCATCGCCGCGACGCGCGCATCGAAGTTGGCGAAACGCTCCGGCGTGTGCCGGTCCATCGAGATGCTGACGAAGGCGATCAGCTTCAGGCCGAGCCGGTTCGCATCCAGCAACGCGCGATAGCCGGCGATGATGCCGCTCTCCTCGAGCGCCCGCACCCGCCGCAGGCACGGCGACGGCGACAGGCCGATGCGATCGGCGAGCTCCTGATTGCTGATCCGCCCCTGTTCTTGCAGGACCTCGAGGATGCGGCGGTCGTAGTTGTCGAGCTTCATCGATTCGGGGTGGCGAGCGGGGAAGTGGCCGGCGGCTGACCGAGGATAGCGCCGAAAATTGCCCGTCTGGCGCCGATATTAGCAGAACCATGCTATCTCGACCCAAATTGAGGCCGAATTGGCAATCATCTACGTCGCCGGGAGGCGCATTCTATTTCCCGTCGGCCACAAGCCGGCAGCCGGGCACGACCCACAAGGTCAATCCCTTACGAGTAGCCAGCAGCGCGTGCCGCGATACTAGGCCCTCGCTGCTGGCCACAACTTTTCAGCCGCTCGCAACCAGCAGATCGCCGCCATGCACTACGATCACAGCAAGTACCGCCGCAGCCCGTTGGTCCCATTGCCGGACCGCCAATGGCCGAACCGCGTCCTCGAGCAGGCCCCGCGCTGGGCCAGCGTGGACCTGCGCGATGGCAACCAGGCCCTGCGCTCGCCGATGAGCGTGGAGCAGAAGCGCCGGCTGTGGTCTCTGCTGGTGCAGATCGGCGTCAAGGAGATCGAGGTCGGCTTCCCGTCCGCCAGCCAGCCCGACTACGATTTCGTGCGCTGGCTGATCGAGGAGCGACAGGTCCCGAGCGATGTCAGCATCCAGGTCCTGGTGCAGGCGCGCGAGGACCTGATCCAGCGCACCTTCGCCGCGCTGGACGGCGTACCGCGCGCGATCGTGCACGTCTATAACTCGACCTCGCCGGTGCAGCGCGAATGGGTGTTCGGCGCCGACCGCGCCGGTGTCAAGGCGATCGCGGTGCGCGGCGCCGAGCTGGTGGCCGACGAGGCGGCCCAGTACCCGGGCACGGACTGGACCTTTCAGTATTCGCCGGAGAGCTTCTCGCAGACCGAGCCCGACTACGCGGTGGAGGTCTGCAATGCCGTGATCGATGTCTGGCAGCCGACCCCGCAGCGCCCGTGTATCGTCAACCTGCCGGCGACCGTCGAGTCGGCGAGCCCGAACGTCTTCGCCGACCAGGTGGAATGGTTCTGCCGCAAGGTGCAGCGTCGCGATAGCGTCCTCGTGTCGCTGCACACGCACAATGACCGCGGGGGCGCCGCGGCGGCGGCCGAGCTGGGTCTGCTGGCCGGCGCCGACCGCGTCGAGGGCACGCTGCTCGGCAACGGTGAGCGCACCGGCAACATGGACATCGTCACGCTCGCGATGAACCTGTACAGCCAGGGCATCGACCCGCGGCTCGATCTGAGCAATCCGGACCAGATCATCAGCGTGGTCGAGGAATGCACCGGCATCGCCTGCCACCCGCGCCATCCATGGATCGGCGAGCTGGTCTACACGGCCTTCTCCGGCAGCCATCAGGACGCGATCCGCAAGTCGCTGAAGCGACAGGGCTCCGAGGAGCAGCGCGCCGCGCCTTGGCAGGTGGCCTATCTGCCCATCGACCCGCGGGACCTCGGCCGCACGTATGAGGCGGTGATCCGCGTCAACAGCCAATCCGGCAAGGGCGGCATCGCCTTCGTGCTGGAGCGTGACTACGGCCTGAATCTGCCGCGCTGGGCACAACAGGAGCTGGCGCCGGTCGTGCAGCGGGTCTCCGAGCAGCGCGGCGGCGTCATCGATGCCGAGACCATCCACGGCCTGTTCCAGCGGCAATTCGTCCGTGACCAGGCGCCGGCAAGGCTGCTCGGCTACCGCTTGCAGCGCAACGGCCATGACCGTATCGAGGCCCGCATCGCCGTCGACGGTGTCGAGCACCGCATCGCCGGCGACGGTGAGGGCGCGATCGCCGCCTTCGCCGACGCCTGGACGCGGGCCTTCGGCCAGCCGGTGAACCTGCTCGACTACCAGGAGCATGCAATCGGCGCAGGGACTGACGCCGAGGCCGCGGCCTATGTGCAGCTCGACACGGGCGCGGAGCGGATCAGCGGCGCCGCCATCGACCGCGACACCGTCAGCGCCTCGCTCAAGGCGGTGCTGTCGGCACTGAATCGCGCGGCGGAGCGGGCGACCGCGCGGCAGACGGCTGCGGCGGCCTAGCTCGCCCGAGAGCCGAATGCCGAGGGCCGCAGCGTCGGTGCCTCGGCGTTCGCGTCAGCTCGAGCTTAACCGGGCGCCTTCGAAAGCAGGCCCATCAGCAGTTCGACGGCCTCGTCGACACCGGTCGCCGGTACCGGCGCGACCGGTCCGGCCGCGAGCAGGGACGTCAGCGGCTCGGCGATGCGTCCGGCCGCAAAGTCCTCGACCCCGACCGAGCGCGCCGGGATGCGCGCCGCCAGCCAATCCACCAGATGCGGCTCCTCGGGCCAGTCGCCGCGAGGCACATAGAGCACGGGCACCCCGTTGCAGGCGGCCTCGGCGAAGGTGCCGTAGCCCGGCTTGGTGATGATGGCATCGCAGCTGGCGAGCACATCGAGTACGTCCAGACCCGGACCGCCGATGACGCTGACGTCGGCGCGGCCCTCGGCAGCCGCCGCGTCCGGCGTCAGCAGGTGCACCGCGTCCGGCAGCGGATGATCCTGACCGAGCCGCAGCCGTCCGGCGCCGCCGAACTGCATCAGCACAAGCCGTTTGTCGGGACCGATGCCGAGCAGCCGGTGGATGCGCTCCGGCTCGCGCGGCCGGCGCACCGCCAGCGGGCCGATGTCACGGGCGTTCGGCAGCCAGCGCATCGGCATCGACGGCGCCGGCCGGATGAAGAGATCGGCGCCGGCGTAGGCCGCTCGCATGTGCTCGCGCAGCGCCGCGGGCATGCGCGGCCCCGCCGGTCCTTCGGCGAGGATATCGAGCCAGGTCAGGGAACATAGGCCGACCGCCGGAATGCCCAGTGCCCGCGCCGCCGTCAGCGGCAGCCACGGGATGTCGGCGAGCACGAGGTCCGGCCGGTGGTTCCGCAACAGCGCCGTCTGGCGTTCCAGATGCCGCTCGTGCTCGGCGTCGAAGTCGACGTAGCGCACCAGCCCTTCCTCCCAGCGCGCGTGCAGTGGCCCGTCCATCGGCAGCGCGACATCGGCGGCCTCCTCGACGCGGTGATAGCCGGCCGGCAGGCGCGCGTCCGCATAGGGTCTCGCGACATCCCCCTGCAACGTGATGCGCAGGCCCGGAAGGCGCCGCGTCAACGCATGGGCGATCGGCGCGACCTGGGCCAGATGGCCATAGCCGTGGGCGGTGACGGCAATGAGCAGATGCGGCATGAATCCCTCTCCGGTCGCAGAGCGGTGCAAGCGCTCAGGCCGTTCGTTACGGCTCGGCGGGCCCCGGGCCAGACGGCTCAACCGGATCGACATGCACCGCGAGCCAGACACAGCGCGGCTCGGCGGACGTGGCGACGACGCGGTGTGGCGTATGCGCGGGGATGAACAGGTGATCGCCGGCGGTCAGATCGATCCGCGCCGTGCCGAGCTCCAGCGTCGCTTCGCCCTGCACGAGCAGGACCCACTCGTCCTGCGCCTGGTCGTAGCGCGTCGGCTCCGGCAGCGAACTGCTGACGATACGCTCGACGCGCAGATTGCGACAGCGCAGCAGCTCCTCGAATACCTCGCCGACGCTCGGCGACGGCAGGCCGGCGAACAAGTTCCTCACCGCTGGCACGGCCGGACCTTGGGATCTGCTCGCCGACGCTGCGCGCGGCGGGCATTGGGGCCGGCC
>Ga0316575_10000596_pt1 | contig 10628 bp, 9 predicted proteins | sample J5NA_FD_203072 | JGI IMG/M metagenome (GOLD analysis project Ga0316575, IMG submission 203072) | Rhizosphere microbial communities from salt marsh grasses in Alabama, United States - J5-7_050615r2r3 | ecosystem: Host-associated > Plants > Roots > Rhizosphere | place: USA: Alabama | collected...
TACGGGATTGCCGATCTTGCCGCACCTATTGCGTCAGATGCCGTCCCGCATAGTTAACTATAGCGGAAATGGCATCTTCCTTGTATGTGCGGCAACCTCGACAATCGCTCAGCTTAGGTTATATATTCTCTTGATCTGTTATTGTCTTGGCATCCAAATGTCAAGGAAATACAGGTTTTTCGATACCGAACGTTTACTGGTCTATTTGAGCGCTCGATAATACCCGTCGATATTATAGATCGCGGCCAAGGGATTATGACCCAGCAGGCGATCTTTCACCGCAAGCACCGTACAAGGCGCTTTTGCGTGTTGCAGGAAAAGAGAATCATGCCCTACGCACAACCCCAGCAAAACGTTGAGTTCGGTTTTCGCATCATTGAGTACCATCGCCTGCAGTATAGGATTGCACATGGATTCAAAGCAGCCGATGGCGATTTTTTGATCGTCCTGAATGCCTATGGCTTCTTTCGGGACCCGGCCGACTTTGCAAATTACGGATGTTAAATCGAAACCATTTGATGAAAAAAGCCGGTCAACCACTTTGGCTTCTTTGGTCAGACCGGCACAAAATGCAAGACCTATCCGTTTGTATTTCATTTTTTTTGAAAATTCTATGATCTCCAATATGCGGGGTTTGGCGGGCCTGACAAAGTCATACCCAAGCTCCCTGTTGCTGTATCCCTCGGCTTCCTGGATTGAAGCTTGTCTCGCGAATTTCGAAACGGCCGGGTTTTCATACGCTTCTTGAGACATTTTAAGCAGCCGTTGTTTGTCCCGGGTGGGGCAGTTTGGAAGAGATTTTCCGTCAGGGTTTCGACAAATTCTTTCCGACAATTTTGCGGTGCAACGCGCGCACGCCGATTCGGACACTTTCATGATATTCATCCTTCATTCGGATTGAGAAAAAAACGCAATCCTTAAGCAAAAATTTTGGTTTAAACTACAATAACTTTTAATCTCTGATGGAAAGCAAAGATCAAAAGCGAGTATGTTTATAAAAAATAACGTAAAATAACAACCCATAAAATAAATTCAAGGCATCATATGTGAAATCCTGCCGGGTGTCTTAGTCCCATTCACTTCCGAAGCTCAAAATATTTTTGTTGTCGTTGCTTATTTTTTTTAAAATCCGGAAGTCAAGGGATTTTGTACATGGATCATGTTCTTAACATATTTAATTTTATTGCTTTTATGAAATTTTGACCAGCATGCCGCCATTGGGTATGGCTGCGAGAGGTCCGGTTGATTCGTTTATGAATGTTTTCGTCTGATCCACGGAGATTTTTTCAACGCCGATGGTACGGCAGCGTTTTTTATCGAGATCCGTAACCATAAGAATTCGGATGCGCTGCGATTTGGTCATCATGGAAAGGGCTGTGCCGCCGTTGCCTTCATAGTTTTTCGCCAGCATGTCAAATGCTGTTTCCCAATCCCCCATGTCAAACCATGGCAGAAACGTGCTGGATCCGATGCCGTCGGCGCATTGGGCCAGAACAATCAGGGTACCGTTGTCCTGAACGAATTTTGACGCATTTTCGATGGCTTTATGACTTTGGATAAAATTGATATCCTTTGGAAATCCCCCGCCGGAAGCGATGACAAGAGCGTATTCGCGGTCAGTGGCAATTTCACAGTTCTTCCCGTGCATGGCGCACGCGTTTCGGAAATGACCGGTTCCGCTTCCCGTCAGCAGGTTGCAAACCCGACCTTTGCTGTTGAGGATGCCGTGGACGGCCAGATCCGCAGGCCGGAAGGTTTCGAATTCCGCCAAATCTTCGGCCAGCGGATTTCGGTCCAGCACGCCGGATCGGCAGTGCAATGAAAGGGTACGGCGATTCCGATCCAGAAAAAGTCCATGATTGTGGTAGATGGATTCTCGGTGGCCGAGCCCCGGAAAAACCAGCTTTCGACCGCCGCCATAGCCGGCAAAATAATGATGGGAAATTGCGCCAAACGTCACCAGAAGCGTTGTGTCAAGAATATCTTTGCGAATTCGAACCCGCGTGCCCCTGGCGGTTTTTCCCAAATTCGAAAAGCAGCGGTCATCCGTGCAGTCGTGATGGATAAACCGCAGATTTTTAAAGACATCTCCATAGGCCGCACGGCATTCATCGTCTGATTGGCGCGCATGGGTGCCGTAGGCGATGAAAACGGTCATTCTGTTCCGACGGGCTCCAAAATCCACCAGGGTATTTACAAGTACCGGCAGATACTCCGGGTAACCGCACAGCCGTGTTTTATCACCGACAACAATGGAGACATCCGATAGATCCGGGCGCATTCGTTGGAGTCCGGCTTCCAGTCTCGATGAGAACAGAGACGGCGTTATTGTTTGATCCGGTTCCCGGATCTGAAAAATATCCGCCTGTGCCGAAAGGGGCAGGGGGATGATTCGCTTGCCATATTTCAGTTCGATGTTTTTAACCATACTAAAAAACAAACTACATTTGACGAACGATTTCTTCCGCAAACCCCGAGCATTTGACTTCCGTTGCGCCCTCCATCTGCCGGGCCAGATCGTATGTCACCCGTTTATTGGCCACAGCCTTTGCCAGGCCTTTGCGAATATGGGCCGCGGCTGTTTTCCATCCGAGATAATCGAGCATCATGGCGCCGGAAAGAATCAAGGAACCGGGGTTTACCTTATCTTGTCCCGCATATTTCGGCGCTGTTCCATGGGTGGCTTCGAAAAGGGCGATGCCGTCGCCGATATTTGCACCCGGCGCCAGACCGAGTCCTCCGACCATGGCGGACAGCGCATCGGACATGTAGTCCCCGTTGAGGTTGGGCATGGCCAGCACGTCGTACTCTGAAGGGCGCAACAGGATCTGTTGAAACATGGCATCTGCAATGCGGTCTTTGATCAAGACTTTATCCGGAGGAATTTTGCCGCCGTGTTTATCCCACAGCACATCTTCGGTAATGGTCCTGCCTCCGAATTCTTCTTGTGCAACATCATACCCCCAGCCTCGAAACGCGCCTTCGGTGAATTTCATGATATTGCCTTTGTGGACGAGGGTTACGCTCCTTTTTCCATGGACAAGGGCATATTCGATGGCCATGCGAACCAGCCGGCGGGTGCCGAAGCGGCTGATGGGTTTTATGCCCACCCCGGAATCGGGCCGAATGCTTCGTCCGTCTTCGGCCTTGACCAGATCGATGATTTTTTGGGCAACGGCGGAACCCGCTTTCCATTCGAGACCCATGTAGACATCTTCGGTATTTTCCCTGAAAAGAACCATGTCCACGTCCGATGGTTTGATCATGGGGCTCGGGATGCCCTCGATATATTTCACGGGCCGGACACAGGCATAAAGATCGAGCTCCTGTCTCAGGCCGACGTTGATGCTTCGGATACCTTCTCCCACAGGGGTGGTCAGCGGTCCTTTAATGGCCACGCGATAGGTTCTGATGGCTTCCAGGGTGTCGTTGGGAAGCCAGGATTGGGTTTGGTTAAAGGCTTTTTCACCGGCCAAAACCTCCATCCACTGGATTTTACGCTGGTCTCCGAAAGCGCTGGACACGGCTGCATCCAGCACTCTCCGAGCAGCCCGCCAGATATCGGGCCCGATGCCGTCGCCTTCGATAAAGGGAATCACCGGAAAATCCGGGACCACAAGATTTCCATCCTCTGTATAAACAATCACTCCGCTTGCCTCGGTCATATGTACTCCTTTTCATTAATGCTATATAAATCGCTTCATCAACTCATCCATCATCCCATCCACGTTTGCCGGTGTAATGCCGAAATCTTTGCAGGCCCTTTCAGCCCTTTCCAAGCGCCGGGGGTTTTCCATGTCGCTCAATGCGGAAAAAAAACCGAGCCTTCTCCCCACCTGATAGATGCATTGCCGGTCCGGCGTCATGGCCAGAAACCCGCGGAGAATATCGAGCATGTTTTCCCTATCCTCCGGCAGTTTCCCTTCCAGGTTCTGAAATAGATTCAGAATATGGTCGCTTTTCACCGCACTGGTGATGCCGTTTAAGGATTCGATAAAAACCAGCGTTTCTTCGGCCATCATCAGATCCGTGCTTTTTTCAAAACTTCCGGATTCAAATTTGTCGAACAGCGGCACGCTGTCGGGAATGGCAAGGGTTCTGAGCCTGATAAAATCCGGGTTGATTCGATTCAGGGCATCGGCGGTTTCCATGGCATGTTCCCTGGAAAAAGTTTTGCCGCCAAGTCCCGGCATGACATACTCGGACAATTCCATACCGGCGTTTCTGACCTTGAGGCCCGCCTTGATGTGGGTTTCTTTGGTCACCCCTTTTTGGGTCATCTTCAGTACCGTGTCCGAACCGGATTCAAGCCCGATATGAATTCGGTTTAAACCCGCGTCTTTTATGGCTTTGAGATTGTCATCGCTGATTCGGGCAATGGTATGGGAACGAGCATAGGACGTGATCCGTTCGATCCAGGGAAAACGCATTTTGAGATGGGTCAGGATTTCCACCAGGTCCGAAGATTTGATAATCAAGCTGTTTGCGTCCTGGATAAACACCGATCGCATACCGCCGGCAGCCCAGTTCAAAGCGGCGTTAAAGGCGCGGGGATCCAAATGCGGATCATTTACGGCGGCTTTACGAATTTGGGCCAGGGATGTTTTCTCCTGCTCACGGGCCGCTTGTTGAATGATCTCTACGCTTCGGAATACCGAATCGATATCTTTGATCACATGATCCTTGGGCCGGATGGAAAACCGGGACCCTTTGTATACCGGACAGAAAGTGCACCGGTTCCATGGGCAGTTCCGGGTGACGCGAACAAGGAGGCTCTCGGCCTCGCTGGGCGGGCGGATGGGGCCTTGTTCAAATCCCTTGTAAATTTCATTGGGTTTGTGTTCCATTTTCATTAACAAATCATAAACATTTAGGTCATAAAATCAAGCGATTTAAACGGTCTAACGAAAAATACCCATTCCACCTGCCCAATCTGATGACCATTCTTCTTTGACAATTCATGTTCGTTTGGAATAAAATAAAGGAATCTTTCAGTAAGGGAGCAGGTTACCTTGAAGAAACTGAGTGTTGCTGTTTCGATCGTAGCATTTTTACTTTTGGCGGTTGTGGCCGGCGTTCATCTGAATATCGTTGCCGTCGCCAACACACCGGCGGGCAATGGGTCGGTCGAACGGGCGGTTATGGTTCAATCCGGTCAGGGGTTCAAAGCGCTCTCGGACATGCTCTATCATCAGGGCTTGATCCTTCATCCATTCAAATTCAGATTGTTTGCACGCTTTCACGGTTATGATAAACTCATCAAGGCCGGGGAATATATGCTTTCCAATGCCATGACACCGAAACAAATACTCCAAATCATGGTGGAAGGGAAAGTGCTGCTGCACCGGCTGACCATCCCCGAGGGATATAATCTGACGCAGATTGCGCAGGCTGTGGCTGCTGCGGGATTCGGAACCGAGGCTGATTTTTTCAAGACCGCCACCGACCCTGAATTCGTACATGCCATGGGGCTCGATGCTCAAACTTTTGAAGGATATCTCTTCCCGGACACCTATTACTTTGCAATAGATGCGACGCCGAAAGACATCATACGCGCCATGATTAAGCGGTTCAGGGAGGTTTTTACGGCAAAATGGAAAAACCGGGCCAAAGCCGTTGGCATGACGGTTCACCAGGTGATCACGCTGGCATCGATTATCGAAAAGGAAACCGGCGTTGCCAGTGAACGCCCCATTATTTCTTCTGTTTTTCATAACCGGCTGAAAAGAAAGATGCGTCTGGAGAGCGATCCTACGGTTATCTACGGCATCGAGGATTATAATGGGAATATTACCCGAAAGGATTTAAAAAGCCCGACACCATACAACACGTACACCATGAGAGGACTTCCTCCCGGACCAATTTCAAATTGCGGCGTCAAAGCCATCGAGGCGGCGCTTTATCCGGCACACACCAAATATCTGTACTTTGTTTCCAAGAAAGACGGCACCCACTATTTTTCAACCAACTTCAAAGAACACGAGCGGGCGGTTCGAAAGTATCAATTGGGTCGGTATTAGATAAGAGAGATGAAGACCGTGTCTTTCAAAACCGATGAAAATCCGAAACAAGATCCCGAAACGATGCGCCGGGAAGTGCTGGCCCTGGTCGAAAAATCCAATCAAAGACTGACGCCCGACAGACTCAAAAAACAGCTGTGTGACAACAAAATTGCGGATGCAAAAATCCTGAAATCCGTGATCAGGGATCTGGTTTCAAGCCGCGATCTCAAGTACACATATCAATTCGGATGCTCGTTTATCGAGAAATCTTACGAAAGACCCGTTCGAATTTCAAATCATGTGGTTCTGAAGCCGCCGGACACGGTTTTTGAGCCGGCTCCCCAAGACATTGTTATCGAAATTTTAAAAGGCGCTTCATTCGGATTCGGGGACCATCCCACAACCCGATTGGCAATTCAGGGGATAGAATCGGCATTAACCGCAAACCGGGATATTCTCACGGCCGAAAATTCACGGGCTCTGGATATCGGTACGGGGTCCGGGGTTTTGGCCATGGCCGCCGTATTACTGGGAATGCCGGGGGCCGTTGGGATCGATATCGATCCCTGTGCGAGAAACGAGGCCAGAATAAACGTCGAACTGAATGGCCTTGAACATCGAATCGCGATTCTAGATACTGCGGTTGACGACATCAAAGAACCCTATGCCATGATTATCGCCAATCTTCGTTATCCCACCCTCAGGCGGCTTTGTTCTCACATGGCCGAAATCACACAACAAAAAGGCGTTATTGTGGTGTCGGGAATCCGATCTCATGAAGTTGAAGGTCTTTTAGACGGGTTTGCCCGGAACGGATTTCAATGCACCTGGAGAACGGATGATAAGGAGTGGGCAGGGGCTGTATTGAAACATTCAGGTTGAAAGGTTCACGGTTCAGGGCTTGTCCGCCTCTGGCGGATTCATGGTTTAATATCGCTAATTTCACCGCAAGACGCAGAAAGCGCAAAAAAAGGGCACTTTTCTTTTGCCGTTGAGAAGACCGCAAAAGAAAAACATCAATCGCTACGATATTTTTTTCTACAAATGTACATGGGGCTTGCTTCTCATTGTTTTCCGTCTCCTCAACGGGAAACAATAAAATAAATAACCTTAGCGGTCTCTGCGACTCCAATGTGCGGAGCGAATGAGCGGTGAGCTATGGAATTTAAACGGACAGCAGTGCTGCAGGAAAAATATTAAAGGATTACCATGAATATCAGTTCATTTACACCCGAACAGCGCGCAGGGCAGCGCATGATGGTGGGATTCGACGGCATTGACTTGAATGCCGAACTCAAGTTTCTCATCGACACGCTAAAGGTGGGGGGTATTATCCTCTTTGCCGGAAACATCATCGATCCGGAACAGATCAAAGACCTGTGCGTTTCAATGCAGGACTATGCGCGCTCCAAGGGCCAGCCGCCGCTTTTGATTTCCGTTGATCAGGAAGGCGGCAAGGTCGCCCGCCTTAAGGAACCGTTTACGCATTTTCCGGGCAATCCTGCAATGAAAAGGATCGAGGATGCCGTCTTCTTTGCCGAAACAACGGCAAAAGAGCTGTCCGGCGCAGGCATCAACATGAATCTGGCGCCCGTAATGGATGTGGCGCCGAAAGATATTAACAGCATCATGGCGGACCGGGCATTCGGTTATGATCCCCAATGGGTATCCGAGCTGGGGTGTGTGGTGATCGAACATCTCCAGGCGCGAAACATCATGTCAGTCGCCAAGCATTTCCCGGGAATCGGCCGGACCGTGCTCGATTCCCATTTTGAACTTCCGGATCTGGATGTCGACATGGATGCCCTGTGGGAGTTCGATCTACTTCCCTTTAAAGCCGCTATAACGCATGATGTGGCCGGAATCATGCTGTCGCATATTCGGTACAAGGGAGTCGATTCGGACTGGCCGGCCAGCCTGTCCAAGATTATTGCCCATGATCTGTTACGGCGGCAGATGGGATACGACGGCGTTGTCATGACCGATGATTTGGACATGAGCGCCGTTAAAAAGCATTATGATCTAAAGACCGCTATCGAGCGGATACTGTCGGCAGGAATCGACATGCCTCTGATCTGCCATGCAGGTCCTGACATCGAAAACGCATTTAAGGAAATACGCGATATTCAGGGACGCTCTTCTTCGAAGAAAGCCAAAGGGATGAAGTCTCTGGAACGGATTATGAAGCTCAAGTCCAGATATTTGATTGCTTAGCCAACCCTACCAGCAATATCCTTTTTTGGACACGGATGAACACAGATCACTAAAATTTTTGGATTAGGGAAAAGACGATAATATTATCAGTGTAAATCTGCGAAAATCAGTGTCCTGTTTAATTTGAAGCATTAAAAATAGACCAGTTCCTTGCTGTAAAGAAACGCGCCGTCCCGCTCGATATACTGATCCCCTTTTCGCTCCAGAATCCAGCCGCTCTCATTTTTTCCCCCAAAGGGGAGCCGGAGCGGTGTAAACGTAAAATCCGGATTGTCGTGCACCATGCCGAAGTTTTCATGAAAGCGCGTTCTGATCGATTCAGAAGGTGATCCGAAAAAAGACAGCAGAAAACCGTATCGGGTCTGAATCAGTTCCGAAACAGCTTCATCGGGGTCGTCAAAGGGTTTTAACAGCAGAAAGGGGCCAAAGAGTTCGAGATCCGGAATCGAGCTGTTTTCGGTTTCAAGAACCATCGGATAAATCAACTGTCCGTTGATGGACCCGGTAATCAGGTGTGCGGGCTGGCATTTTTCAATGGCATTTTCAACAATTTTCCGAGTGCGTTCCACCAGGATCGGCCCGATTTCGGTATCCGGGTCAAAGGGATCTCCAACATTCATGTGTTGAACCGCCTCTAGTATGTTATTTCGAACGGGGTCATAAATGCTGCGATGAATGTAAGCCTTTTTCAGGGTGGTGCAGTACTGGCCGGCATTGATAAATGCACGCCGGGCAATAAAACGGCTTGCCGACCGGATATCGGCATCCTCGAACACCACGGCCGCAGGCATGCCGCCGGGACCTGCAAAAAAGAGTTTGTCAAAAGCGGTGTGCTGTTTGCGATAGACCTCACCCACAGCCGAAGCCCCGGAGATAAAGAGAACCCGGACATCGTTGTCTTTGACACAGCGTTTGCCGAATTCCCGGTTATCCAGATCGATCATGGGTTCCATTGTCGGAAAGTCTCGACAAATTTGAGCTAAAATCGCGGCTGTTCGCGGGGTTTGGGATGAGACGCTGAACCGGAGGCGGTTGCCGGTCAAAAGGGCCGATCCGCCCAGTCGTCCCAGCACGACGGCCGGCGCGTCATATGCAAATATGGTGGCTACGGTGCCATAAGGTTCGCCGTTTTCAATCCAGGGGATATCCTGCTCCAGGGTTCGCAGATAGTCAACAGCCAGGTCCACCTCGGTCCCGGTAATTTTCACGGGAAATCCGGCATCTAAGGCTGCGGATTCTTGGAGGTCTGATCGGCGGGCCTCCAGTGCATCGGCCAGCCGATGGATTTCTTCAAGCCTTGCTTTAAATTTTTTATGTTGAGTCATGGTTTTCTCCCGATAATGTCCTTGACATGCGTCAAGGACTTCCGCATTATATTTCAATAAATATTCCGTGCTATTATCTTATACATTCGTATATTGTTATTGCTGACGATGTCAACACATGATTATTTTTATCAGATGATCCGATACAGTCCATCTGACCGGCGGGCATGCGCCGCGGTTTAGACGGAGGTTTTCATGGGAGAGGTAAAGATAGAAAAGGGGTATGTCCCGGGGTCTTTGGGACGCGTTGCGGAACTTCACGGCATTTACTACCACAAGCACTGGGGTTTCGGACTCTTTTTCGAAGCTAAGGTCGCGAGTGAACTTTCCGAATTTCTCAAACGATATAACGACAACCGTGATGGTTTTTGGACTGCCCGGGCCGACGGCCGGGTCGAGGGCGCCATTACCATCGACGGCATTCATGCCGAAAGCAAAGGCGCACATCTTCGATGGTTCATCATGTCGGATGACTTACGGGGTAAAGGCGTCGGCAACCGGCTCATCGAAACCGCGATGCGCTTTTGTCGAAACCTGGGGTACAGGAAAATATATCTCTGGACATTCGAGGGCCTGAACACCGCACGGCATCTTTATGAGAAAAACGGCTTCGAACTTGTTGAAGATCATAGCGGCACCCAGTGGGGAACCCAAGTCAACGAACAGCGATTCGAGTTCTGTTTCTGATTAATATGATTAGAAGTGGTTTCAAAAGGGGGAGTTAAATGGATGTGACTATCAGCGGTAGCCCGGACATTCTCAGATCAGTGTTCGATGCGATACCTTCGCTCATCTTTGTCGTCGACGACGACGTTAGGATTCAAGAATACAACGCTGCGGCTGCCGAGTTATTGTTGCTCAAGCGGCCGGCCGTTCTTAAACGTCGCGGCGGCGAGATAATGAACTGTCTGCACGCCACCGATGTGCCGGAGGGATGTGGTCGAGCCCCGGCCTGTAATGACTGCGTGATCAGAAATTCCGTTGCCGAAGCCTTAAAGGGCAATCGGGTTGTGCGCCACCGCAAAAAACTGGAAATGCTCCGGGACGGCCATAAGGTAGAGATCTATGCACTGATCACGGCTTCCCC
>Ga0316575_10000598_pt1 | contig 10602 bp, 8 predicted proteins | sample J5NA_FD_203072 | JGI IMG/M metagenome (GOLD analysis project Ga0316575, IMG submission 203072) | Rhizosphere microbial communities from salt marsh grasses in Alabama, United States - J5-7_050615r2r3 | ecosystem: Host-associated > Plants > Roots > Rhizosphere | place: USA: Alabama | collected...
CCGTTATTCAATAACATCGCTGACCACACCGGCGCCAACAGTGCGTCCGCCTTCGCGTACCGCAAAACGCAGCTCTTTTTCCATCGCAATCGGGGTGATCAACTCCGCCTCAATGGCCACATTGTCGCCCGGCATCACCATCTCCACACCCTCGGGCAACGTCAATATGCCCGTTACATCGGTGGTGCGAAAATAAAACTGCGGCCGATAACCACTGAAAAACGGCGTATGACGTCCGCCTTCTTCCTTGCTCAATATATACACCTCGGCCTTGAACTTGGTGTGCGGCGTGATCGTGCCCGGTATCGCTACCACCTGACCGCGCTCAACCTCATCGCGCTTGGTGCCACGCAACAATACCCCAATGTTGTCTCCGGCCTGACCCTCATCTAACAGCTTGCGAAACATCTCCACCCCGGTGCACACCGTCTTTAACGTCGGACGAATCCCCACAATCTCTACATCATCGCCCACATGAATGATCCCACGCTCCACGCGACCCGTTACCACCGTGCCGCGACCCGATATGCTAAATACATCTTCTATCGGCATCAAAAACGGCTTGTCCACATCGCGCTTCGGCTCCGGTATATACGCATCAATGGCATCCATTAACTCAAATATACACTTGGCTTCCTCACTGTCCGCATCATCAGACTCCAAGGCCTTGAGCGCCGAACCCTTAACAATGGGCGTCTCATCACCGGGAAACTCATACTTGTCCAATAACTCCCGCAACTCCAACTCCACCAACTCGATTAACTCCTCATCATCAACCATGTCGGTCTTGTTTAAAAATACCACTATCCGCGGTACCCCCACCTGACGCGCCAACAATATGTGCTCCCGCGTCTGGGGCATCGGACCGTCATCGGCGCCCACCACCAAAATCGCACCGTCCATCTGCGCTGCTCCGGTGATCATGTTCTTGATGTAGTCCGCATGGCCCGGACAGTCCACGTGCGCGTAATGACGATTGGCCGTCTGATACTCCACATGCGCGGTGGCAATCGTTATACCACGTTCTTTTTCCTCCGGCGCCTTGTCAATCTGATCAAACGGAACAAAATCTGCCATACCTTTCGAACCCAAATGCTTGGTGATCGCCGCCGTCAGGGTCGTCTTGCCATGATCAATGTGGCCGATCGTGCCCACATTTACATGCGGCTTGGTTCGCTCAAACTTCTCCTTCGCCATCTTTTCATCCTCCCATGGTTTTAATTAATTCGGTTTTAAGATTTTGCTTTATGTTTGAACCCCATAAAGGCCGCCCCAAGTAAACACATTCCAAATCGCATATTTACCAATGGAGCCCACGATCGGAATCGAACCGATGAACCTCTTCCTTACCAAGGAAGCGCTCTACCGACTGAGCTACGTGGGCAGCAGATTGGTAACCGATTCACGCAAGGAGCTTAAAACAACCTAAACTTCATTTGGAGCGGGAGACGAGATTCGAACTCGCGACATCCAGCTTGGAAGGCTGAAGCTCTACCAGCTGAGCTACTCCCGCTAAACAATTTTATTTAATTATTTCTTTATCACTTACGAGTAAAAAATAGGGAGACTAAATCCGTTCCCACAAAAACTGAAATCAATTTCATGCAGGAAGTCATGTAGTTCGAAACGATCCCTAAGGTTAAACCGAAATCTCCTACAATCGACTCAGCTAAGGTTGGTGGTGGGGGGAGGATTCGAACCTCCGAAGGCTTCGCCGACAGATTTACAGTCTGTTCCCTTTGGCCACTCGGGAACCCCACCTAAAAACCACTCTGAATATAGACCGGGTATTCAAGTTGCAGGACGTTTCGCATGCCAGATAGCTTAAATGGAGCCAGCGGAGGGACTCGAACCCACGGCCTACTGATTACAAATCAGTTGCTCTACCAGCTGAGCTACGCTGGCCTAACAACTTAACCCGTTAAAATTATTTTATTTTTTTTTGATTTATGATGAGATGATGTCCTGCACCTAAAACTACTCTTTTTAGTTATCTTTATTGTAAATATCAAATTCTATTATTGCTAAAAATATTCAGTTATATACTAAAATAAGGTTATTTATGCTATTTATCTTAATTTTTCTCCTAATTTCTCATATTTTTAACTTATTTTACAAAATTCTTAATTATTGAAAACGGGATGTGATCAGGATATGTAAACCAAGGCGGATGGATTAAATATTTGACCTTATTTTAGTTTTCATTGGCATTGTTTGAAGGCGTGAGGCTCCGTTCCTGAAAAATTTTTATAGCCGCTACCGTGACTATTTAAAAACAAATATAGTGAAATAGGATATTACGATTAAATCTTCGGACTTTCAAGCATTTTCCATGCAAATTATCAAAAATAGTTGGCACATACGCATAATTCTATAAGGCAGCGGCCATAATCTGATCTCTGCCAGGCATTGATGCCCCGGCCTCGGGTTAAGTTTTTATTAAAATTGACGATACTGAATTACAGCAGCGGGCGCAAAAAAACCATTAAGGCCAACCGAAGCGCTTCGATCCGTCGAATTAAAAATAACATCAATACAGAACACAGAATCGGCACAAATACAGGCGCACCCGGTTACACACGTAAAAAGCGCTGAGTCTTAGTGAATAATCACCTTCTTGAAAAAGTAAAGGTTGCAAAAATATTGCGGTTGCGATTTTAGTGGGTCAAGCGGTCCGCAGACGGCTCTGACAAACGGGGTGCTCAAAGGCGAAAATGAATCAAGCCAAGGATATTGTTGAATTTTATTTTACTAACTTCATAAATAATGGTATAAATATTAAAAAATCGGAACCGGGAACTAATCAGATGAAAATACGTCTACGCTTTCTTTCTTGTTGTTTATCGATCTTCATTTTGGGCTGTGGTCATTTACTTCAAAACACTTCCGAGCACCGCAACAGCGGTGAGCAGAGTGCCGAATCTTCCGTCAGCCTCGCAAGCAATCCAAATCAGGATGCCGATTTTAACAGCACCCCCCATATCCAGACTCCCCCGCCTGAAATCTGCAGTGGCTCTGGTTTGGAAGAAAAGGAACTGGGTTCTTATGAGGAGGAAAAACCAGAAGATGTAACCAAAAAGATTGAAACCCTGCTGGACGAAGCCCTTGACCTGTGTCAGGTCTCTCAGGACTTCTGGCAAAACGGTGAACTCGAAAACGCACTGGATGCCCTGGATCAGGCATACGCCTTGATTTTAAATGCCGATACATCCGATCATACCAAATTAATCCAGCAAAAAGAGGATCTGCGCTTTATGATATCAAAGCGCATCCTGGAAATTTACGCCTCGCGCAATACCGTTGTGAACGGAAGTCACAACGAAATACCGCGGGTGATGAATAAACATGTCCAGGCTGAAATTGATCGGTTTACCATTGGCGCCGAAAGAACTTTTTTCATCGAAGCATACCGGCGATCCGGCCGATACCGGCAGCATATTGTCGCCGCCCTTGAAGAAGCCGGCCTGCCCGAAGAGCTTTCGTGGCTGCCGTTAATCGAAAGCGGTTTTAAGGTAAGGGCACTTTCCCGCTCCAGAGCTTTGGGTTTATGGCAATTTATCCCGTCTACCGGTTACAAGTTCGGGCTCAAAAGGGATAAGCTAATTGATGAGCGCATGGATCCCATAAAATCGACCCTGGCCGCAATCGATTATCTTAAGGAACTTCACGGCATTTTCGGAGATTGGACCACTGTTTTGGCAGCATATAATTGCGGGGAAGGAAGGGTATTGAATGTCATCCGGAACCAGAATGTGAATTATCTGGACAATTTCTGGGATCTTTACGAGCGCCTGCCGCGCGAGACCGCACGCTATGTGCCCAGATTTTTAGCAACCCTGCATATTCTCGACCACCCGGAAAAATACGGCATGAATTTGAGTGATCTGGATACGCCGCAGCAATATGAAACGGTAACGATTACCAAACAGGTGCATCTCAAAGACGTCGCCAGGTCGATTGCGGTTGAAGAAACCGCACTCAGCGAACTGAATCCTGAATTGCGTTATAAAATATCCCCGGAAGACAGCTATCCGCTTAAGGTCCCCCCGTATAAAAGCAGCATTTTATTGACTCAACTGGATGAAATCCCGGTTTCGAAGCCGCCCCAGCGCGCATATGTTTATCATCGCGTCCGTTCCGGTCAGACCCTTTCACTCATTGCCAAACGGTATCGCACCAGCGTCTCAATGATCATGCGGGCAAATAATTTACGTCGGTCAAATTATATCGTCGCCGGCCGATTGCTCAAAATACCTCAAAGAGGTTATCGATATCATCCGCCAAAAGTTCCGCGGCCGAAACAAGGCGGCAGTGTTGTTCATGTGGTTAAAAAAGGCGATTCGCTCTGGACCATCGCCAAGCAATACGGGACGACAACCAAAAACATTCAGGATCTCAATCATCTGAAAACGACCAATCTGCACAAGGGGCAAAAACTGACCATTTTTGCAGGCAAACAATCGCCTCCGAAAGTCGAAGGTTTAGCTACCTATCAGGTAAAATCAGGTGACAGTCCGTTTTTAATTGCCAAAAGGCACAAAATGAACCTGAATCGTTTTCTATATTTAAATCAATTATGGCCCGATGACACCATTTATCCCGGCCAGACCTTATATATTGAATAGCAGCGGATTCAAACGTCGGTCTCCTTGCCGATAGCGTATGATCTGAAGCCTGAGAACCCGTCTGATCCCGTCTGAAAGTCTGCAAATAAAATCAGGTAACGCTGCTGGGTATTTCCGGCACTGTCTTTTTGCGTTTTATTCACTTCTTTGGCCCATGCCCCCCGAGTTTTCTCAAGCAAGGTTGAAGCCACATCTGACAGCCACTCCGCTATTTTGGGCTTGCATCCGGCTCTATTCCAAAATAAGAATAGAATTTGAACAATTCGGGTAACACATATGGCTGTCAAACCGTCAGGCAGCAAAGCCAAAAGGAGGAACCATGAGCCCATTCAATTATAATCTGGAGAATCAGGTTTTTATTGTCACCGGCGGCAGCAGGGGCATCGGATTCGAGATCGCCAGGTTGCTGCTCGACCAGAAGGCCAACGTCGTCATCTGCGGCCGAAAGCAGGAGGGTCTCGATCTGGCTGCTCAAGCGCTTGGCGCCGGCGATAATCTTTTGTCGGTTCAGGCCCATGTCGCCAAAAATGAACAGATCGAAGCTCTCTTTGATCAGACCCTGGAGCGTTTCGGCAAACTCGACGGGCTGATCAACAATGTGGGCATGAACATCATCACCGCTGTGGTGGATGCCGACCCCGGCTTGTGGCATAAAATTATTGATTCCAATCTGAACGGCAATTTTTTATGTTCCCGCAAAGCCGGACAAATTATGCGCGACCAGCAAAACGGAAAAATTGTAAATATTTCTTCAATTGCCGCCAGAAGGTCCGCCCCGGCTATGGGAATTTATGGAATTGCCAAAGCCGGCATCGAGATGCTGACCAAAGTGCTGGCGCAGGAATTAGCCCCATTTAATATCCAGGTGAATGCTGTCGCCCCGTGTATGGTTCGAACCGCTTTCAGTGAGCCCTTCTGGTCAAATAAAGATCTTCATGAAACTATCGTTAAAACGATTCCACTGGGCAGAATCGCGGAGCCCATCGATATCGCCCATCCAGTCCTCTTTCTATGCTCGGCCGGGGCTGATTTTATTACCGGCCAAACCCTGCTCGTAGACGGTGGTGCCAGTGCGATATGACCTTTGAGAACAAACATCAGCATTCCACGAGATGGTCTGTGATCACAGGCGCTCCCTGTTCGGGCAAAACAGCTGTCATCCATATGCTGGAACAACGGGGGTATCAAGTGGTTCATGAAGTTGCGCGTGCCTATATCGACAATGAACTAATGAAGGGCAAGACGCTACTGGAAATAAAATCTGATGAATGGGCTTTTGAACGCCATATTCTGATGGAAAAAGTCAGGATTGAATCCACGCTCAAGAAAGATGAAATTATCTTTTTTGATCGTGGGGTACCCGACAGCATTGCTTACTACAAACTAAACGGTCTCGACTCCGTCGAACCATTTCAGAAGAGTGGTGCGGTTCGTTACCAAAATGTATTTTTTTTAGAAAGGCTCCTTTTTTTGCCGGACCCGGTGCGCTCCGAAAATGAACAAACAGCCCGGCGACTGGGCCGCTTAATCGAAGAAAGTTATCAATCGCTGGGTTATGACCTGATCCAGGTACCGTTGCTCAGCGTCGAAGAGCGCACGCAATTTGTTTTAGAGCGCCTTTAGCAGATTTTCTTTTTCTATTTTGGTCAGGTACCGCCAGCGGCCTGATGGCAGATTCCCCAGCTTGATGTTGGCGATTCGAATCCGTTTTAAATGCGTAACCTGGTTTCCCACTTTTCGAACCATCCGTCTGATTTGTCTATTTTTGCCTTCCCGCAAGACAATCCCGAAGCGTCTGGTGGAAATCCGCTTAACGCGCGCCGGGCGTGTCCGCGTCCCCATCATCGGCAACCCCTTCGCCAGTTTTCGCAGCGCTCCCTCCGGCATCGGTTTGGCAACAGTGACTTCATACTCTTTCTCGTGGTTGAACGATGGATGTGAGAGTCGGTTGTGCAGATATCCGTCATTGGTCAGGAGCAATAGACCGGTTGAATCCTTGTCCAGCCGTCCGATAGGATAGACTCTATCGGAAATATCCAAGAGATCCAAAACGATTTGTTCATTTTGTTGACGGCAGCTGGAGACATACCCTCTGGGTTTGTTCAACGCGATATAGATTAAGGCGGTATCGGATCGAATGGCATCACGGTCGACTTCAACCGCGTCCCGCTCCGGATCGACTTTAACGCCAAGCTCGGTAACGATTTTTCCGTTAACCTTTACCCAGCCAGCTTTAATATATTCTTCGCCCTTGCGTCGAGAACATATGCCCGCTCTGGAAAGAAACTTCTGCAGCCGCATCTCGGTCATGGTTGAGTTACTTATTAAAGATGAATGTTAGGTTGGTTTTTAAATCCTTGGATCTTATCAACGACAAGAAAAAATGCCTAAAATGAACTAAAATGAGCTAAAATGCCTAAAATTACTGCGGCGCTGCACACCGTCATTTAATATAAAAATGATAGAATTCCTCAACTTTAGGCATTTTAGATCATTTTAAATTTTAGCTCATTTAATAGTGTGAGTACTCCGATCGACATCACGAGACTGTCCGGAGAAAGCTTTGCATTTGAAAAAAATTTAAGAGCGATAGTCGGCGTTGATCTTGACATAGTCGATCGAAAAATCACAGGTAAACACAGAAGACGTCCCCTTGCCGGCCCTTAGATCAATCGTTATGGTAAACTCTGGCTGTTTGAGGACCTGAGTGGCCTGGACCTCGGCTTCTTTGCCGCAGCCCATGCCGCCTTTTACCATCAATACATCGGCAATATAAACATCGATTGCATCCGGTTGAATTGGCACCCCCGCCCGGCCGATAGCAGCCAGGATTCTGCCCCAGTTGGCATCCTCTCCGAATAGTGCCGTTTTTAGAAGATTGGAATGGGCGACCGTATCGGCAATCTGATAGGCATCGGCATCTGAGTTAGCCCCCTTGACCGCGATCTCGACCAGTTTGGTAGCGCCTTCGCCATCCTTGACCAATTGTTTGCCCAGCGATATCAAGATCGCATCAAGGATGCCCTGAAATTCTTTTCTGTCAGCGTCACAGTTGATCCCAGCCCCGGACTGGCCGTTCGCCATCAAAAGCGTGGTGTCGTTTGTACTGGTATCACCGTCCACAGTAATACGGTTTAAAGAACGGTCCGTTGAGGCCAAAAGCATCTCTTTGAGCAGCGCCGGCTCAGCCGCAATATCGGTCATGACAAAACACAGCATTGTGGCCATGTCCGGGCGAATCATTCCGGAGCCCTTGGCAACCGCGGTCACCGTAAAAGCGGTATCTCCCAGCTGGCCCTTCCGGGTAACAACCTTGGGCACGGTATCGGTGGTCATTATAGCCTCGGCAAGAAGCGACACGCCAGCGGCATCCAGGGTATTGATAAGGTCGGGAAGCGCTGTTCGAACCTTCTCAACAGCAAGCGGCTCTCCAATTACGCCGGTGGAAGCCACCAGCACCTGTTCTTCTGGAATGCCCAGCTTTGCGGCCGTCCAACGTGCCATTGAAATGGCATCCTGCATTCCTTTGGCACCGGTGCAGCAATTGGCATTGCCGCTGTTGACAATCACCGCCTGACAGGTACCTGAGGTGATCCGTTGCATATCCAACAGGACAGGGGCGGCTTTTATTTGATTGCGGGTAAATACGCCGGCAACTTTTGCCGGCGTTTCGGAATAAATGAGTCCAAGATCTTTTTGGCCGTTCTTTTTCAATCCTGATGCGACTCCGGAGAATTTAAAGCCCTGACACATGTTATCCTCACAAAAGATGGTTGTTGACGGTTTGCTCAAAGGCAGGCAATTTAACGACGGTCATCATATAAAAAAACCCGGCAGCTGTCCACAAAGATGTCAATTTGCCCGCCCGCCGGCCGCCATTTGCCAACATCAATTGACAACCCGATTTCTTTTCGCTACGTTGCCTGGATGATTTTAAACAATCTTTTTCCGGTATTTGCGCTGCTGCTCTTCGGCCACCTGCTCAAGCGCCTGGGCTGGACCCATGATGCGTTTTTAAAAACGGCAGATAAGCTCATATATTATATTTTTTTTCCGGCACTGCTATTTTGGAAGATTGGTGCCTCTGCATCGGATCAGGTCGGCGATCCCGGTCTTTATAAAGCGGCAATCTGTGCAGTGGTCAGTGTATATGTAATCAGCAGTCTGTATATTAAGGTCTTCAGCGTACCCGCCTATCAAGCCGGTTCCTTTTCACAGAGCTGTTATCGTTTCAACACCTATATCGGAATGGCCGTCATTCTGAATGCTTTGGGAGAAGCCGGCGCCCGTCAGTTCAGCATCCTCATCGGTTTGATCATCCCGATAATCAATATCCTGGCCGTTTCCACCCTGTCCTGGTATTCAGAAAAAAAAGTACCGCTACTGCAGCGGGTGCGACTTACCGCAAAAGCCCTGATTTCCAATCCATTGATCATCGCCTGCCTGGCCGGCATTGTCTACTGGAAACTGATCGGCGGATTTCCGATCTTCATCGATAACACCTTTCGGCTGGCATCGTTTGTTACCCTGCCCCTGGCTCTGTTTTCCATCGGCGGCAGCTTGACGCTGGGCAGTATGAAAAATCATTTCAAATTATCTCTGGTTGCCTGCGTTTTTAAACTGATCCTGCTTCCCGTAACCGGGTATCTTTTTTTAAAAGCATTTCAGGCAACCGGAATTTCATTGAAGGTCGGTATGATCTATTTTGCATTGCCGACTTCAACAGCGCTTTATATACTGTCATCCCAGTTAAGCAGTGATACGCAACTGGCATCAGCCGCCATTGCGCTTTCAACAATGCTATCGTTTATCTCATTGTCAGTGGCACTGTTGATCTAACTTAGGTTAAATAGAAGCCGACCCACCATGACAATAAATTTTAAGTTGATTATTGAATACGATGGCAGCCGATATCATGGCTGGCAGCGCCAGAAAGAAGACCGCAGTATACAGGGAGAAATTGAAAAAGCCCTGAAAACCATAACGGGCAGAAGTGTGACGCTTATCGGAGCGGGGCGCACCGATGCCGGCGTCCATGCCCGGGGTCAGGTGGCCAATTTTAAATGCGAGACCCGGTTGGAACCTGCAGCGCTGAGGAACGCGCTTAACGCTCTGCTGGAAGATGATATCGTAATTACGGGTTGCGAGGCGGTCAGCTCATCCTTTCATGCCCGTTATGATGCCAAGAGCAAAGTTTATCATTACCGAATGCTAAACCGGCCCTTACCGGCGGCCATCGGACGCCAGTATTCATGGTTCATTCGCAAAGCAATGAACCATGAGGCCATGCGAGCGGCGATTGCCTTCATCATTGGCTCCCATGATTTCAAAGCCTTTGAGGGCACCGGCAGCGCCAGACAGCATACGACACGTCACATTCATTCAGCCGAACTTGGCGCGCAAGACAACGGATTGCTCGTCTTTCAAATCGAAGCCGACGGATTCTTAAGGTATATGGTTCGCAACATCGTCGGAACGCTGGTGGATGTGGGTCTTGAAAAATTAAAACCTCATGATTTCAAGCGCATTTTAGATTCCAAAGATCGTTCCCAGGCCAGCGCGACGGCCCCGGCACAAGGTCTCACCCTCATCAAGGTTAATTACGAATAGGCATCAGATAAGTACTGCTTTCAAGGACGAGGAGGATTTTAAAAATGACAGATTTCAAAAACCTGAGTGAACAGGAACGTCGCAAAATTAAAGAAGATCTGCTGCAGCGTTATGGTGAATTTCAGTCCCGCCGGATCACGCTGGACATGACCCGGGGGAAACCCTGCTCCGAGCAGCTTGACCTATCGCTGGGGATGCTGGAAGGCGATATCGGCAAAGCCTATTTGACCCCAAACGGCTTGGATTGCCGCAATTATGGCGGACTCGACGGTATTCCAGCGGCAAAAATTTTGTTTGCCGACTACATGGGCGTTGAACCCGATGAATTGATCCTGGGCGGGAATTCAAGCCTCAATATGATGCATGA
>Ga0316575_10000599_pt1 | contig 10597 bp, 6 predicted proteins | sample J5NA_FD_203072 | JGI IMG/M metagenome (GOLD analysis project Ga0316575, IMG submission 203072) | Rhizosphere microbial communities from salt marsh grasses in Alabama, United States - J5-7_050615r2r3 | ecosystem: Host-associated > Plants > Roots > Rhizosphere | place: USA: Alabama | collected...
GTTGTTTAGCGGTTGTTGAGCTGTCAACGCCACTCCGGCAGTTTGAACATGGAATCTGAATTTCAACGAGCGCTGGTCATTGGCGGCAAAACGCTCTTTCATTATCCGGCACCATATTCTGCGGGCCGCCCGATATTTTGCAATTTCCTCAAAAAAATCATTGTGGGCCGACAGAAAAAAGCTTAGACGGGGCGCAAAGCTGTCAATATCGAATCCGCGCCGCAGGAGCTCCTCGCAACAGGCAAGGGCATTGGAAATAACGAAGGCGACTTCCTGGATGGCCGTGCATCCGGATTCCCGGTAGTTATAGCCCGAAAAACTAACCGGATTCCAGCGCGGCACATGACGGGTGCAATATTCGATGGCGTCACAGCTTAACTTAAAAGAATACCGGGGAGGTAAAACTTCCGGGGCAACCGTGACGGTTGTTTCCATCAAAAAATCGTTTTGGCTCGTTCCGCTGAGTCGATTTAAGGGAACATTACTTAGCTGGGCATGGGCGAAGTACATGGATTGCACGCTGATGTTGCAAATCGGCTGACAGGTCACCAGGGAGGTGCTCGTGGTTTCGATGGGGATGCCATCAAATAAAATCTGCATGTCCGCCAGCGTATCGATGGCAACACCGCCGCGTCCGGCATCCGCACGGGCAATAGGATCGGTGGAATCAAACCCCCTCAGGGTCGGATAATCGAAAACCCCGTTAATACCCGTGGCACCTTCTTTAAGCAAAAATTTATAGCGCTTGTTGGTCTCCTCCGCCGGTCCGAATCCGGCCAGCTGCCGCAGTGTCCAGCTGCGCTCCCGGTACATGCTGGCGTAAACGCCGCGAACAAACGGCTCCTGGCCGGGAAGCCCGATTTGGCGGTTATAGTCAAGATCGGAAATATCCTCGGGTGTGTACAACGATTTAAGCGGGATGCCGGAAGCGGTCTGCAGGGTGACCGCCGGCTCTTTTTGCGCACCGCAGACCGAGTCCTTTGGTTGTTTTTTCGTTGTCTTATTATTTTTGATGTGATCCGGATTAAATGATTTCGTTGAATCGGGCATTGGCCTGTCTCCATTCTTCATTAGAGAGTATATTTACGGTGAGATGGGTTCTTGTTAAAAATAGCCGTTTCCAATCAGAAACCGGCGCCGGGGAAGGTTACGGTAAATGTACTGCCTTGTTCCGGTGCACTGAAAACGGTGATATCACCGCCATGGGCCCGGGCAATGGCTCTGGCAAAGCTCAGACCCAGACCGATGCCGGCTTCCGAACGGCTGGGATCACAGCGATAAAAACGTTCAAAAATATGCGGTATATCTTTCTCGGAAATGCCTATACCGGTATCTTTGACCGCAATGATAACCGCATCATGGTTTCCGGTGTTAACCGTCACTTCAACGCTTCCGCCGCCGGGTGTGTACTTGATGGCATTATCGAGCAGGTTGGCAATCATTCTTTGAATCATCCGATTGTCGCCGGAAATGCTGAATTTGCCGGCAACATCACAAACCAGTCTTAAATCCTTATCTTCTGCCGACGACTGGAACAGTTCACAGGCATCACGCACCACTGCGCCAATGTCCAGTTCTCTGGCATCCAGTTTGTTGACACCGGCTTCGGTCTTGGAAATAACCAGCATGGTGTTGATTATATCCAGCAGCCGGTCACACTCTTCGACGGTGCTGGCGGCCATGTTTTCATATTCTTTTTCAGAGGCGCCGGTGGTCAGGGAAACTTCGGATATCCCCCGGATTCGCGTGATCGGACTTTTAAGGTCATGCGCAATGTTGTCGCTCATTTCTCTGATACCGGTAACCAGGGTTTGAATACGGTCCAGCATCTGGTTAAAGGTGATGGCCAGCTGATCAACCTCGTCCTGGTATTTTTTCACCGGCACCCGCTCTTTGAGACTGGTCTCCGATATCTGCCGGGCGGTCCGGGTAACCGCTTCAACACCCGCCAGGGCTCTGCGGGCCATAAACCATCCGACAATAGCGGCAAAGATAAACAATGACGCCATGGTTGTGACAAATATTTTGCGAAAGGCTTCAATAAAGCGGGTATAATTTTCCATGGATTGCCCCAGCTGCAGAATAATGTTGCGGCCGACAATGGCGTAAAGCACCCGGATGTTATGCTGGCGGTCCGGCAGACTGACGGTATTAAAAACCGGTCGATTTTCACCGATCAGTTGCTCAATCGCGGCCTTTCCAACCCCGATATCGCGCCAATATGACATATTGGAAGAGGAAAATTCCTGGCCGTCAAGGGAAAGCAAACGGAAGAAGATCTTTTTTTCGCCGGCGGCCTGGGCTTCAAAAATGATCTGGCGCCTGACGGCTTTCATGCCCTGCACCTTAAGGATCGAAGACAGGGTTCGCGCCTCTCCCAGCAGGTCCTGATCGGTGCGAGCCCGGATAACGGAAGTAATCAAAAAGTAGAAAAAGAGAAAGGCCACACAGGAGGTCAACATGAAAATACCTGCGTACCATAGGGTCAGACGGAACGCCAGGGTATGACGGATACTATTTATTTTCTTTAAGAACATAGCCCACTCCGCGCACCGTATGAATCAGCCTGGCGGAAAATCCTTTGTCAATTTTTTCGCGCAGCTTGTAAATTCGAGATTCCACAACGTTCGTCTGGGGGTCAAAATAATAATCCCAAACATGTTCCATAATCATGGTTTTGGAAACCACTCTGCCGGCATTGCGCAGCAGGTATTCCAGCAAAGAAAATTCCAGCGGCTGCAGCTCAACCTTTTGGTCGGCACGCACAACTTCCCGGGTAATGAGATTCATGCTGATGTCCGCAAATGTCAGTTTGGTTGGCTCAGAAGCATCACTGCTGCGCCGTATCAGAGCCTGCAAACGGGCCAGCAGTTCGGAAAATGCGAATGGTTTTGTCAAATAGTCATCCGCACCGGTCTGCAATCCTTTTACCCGGTCATCGACCTCCCCTTTGGCACTTAAAATAATGACAGGTGTCTTCAGTTTCTCATGGCGCATTCTTTCAATCAATCTCAGGCCATCCAGTTTCGGCAGCATAACATCGATAATTGCGGCATCGTAAGGCTCGGTTAAAGCCAGGTGCAAACCGTCTTCGCCGTTGGCTTCATGGTCCACGGCAAACCCTTCGGCTTTTAATCCTTTGATGATGAAAGAAGCGATCTTTCCGTCGTCTTCGACCAGCAGGATACGCATGGATAAACTCCAAATTAAACGATGAACATATCTAGATAAAATTATGCGTTTAAATCAAATCGCAAAATCCGAAATCCGAATTTCGAAACAAATCCGAATATCAAATTTCACAATTTTCAAAACAATAATATATGCACCTGGGTTAAAATAAAAATTATCAAGTTTGAAATTTTGAATTTCGGTCATTTGATATTGTTTCGGATTTCGGGTTTAGGATTTCGAATTTTTCTAAGTTTTTTCTTTGTTCCTTGCGCCATGCGCTATGCCACATACCGCCCGGCAATTGCCACCCACTGATCTTTTATGCGTAGGTCAAGAATATCAAACCCAATGGTTTTCATTCTGGCGAGTACCAGGTTTTCGTTTTTTTCGAGGATTCCCGAGCAAATAAAAATGGCTCTGTCATTGAGAATCTTTTCAATATCCTCTAGCAGGTTATAGATCACATGGGTTAATATATTGGCCACAACCACCTGGTACCGTTCTTTAACGCCGGCAATGAGGTTACCCGCTTTGACTGAAAATTTCTGCGGTGCGATCCCGTTCAATCGGAGGTTTGTTTCAGCAATTTTAACAGCCATTTCATTTTTATCAAGACCGCAAACGAAACCGGCGCCCAGCCTGGCCGCCGCTAGCATCAATATCCCGGAGCCGGTGCCGACATCTAAAAACGAATCACCCGAGTGGAGATAATCTTCAATCAGGCCAATACACAGGGCCGTGGTCGGGTGCGTGCCGGTGCCAAAGGCCATGCCGGGATCCAGTTCCAGCACGATATCATCGGGATCGGCCTGGTACTCACACCAGGTGGGCTTGACAACAATTTTTTTCCCGATTCTTTGGGGCTCAAAAAAAACCTTCCAGGACTCGGCCCAGTCTTCTTCATCCAGCTCTTTATAATGGACCCGATAAAGCAGCACAGAATGCGCTTTTAAAACGGCCAATTTTTCTTCCAGAACCCTGCAGCGCTTTTTGGCCTGCCGGTCTTTGGGAAAATAACCGATAACCGCATGCTGCTCCGCACGCCCAATCGAATCTTCAGCCCAGTCCTCGTCTGGCTCTATTGCCGGGTCTTCTTCAACCACACCCTGCAAATCGAATTCGAAAAACAGGTTGGCAATGAGTTCGCCCGCAAGGGGGTTGTCATCGGCATCAAAAACAACTTTTGCTTCGATCCATTTCATAGTTCAGGTTTCGGACCTTCGCCGCGCTGGCGGGTGTCAGTCTGGGTCCAGGCGCTACGTGCTGTTTAATTGGTTTGATTGGTTTAATTTGTTCAATTGGTTCGGTTTTATCCAACCAATTCAACCAATGAAACAAATAAAACTAATCAAACAGGCCCAAATACCCTGAACTCTTGAATGTTGAACTTTTAAGCCAGATTTGTATGACTTTTTGACTAATTTCCAAATTTCTCCTTGGGCGGGTTGAAGTAGCCGAATTTGAGCTGCGGGAATTCCCGCCGGATTTGTTCCAGCAGATTCTTCATCCCGATGGGCGCTTCGTCTGGGGCCACGTCGCTCATAATTTTATAATACCGCAGCGGATCAAAATTCAAGTTGCGCCACTGGATCATGTGAATCGGGTGTGACTTCAAGAACCGGCGCAAGGCATCTATTTCCGGCGGTGTATCTGTAAATCCCGGGCAGTTCAAATAATTTACCGCAACAAAAAGACCGCTGCTCACAGCAAGCTCAATGCTTTTCAAGACATCGGAAAATCCGTAACCTTTTGGACGAAAATAGGCTTGATAGCAATTTTCGCGTACACTGTTCATGCTGATACGAATGCTGTCCAGGCCTGCATCGATCACCTGCTGCAGTGCTTGCGGCAGGCTGGCGTTGGTGTTCATATTAATGGTGCCCCGGTCTGTTTCAGCGCGAATCAGACGAATGGCCGGTGCAATGACATCGGTGGCCAGCAGCGGGTCTCCTTCGCAGCCCTGACCGAAACTGACCACGCTTTTATCGACCCGTTTGATATGCGCCAGCGCCACTTCAGCAATTTCTTCAGGGGACGGGGTGAATCCAATGCGGTCCTGGCTGTGAGGAATATCGCTGTGTCTCTGTAAAGACAGGCAACCCAGGCAGCGGGCATTGCATTGTTCTGCGGCGGGCAATGGCGCTTCGTAACGACCCAAAAAAAAATTTTTGGCCGCCGGGCATCCGAACTGCAGGGCACATTTTTCAAGATGGGACCGCAGGCGATTGGCGGGCATCTGCTTGTGCATTTTTTCGATGCCGACGGCAACATCGTCCGGTTTCATCAACCGCAGGTCCTGTCGTTTTTCCCGGTCGACACCAACAACGGCGGAGCGAAATTTGCCCCGGTGCCATCCCACGGCCCCATAAGAAAAAAGCGGCAGCGTTTGTGCTTTTGGGGTTTCGGCATAAGCACCCAGATACGAAATGACGTAGCCCGGGGAATTAAATGCGGTCACCGGAAATAAAGATTGCCCGGGAGCGTAAGGATTCTCAGTTACCGTCTCGATGCGGCCCGAACCCCGGTTGAATAAAAGCGGCCTACGATCCGGCAGATACATGAGCTCACTGCCAAAAGGCAGGCTGCGGGTATTTTTTAGGGTCAACGGTATCTGCGATGTCCCGGCCATCCCCACTGCAGCATAACCGTCGAGCTCAAAAATTTCTCCGGCCGCATTCGCTACCAGGGCGGTCAGCAAATCTATCTTCATTTCAGGTACATCACACATTTTGAAGACCTCCCGTCCACTTTCAAAATGAACGGTTTATCAAGCTGAATATGGCCGATATGCGTGGTTTCATTGGCCAGCGGTTGAGAGGTCAGCCAGTTCCAATCAAAAACGCCCGAATCTTCATCCAGAACGGTTGCATAGGTGATCCCCAGCGTGGTGATATTATGAAAGAAGTGCGAGCCCTGGGATGGATCGGCCTTCAACTCCGATGAAGATGTTTCAACCATGGCCCCTACACCGCAAATCTCGGCCCAGCTGACCGGGATTCCCAGCCAGCGGTCAGCCGAACCCCATCTGCCCGGACCGACCAGCAGGTATTTACGGGATTCATTTAACAGATCCGCGTTCAACTCGCCAATCTCGCGGGCGATTTGCAGGGTTTTGGCTGGATCAAACGCCCCGGGTTTTACAAAGAGGATGTCGGCCATATCATTCTTTTCAGCATTGCCCAGCGCATGGGAAGAAACGCAAAAAGATCTGGCAATTTCGTCATCGCTTATTTTCACCTGAAGCAATTCCGCACGGGCCGTCATCGGCCTGAGCTGCAAAAAGGCAAATTCCGATTTTTGATCCGGATTCCGGCGCATATTGATCGAAAATTCGAGCTCCACCGGACAGCCCATCCCTTCTTGACCCAGATCCAAAACATCGGAAAGAACTTCAGCCAGCGGAAACTGCCCGTACTTCAAAACCTGGGCAAAGGTCAGTACACGATAGCCGGGCATATGGGCAGAATCTCTGATCCGATGCTCTTCGGGGATATACGTGCTGGCTAAAAGCTTCACCGGGACTTCTTCATCGGCATCGCTCACATCTCTTTTTGCGAGGTTGGCATCCTCGAGAATACCCACCGCCGGAGAGTCTTGGCCCATATTCAAAGCATAAAAAAACTGCTGTGAGTTTTCCAGGATATCTTCTACCGTAGAACGCTGCGGAAGTAACTGCGGGTATCTGGGAGAAAACCGCAGGGCTTTTTCGCCTTCCATAACCGTTTTGCCCAGACCCAGGGCCACCGTGGCGATACCTTCTTCCGGTTTCATTTTGGCAAACGGGTAGTAATTATGAGACTGGGCAACACCGGATATGGTCGGGTAAAAATAATTGCCATATCTTTCTCCCACCAGTTGCTGGATGATGACGCCCATCTTCTCTTCTTCGGTGCGATGGCCCACCCGCTTTGAAAATGCTTTGGGGTCCCGGAAGTAAGTTGATGCATAAACCAGCTTGATGGCATTGATCAATTGTTCCAACCGAATGTTGAGGTCCGCATGATCATTGGGAAGCATGTAGGTTCGATAAAGGCCCGCATAAGCACGAAATTGGGCATCTTCCAGCAGGCTTGAAGATCGAACGGCCAACGGATAGTTGATTCGTTCGAGATAGGCTTTAAGCTCTTCGGCAATCCATTGCGGAAAATGGGCGCCATGGAAAATTTCGGCAATTTCCTCATCAGGCGCATCTGATTTTGCCAGTTCCTTGAAATCATTTTCCTCGATAAAAGCATCAAAGCCTTCGGTGGTCACCACCAGGGTCTGGGGAACAAAAATTTTCACATCCTCAAATTTTTTGTGGATGCCCGGAAGCCGCTGAAGCAAATTGGCGACAAATGCCAGTCCCCTGGCCTTGCCGCCCATAGAGCCTTTGCCGATTTTAAAAAATTCCGTATCCGGATCAAAGTCTCCGGGATCAAAGTCGGTCACCACGCCTTTTTGCCGCCGCTTGCGCCAGGTTTGGACCATGGAAATCAGATACTGCCGGTGGCTTTCCACAGTGGTGAAGTCCCCATCCCGTAAGGGGCGCATTTTGGATGCCAGTACGATTTCGGTGCGCGCAAAGAGCCATCTTGAAAAATCATTTCGCCTGCTATGGTGAAGAAGGGAATCTTCAGGAAGACGGTGCAAGATTTCTTCGAATCTACGCAGGCTGGGTGCGCGGGCGATTTCCCGGCCATCGGGTTTGCGAAAGACAAAATCTCCAAATCCCAGCTGATCCACGAAAAACTTGCGGACCTCGGCGTGCAGGCTGGGTGAGTTTTTATCAACAAAAGCAGCCGGAATATTTTTGGCCTTTTCTGCATTGATTGATTCAGAGCTGGTGAGCAAAAGCGGAATATCGAAACGCTCTTTTTTAATCTTTGATAGAAATGCGACGCCGCCATTTTCATCCAGCACGCAGTTTCGCGGGATGCGAACATCGGATATGACGCCTAAAATATAGGGTTCGAATTTTTCAAAAAGTTGATTGGCTTCCTCGAAGTTTTCGGCAATCAGAATTTTGGGCCGCGCCCGCATGGTCAGCAGCTTATGTTCTTCGTGGTGCTGGTATTCCATAATCGCCTGGTTCTGGCTGACCAGTTCTTTGTAAAGCACCGGCAGCAAAGAGGAAATGTAAGTCGGAGAATCTTCCACAAAAAGGACCACCCGTATACCTGCAAATTCGGTATCGTGTTCTACGTTTAGCCGGTCTTCGGCGCTTTTAACCAGGGCCACCAGAATATCGGTATTTCCTGACCAGACAAAGGACCGATCAATCCCGGGAGGGCGGGTAAAATCCAGCAGGCATTCCTGGGCCGGCGGCGGCAAAGAATCATGGGCCAGCAAAACAACCGGCAGATCAGGAACCTTTTTTTTGATCTCCTCACCCAGGGTAAAGACATCCATATCCGCCAGCTGGCTCATGGTAATCACCATGTCAAATTTCTTTTCGTCCAGCATTGCCAAAGCGTCCTGGGCACTCGAAACCCAGGTAAACCGGGGCGGATTGCTCAGGTTCAGGCCGCGGTATTCATTAATGATACGTTCTGAAAGACGGCAATCTTCTTCCAGAATCCAGGCATCGTAAGGTGTCGAGACCAGCAGAATATCCCTGACCTTGCGCGCCATCAATTCATGAAAAATTTTAAACCGCGGGTCAAAATCTTTGCTAAAACTTTCAATTTCTAAAGCCATATAAAATTCCTGTCATAAAGATGTGTTGCCTAAATGGTCATTTCAACCATATCTTTTGCCAAATCGCAATAATTTTGGACTTGGCATTTGAAAAGGGCATGGTATTATAGGGTTCCATATTTAATTAAGGAAAAAGCCGTGAACATCTGGATGACGCTTGGCAAGGCATTGGATTTGTATCCTGAAAAAGTTGCGGTTATCGACGGAGACCGATCTTATACCTACCAGCAGATCGGTAAGCGCGTGACCGGGCTGGCCCGATTTTTTCAAAACCAAGGAATTCAGCAAGAGGACCGCATCTCCATTCTGGAAGTCAACTCGCATGCATTTCTGGAGACCTACTACTCAGCTGCCGGCATTGGCGCCATTCTCAATCCGCTCAATTACCGCCTGGCAGCCAAAGAAGTCGCTTACATTTTAAATGATGCCGGCTCCCGCTGGTTAATTGCCGCAACACGATTTGCAGATGTGGTCAAGGGCGCGATCAAGGAGGGGGTTCCCCTCGAAGGGATTCTCTGGATTGGTGAGGTGACGGATGAATCCATACCGATTCAAGGCCACAACTATAAAGATGCCGTTTGCACCGATAGCGGAGATTTCAAGCCGGCACCTGTTGATGAAAACCGGATCGCCCATCTATATTACACTAGCGGCACCACCGGACAGCCCAAAGGGGTAATGCTCACCCATAAAAATGTCTGCAGCCACGCATTGGGAACCATCGCCGAGTTAAAGCTGGTGGATACCGATACCTGGGCCCATGTTGCGCCCATGTTTCATTTGGCGGATGCCTGGGCGACATTTGCCATTACCTGGGTTGGTGGCCGTCACGTGATGGTCGGTCAATTCGAGGCCGAAGCCGTAATGGCAACTATCGAAAAGCAAAAAGTAACACTGAGTAATTTAATCCCCACCATGCTCAACCTGATGATCAAACACCCCCGGGTAAGAGAATATGATTTTTCGAGCCTGAGGGAAATCCTCAGTGGGGGCGCCTCCATTGCGCCCGAGCTGGTTAGAAGTATCATGGAGACGCTCGGCTGCGATTACATCCAAACTTACGGCATGACCGAGACCAGCCCGTATTTGACCTTCAGTATCTTAAAAGATCATTTAAAAGCGCTGCCGCCCGAAGCGCAACTGAAAATCAAATCCAAAACCGGCCGGCCGGCTATCGCTGTGGATCTTAAAGTTGTGGATGAAACCGGGATGCCGATTGCTGCTGATGAGCAACAGGTGGGTGAAATCTGGGTGCGGGGAGATACCGTGACCCCCGGATACTGGAATCGGCCCGAAGAAACTGCAAATGCGTTTTCAGAAGGTTGGCTGCACACCGGGGACCTGGCCACGCTGGATTCGGAAGGCTATGTCAACATTGTGGATCGCAAAAAAGACATGATTGTTACCGGCGGCGAAAATGTTTACTCCACCGAAGTTGAAAACGTGCTCTACATGCACCCCAAGATTTTAGAAGCTGCTGTCTTCGGCGTACCGGATGAACACTGGGGGGAGGCGGTAAATGCGGCCGTGGTGCTCAAAGTCGGTGAAACGGCCACCGAAGATGAAATCATCGCCTTTTGCAAAGAATATCAGGCTTCTTACAAGGCCCCCAAAACCATTGTTTTTTTAGATGAGCTGCCCAAAACCGGATCGGGAAAAATCTACAAAAAGGGTCTGCGGGACCCCTTCCTGCAAAAGAAGGAATGAACTGCTAATTGTGAAATAGATTATAATTATTCCTTAC
>Ga0316575_10000600_pt1 | contig 10596 bp, 12 predicted proteins | sample J5NA_FD_203072 | JGI IMG/M metagenome (GOLD analysis project Ga0316575, IMG submission 203072) | Rhizosphere microbial communities from salt marsh grasses in Alabama, United States - J5-7_050615r2r3 | ecosystem: Host-associated > Plants > Roots > Rhizosphere | place: USA: Alabama | collected...
GCGACGCCCCGACGCTGATGCCGCTCTGGGACAGCGCCGGGCCGTGGTCCTTCTGCACGCTCAGGCTGACCTTGCCGACATAGTCGGCGACCTCGAATTGGTACTTGGCCGCGGTCATCCCGACCCCATCGACGGCCTGATCGAGATCGCGGCGGATGCGGTTCAGGATCTCCTGCGTCGTCGCCAGGTTCCCGGCGGTCAGCAGGACGAACAACCGGTCCGGGGCCGGCGTGAACACATGCAGCTTACTGAAGCTGGTGACGTAGTCGATGCCGGCATTGGTGCGCGAGTCCGACGCCAGCACCAGACCGGCATCCACCGCGATGCCGAGGCAATAGGTCATGTCGATGGGGCCTCGCCGCCGCCCCGTGGAGCGAAAATCGGCAGTCTAGCACCAAGCCGGCACGAAGCGGTGCGCCCGACTGCCCGGCCAGGGCGGGCGCATATAAAAATTCCCACCGATAGTTAGTTGTGTAACGATCGCGAGAAATTACCTGACGAGTATCTCAGGTACGCCGGCATTGCCGAGCACTTTGCGCCGGCTCAGGACTCTTGGGACGATCTGAACAAACCCTGTCGCCGCGCATGACGACACCGAAAAGACCGATAACGACCATGGGCCCCTGGACGTCCGCCGCTACTGGACCAGCGAGGCACTGCACGCCCAACCGCGACGCATCGCGGGGCCGGGCTGCGCAGCTCGGTATAGTCGAGCGCGCGCTGGATCGTGGACCTGCGCAGCGTGGAGAAGCGTGACTTCATCGAGGCCATCGCCGCCGACGCCGAGCGCTTTGCTTCGCCATGCGAGGCCATTGGAGTGTGGAGAACCCGCTGCACTGGCGTCGGGATGTGCGGTTCAAGGACGACGCCAGTCGTATCCGCAAAGGCGACTCATCGGCCATTTTGACCGAGTGGTCGACGGCACGAACTGTCAGTATGCTCTGCAGAATGCCGAAATAATCGTTCAAGTTTTCAGCGAAGCGGCTGAAAACCTAGGCTGTCCAATGCCCCAGTCTCGGGGCAGGCGAATGTATGCGCAACCAGGGTACAAACACCGACGACGAGCCAGCAGGCGGCGAGTTGTTCTCTGGGATGCTTGAGGGCGAAAACTTCGTTCAGATGCGTCAAGTGTCACGGCGACGACGCGCTCTGCAGACGAAGGGCCAAGTGCCAAGCGCCAAGGGCCAAATTCGCGCAACCGGGATCTACCGCGGCCCTCGGCGCTTGGCCCGGTCGGAGGAACGCACCGCTTCAGCAAGGCGCTATTGCCTCGATGGTCTGAGGCGTCGCCTTTCAAGGTTGTGTACACGACGATGAAGAACTTCGAACCGTTGCTCCGTGCCAATGTCAGGATCCGGTCGGGCGCGCGCGCTGAGATATGTTTCAGCATTGAGACGAGCAGGACGTGTCCAGCTGACCGGGCCGCCAATTTTTGTCAGCGGAAAAGCACTTGACCTGGATCGCCGGAATATGACCTCAGACATCACCATCAGTAGCGCAATCGCGGATCAGGCGCCGGAGATTGCACTCCTGGTCGGTGAGCTCTTGACGGAGATCATGGGTCGTGTTGGCACCCAAGCCTTCAACTTCGACCTCGATCAGACTACGACCAGACTCAGCGACTTTCTCCGTCAGAACAAATATATCGTCTTTGTCGCACGTGACGGCGCTGGTGCTGCGCTAGGATTCTTGGCCATGTATGAATGCTATGCGCTGTATGCCGAGGGCACCTTCGGGACCATACCGGAACTCTATGTTCGTCCCGAGTATCGGTCGAAAGATATCGGGCACGCGCTGCTGTCAGAAGCAAGGTCGTTCGGATGCGCGCGGGGTTGGAAGCGCTTGGAGGTGACGACGCCGCCGCTGCCCGCTTTCGATCAGACGCTGGCGTTCTACCAACGTGAAGGCTTCTCCGTGACCGGAGGTCGCAAGCTGAAGGTGGCTCTGTGAGGCGCCGGAGCTGCCATCGGGTCGACTTGATACCGCAGCCGCCTGGCCGACGCCGGGAACGCTGGCCCGACAGCGCATGCCGCTTCGTCTCGGCTGGGGTATTTGGATCGGACGGCTGCGATGTCTGAGTCGGACATCCTCGACCAACTGCTGTCGCTCATGGCGGAGCTGTTCGCCGAGTCCGAGGACTATCTCGATCGGCAGGACGACCCGCAGCTCTGGTATAACCGCGGCTATGCGAATGGCATGGCCTCTGCGCTGCGCGAGCTGGGTCACGCCGAGCGTGTCGACGAGACCATCGCGACAGACCCCTACGACCAAGCCCGCGACCAGGATCATCTACCCTGGGGCAAGGCCTATGAGCACGGGCGCGCGCTGGGGGCGAAGGAGACCTTCGAGGTCATGTAGACCCAGAGCGGGCTCAGCATTGGGGCTTGCCAAAGTGGCCGATAGCAACTGCTGCCGATGTGCCCTGCCGGTACAGCCGCCTAGCCCCGTCAACGGAGCGATCCATGTGCAAACTCGTCTCGTTCAATATCAACGGCATCCGCAGCCGGCGGCATCAGTTGGAGGCGCTGAAGGCGCGCCATGACCCAGACGTGATCGGCATTCAGGAGTCGAAGGTGGCCGACGACGTCTTCCCGACCGACATGATCGAATCCATGGGCTATGTGCCGAACTTTCATGGACAGAAGGGGCATTACGGCGTCGCGCTGCTGAGCAAGACGCCGCCGCGGTCGGTGTTCAAGGGCCTGCCGACCGACGAGCCCGAGGCCCAGCGGCGCGCCATCACCGGTGTTTTTGAGCTCCCGGACGGCCAGGACCTTGCGGTGGTCGACTGCTATTTCCCGCAGGGCGAGAGCCGTGACCATCCGACCAAGTTTCCAGGCAAGCGCCGTTTCTATGCGGACCTGGCCGACTATTTGCGCCAACAGTTCAAGCCGGACCAGAATCTGGTGCTGATGGGTGACATGAACGTGGCACCGCTGGACCTCGACATCGGCATCGGCGAGGACAACGCCAAGCGCTGGCTCAGGACCGGCAAGTGCAGCTTCCTGCCCGAGGAGCGCGACTGGCTCAAGGCCCTGACGGACTGGGGCCTGTTCGACGCTTACCGCCTGGTTCACCCGAAGCAGGACGACCGCTTCAGCTGGTTCGATTACCGCTCCCGAGGCTTCGAGCGCGAACCGAAGCGCGGCCTGCGTATCGACCTGATCCTGGTCACCGCGCCGGTCAAGGAACGGCTGCGCGACGCCGGCATCGACTACGACATCCGCGCCCTGGACAAGCCCTCCGACCACTGCCCGGTGTGGATTGAGATCGAGTAGTGAGACGCTAGGCGCTAGGAGCGCTGTAGGGCGAAAACTTTTTGCGGATGCGTCAACTTTTCCCGCGACTACGTGCTCTGCAGGCGAAGGGCCGAGGACCAAGCGTCAAGGGCCAAATGCGCGCAACCGAGATGTGCAGGGGCCCTTGGCGCTTGGCCCGCTCGGAGGAACCTACCGGTTCAGCAACAAGGTGCTTTTCTGACGTCGGTCTGAGGCAACCTCTCGCTAGGTGTTTGGTAAGCGCGCAGAAAAAGCGCGCGACCAGCCGAGTCGAGACGGCTGGCGGCTGAACGCCGATGGCTGACTCCTTGGGCTGGCCTCAATCGGACCGTCGCGATTGTTGCTTGTACGGCAACGCTGTTTGTCATCGACGGCCCTGGTTCCGGGCCAAGGCCGTCACCAGGTTCGAGGCCAGTCCAAACCTGGCCTACGGAGACCAAGATGATCAGCATCCGCCATGCCGCCGAGCGCGGCCACGCCAACCACGGCTGGCTCGACACATTCCATAGCTTCTCCTTTGCTGACTATTACGATGCGCAGCACATGGGTGTGTCGAATCTGCGCGTGATCAACGACGACCGCGTCGCGCCGGGCGGCGGCTTCGCGACCCACGGCCATCAGGACATGGAGATCGTCACCTATGTGCTCGAAGGTGCATTGGAGCACAAGGACAGCATGGGTAACGGCTCCATCATCCGTCCCGGCGACGTGCAGCACATGAGCGCAGGCACGGGCGTGCGGCATAGCGAATTCAACCCGTCGGCGACCGAGCCGGTGCATCTGCTGCAGATCTGGCTGTTGCCCAATCGTCAGGGCGTTGCGCCCGGCTACGCCCAGCAGCACTTCAGCGCCGACGAAAAGCGCAATCGCCTGGCCCTGCTGGTCTCGCCGGATGGTCGCGACGGCTCCATCGCCGCCCATCAGGACGGGCTGCTGTTCGCGACGCGGCTCGACGACGGCGCCGAGGTCCAGCACCCGCTGGCGCCTGGCCGGACGGGATACGTCCACGTCGCGCGCGGCAGCGCCCGTGTCAACGGCGAACAGCTCGCGGATGGAGACGGAGCGCGCATCGAGGGCGTCGTGCAGATCCGCATCGAGGGCGTCGACGGCGCCGAGGTGCTGCTGTTCGATTTGCCGTAACTCGGCCGCCAGCCGCCAGCCGTCAATCGCTAGCCACCAGCAGCTAGCCACTAGCCACTCCCAAGGAGACCCCAATGAGCGACAAACCCGTCTTTGACTATCCCGGCAGCGACATTGACGTGCACTGGGACGAGCGCCTGTGCATCCATATCGGCGAGTGCGGCTACGCCGCCAACGAGTTGTTCGTCGGTGGACGTGAGCCCTGGTGCATACCCGATCAGGTGAGCCGGACCGAGGTGCGCGAGGTTTGCGAGCGTTGTCCGAGCGGTGCACTGACCTACAGCGACAAGACTGGCGCTCCGGAACAGGCGCCTGGCGAGAACACCCTCGGCGTGGCCTACAACGGGCCGCTTTATGCCAAAGGCGAGTTGGAGATCGCGGGTGCACCGACGGATATGGGCGGGGTGCGCTTCCGCGCCGCCTTGTGCCGCTGCGGCGCGTCGAAGAACAAGCCCTTTTGCGACAACAGCCATCTGACCTCCGGTTTCCAGGATTTCGGCGCGGTGGGCGAGACCGGGCCAGGGCTCTTGGCCAGCGGCGGTCCGCTGAAGATCAAGCCGATCCCGAATGGCCCGCTGATGCTGGAGGGCAATCTGGCGATCCGTGCCGCCAGCGGTCGCGTTGCCTGGCAGGGACAGAAGACCTGGCTGTGCCGCTGCGGACACTCCAAGAACAAGCCCTTCTGTGACGGCTCGCACAAGGAGGCTGGCTTCAGTAGCGACTGAGTCGGCAGTTAGCGGCCAGCAACCGTCGATCGAGCCAACCGGGCAAGAGCAGGACGCTAACCGGAGCTGGAGGCCGGTTGCTGGCCGCTGCCTGCGCGACGCCGTTCAAGTCGCCTGAAATCCGTGCTGCCGATGCGGTATCCTCACGCCCCGCTCCACGATAACGACAAGAGGACCCATGGCAGCCCCGAGGAGTCTTGCCCGCGCCGCCTGCAGCGTGCTGCTGCCCCTGCTCGCGCTGATCGCCGCGGTCGCGGCGGCTCCGGTCTCCGCCGAGCAGCCCTGCTTGAAGCTGGTTTTCAACCAATACTGCCTGGGCGGAGACATCAACGTGCTGGCCCAGCAGTCGCCCCCGGCGCTGCGCGACCAAGACGGCGACCGCTCGGCGCTGATCTATTTCGAGGGGGGGGAGAAGATCTATGTCCTGGCCTGGCGCGGACGCATCTACAAGGTGCTGCGCCGCTATCCGGTCGCGTCGCAGCTGCGCTATGAGGAAATTTACCAGCTGCTGCGCGACAAATATGGCAACGGGGAGGATCACAGTTACTTCCCTGACCACGCCCGCACCCCTGGCTTGAAGCAGATCGCGATCCGCCGCGGCGAGGGGCAGGCGATCCATGTCTGGCCGCTGACCGAGGGCTGGCACATCGAGCTGAGCTGGACTCGGGAGCTTGGCCTGGCTGTTGCCTATATCGCCGACGAGATCGAGCGCCAGCAGGCGAAAGCCTTTCAGAGCGGATACTGACCCGTGATTGCGTCGCCATCGGCCGCCGGTCGGGCGTCCAGGGCTTCCGCGTCCCCGCTCAGTGATACCAGCCGCACCGGAAGCAGCCGCCCGACCCAATCCGCAGCGACGCCCCGGACGCGCGCCGGTAGGTAGTTCGGCGTGAACCCGGCCGCGTAAGGCGCGGCGTCGTCGCTGTTGATGCCTTCGATGAGGACCGGCACGACGCGCCCGATCTGGCGTCCGAGCTGCTCCTGCTTCATTCTCTGACCGAGGGCGTACAGCTCCCGCGCCCGTGCCCTTTTGATCTCGGTCGGAATTTGGTTTGGCATCGCCGCGGCGAGGGTCCCGCTGCGCGGCGAGTAGGCGAAGATGTGCAGATGACCGAAGCCCGATCCCTCGACCAGAGCAAGAGTCTCGCGCCACTCCGCGTCCGTCTCGCCGGGGAAACCGACGATGATGTCGGTGGTGATGTTGAAGTCCGGCCGGGCGGCACGCGCGGCGGTGACGAGGCGGGTGAATGCCTCGCTCTTGCAACGCCTGGCCATGCGTTTCAGCACGCTGTCGGCACCGCTCTGCAGCGGCAGGTGCAGATGAGGCATCAGCCGTGGGCTCTCGAACAGTCGCCAGAAGGGCTCGTCCAGGTCCCAGGGCTCCAGTGAGCCGAGGCGGATGCGCGGTACCTCGGTCTGGTTCAGCAGCAGCGACAGCAGCTCCGTCAGGCTGCTTCCGAGGTCGCTCCCGTAGCCCCCGGTGTGCACGCCGGTCAGCACAATCTCCTGGATGCCGGTGCCCGCCAGGGCGTTGATCTCGTCGCGGATCTCGGCGGCGGGGCGGCTGCGCTCGTCACCGCGGGCGCGGGTCGTGATGCAAAAGGTGCACTGATAGCGGCAGCCGTCCTGGACCTTGATGAAGGCACGCTGGCGGCCGCGGGCGAACAGCGCATCGGCGAAGGGCTCCGTCGCGGTCGCCGGCATCAGCGGCAGGTCGAGCTCGCGGGCTGCAATCTCGACCAGCCGGTCCTTGTCGGTGTTGGCCACGAGCAGGTCGATACCGGCCTCGCCGAGGTCCTCATCCGGCAGCGATGCGGCGCAGCCGCTGACGACCAGCCGCGCCAACGGATTCTCCCGCTGGGCCCGGCGCAGCAGCTTGCGCGACTTGCGCACCGCCTCGCCGGTGACGGCACAGGTGTTGACAACGACCAGGTCGGCCGGGTCGCCGCCGCGCGCGATGGCGCAGCCATGCTGGCGGAACTGCCGTGCCCAGGTCTCCAGTTCCGCCTCGTTCAGGCGGCAGCCCAGCGTCTGAAGGTACACGCGCAGCATGGCCAGCCCGCCAAGCCCGTCAGCGCCGCGGCGGTAGCCCCTCCGGCGGGGGCGGCGGCGCGTTTTGGTGCAGGATCATGGTCCAGCCCGCCTCGCCGCGGCGGCGGAAGACATTGGTCGCTAACAGGGGCGGCACATTGTCGGCCGGCCCGGCGTTGTTGCGCTCCTCGACGTAGTGGATCGCAATGTCGCCGACCTCCACCCAGTGCAGATGCTGCACCTGAAGGTCCAGCGGCACGTCGCTGCGCAGCAGCTCGCGGAACAGATTGCGTACCTGGCCGCCGACAATGAAGGATTGCATCGGCAGCAGGCAGGCGATGTCGGGCGAGTCGTCCCAGACGCGCATCATCAGATCCGTGTTGCGCTCTTCCAGGGCGTCATAGAAGGCGTCCTCGGCCGCCTGGGGGGTCTGGAAGGGCTGGTTCACTGCTGCTCCGGTTGCGGCTTGGCCGCTGGGGCCTGGGCGATGCGGGGAATGCTGATCCGGATGTGTCCGTCAGCGTCGTCGCGCCGCATATTCGCGAGATCACCGTCGGGCGGGACCGGCAGCCGCTTCATGCTGCGTCCGCTGCTGTAGCTGAAGCTGCGGCGGAAGCCTCCACCCTCGGCGAAGGTCTCCTCTCGGCTGGTGCCGGCGGTCTGCTCGGCGACGATCATTAGCGCCGGGCCGTTTGGCGTAATGCGCACCTGCGCCGGTTCCATCCCATTCAGCTCGATGTCCAGCGTGTAGGCGTCGTCGGTGCGCTGCTGGGTCAGGCGCATGCCGGCGAACTCCAAGGTGTCAGGCCCGGAGTCGGCACCGGGGCCAGGGCCAGGCATGCCCTGCATCGGCGGCATCCGATAGCCAGAGCCTGGGTAACGCGAGTCCGGATAGCCCATCGGTGGTCCATAGCCGGGATAGGCGGGGTTTGTCGGATAGCCGGGCATGGCCTCGGGGGTCTGCGCCGGCTGGCCGTCGCCGCGCGGCGGCTCGGTGGACGGCGTCCATGCCGCCGCGCCGGCGGACAGCGCGAGTAGGCCGAGAGTCATGACTGAGCGGGAGCTGCGTGAGCGGGGAAGCATGCGTGTGCCTCTGATGATGGCGTCCAAAGTCCGGATTATAGGGTGCGGCGGTCAGCGGCGCAGCGCAAAGCTCGGGGTGCCGTCGGCACCTAGAACGCCATGTCGCAGCAACCAGGCGCGGGCATCGTCGGCATCCTGCGTGGACCAGCTCGCCGCCGATCCGAGTCGGAATGTGTAGCCCCAGGCATCCATGTCGGCGCACAGGCGCGCGGCGCCGACGCCGGGCAGGTGATCGGCGAGCAGGATCTGCAGATAGCAGACGGCATCCTCTTCCGCGTAGTCGCCGCCGGCATCGGTGTGCAGCGCGGCGCGTCGCTCCTCGTCCATGCACACGAAGTGGCAGGCCTCGTGCAGTGCGGAATGCACAGGCGTGTCGTCGCGCAGGTAGAGCCGCGCGCCGATCAGACCCGCTTCGGGCTCGCCCCAGTAGCTGCCAGGGATCGGCTCACCGGGTGCGACCACCTGCACCGACAGCCCGAGGCGGCGCAACAGCGCCGGAAGTGCCGGTATCTCCCGGCTGGTGGCGATTTGATGCAAGGCGATGTGTAGCCTAGTTGAATGCGTATCGGGCCGCGGCGGAGGCGCAAAGCACCTGCGAGCCGCCGGGCTCTTGCCGGCGCATTCTACAATCCCCCAGGATTCCCCAGGCGGCCGGGGTTGCGATGGCGGCGGTTCTGGCCTAGCGTATCGACTCATCGCCGAACTCGTCGCCGCCTCGGGGGTACGACCATGGCACGACTCTTCTCCGATCAACTCTCCAGTCCCGTCGGCACCGCCGCGGCTGAGGCCCGGCTCTGGTCGTCGGTGACGGCGCGATCCGTACTTGCCGGCGGCATCCTGTTCGGCGGCGCCCTCGGCACGCTGTTGACCCTCGCCCTGGCCGTGCCAGTGGCGATGGAGCCGGGGCTGATCCGGCTGCTGCACGGGATGGTGGCCATCAAGGGGCTGATCTTCAGCGCCGGCACCGCCTTGCTGTGGCTCCGGCTCGGGGGCCCGGCGGTACCGCGGGCGTTGCTCGGCTACACGGCCGGACTCGGTCTCTCCGCCGGCGCCCTGGCCTGGCTCTGGGGGCTGAACCTGCTGTTGCCGGGCGCTGTACTGTTCTACGGCGGGCTCCTCATCGCCTTTCTGACCGCGTCGCGGGACCCGCTGCTGTTCGATGCGCTGCGCCAAACACTGAACCGCCGGGTACGTCGCTAACCGGCGTCGCCGCAAGCCCGATCTGCAGCATCATCCGCGCCTGGGCCGGCCGGCTATTGCGTTGATGCATCGAAGTCCGGGCATGCCGGGGCGCGCCCGCGGCCGGGTTGCAAAGCGTCCAGGCAGCCGATAGCTTACGCGCTCGCCGCGTTCGGCCAGCTCACGACTCCCACATCTCTCCGATGCCCGCCCTTGTCGCCCGCCAGCTCCGCAAGACCTACGCCAATGGGCTCGAGGCCCTGGCGGGGGTCGACCTGACGGTCGAGGAGGGCGACTTCTTCGCGCTGCTTGGGCCGAACGGCGCCGGCAAGTCGACGCTGATCGGCATCCTGACGTCGCTGATCAACAAGAGTGGCGGCAGCGTCGAGGTGTTTGGCTACGACCTGGACCGGGAGCCGGAGCGGGTCAAGGCGCTGCTCGGCGTCGTGCCGCAGGAGTTCAACTTCAACCTGTTCCTGCCGGTGGCCGAGGTCGTGATCAACCAGGCCGGCTACTTCGGTATCCCGCGCGCCGAGGCACGCGAGCGCGCCGAATACCTGCTGCGCAAGCTCGAGCTGTGGGACAAGCGCAAGAGCGAGATGCGTCTGCTGTCCGGCGGCATGAAGCGGCGCCTGATGATCGCGCGGGCGCTGGTGCATCGACCGCGACTGCTGATCCTCGACGAGCCGACCGCCGGCGTCGACATCGAGATCCGCCGCGCCATGTGGCAGTACCTGCGCGAGCTGAACGCGGCCGGCACCACCATCATCCTGACCACGCATTATCTGGAAGAGGCGGAGAGCCTGTGCCGGACCATCGCGATCATCGATCACGGTCGCATCGAGACGGCCGCGGACACCGCCACCCTGCTCGCCGGGCTGGATACGGAAACCTTCGTGCTGAACCTGAGGGGCAGGGTCGCGAGGCTGCCGATGCTGGACGGCTTCATGCTCGACTCCATCGACGAGAGCACCATCGAGGTGCAGATCAACCGGGAGCACAGCATCAACGGCCTGTTCGATGCGCTGTCGCGGAACGGCATCGAGGTAATCAGCATGCGCAATAAGCAGAATCGCCTCGAGAAGCTGTTCCTGGACATGCTCGACCGCCGTCGCGGACAGGGCGCATGAGCGCCGAGCCGGGACGCTGGCGCCGCTACTGGG
>Ga0316575_10000601_pt1 | contig 10593 bp, 6 predicted proteins | sample J5NA_FD_203072 | JGI IMG/M metagenome (GOLD analysis project Ga0316575, IMG submission 203072) | Rhizosphere microbial communities from salt marsh grasses in Alabama, United States - J5-7_050615r2r3 | ecosystem: Host-associated > Plants > Roots > Rhizosphere | place: USA: Alabama | collected...
CAATCCCATAATGCCCGATAAGAACAAGACAATGAGCGCCCATACATAGGGGGCGTATCTCTCATTAAAAAGAATTCCGAGAGATGAAACCGTTGATTGAGGGATAAACTGGCTGCGAGATCGAGATGGTTCACCCCACTTTCTGGCGATGAAAATGTTAACCCCTCCAAAAATGGCAAAGATGAGAAATGACGCCGCAAATGCCAGTACCCTTGCCCACAAGACCGTGGTAAAAACTTGGGCAAAACCTATATTTTGAAACCAAAGCCAATCACCATAATAATGCATAAACACGATCAGTGCCGCTAATGCGACAACTATCAGCCCGCTTACAACTAACAACACGTTCTTCCGTTTCATGAGAAAGCCTCCCATATTATTGTCCATACATCCCTCTTTCTTATGTTCATACAAGATTCAAATGAAAACATATCACACCGTTGAACTAAAGTACACCCGGCATGAGTCGAGAACCCCATCTTGTCGAAAATCTCGCATTTCGGAGAAGACCTAAATTTTTTAGGCAATAATGACGCTCCATGCAGATCGTCTCCGATACGCCAAAACTACTATGGCGACGGTGCGCTACGGGGTATCTTGGCGAAAGCGAATAAATTTCATAAGAGGCGGAGCCACTGAAAGCAATGTGATAAGAAATCTCTTTTTAAGCACGGGGTATTGATGAGATTATTATCCATTAGACATTCGGTCAGGTTTCTTGGATCTTCATGGCTCCTAATTTGGCGATGACTCTCGGCGAAGTAAAGATAAAAGCACCCTGAACTGGCAAAGTCCCGAGCGAAGCGAGTTAGCGTTTTCAGGAGAACTAGAGCATGTCTTAGCTTTAAAATGAGATGCATACCGGATGAAAGAACTCCGGCAATGTCGAGTAATAAATGGTCACTTTAGCAAGACCTGGAGGCCCCGTCTGCGTCATGCAGGCGGGGCTCGCGGTCAAATACCATGGTTAAGTCGCAACAAAAAAAGCAACTTATTCTTTACTCTTGATCCAGGGTTTGCCTACGGGCAGGTTGATGCCGCATTCTGCATAGACTGCAACCGCCATGAGATACCAGGCCAGCAGTGCACAAACGATGAGATCCCAGGCAGCGAGCGTACCCAGCAGTTTGTTCCCGGCGAGTTCTTTAAAATCAAGGCCGATAAACCCTAAAAGCAAGGTGAGAAATATCCAGGCAAGCGTAGCGTGATGCTTCATGGACGCGATGAATAAAATAAAGGTAAAGAATGTCCACATGAGCAGGAAAATGCCTAAACCATGGCCTGTCAATTTCAGGGTGGGGTAAATTTTTATGAGCTCAGCATTTGTTCCGAAAATAACATAAAAACATAAAGCGATCCAGAATGCACCGTATCCGGTAAACGCGCAAAAACCGAAGTTGTTGCCTGTTTTGAATTCCAATAAACCTGCAATCAATTGGGCGCTGCCTCCGAATATAAGCCCCAGCCACAACACAGGGCCGATTCCGACCCAACCAAGGTTATGGAACTGTAAACATAACGTGGTCATACCGAATCCACCAAGACCGACAACTGCGGGATTTCCTAATTTTACTTCACTCATTTAAACCTCCTTTTGAACCGATTGGTTGAATGATTACGAGCTAAGATCATTTTAATATTCCTCATGGTGGAAGATTAGGCGCGTAGGAGATCTGCATTTTGAAAAATGTGAGTTGTAATGCACGTTATCACCTCCCCGTTTTTAATATTCTCCTATGAATTGGTAATTATTATAAAAATAACAGGTGGATTTTTGCCCCAAATCAAACAAAAATGAAAAAAGAATCCAATTTGGGTTGTAAAATGCCATGGAAAATTAACAGGTGTCCGCTTGAGATTCTTCGATGGTTCTGAAAATAAGTGGGCTTAATTGGATAGCTTAGATAGACGGAATAGACCGGAACAACCCAACAAAGAATTTAAGCATAAACAGCGATGGAAATTGCGTCGCAACGCGCTGCTTTTCCAGGCTTTCAATAGTGTTTAAATTCTCAGTCGGTATGCTTCCGAAGAAAAGTGGAGTACCCCTATTTCGGGGCTATGCGCTACGAGAATCAGTGTGCTTTCAAAGTCCGACGAAGTGAACATCAAATTATAGTTAGAACCGTCGGATTTTTCGGGGATATCGGCCTCTATTTGGAATTCAGCAATTTTATCATTGCTGGCAAAATAAAAGGGATCAAACTGATCTGATGACCTGAAGGAATTATTGGGAGCGTCCTGCTCTGACATTGTCAGTACACTTTGACGGTTGCTATCAAAATCCACATAATAGCTGTTAACATCCGATGGTATCATGAAATCCGGAACGCAGTTATAGGAAATTAATAACGCAATAAAAATAATAATAATAAACTGAAGTTTGTTCATCTGCATTCTTTATGTTCAAGAGGTAACGAAGACGAACTTAGGTCTCAAATCGGCGTTTTCAAACCGGCCGATGATAACTATTTAATATAACAAGAGGATCATATTAATAGATGTTTGTCAAGGTAAATTTTCTCGTGATGACGGGGCAAACGCATTCGATTTCTGATACAAGACGAGCGCTCAACAACGGCAAAAACAAATGCGTCTGCCCCGTTTTTGGAGAAATATACCATTTAAAAACTGGTTGATATGGAATTAAAATCCATTATTGACCCCAAGTAAGGTGAACGGATAAAAATTCCTTTCCTGAACTTGGAGTCTGAATTTAGATGTCCTCCCACGTTAAGCATACGGGGCGAACAGCCAAATATTTCATAAGCTGTCGCCAAAAAGGTTAGCTACTTTTGATCCACGGCTTGCCTACGGGCAGATTGATGCCGCATTCTGCATAGACTGCAACTGCCATGAGATACCAGGCCAGCAGTGCACAAACGATGAGATCCCAGGCAGCGAGTGTACCCAGCAGTTTGTTCCCGGCGAGCTCTTTAAAATCAAGCCCGATAAACCCTAAAAGCAAGGTGAGAAATATCCAGGCAAGCGTAGCGTGATGTTTCATGGACGCAATGAATAAAATAAAGGTAAAGAATGTCCACATGAGTAGGAAAATGCCTAATCCATGGCCTGTCAATTTCAGGACCGGATACATTTTTATGAGTTCTGCATTTGTTCCGAAAATAAGATAAAAACATAAAGAGATCCAGAATGCACCGTATCCGGTAAACGCGCAAAAACCGAAGTTGTTGCCTGTTTTGAACTCAAGTAAGCCAGCAATCAATTGGGCGCTACCTCCGAAAATAAGCCCTAGCCAAATTATTGGGCCAACGCCTACCCAGCCTAGGTTGTGGAACTGCAAACATAACGTGGTCATACCGAACCCGCCAAGACCTACAACAGCGGGATTTCCTAATTTCATTTCACTCATTTTAGAACCTCCTTTTGAATCTGGATGATTGAATGTTTTCAAGCTAAGATCATATTGATCTGTGACATGATGAAAGATCAAAGGTCAGGTAGATTGGCATGTCCGAAAATGTGAGCAGAATTGCCATTCTTCCCGAGACGGTTTCACCTGTCTCATTGTCAACTTATTGCATTGAAACGTTCAGAGGGTTATCAGTGGGTTAAAGTCACGGTTCCAGGGGTAACAGGAATTGGTGCTATGCGTTCGACCGTGATTTGCAGGATTGAATATGTCAGATTTACTAATAGATCGTTAAATAAATCAATAACCTTTCGCTGTAATCCAAGAACTTATGAAAAGCTGATAAATTTCTTATTTATCTACTTTCTTTCTAAAGATGTTCTGTTTGAAAGCTATCTATAAGGACCAACAATTGAACAGAACATATATGAGACAGAATAATCAGTATTCGAAATATGTCAATGGAATTGATGCAGGCTTGTTAATAACTCAGACCTTAATCGATCACAAACAAAATGGGGATTCTTTTTGTATGATGTACCCAGAAACACCGCCCAAATCGCTTGCTTGAAAACATCGGGCATCAGAGTCATCAAATATTTGATGGCATTTTGATTATTCGTAATCCATTACAACCGGGTACCTCATGATAAGGTCTATTGCCGTGGCGGCGGAATCAGCTACTTCAGGAAAAACGTTTTTAAGGGTTCTGATGTGTCTCAGATTATCTGCTGTCCTGAGAATGAGCATGGCCAGATCCCCCTCTTCCATTTTGGCGATGTTCAGCACCTTTTCCCATGGAAGGCCTGTTGTCCAGGCATATAGGGTCGCCGCCGGTTGCAAAATCAGCGGTCGGGTTTCAAAGCCTTTTTTGGACATCCGTGCTGAAAAGGATGACAGCTTTTTTTTAACATCGGAAAAAATCTTGACCAGCGCTTTAGGCAAAAAAGCCTTTTCTATTAATTCATCTGATTCACGTTCGTTGACAAACAGGGCTGTTACAGCGGCAAGGAGTGCCGGATCATTGCCTGGAAAAATTCCGCATCTGAAGCCTTCTGCAATCATCAACGGCTGATCGACCCTAAGTTGAGAGGCCCATTTGCCGTCTGCGGTCAGTCGGCCGCTTTCGGTGGCGTAACCGGTTTCTTTTAAAAAATCGAGATGCTTTACAAAATCCTGCCACAACTGCTTTTGATCATTATCTAAAGGCTTGTTAAGTCCTATGTTTTTTCTCCTTTGAATGATCATATAAGTTGCAAAGGATTTTTCTAAAAGATCTTCGATCTGTTCCGGCGTATGAGACAAAAGAAGGTTAAGAACCATTGAAAAATTAATCTTAATCTGACTGGACACATCAGACGACGATGAAGTCATCAGCTTTGCAGCAAGCCGGATGTCCATAAATTTTCCCGGAATGGCCATTGCAAACCCAATGTGGTCCATTCCCCTTCGTCCGGCCCGACCGGTCATCTGGTGAAATTCAGTGGGAGAAAGCGGCATAAATTCCCGGCCGTTGAACCGGTCTGAGTTTAGAAAAACAATAGTTCTCGCCGGGAAGTTCACACCGGCGGCAACGGTAGATGTTGCAAAGACAGCATCCAACAGCCCTTCTGTCATCAGGGTTTCCAGAATCAGTTTCCATGCCGGGAGTTGTCCGCTGTGATGGGCACCTATGGCCAAATGTTCAAGGTGCCACATTTGCCGATGTCTGGCGATATGGGAATTGCGAACCACAAGTTCTTGAATCCTCTGACTGCGTTTAGCTCTTCTTGTTCGGTTATGGCTCAGATTTTCTTCGCACAAATCAAGGGCACTGTCACAATCAGCACGAGATTTGAGAAAAAATATGGCGGGAAGAAGTCGATATTTGCTTAATACACGCAAAATATCCCCAAAAGGAGGCAGCTTGTGAGGCGGTGAAAGATAAAGTGGACGACTGTTGCTCACATAAGTAGCCACCTTTTTATATAATCTGCCCTTTCTCGGACTTCCCCGAGCGAGTAGGGGATAAAGTGTACCTGAAGGATGAAAAAAGAGCGGATATAGGGGCACGGGTCTCTTGGTTTCTTCGACAACGATACATTTTTTATTGCGAATGGACGAAAGCCACTGGGAAATAACTTTTGCATTTCCAATGGTTGCCGAAAGCAGAAGAAGCGGAATCCTGGAGGGAAGATATATCATGATTTCTTCCCAAACAACGCCCCTGTCTTCATCCCCTAAAAAGTGTGCTTCGTCAAGGACAACGAAATCGGTAGGAAGTGTTGTCCCTTGATACATGGCATCGTAGAGCTGATTCCTGAGGATCTCGGTGGTTCCCACAATGATGGGTGCTTCCGGTTTTTCTTTTCTGTCACCGGTCAAAATACCGACGTTTTCAGGCCCGAAGATTCTTGAAAAATCACTGTATTTTGTATTGCTCAAGGCTTTTAAGGGAGAAGCATACCATGATCTACCCCCCTTTTTAAGGATTCGGGCAATCGCCTGTTCGGCGATCCAGGTTTTTCCGGCACCGGTAGGTACGGTCACCAGGCAGTCGGATCGTTTTACGGCCGATAATGCCTGAAGCTGAAAAGGATCGGGTTTGAACGGTTTCTGATCCGGCACGCCAATATCGGCAAAAATTTTTTTGAGCTCGGTAGCCGCACCAGCCTTTATTTTGGGAGGTCGTTGTCCCCGGTTGAATCTACCTCTTCTTTTTTTGGATCTATCGAAATATCTTTTTGGACGGCTCATTAAATCTTTGATACCAATTCGTTAATATTCGATTTTGCCGTTGAATTCACATCAAATGGTGAAACACCCTCCAGATCTGCCTCTATCAGCGCCTCATCATATGGAATAAAGCCAAGGAACTCAAAATCCTTTAGATTCTCTTTTAAAAATGTCTCATCTTTTGTACCGCGAATTTTGTTGCCAACAAGAACAATATTTTTTAAGCCGATCTCGGATGCAAGCTTTCGAATATGACTGGCTGTATCCATACTTCGACGACCGGGTTCCACAACCACAATCAACCGATCTACGGCCGAAGCGGTTGCCCTTCCCAAATGTTCGATTCCAGCCTCCATATCCATTACCACCACTTCGTCCCTTGCCAGAACAATGTGGGTTATCAGGGCCCTTAACAGGGTACTCTCCGGGCAGATACATCCGGATCCACCCTTTTGAACTCCCCCGAGACGCATAAGTTTAATGTTATCCAGTTTTGCCGAAAGTGCATCGGGAAGGTCGTCCACCTTGGGATTGAGTTTGAAAAACCCCCCTATGCTTCCCGGCCTTGCCTCAGTCCTTTCAAAAACAAGTTCTTTCATATCGGCAATCGGAACAATACGGTCGGCATTTGGAATGCCTAACGCTGCCGCAAGATTGGCATCCGGGTCCGCATCGATGGCCAACACATTCTTCCCTTGTTCATTCAATGTTCGTATCAAAAGTGCTGAAAATGTTGTTTTACCAACCCCCCCTTTGCCGCTGACTGCAATTTTCATAGGTATATCCTCTCCCATTCTTTTATAACCGCATTAAATATTTAAAACGCCCAGTTTAGGTTAAATATAATACAATTTATAACCAGGGCAAGGTTATTTATTGGTTGCTCAGCCTGATGATGCCGCTTTGAATTTATATTTTTTTTAATTATCTTGGCTTTTACACCCAATGGATGTAAAAAAGGCTATAGATTTCAGCTGAGCCAAACTGCGACTTATCTTTAGCTTCTTAACCATGATATTGAATAAATGAGAAAAAGATCAGAAATGTCTTTGCCTCCCTCTATTTTAGCACCAGCGGGTAATAAAGCGTCTTTTCTAGCAGCCATTGCCGCAGGCGCCGATGAGATATACTGCGGCCTAAGACAATTTTCGGCACGCATGGAGGCCAAAAATTTTTCTATTGAAGAACTTGTCCCTTTAACGCAATTGGCCCACAACAAAGGGGCCAGAGTCTACGTGGCCCTCAACGCTCTATTAAAGCCAGACGATCTGAAAATGGCCGGAGAGCTCCTCCAACAGCTTGAAAGACACGTAAAACCGGACGGGATTATCATTCAGGACCTGGGAATGGTACAACTCGCTAAACAGGCCGGCTTTTCAGGCGAGCTGCACTTTTCGACCCTGTCAAACGTCAGTTTCCCTTTAGCTCTTCAAAAGATCAAAAACAATTACAGGGTTCATAGAGTCGTTCTACCAAGGGAACTGAATATCGATGAAATCAAATCAATGGCAGCATCCTGTCCAAAGGATTTAAACCTTGAAGTGTTTGTTCACGGCGCACTTTGCTACGGTGTTTCCGGTAGATGTTATTGGAGCAGTTATCTTGGCGGGAAAAGCGGGCTCAGGGGAAAATGCGTCCAGCCATGTCGTCGAATCTACCGACAGAACGAACAACAAAAGCGATTTTTTTCCTGCCAGGATCTTAGTCTGGATGTTCTGGTAAAAGTATTACGCGCAATTCCGCAAATAAGAACCTGGAAAATCGAGGGACGAAAAAAAGGTCCGCACACCGTTTTTTATACGGTTAAAGCATACCAGCTCTTAAGGGACCATGGAGCCGACTCCAAGAAAAAAAAGGAAGCACTCCATATGCTGTCCTACGCTCTTGGAAGATCCGGAACCCATTATAATTTTTTACCCCAAAGGCCTCAAAATCCTATCAGTACTCACCATCAAACCGGTTCCGGCTTCTTTATGGGAACTGTAAAAGGGTCAAAACAAAAACCTTTCTTAAGCCCAAAAGAACCCCTGTTACCCGGTGATCTTCTTCGCATGGGCTATGAAGATGAGCTATGGCACAGTACCGTCAAGGTGGGCAAGTATATTCCAAAAGGCGGACGTTTTTTTTTTAAACCCATTCCAAAAAAGATCTCTGAAAAGAAAATTCCGGTTTTTTTGATCGACCGTCAGGAGAAAGATCTTAAAGATGAATTGTCAAAACTCGAAAAAGAGCTGCCAAAAACACCGGTCTTGGAACCTAATTCATCCGTATTTTTCATCAGGCGGCCCAAAAAATCCGGAAAGAAAAGTGGATCGGTCTCAGATCTTCGTGTTTTTCGTCAAATAGACAAAACCAAACGTTATAGTGCATCGGGACTTTGGCTTTCGGATCAAGCCTTGAAAAAACTTCCCAAAAAGATTTGGACCAAAATCTGGTGGTGGCTGCCACCGGTGATATGGCCTAGTGATGAACAAAAACTAAAAGAACTTGTTGATTCTGTTATGAATAACGGCGCGAAAAACTTCGTGCTGAATGCGCCGTGGCAGACAACTGTTTTCACCCACCAAAGAAAAATGAATCTATGGGCCGGTCCCTTTTGTAATATCGCTAATGTTCTGGCGTTGAAGACCCTGGCGTCCCTGGGATATAATGGTGCCATCGTCACCCCTGAACTCGGCCAAAAAGACTTCCTCTTGCTTCCCAAGCAAAGCCCCTTGCCTTTGGGGATAGTTCTCTCCGGCAACTGGCCCCTTTGTATTTCACGCGTGCTATCCAATGACCTGGAAACTGAAAGGTCTTTTAACAGTCCAAAAGGTGAAGCAGCATGGGTTAAAAAATATGAATCCAGTTATTGGGTGTATCCCAACTGGAAGCTCGATCTGCGATCCCAGCAAAAAGCCCTCGAGAGAGCAGGTTACAAACTGTTTGTGCATCTTATTGAACCGATTCCAAAAGATGTGAAATTGAAAAAAAGACCGGGGCTGTGGAACTGGGAGCTGGAACTCCTATAGTGTCCACCCATAAATGGTCTTTTTGCCCAATCTCTGTGTTATGCTCAAAAAATAATCCTCCTGAGGCGGATAAATCCTCGGAATATTACACATATGCCTGTGGTTATTTTTCTCGCATACCTTTTTATCCCGTTCTTTCTAGCGGGGGATCTTGAACAAAAATTCTCATTTATAGAAGGACACTCGATAGGTTCTATTTTCGACCATATTAACTAAATATTCAAAGGGCTTGCTCCTCGTATAAGTCTCGAGTATTAGGTCTGGATTGTTTAGATTTTTAAAATAAATCGGTATTATTAGTCTTCGCACTCAGCTACGCCTAACAAGGAGGAGCCGTAGGTATGATTTAATTTTGGTTGGAAGCTGTTTGAGTGGATTAGGGCTCGTTATGAAAAAACCCTTATCGATGCGAGGTCATGTGAAGGTAATATCTTCAACAGGTTATCTTTATCAAAAAATAAGATCGGTTTTTTCATTACGAGCCGTTATCCACGAGTTTTATCCGCCTTTGGCGTGGTCTTTCAGAAAAAATTAAATTATATCAAGGCGACCAAATTCTTTTTTTCCGATCCTTTAACAAAGAGTTTTATCCCCTTCGGCGTAATTACACGGTTTGCAAAAAAGCATCATTCATAGAGCAACTTAACAATAATAAGTATCGCAACTTCTCATTTTAATAGGGAGGAAAACAACAATGAACCCTTTATCAATGTTCTGCTCATCTATTGAAGTCAAACTAAAAATTGGTCCGGATATGTGCGATATTACACTGGAACTTGAAATCCTGATCAACGAATCTAGGATCCAGGCTGGAAACCTTTGTGCCACAATGGTGGGATCCACCGGCTCGATCACAACAATAGAATTCGAACCCGGAGTGGTGGAAGATTTAAAACGGGCTATCAATTCACTGGCACCGCCTGGATTGGAATACGAGCATGAAAAGGCCTGGCACGACGGCAATGGGCATAGCCATGTTCAGGCCGCTCTCCTTGGACCGTCCATTGCTTTACCCGTTCGAAATGGGAAACTCCGACGTGGCACCTGGCAACAGGTAGTTGCCATCAATCACGACAATCGACCAAGAACACGAAGTGTTGAAGTTACCATTATCGGCACCAAACAAGATTGAAAACTTAAAGATTGATCATTGAAAATTTATGAAAATCGCTTCGACCTATCAATTATATTAGACACCTCAGTTTTTTTTAACTCTTTTGAACAAGGGTGAGACCTTTGAAAAATGTTTAATGTTGTCCAAGGTCAAGGAAGACGATAATTTTAACCACAGGAATACATTAAGTATTTCGAGGATTAAAATTTGAGTCTGACGCTGGAATTGGGCAAAAGGGAGCGTTTTTCAAAGGTCTCAGGATTACCCTTGACAAATCGCTTTAACCCTACTAATAATTCGCTTTTGTGAAAATTATAATGGTGCTGAAAAAGCCATTTATTTTAATAATAAAATTGAAAGGAGACGTTAACAAATGTCAA
>Ga0316575_10000602_pt1 | contig 10580 bp, 8 predicted proteins | sample J5NA_FD_203072 | JGI IMG/M metagenome (GOLD analysis project Ga0316575, IMG submission 203072) | Rhizosphere microbial communities from salt marsh grasses in Alabama, United States - J5-7_050615r2r3 | ecosystem: Host-associated > Plants > Roots > Rhizosphere | place: USA: Alabama | collected...
TTTATTTATGGTGCTGTGGGCGGTAAATTTTGCGGCAACGACGAAAAACAAGAAAAAATTTAAAACGTTAGGTATTTTGGAAGAATATCCTGCCACGTCGTCGATTACGACATTTTCTTATACAACAGATTTGAAAGATGAGCGCCCGTCAATCGCTTATTTTAACCCGGCGATACACATACCGCGTTAATCCTGCCCACGGCTGCAAAGATTTTTAGTTTGGTTGCAGGAAATTTTTGCAGACGATGGCTTTCAGTGAGGCGCTTTTACCTGATGAAACGCTTCGGCAAGCTCGAATTCAGAACCCTCAGCCATTATTCGACATCGTTGTCGAAGCCATTTTTCAAGATCCGGAATTCCCATTTGATCGATTTGGCTTTTGTGACAGCTCAATGCCTTGAGCTTGAGATCAAAGGTTTCGCTGATGTCAACGTGTAAATTGACGTCTTCGGTTCCAAAGAACAAGATCTCTTTCACTTTATGGGGCATGAGTCCTTCTTGGATTAAATCCGGGTATGCCAGAATATCGCGCGCAAAAGGATAGACCGCATCCAGTACTACCTGCCCGGTAATGCGATGGTCTCTATGCCAGATGTAACGCCGGTAAGGATCCAGTGTCACGATCGTATCCGGTTTATAGGTGCGGATTTGTCTCACGATCGCTTTGCGGAAATCTGGCGTATCTTCGAGCCCCTGGTCGGGATATCCAAGGGATACGACCTCGGAAACGCCCAGTACGGCCGCAGCGTCTTTTTGCTCTTTTTCTCGAATTTTTGCAAGCTGTTGCGGCGGGATATCCGGATTGTCTGAACCTTTGTTGCCGCTGGTGCATACCACATAGACCACCCGCTTTCCTTCCCGGGTCCATTTGGCAACAGAACCGGCAGCACCGAATTCCGAATCATCCGGATGCGCTGAGATGACCATTATTTCGTATTTGTTTGACATGTTGAATTACACCTTTCTTTATTTGCCGATACAGACCGATATGCATCAAGGAGCAAAGAAGCCGACCTTGCCCATGTAAACTCGGACACGGAAGCCCGAATTTTTGAGGATGAAAATCTGTTTTGCTTTTCCAGGACGGCTTCGATACCGTCGCTAAAATGGCGAAGATCCGAATCTGACACGACATAACCCGTAACACCGTCTTTTACGATTTGTTTCATAGCCCCGACCGCTGCCGTTACAACCGGTGTCCCACAGGCCAGCGCTTCCAGCGCCACGAGGCCGAAGCTTTCGTAATATGACGGCACAACCAGAACATCCGCAGCATTGTAATACAGGGGCAGGATTTCCTGATCCACCCTTCCCGCAAATATCAAGCGATCCTGGATATGCAGCGCCATTGCTTTATTTTTTAATTGTTGAGCCATAAAAGAGTGTTCACCGTCTCCCCCAACCATAACCAGCACAGAGCGAGAGGGGCGGGTTGTGAGACTAAAAGATTTGAGCAAACGATTAAGTCCTTTGATCGGCGCAAACCGCCCCACATAGAGTATCATTGGATCATTAACGGGTAATGTCAATTGCCGGCGGGCGGAATTTTTATCCCGAGGTTTAAAGCGCTCAAGATTGACACCGCATGGCACAATTCGGATGTTATCGCCGGGTGCATTATAATATTGGATTAAATAATCCTTGTCTTTTTCAGTGGGAACGATAATCCGGTCGCAGTGCTTTGCCAGTTTTTTTTCATCGGCCAGCCGCAATTCGGACGCATTTTCCATTGGACAAGACACGTTTTTCACGGCGCCGAGGGTATGGTAAGTGATCACGTGAAATGCATTCCAGGATGAGTTGAGCATGAGCCCTAGGACCCCTGAAATCCAGTAATGGCTGTGGACGATATCATAGGTCATATTTTCTTTGATTCGAAATAATTCCAATTCGCCGGATAGTTTCGGAAGGACATTATGGAGATCGGATTTGGTGATATTTTGACGTGTTCCCCCTGATAAACGAATGAGCCGGACATTTTCGTATAAATAAAAGACCGATTCGTGATTGCCGGCATGGTGCTGTGTGAAAACGTCCACATGATGTCCCATTTTGCCCAGTTCTTTGGCTGTTTCCCGGACATAGACGCTCATGCCGCCCGTATTTTGAGTCCCCAAATCTCCAATGGGGCTCGAATGAATACTGAGCATGGCAATGTTTAATCCCATATTTATCCTTCAAGATCGATCTTTAAATGATACAGCGGGACCGGTGTGCTTCCCAACCGTTTTTTATAGCCTTCATCGCCTTTCAGTAAATCGTATCGACGTTTTTCCTGCTCGATGCTGTCTTTAATACTGTACACTTTGCTGAGAAATCCAACGCTCAAGTTGCCGAATCTTGGGTCATATCCGTTATTATACAAGAAAATCGTATTATTGTAATCAAAGCACATGACACCTGCTGCCGGCACCTGATCGATGTCCAAAAAAGACATTCTCAAAAGCCCTTGCCGTGCCGCTCTTTGGGCCAACATCCGAAAGAAAGATATCATTTGACCGGTTAAAAATTCGGATTTGTCCGGCCGGCTGGCTTTGAACATCGAAAAAAAGATATCCATATTTTCCGAGATTTCATCCGGTCCTCGAATGACACGATTTTCGATGTGACCCGCCTCGTTCAGACGTCTTAATTTTCTGCGGATTTCGTGGCGCTGCTTACCCCCGAGCATTTTCAGATATGCTTCCCAGGTGTCGGGCAATTTTATTTCATAGCTGTACGCCACTTGATTACAAACAACAGTATATCCCATTTGTTCGGCAATATTCGGCAGTTCGATTAAAGTTGCGGCGTCGGGTCTTAATGCCGCCAATTCAAGGGTTTGTATATTCTTATTTTTAAGGTGGTCTAAAATGGCCTTGAAGAATTCAGGGGGATGATTTGACGCGACAATCACATCCTGGTAGTCGCAGACATTTTCCCCACCAATGAAATACGCTGTTTTTTCTTGTATGCGCAAGGGGGCAATGCCGATGAGTTTCCCCTGACGATATCCCGCCAGGATTTCAGCACTATCGTCTTCACCGAACGTCTCCCACCAAGTTCTCAACCAGAGCGGAAGGACAAATAAACAATTCCAGTCAAGATTGAAATTTTTGTTTAAGAAAAAAGACGCTAAGTGCTCGAGGGATTCTGATTGGATCACAACTTTTTGATTATTGATGTTCACGGCCATTTTTTTAAATGAATTCGGGTTAAATTTATGTTTCATCTATGGCAACCCGTTCTCCGGATCTTGCCGACGCTGCCAAGGCATCCAATACCCGTATATTTTGTATGCTGTCGGAAATTCGGATCAACGGTGAGGCCCCATGGATGAGGATATCTGAAAAATGTTCAACCATCAGCCGGTACTCGTCGGCGCCCGGACTCTTTTCTTGTCTGCCGATTTCCTCATTCCTGCCGCGATAAAAGTAGGTTGCATCTTTTTCCCATGGAATAAAGGCATTGTGAGGAAGTTCGATGGAACCTGTTTCGCCGACAATGGTGTAGGTCTGCTGGAGAGCACTGATAAAGCTGGCTTCTATGGTTGCAAGACCCCCTTCTCGAAAGTGCAAGACACCGGCTGCATGTATATCGACGCCTTCTGAGTTAAAATGAGCCGCAGCTTGAGCGCTTTTGGGATTTTCGCCCATCATCCACCGTGCAACACTGACACCGTAGCATCCCACATCTAAAAGGGCCCCGCCGCCTTTTTTTTTCAGACGGGGATTTTCTTTTTTCTTTAAAATATGTTCTTCAATATGGAAACAAAACGAAACGTGCACAAGACGGGGGGTACCGATCTTCCCTTGGGATACCATTTTGTGAATAGTCCTGCTGCGCGGATGAAACCGGTACATGAGCGCTTCCATAAGATGCAAACCATTCTTCGATGCAACCTGTGCCATTTCCATGGCATCGGTAGCATTACAGGCCAATGGTTTTTCGCATAACACATGTTTCCCGGCGTTTAAAGCTTTGATGGTCCATTCCTTATGTAGATGGTTGGGAAGGGGAATATACACAACATCCACCTGTTTGTCTTCTAGAACGGATTCATAGTGTGAATATAATCGGGGGATGTTGTATTTTGTTGCGAGTGGTTCGGCTTTTTCGGGATTTCGAGATGCCAGGGCCTGGATACGGCTGTTGGCAGCGTTAAAAATAGCCGGAATCATGCATTTTCTGGCAATCGTGGCATTGCCTAATATTCCCCATTTTATGCTAAGATTCATCAAACGGCTCCACGCTGCCGCCTTTTGATGCACTCAGAGCGGCTGTTTCTAAAATGGAAACGACTTTCATCGAATCTTTTAAAGATGTTACCAATGGCTCGCCGGTCAGCAGATGATCCGCAAGATTTTTATGGAATCCATAATCCTTTCGTTCGGGTATGGCCATTTTTTGCTCGGTAATTTGTCCTGAAGCATGTCGCTGGAAAAGCGTCAGATCCGGCGTCATCTCCGTTGCGGGAATGTGATGTTGCTGAAAGTAAACGATGGGATCGATATGATAGGTGGCCACATCCTTCCAATGACCGACGATGGCACCTTTGGTGCCTAAAAGGTACCATTTGGGCTTGCGTACGGCAGCAATATCCGAATGAATAAATTCAGCTTCTTTTTCGCCTTTAAATTTAATCCATATTCTTTCCTGGTCGGCATTGGTGATGTCGTGCCAGACTCTTTTGTGACGAAATCCGGACACCGACTCCGGGGGATCAGGGATAATGCCGACGATCCAGTCCAAATAATGGGCGCCCCAGTCATAGGCGGTACCTCCGGATATTTCTTCATGGGAATGCCAGTATCCGCATGGGTGCGAGAACCCGCCGACAAATGTCTCCATGTAGAAAAGATCGCCGATGAGATTCTCCTGCAACGCATGTTTGATGGCCACGTAGTCGGGGTCCCAACGCCGGTTTTGGTGGCAGCTTAAATGCACTTGCATTTTCTGGGCTATTTGAAGCATCCGGTCTGTTTCCTTGCGACTCAGTGCCAATGGCTTTTCGCAGACCACATGTTTTTTATTTTCCATCATCTGGAGGGATAATTTCGCATGACTGTTCGGCGGCGTAGCGATGATGACCAAATCCACCGTATCGTCATCAGCCAAATTCTCGGCATTTGAATATACTTTTGCATCGGGAAATCGATGTGCGGCCGCTTTTAACCGCCGTGGATCTGAATCACAAACAGCGTGAAGCTTAAGTCCATCGGTTGCGTTGACCCCTATTCCATGAACTTCCCCTACCGAAGGCGCATACCCCAATATCCCGACATTGAGGATCCGAGCGGTCTCGGGATGTCCTGAAAGCGCCCGTAATAGCCGATAGATAATCTGTTTTAAGTCGGTATTGTCAAAATCCTCAAGGGTTGTGCATGCCGTGTGCCCGGCGTCCACCTTACGGCGTACCAATACCGGGCTGTACCCGTATCGCCAGTCTGCGTGCAGTACGGTGGTGACATCATGGCTGAGCTCCCGGAGGGGATGGTATCGCCCTTTTACGTAAACGGCATCGGATAAGCGGGCCGCCAACGGTTGATTAGCGGTCGTAAAAAGGACACGCAGTTCCGATTCCGGACCGACACGACCGGCGGATACACCGAAAAGTTCGGATATGGGCAATTCCGACCCGCTGATCACTCCCAGCCATCCGCCCCCTGATCGAACAAACTGCTCTAATTGTTTGGGAGACGGATAAAATGCCGACGCAGGCTCCGTGACCACCACCTGAAACCGGCTTAGATCCGATGGAAGTTTTTCTGATATCACCACCCGAACATGAGACATGTCCTTTAAATAGGTTAGCAAAGCGGAAACCTTGGATGTTGCGTTTGAAAAACAATATAAAATATTCATCTGAGGGTGCGGCAGCATGGATGAATCGTCTCCTCGGGCCGATAATTCATGGAACCTTTGAACGTTGAACCTTGAACAGGGAACCCGACCTGCAAGGTTTAAACATCTTTTTCAATGAGATGCCATTTAAAGCCGTCTTCTGTATCTTCTACCAGAATATCGGATTGTTGAAGGATCTCTCGGATATGGTCTGCCTCGGACCACTTTTGCTCGTTTCTAAACCGTTCCCTTAATCGAAGCATTGCTTCCACCAGCGGCGTCAAATGTATTTTGAGACGACGGGGCGAAGTCCCTAACTCGGCGCCCAAAAGCACGATACAATCTCTGAGGATTTCTCGGGCTTGAGAAATATTTTCTTCGTTTTCCAGATCTCTTTGGGCTTTCCAAATCATGCTGTCCATTTCCAAAAGGGCATTGGTCGTCTTTTTTGGATCGTGATGAGACAGCCCATTTTCGAAAGAAGCCTTAATGGTGTTGATTTTATTCAGTAAAGGAGCTCCCGAGATCTTTCGATCATTGGTTTGTTCGAGATCATCGTCAAATTTCGCAGGCCATTGCCGATGGCCGGGTTCTTTACGCAATATTTCAAAGGGAATTAGTTCCCCTTTACTCAATTTTATTTCGCGGCCTTTTTTTCGGATTGTTAAGTTGCCGATCCCCTGGATATCGATTCGCCGGGTTTGAAGATCCATGATACAGGCGGTGTGTTCGTCAATACCCAATATCATTGCATCATCCGGGAGCAGCATCTCAAGTTTCTGAAAACGGGGCTCACCCATAAAGCAAAACCGGGTATCATGGTTGCCGCCTTCAGCATTGTTCCAATGGGGAACAACCACAAGATTCAGCCCGAATCGAGACAGAATGTCGAGGCCGTCGATCCAATGAATATCATGACCGACCTTGTATATTTCGTATACGGGAAGTGTGAAGCGGCCAATGGTCAGTGCGGCCGCACTTGCGGCCACCAGACATCCGCCGGATTCAATGTTTTTAACTAAAATATCCGGAATCGGCGATTGTTGAAGATGACGAACCGTGTAGGTGGGACTACCCGGTCCCACGAGCACGAAATCTGCATTTCGAAGCATATGAAATGCGGTTTCCGTTTCAATTGCACTGGTATTTTCAGAGGATTTGTATGACGCAATATGGAGTTGTTTTTGAACGTGAGTCCGGAAATATTCAACCGCTTTTCTTGAAATCTCATCGACGTTGAGTTGAAAACCCGCAGGCGTGTCCAAAAAAACAGCGTTTGGGGAATCGGAAAATCGAGCGAGCATATTTTTGTGAACCTCAACCATTGTAGCGGTAAGCTCACCGGATCCCATTAGAACGATAGCGCCTTTTCTCGAAGACATCATAATATACCTTATCCATACTGAAATGTTTGCTCGCTCTTATATGACACAACACTTGTTTTCTGATACATGGTGACTCCACCTTTTCCGTACACCGTCCATCGGTGACGGCCGGTGTGATTTATCATCCCCGTCTGCTCGTCGATGCCGATGCATTGGATACCGGAAAGTTTATCGAAATAGCGTGAATGCCATGAATGCCCGAATGTGTCGTGATGGGGAGCCAAGATAGTGTGCTTTAGGATCCCGAAACCCTTCTTGATCTCTTTGTCCGACGGATCGAAATACCGTTCGCATAATATCATTGCGCCCGCACTGCTCCCGGCAAGTACGGCGCCTTTTTGATATGCGCGTAAAAGGGCATCCAGACATCGGGTTTCTGCCAGCGTATGCGCCAGATAGCCGGGAAATCCCCCGAGAATATAAATCAGTTTTGCCTGATCCAACTCAGCAGAAAGTTTGGAATCATCCGCGGAATGTTTATCGATAATCGGCAGTGAGATGACGTTCTTTGCACCCAGGGATCGAAACCACTTCAATGCGGTGTTGCCGGCGCGCCGGCTGTTGTTGTCCGGCTCGGCAGCGGTTGGTATAATGACAATTTTAGCATTTTCCCCTCCGGCCAGGGCAATCGCTTTTCTGTCCGGCTCTTCCATTTTTCCCTGAAATTCACATCCGCCTTCAAGCAGTAAAATTCCCATCTTTTTAGGATCTCCGTTAAAGGGCATTACAAGAAGCATCTCAAAAAAGTCTTTTCGACCGATCCGCCGGAGGCGGACAAGTATCGGCGTTGGGCCCTCGTCTCAAATCCTCGACATACTTGAGTATGCCTGCGGGTTGATCCTCGGCCTCGCGTTCTTATCCCGCCGGTCTCTGGCGGGAGATCTCGACCGAAAATCCTAATTTTGAGACAGCTTCTTGCTACCGGTTCGCCTTTTTGATTCCCAGTTGCTCCAGGGCAATAATCCATTTACAGATATTGGCCGATCCTTCCACCATGGTATAGGTCGGCGTGTCCCGATAAAAGCGGGCCAGCGGATATTCGTCGGAATAGCCGTATGCCCCTAATATCCTCATGGCGAAACCTGCGCATTTGGTCACAACTTCGCCGGCCAGATATTTGGCTTGTGCCACATCGAGGCCGTTGTTCAGGCTCCCCTGATCCTTTGCCCAGGCTGCCTTGTAAACCAGAAGCCGGGCTGCTTCGATTTCGGTGGCCATCTGAGCGATCATATCCTGATTCATTTGAAATTCGCCGATGGGTTTCCCGAACTGTTTGCGTTCATTGCAATATTTTAAAGATATTTCCAGGCAGGCCCTGGCAACCCCCACCGCCCCGGCGGCGGCCGAAAGCCGGGTTTGGTTGAGAGATCCGAAAAGAATTTTTGCGCCGTCTCCGGGTTCTCCGAGGATGTTTTCCTTGGGAACCTTTGTATCGTTTAAAAATATTTCACCGGTGGGTGATGAGTGGGAACCCATTTTCCCCAAGGACGATGTTTTTACACCGTTAAACTTTTTGGGTTCCACGACAAACGCCGAAAGACCTTTGGAGCCTTTTTCCGGATTCGTATAGGCATAGTAGACGAGCACATCCGCAACATCGGCATTGGAGATCCAGGTTTTGGAACCGTTTAGACACCAGTGATTCCCTTTGTCTTCGGCGCTGGATGTCATGGCCATAACATCGGAACCGGCGTTGGGTTCTGTGATGGCAAATCCGCCCAGATATTCAGCGTTGACCAGCTTGGGGACGTATTTTTGCTTTAAGGGTTCGCTGCCGTATTTATAAATGGTAAAAGCACTTCCCAGACACTGCATGTTAACCTGGACCCTGAGAGAACTTGAGGCTTTTGCGATTTCTTCTGTGACGATCATGGCGGCCAGCCATCCCATATCCTCTCCGCCATATTTTTCAGGAATCACTGTTCCGAAAAAGCCGAGTTCTCCCATGGGCTTAATGGCCTCTTCATACGGGAAGTAATGGGCTTGGTCCCACTGATCGGCGAAAGGGGCAATTTTCTTAGATGCAAACTCGGATACCGCTTTTTTCAGCATTCGAAGTTCTTTAGATAATCCAAAATCCATAAAACGTCCTCCCAATTAGAAGTTGTCTCAAAAACCATCTAAGTACCCAAACCATTATTCCTTATTAGGACTGGAGGTACTGATAAAACCGAGGTATGACATACCGAACACCGCAGAAAGGATGGATCCTGTCAGTATCGCAATCCTGGCATCGTCTATAATATGAGGATTGGTAAATGAAAGTTCTGAAAGAAACAAAGACATGGTGAAGCCGATTCCCCCAAGCATGGCGCCCCCCAAAATATGCGACCATCTGACTTCTTTGGGCAGGGAAGCAATTCCGGTCTTAACTGATACGTAGGAAAATAGCAGGATTCCTATGGGCTTTCCGACAACCAGACCAAAGACAATTCCGAGGATTACCGGATTTGAGACCACCTCCGAAAAGACCATGCCCCGAAAAATTAAACCGGTGTTCGCCATGGCAAAAATAGGCAGGATCAAAAACGCCACCCAGGGATGCAGTGCATGCAGAAGGCGCTGCAGCGGCGTTTCCACATGATGGCAGGCCATTTCCAGGTCATGAACGGCATTTAAATGCTCCTCGTTGAGAAGAATGGAAAATCCACAGCTCTGTTCTTCACATTCAAACCGTTCAATGGTGTTCTCGACATTTTTCAAAAAGCGATCGGTATCATATTTGCCCCTGGCCGGGACAAACAGCGATACAATAACGCCGGCGACGGTCGGGTGGACGCCCGATCCCAATACAAAAAACCAAATGGCAAGCCCCAACACCGCATAGACTATTGTCCATCGAATCCAGAAAAAATTAGCGACGGCAAGGCAAAGAATCAGAAAAAGGCAGATGAAGAGGTAAGACCAGACAATGGTCTTGGTATAAAAGATGGCGATGATAACGACGGCGCCCAGATCGTCGGCAATGGCAAAAGCGGCCAGAAAAATTTTCAGACCCGGAGGAAGTCTGCGGCTGAATACGGCGACGGCCCCTAAGGCGAATGCAATATCGGTGGCCACGGGAATTCCCCATCCGTGCAGGAATCCTGAGTTGTAATTCAATGCAGCATAGATAAGACCGGGTAGAATCATCCCTCCCAATGCGGCGATCACCGGAAGCAGAGCCTTTTTGAGAACCGCCAGTTCACCCACGAGAAATTCACGTTTGATTTCAAGACCCACCGTAAAAAAGAACAACGCCATAAGTCCGTCGTTTATCCAGTGGAGAAGTGTGTTCTTGAGATGAAACTGTCCGAAAGTAAAGGAAATCTCGGTGTGCAAAAAGCTGTGATAGGTTTCTGAGAGATCCGAATTCGACCAGATCAGGGCGAT
>Ga0316575_10000603_pt1 | contig 10580 bp, 7 predicted proteins | sample J5NA_FD_203072 | JGI IMG/M metagenome (GOLD analysis project Ga0316575, IMG submission 203072) | Rhizosphere microbial communities from salt marsh grasses in Alabama, United States - J5-7_050615r2r3 | ecosystem: Host-associated > Plants > Roots > Rhizosphere | place: USA: Alabama | collected...
CACCTGTTTTTGGGATCGCACGGTACACGCCTGGAGATTGCAACGGACCTCAGCGGCGACGAGCGTCTGGATTTTGCGCGCCATTTGCGCGCAGCCATCCGCCTGCCTGCCGGACCATCGGGAACTGCGATTGCGGAATAAATCCCGTTGCCATCCCGTCTATACGTGATTCGACCAACGACCGGAGATGTCAATATGGTTTTCCGATGGATGGCAGCCGTACTCGCGCTGATCGTATTATCGCCCACTGTGTGGGCGGCAAGCACCGAGCAGTCCGTGCATGAAGATCGGGCCCGGGTGGAGAAGTGGAATCGCTTCGCGGATCGCCTGTATCAGGTGCATCTAAAGCGTATCGCGGCCATACCCGTTCGCACCGAGAGCCATGTCGGTTCCTATGGCGGCGACTTCAGTGCCGGATTCCACTTCATCGAAACCAGCTACTTTGATCGCGCCAGTGGTCGCCTGTTGGACCGTATTCGCGTCAACAAGGCGAAGCCCAAGGTCCTGCATACGATCGAGCTGAATATCTATGACCGCCAGGGCCGGGTGATCCGTGACTATACCGCCGCCTACCTGCCACGGTTCCACAATGCCCCATACCAGCCCCTGATCGATCTGTACTCCTACCACGGAAAACTGCAGGCCTTTCGCCAATGGGACGCATCGGGAGAGGTCCTGCGCGAGCAATGTCAGGGCTCCTACATGGGCAAGGACGTAAGTCTGTCCTATGAAGACTACGAGATGCCGACCGATCCCATGCAAGAGAGCGGAGTCTATCTTGCGTGTTTCGCAGCCCTGCCAAAAACAGCGGGGAAATGGCTGAACCCGCTTTCGGAACTGGCGCCTGGTGTCGACCCGGTCGGAAGCGCCGGCAGTTCCGACGGGCGAATCGCCGCCTTGTCGGCGCGCCTGCAGCGGGAACCGCATAATGCCGCGTTGTACGTCGAACGGGGGGACGCCCTGTTTGTCCAGCATGATTTTGAGCGTGCGGTAGCCGATTACAGCGCGGCAATCCAGATTGATCCGCACCTGGATCGCGCGTGGTTCGGACGGGGAATGGCCCTCGGTCGCGAGGGAAAACTCGATCCGGCGATCGCCGATCTCAGCGTGTATCTGCAACGACATCCGCACAGTTCCGTCGGCTTCACCAAACGCGGAATCCGCAAGGTATGGAAAGGGGATCTGCGTGGTGCAAGACGGGATCTGGAGAAGGCAATCGCGTTGGACGCGACCAACTCGGAGGCGCACGACGACCTGGGTGTGTTGTTCGCGCGCAGGCATGAATACGAACGGGCGATCAAGAATTTTCGTATCGCGATCCAGCACGATTCCAGCTACGCCAAGGCCTACCATAACCTTGCCATGACCTACTACTTGACCGCGAAGCGGAAGTCGGCGCTTAAGTTTGTGAATGACGCCCTTGCGCTGGACCCGAAGAATCGGAACTCGTTGCTGCTGAAGGCGGCGCTGCTGACGGATCTTGGCCAGGATGACCAGGCGCACAGTCTGCGGACTGAAGCCAAGCAGCTACCGGCCGGCAACTGGACCGAACGGCTCAGTCTGGAGTAGCGTCGGGGCTCATTCCCGCGGGAGCGGCGGCGCTATCCATGTGGACATCCACGCCCGCCGCGGGCCGGATGTGGGCGGCGGGGATGTCGTCCCCTTCACGCCAGCGCTCCACCGCCTCGCGTTTTCCGGCGCCGCTGACCAGGAACCAAAGCTCACGGGTGTGATTCAGACGTTGGGCACTCAGGCTGATGCGGTCCGGCGGCGGTTTGGGCGCATCGTGCACCGGGAGCGCGGCGCTCGTCTCCGGCTCTTCTCCAAGGGGGTGACCCGGAAACAGGCTGGCCACGTGACCGTCTTCCCCCAGCCCGAGAAGGACCAGGTCGAAGATTCCTACCGTAGCCAGACTTTCGTCGTACGCACGTGCACCGGCCTCACTGCCACGTTCCGCCGGAATGGGATGGATCTGCGTCTGCGGGATGGGTACCCGGGACAACCATTCCTGGGCGGCCATATGGCTATTGCGTTCCGGGTCGTCCGGGGGAAGGCAGCGTTCATCACCGTAGTAGATATGCCAGGCCGCCCACTCGGCCGAGGCCCCGGCGAGCGCGCGATACAGCGCCTGCGGCGTACTGCCGCCGGCAAGGACGAGGTGAAACGCACCCCGCTGCACGATGGCATCGGCAGCCGATTCCAGCAGCAGCCGCGCCACCGTGTTCGTCAATGTCGATGGATCCGGGTAGACGTACCAGCGTCGCGTCGTTGGCGAACTTGTCAGATCTCGTTGCGCCATACCTGGTCCTCGGCATCGAACAGTCGACTGGTCTCTTCCGGCCCCCAGCTGCCAGCGGGGTAGGTGTGGATGAACTGGGTCTCGTGGGACCAGTGCTGCATGATGGGATCCACCACGCGCCATGCCCATTCAACTTCGTCAAAACGGATGAACAGGCTACGGTCCCCTTCGACTACGTCAAGCAGGAGCGTTTCATACGCTTCCAGCGGGATGTCATCGGGATCGCGATAGGAGGCGTTGAGTTTGACCACACGGGTGTTCATGCCGAGGCCGGGCTGCTTGGCATGCACCTCGATGTGCATGCATTCATTCGGCTGGATCGATAGCACGACCCAGTTGGGGACGGCATGCTCCAGGGGCGTCTCGCGGAACAGCTGCTGCGGCGGCAGGCGGAAACGGATGCTGATTGCGGACATCTGTTCGTGCAGACGCTTGCCGGTGCGCAGATAGAACGGCACGCCGCGCCAGCGCCAGTTGTCGATGTAGAACTTTGCGGCGACAAAGGTCTCGGTGGTCGAGCCCGGGGCCACGCCCGCTTCCGAGGCATAACCCGGTACCGCCTCGCCCTCGATCGCGCCCGCCGTGTACTGGGCACGAAAGGCATAATTGCCCACGGACCGTTTGGGAATCGGACGGATGGAGCGCAGAACCTTTACCTTTTCGTCGCGCAGGGCGTCCGCATCCAGGGTCGCGGGCGGCTCCATTGCCACCACGGTCAGCAGCTGCATCAGGTGGTTCTGCAACATGTCGCGCAGCGCACCCGCCTTGTCGTAGTAGCCGGCGCGAGTGCCGATTCCCTTTTCCTCGGCCACCGTGATTTGCACGTGGTCGATATAGTTGCGGTTCCAGATCGGCTCGATCAGCGTATTGGCAAAGCGGAACACGAGGAGATTCTGTACCGTTTCCTTGCCAAGATAGTGATCGATGCGAAAGATCTGATCCTCGCTGAAGTATTGATGCAGGTTGTTGTTCAGGGTCTTGGCGCTCTCGAGGTCTTCGCCGAAGGGTTTTTCAACGACGATGCGATGGCGGGCGTAGGCACCACTGAATCCCGCGCGATGCAGCTGGGTTACGACTTCGGTGAAGTCGGCCGGCCGCACGGCCAGATAGAATACGATGTTCTCGCACGTACCCGTGCGCGGCCTGCTCAGAACCTCCATCAGCGACTTGTACGATGCCTCTTCGCGCAGATCCCCTTTCACATAATCGAAGCGTGCGGCAAATCGTTCGTAGGACTCGGGATCGAAGCGATCGGCGGCCTGCTGTTCCACCGCGTTCTTCATATGCGACAGCCAGTCGTCCTGGGTCCAGTCGCGGCGGGAGAAGGCAATGAATCGCAGCTCCGGGTTGAGGCGGCCGGCGTTCTCCAGGTTGTAGAGCGCCGGCAGCAGTTTCTCCGTCGCAAGGTTTCCGGTGGCACCGAAGATGACGAAATAGCAGGGGCCGAGGGTTGCGGACATATCAGGATTCCTTGGGTTTGATTGCGTGGCCGCCAAAGCCCTTGCGCATCATCGCCAGTAGTCGTGCGGGGTAGTCGTTCTTGCCCTGGCTGGCGAAACGCATCATCAGGGCAAGGCTCATCACGGGGGCGGGCACGCCCTGTTCGATCGCTTCCAGCGCGGTCCAGCGTCCCTCGCCGGAATCGGCGACATAGGGTTCAATCTCATCCAGAGTCTGATCCTGGGCGAGGAACTCGGCGGTCAGGTCCAGCAGCCAGCTGCGTACCACGCTGCCATAGCGCCATAGTTCCGAAATCTGTGCCAGATCGAGGCCGAAATCCTCGCGTGCCCGCATCAAGCCGAGTCCTTCGGCCAGCGACTGCATCATGCCGTACTCGATGCCGTTGTGGACCATCTTTACGAAGTGGCCGCTGCCTACCGGACCCACGTGCCCCCAGCCGCGATCGTCTGCGGGGGCCAGTACACGCAGCGCCGGTTCGACGGCGGTCACGGCCTCGCGCGCGCCTCCGACCATGAGGGCGTAGCCCTCTTTCAGCCCCCAGATGCCCCCCGAGACACCGGCGTCGACATAGTGAATCCCGTGTTCGGCCAGGATGCCGGCGCGGCGCATGGAATCCTTGTACCAGGAATTGGCGCCATCGACGACGATATCGCCGCTCTCGAGCAGTCCGGTGAGCAACTGGATATGCTCCTCGGTGGCGTCACCCGCCGGCAGCATGAGCCAGACGACCCGCGGAGCGGACAGGGCGGAGACCAGCTCCTCGACCGAACTGGCAGCCTGCAGGCCCGTTTCGTCGGCCAATTCCTCGGCGACCGCGACATGGCGATTGTAGGCCACGACTTCGATGTTCCCGAGGCGCAGGCGGCGGGCCATATTGGCGCCCATACGCCCCAGGCCAATCAAGCCAAGTTTCATGGTCAACACTCCTTATTCTTGTTCTGTCGAACGGATCGGATACCCGTTCGCCACAGTATACCGGTGTGACCCGGAAACCGCGCGCAGGTTCGCGCGAATGCGATTGCGTCGAAGAATTCTAACCGGTTTGCCGTCGCACGTCGGTGACGTTGGGCAACTGGCCGATGCGGGCGATCACGCGACTGAGAAAGTCGATGTCCGGGATCTCGATGGTGAGGATCATGTCTGCGGTATGGGATTGCGCGTGCGACAGGGTATTGACGGCAGTGACGTTGACACCTTCATTTGCGAGCAGGGTCGTGATATCGCGCAGGAGCCCACGGCGATCGAAGGCCTGGATCGCAATGTCCACCGGATAGCGTCCGCCGCTGTCGTTCCCCCAGTCCACCTCGATCAGGCGTTCGGGGGAGTCGGCCACCGCCCGCAGGGCGTTGTGGCAGTCCTGGCGGTGGATGCTGATACCGGCTCCACGGGTGATGAACCCGACGATGAGATCGCCCGGCAATGGTTTGCAGCAACCCGCGATCCGGGTCAGAAGATCCCCGACGCCGGCAACACTGATCCCCGGTGCAACACTGCGTTCCTTCGGCGACCGCGTAATGGTGACCTCGGCGCTCTCGCGCGTCCGCGCCTCGCTCATGTCCTGTGCCGCGCTGATCAGTCGCGCCGGGCGTATCTCGCCGCGACCGATGGCGGCGAGGAATTCGTCCTGCTTGTTGTGGCCGAAGCGCTGCGCCAGTTTCTCGTAGTTGATGTCGCTGAAGCCGAGACGCTTGAGTTCGCGCTCGAGGATGGCGCGACCATCGCTGGCGTTGCGATCGTGGTTTTGCAGGCGGAACCAGCGCTGCACCTGAGCCCGCGCCTTGCTGGTCTTGAGATAGCCAAGATGTGGGTTCAGCCAGTCGCGGCTGGGACCGCCCTTGCGAACGGTCAAGATCTCCACCTGCTCGCCGGTGTTGAGCGCGTAGCCCAGGGGTACGATGTGACCGTTGACCTTGGCGCCGCGGCAGCGGTGCCCGACCTCCGTGTGGATGTGGTAGGCGAAATCCAGCGGCGTCGATCCGCGCGGCAGATCGATGACATTGCCGCGCGGTGTAAATACGTACACGCGATCGGAAAACACAGCCGACTTGAACTGATCGACGAAGTCACTGGCCTCGGCCACCTCGTCCTTCCATTCCAGCAATTGCCGCAACCAGGCGATCTTGCTATCGAAGTCGGCGTCCGTGCGCACACCTTCCTTATAGCGCCAGTGGGCGGCGACGCCATACTCCGATTCGCGGTGCATTGCGCGGGTACGAATCTGCACCTCGACGATCTTGCCCTCGGGTCCGATCACCGCCGTGTGGATGGAACGGTAGTTGTTTTCCTTGGGTGTGGCGATGTAGTCGTCAAATTCGCCCGGCAGGTATTGCCACAGGGAATGCACGATTCCCAGCGCGGCATAGCAGTCGCGGATTTCTTCGACAAAGATGCGCACGGCATGGACATCGTGAATCTGGTGGAAGTCCTGACGCTTGCGCTGCATCTTCTTCCAGATGCCGTAGATGTGTTTTGCGCGCCCGGAGACTTCGGCGGCGATGCTGGCGCGATCGAGCTCGCCCTGCAGACGTTCGACGACGCGGCCAATGTATTGCACGCGATCGTCCCGGCGTTCGGAAAGGAAGGCCGCGATCTGGCGATAGGTCTGCGGCTGCAGATAGCGAAAAGCGAGGTCTTCCAGTTCCCACTTGATCTGCCAGATGCCAAGCCGATTGGCCAGGGGCGCATAGATCTCCATGGTCTCGCGTGCGATCCGCTGCTGTTTGGCCGGTGGTAACGACGACAGCGTGCGCATGTTGTGCAGGCGGTCGGCGAGCTTGATGAGAACCACGCGCACGTCCTCGGCCATGGCGAGCAGCATCTTGCGCAGGCTCTCGGCATGGGTGTGTTCCCGCCGCTCCAGGTCGGAGACGTCGCGCATGCCGTGAATCATCTTCATCTTGGTGACGCCGTCTACAAGGCGGGCGACGTTGTCGCCAAACGCCTGTTCCACGTCGGTGAGGGTCACCGGCGTATCTTCGACCACGTCGTGCAGGATCGCGGCGGCGATGGATTCGTGATCCAGCCGCAACGAGGCGAGAATCTCGGCGACCGCGAGGGAGTGGGTGATGTAGGGCTCACCTGAGGCGCGGGTTTGCCCCTGGTGGGCCTGTTGCGCGAGCTCGGCGGCGCCGCGGATCAGTTCGAATTCGTTGGCCGGGCGATCCCCGCGAAGGGTTTCAAGCCAAAGGTCGACATCGCCGGGACTACCGGCGACGATTTGCGGGCTGCGAATGTCTGCGCCCATCATAGAACCACGACCGCCCTTAGGTGTTTATCCTGTTTAAAGTATGGGGCCGGCGGACGAAAGAATAAAGGGAAAAACAGCGTGGGTAGCTCAGTACAGGGCCGCCGCCATGCGAGTACGGTAGTGCGCCACCCGCTCATCGCGCGGACCCAGAAGTTGGAACACCTCCAGGGCGCTGCGCCGACCGAGGTCGTCGCCGAACTGGCGATCGCGCATCATGATCTCCAGGAACTGGTCCAGAGCCTGTTCGTAGCGCTGTGATTGCACATAGTACAGCCCGAGCTGGTAGCGCGCCTGCAGATCGTCGGGATGTTGGCTTATGGACTGTTCCAGTGTCTGCTGGTCGGGGGCGTCGGCGAGGGCACGGGCGTAGCGGATCTCGGTGGCGACCGCCTGGGCTTTCGGTTCCAGTTGGGCGGCTGCCGGCAGACCCTTGAGCAGCTGTTCCGCCCCGTCGCTGTCGCCCTGATGCAGGCGCGCCCGTGCGAGTTCAACGATCACCCCCTCGTGCCGCGGATCGAGCTTGTGCGCATGCAGCAGCGCGGCCAGTGCGCCCGTTTCGTCGCCTTGCGCCCTCAGTTCCGCCGCCTGTGCGTGCAGGCGATCGGACTCGCGTTCCACGTGGTGGTCTAGGATCTTGCGGATCGCCGATTCCGGTTGCGCACCCATGAACTCATCCACAACCTGTCCGTTGCGGAAAATCTTGACGGTCGGCAGGTTGCGGACGCCGAAACGCGCCGCCAATTCCGCCTCGGCATCGCTGTTGACCTTGGCCAGGGCAAACAGGCCATCGTAGTCCGTGGCCAGTTTGTCGAGCAGCGGCATCAGTACCCGGCATGGTCCGCACCAGCTTGCCCAGAAGTCCACGACCACGGGAAGCGCTTGCGAACGGGTCAGTACGAGTTCGTCGAAGGTTTCGCCGGTAGCGTCGAAGATCAGCTTGTCATTGTTCATGGTTGGCGGAGCTGGGGTCGTTGTCGTGACCTGGCCAAACATAGTGGTCTATCGCGAAACTTCAAGCCCGGCAGCCGCTCAGGCGGTCGCGGCGCCAACCAGGTCGTGGCTGCGCGAGAAGTCGAGCATGCGTTGAATCGGAATCAGGGCCCGGCGACGAATGTCCTCGTCGACATGGACCTCCCCCGTGCCGTGTTCCAGCGCCGCAGCCAGGTTGTCCAATCCGTTCATGGCCATCCATGGGCAGTGGGCGCACATGGAACAGGTACCGCTGGTGCCGCCGGTGGGGGCCACGAGGAAGGTCTTGTTCGGCGCCGCCTGCTTCATCTTGTGGAACAGTCCGTAGTCAGTGGCGACGATGAGGGTGTCGCTTAGTGAATCGCGTGCCGCCTCGACCATACGCCGGGTGGAGCCGACGACGTCGGCCAGGGCAACCACCGCCTCCGGCGCTTCCGGATGCACCAGTACCTCGGCGTCCGGATGCTGATCCATCAGTTGTTTCAATTCCGTGGCGCGGAATTCGTCATGCACCACGCAGGATCCCTGCCACAGGATCATGTCCGCGCCCGTGTGTTGTTTCACATAGTGCCCAAGATGCCGGTCCGGAGCCCAGATGATCTTCTCGCCCTCACGGTGCAGGTGTTCGACGATGGCGACCGCGTTGCTCGAGGTGACCATCCAGTCCGCCCGTGCCTTCACGGCGGCGCTGGTGTTGGCGTAGACCACCACCTTGCGGTCCGGGTGCTGGTCGCAATAGTCGATGAAGGCATCGGCGGGACAACCGAGGTCGAGGGAGCATTCGGCCTGGAGATCGGGCATGAGCACCCGCTTCTCGGGATTGAGGATCTTGGCCGTTTCTCCCATGAAGCGCACGCCGACGACGACCAGGGTCTTGGCGGAATGGCGATTGCCGAAGGAGGCCATTTCCAGTGAATCGGCGACACAACCCCCGGTATCCTCGGCCAGTTGCTGTAACTCCCCGTCCACGTAGTAGTGGGCGACGATGACCGCATCCTGTTCCGCGAGCAAGCGGCGGATTCTCGCGTGCAGTTCCTGTCTGCGTTCGGCGTCCAGAAACGGCGGCCGCGTGGCATGCTCCGCCAGGCTGCGGATCTGGGCTTCCAGTTGCAGAGGTGTCTGGTGTGCGCTGTCCATCGTCTCGGTGACTCCCCCGTATTGGCCGGTCCGGCGTGGGTCGCCCCTTATATTATGGTGGCGGTCGTCCGCCAAACGAATAGTGTACCGCAGCCCGGACGGGATGTGAGCGAAAAAAACCGGGCCAATTGGGGGAGGGTTTGGACCCGGGGAGGAGTCAAACGGGATAGATCACCAGGTGGCGCGCCGGTTCGTTGCCGACGCTTTCGGCGACCAGCCGGTGGCGGGTGACTATGCGGTGTTGGGCGCGACGCACAGCCGGCGGACGTGGCGCCAGTTCCACCGCCACGCCTTCGCGCAGGACGCGCTGCACGGCCTGTTCCGCCTCGCTTACCGCTTCGTCCACCGCCTGTTCGCCGCCGTGGTCGCTGGCCGGGGTTGGAACCAGGAGGCTTTGCAGCTGGTGGCGGATCTGGGCGGTGCTGTTGCGCTTCACGCAGTGTACGGGCACGCCGGTGGCGGCGGACATGCGCCGCAGGCGTGCATCCTCGCTGCGGGAGCGCAGTGCCAGAATAATGTCGGCATGTTCCGGGCGGCCCACCGTGCGCGCCTCCAGGCGCAGGGCGCGGATTACGCGTTCCACCGAGTCGCGGCTGATGGCATAGGGGTAGATGCGTATCAGGCCGCCGCCGTCGGCGCCGAAACCCTGCGGCTCCGTAGGTTCTTCTTCCGGCGTTTCCGTATCCACGGGACTTTCGCCCTCGCGCGTACGGCGGATGCCGCCGGCGTCTCGACCGCGCAGCAGGTTGTCGACGGCGCGGGCGGTATTTCGATGGATGACCAACTCGTCGTGCTCGACAATCTCCACCACGGCATCGAAGGTCGGTGGCGCCTTGCGTTCGGAGATGGTCTTCTGGGTACCGCGCAGGCGTGCCTCCTCATCGCTGAGGGTGACGGTCTGCACGCCGCCGACCAGGTCGGACAGCGAGGGATTCTGCACCAGGTTGTCCAGGGTGTTGCCATGGGCCGTGCCGATGAGCTGAACGCCCCGTTCGGCGATGGTGCGTGCCGCCAGGGCCTCCTCCACGGTGCCGATCTCGTCGATGACGATGACCTCGGGCATGTGGTTTTCCACCGCCTCGATCATGACGGCATGTTGGCGCGCCGGATGCGCCACCTGCATGCGCCGCGCGCTGCCGATGGCAGGGTGTGGTACGTCGCCATCGCCGGCGATTTCATTGGAGGTGTCGATCACGACCACGCGTTTCTTGAGATCATCCGCCAGCACGCGCGCGATCTCGCGCAGCTTCGTGGTCTTGCCGATGCCCGGCCGCCCCAGCAACAGCAGGCTGTCGCCGGATTCCACCAGGTCGCGGATCAGGTCGATGGTCCCGAAGACCGCGCGGCCCACGCGCAGGGTCAGGCCGATGATGTCACCGCGCCGGTTGCGCATGGCGGAGATGCGATGCAGGGTCCCCTCGATCCCGGTACGGTTGTCGGCGCCGAAATCGCCCGCGCGGTCGATGA
>Ga0316575_10000604_pt1 | contig 10578 bp, 6 predicted proteins | sample J5NA_FD_203072 | JGI IMG/M metagenome (GOLD analysis project Ga0316575, IMG submission 203072) | Rhizosphere microbial communities from salt marsh grasses in Alabama, United States - J5-7_050615r2r3 | ecosystem: Host-associated > Plants > Roots > Rhizosphere | place: USA: Alabama | collected...
CGATGAGACGGTGGCGGAGATTGACCGTTATGCTGTCGCACTTGTCAAAACGGCATGTCCCGATACCGCTTTGCAGAAAAGCTTTCGTATTTCGTCATTGCGGATTCGTGAGGAAGTGGAAACTGAACCGAACATGGTTCCGTTCATGAATCTGATGGTGGTACTCATTCCGTTGCTGCTTTCATCATCCGAATTCGTAAAACTCGGCATGATCGAGCTCAAACTGCCGGAATCGTCGCAGGGCGGCGGCGAAGGGGGCGGAGAGAATGAAATGACAGACGCGAAGGTGAATCTTGGTATCGTGATTACCTCAAAGGGGTTCAATCTGTATCACTATTTTAAAAAAGACAGCAGCGTCGGAAATGAACCGGAAATTCCAATGATTGACGGCAAGTACGATTTCGAAACGCTTAACAAAAAGATAGCCGAAGTCAAACGGCAGGCATTGTATGAAATTGTGCGTCAGGCGAACAGCTCGATTTCAGCCGACATGGATCTATGGAAACTGGAATATCTCTATAACCGTAATGATTTCGGGAGTAACAAACTCTTTGATGATCATGAAAGCGTTAAAATCGTTGCAGAAGAAAAGATCAATTATCAAACGGTTGTTGCCGTCATGGATGCGGCGAGGGGCGCAAAGACCGCATCGGGTAATGTGACGCTTTTTCCGAATGTATCGCTTGCAGGAGGCATAATTCAGTAATGGCGAATCCGAGAGCTGTACGACAGGCACGAAAAATGCGCAACGGTCAGGATGCGAAGCTCAATATCACTTCGATGATGGACATGTTCACGATCATTCTTGTCTTTCTCCTAAAAAATTTCTCAACTGAAGGAGCTATCGTTACTCCGGCCAACACCCTTACCCTTCCTGAATCATCAGTGGGAAAAAAAGCCAAGGAATCACTGAGTGTCAAAATTGCACAGAATTCAATAACCGTGGAAAATACCCTGGTACTTGACAATGCCGCTTTTGAACATGTAAAGCAGCAGAAGGAGTTCATGATTCCAAAACTCTATGATGCATTAATTCACTATGCGGAGGAAGCCAGAAAAATGGCATCGGTATCAGGAGAAAAGTTTTCGGGAGAAATCGCCATTCAGGGTGACATCGAAATACCGTATTCGGTACTGACGCGGGTAATGTATACATGCGGTCAGGCCGGATACCCCAATATGAATCTTTTTGTCTATCGGAATGATTAATGTCGGATGAATCTGGTGGAATACTTCTTGCCTCTGCAAGCGGACCTGCGATAACGGCTTTTCCGAAAGAGCTTCGCAGCGGCTTTTTCGGTAAATTTGATCGTCGATTTACCATTCTGCTGCTGGCATGCATGGTCGTAATGTTTACTACCGTCGGTATTCTTTCTTTGAATAAACCGTCCGAAGTTATTTCTGAAAAAGAGATTATTAAAATTCAGGAACGATATGCACGTCTGGTTCTCAATCAGCCTGAGGCTAAAATCGAGCCGAAAATGGAGGAGAAACAGCAGACTGTCGTTGAAAAGCCTTCCGCCGAAAAAAAAGTTGAGGAGAAAAAAGAGGAAGTCAAGGTTGACAGGGAGAAGGAGACCTTTGCGGAAAAAGAGGTACGCAGAGAAATGGGAAGTGAACAGCGGCGGCAGATACGTGAGCAGAATGAACAAAAGATACAGAATGCGGGAATTTTCGCGGCACTGACGTCTACAGGTTCGGGTGGAAGCGGAGGGAGTACTTCCGACCTTCTTGGCCAGGCGGGGCTCGGTGTTTCGAGTCTCGGCGATCTGTCCATCTCAAAGGGCACTTTTGCAGCAAACAATGTGGATCCGTCCGAACTGGTTGCAAAAAAAGGCGAGCGAACTACCGATGTGGGTATCAGTAAGCAGGGAATGGAGAGAACGACTGTTACAAGGGTGGCATCGAATGTTTCGGTCAATGTAACAACCCAGGCTCCGGAAGTAACCGGAGAATCCGCATCACTGAAGGAGAGAAGCCAATCTGCCATAGCAAGTGTTGTGAGCAGGGAATCCCGGAGACTCAAACGTCTCTACGAAGAGTGGTTGAAACGTGACCCGTCATTGAACGGACGGCTGACCGTCAAGTTTGTCATACTTCCTTCCGGAGCTGTTTCTAATATCTCGGTGGTAAAATCAACCACTGGAAATACCGATTTTGATGGAATGGTGGTGCGATATATCAAACGGTGGCAATTCCCTGCGGTTGAAGGTTCCGGACCGGTGGAGGTTGTCTATCCGTTTGTATTTGAGGGACAGGCCTGATATGAATACGGCTCATCGGATATTCAGGTCTGAACATGACTGAGAGCAGTTGGGAAGCATCCCGCAGTGCTCAACGAAAAAGGTCCCATCTGATCATTCTTGTTTCGTTACCGGTCGTTTTACTGGTGACGATACTTTTTATCAATAACAGGGATTTGTTATTGGCTCCGCACGGTAAACCGGTTCAGAATGAACCGGTAGATTCCCCCCCAAAAAATGAGGAATCTCATCCTTCAGATCACGACACGATACCTGTTCAACATAAAACAGTTACCGCACCTACGGTAGATACGATGCCTGATAGTGGTACAGTTCTGCGACAGCGTGCGATCGCAAAGAGAAGTGAACCTGATACGACAGTCAGAAAAAAGGCTGATGAACAACCGCATCAAACTATGGTGAAAAATGCTGACATACCTGCCCAAAAGAAGAAATCCGTCGGTTCACAATTGCCTGATATGCCACATCACCCGTTCTCAGAAATGCTGCCGCCCATCAAATGTTCTTTAAACAACCGGAAAGATATAGTAATTTCACTGTCACTTGAGCTATTTTTCAATGATGAAGATGACCGGGCGGTGCTGCGTTTATATCGTGAGGACCTCAAAGTCATGATCATGAAAAGTGTTCTTTCCGCCGAACTCCCCGATATGAAAATTCATGTTCTGGAAAAACACCTTCTTAAAAATATCAATAGTATATTTGATCATGAAATTATTATCGCCCTGAAAATCAGAAACATACAGATAGAAAAGGCCGGCGGTTAATGACATTTCTGGATTTTTTAGCAAAAATATTCGGTTCAAAACAAGACAGAGACCTTAAAAAACTTACTCCGTTACTTGAAAAAGTCAACGTCTTGAAAACTGATGTACAGGCACTTTCCAATATGGAACTTGCAGGAAAAACATCAGAATTCAGGGAACGACTTCGCAAAGGTGAAACACTCGATGACCTTTTGCCCGAAGCGTATGCGATCTTTCGCGAAGCGACGCACCGCATTCTCGGTGAACAAAGGACCGTTACCGACCAGTATACCCAAAAAGAAATTCCGTTCATGGCGCACTTTGATGTTCAGGTGATGGGTGCGATAATCCTGCATCAGGGAAAGATCGCCGAAATGAAAACCGGTGAAGGTAAAACGCAGGTAGCAGCTATGGCAACCTATCTCAATGCCCTGAGCGGAATGGGCGTGCATGTCATTACGGTCAACGATTATCTCTCGCGTCGTGACAGCGAATGGATGGGAAAAATTTTCAAGTTTCTGGGACTTACCATCGGATGTCTCGATCTTACCGAACCGCACAGTCAGGAACGACGGGATGCTTACCGGTGCGATATCACTTTCGGTACGAACAATGAATTCGGTTTTGATTATCTGCGCGACAATATGGCAACCTCCCCCGAGCAGTGTGTCCAGAGAGACCTTAACTTCGCCATCATTGACGAGGTTGACAATATTCTGGTCGATGAAGCAAGAACGCCTCTTATCATTTCAGGTCAGGTAACACGCTCAAACAGGGAATACGAAGAGCTCAAGCCGCGGGTCGCCAAACTGGTGAGTGCCCAGAACCAACTGGTACAGCAGGTTGTAGGGGAAGCGGAAGAACTGCTTAAGCAGGAAGGACAGGAGTATCTCTGTGGTTTGAAGATGCTCATCGTGCAGAAGGGCGCACCCAAGAACAAACGTCTTGCAAAGATGCTCAAGGAACCGGGGGTTGCCCGGTACATGAAGCAGGTCGAAACCGATTATCTCCGCGACCGTAAACTGCACGAGATAAACGAGGAGCTGTTCTTTACAATTGATGAATCGGGGCATAGCGCGGAGCTGACCGAAAAAGGGCGAACCCTTGTCAGCGGATCGACGCCTGAATTCTTCATTGTTCCCGATCTGGCGGAATTAATCGGAAAAATCGACAATGATGCTTCTATTGATGAGGAAGAAAAAGGAAGACAGCGCGAGGAGGCGCATCGCCTCTATGCTGAACGTTCGGAAAGAATTCACAGCATTAGCCAGCTGGTTCGTGCATTTTCAGTGTATGAACGCGATGTCGACTATGTGGTTCAGGACGGGCAGATTCTCATTGTCGACGAGTTTACGGGACGTATTCTCCATGGTCGTCGATACAGCGAAGGACTGCACCAGGCTCTTGAAGCAAAAGAGGGGGTCAAGGTCGCCGGCGAGAACCAGACTCTTGCGACCATCACGTTCCAGAATTTCTTCAAAATGTACCGGAAAGTCGCAGGTATGACCGGAACGGCGGTGACTGAAGCCGCTGAATTTCATGAAATATACAAACTTGATGTGGTGAGCGTTCCGACCAACCGGCCGCTGCAGCGTAATGATTTTAACGACGAAATTTACAAAACATACAGAGAGAAGTATAACGCCATTGTCAAGGAAATCGAGGAGATGAACAAGACCGGCCGGCCGGTACTTGTAGGAACAACTTCCATTGAAAAATCGGAACTCCTCAGTAAACTTCTGCAGCGTGCGGGTGTCGAGCATGAAGTGCTCAATGCGAAACAGCACGCGAAGGAAGCGTCGATCGTGGCGCAGGCGGGCCGCAAGGGCGCGGTTACCATCGCGACGAATATGGCCGGCCGTGGAACCGATATCGTTCTCGGTGGAAATTTCGAAATTCTCGCGAATCATGAATTGATCAGGGAGAATATTGACCCCGATGAGGTGACGCTGGAGGAAAAGAGAAAAAAATACGCGAAACTGCTTGAGAAGACCCGTGAAGAGCAGAAGGAGGTTCTTGCCGCCGGAGGTTTGCATATCATCGGAACCGAACGGCACGAGAGCCGTCGTATCGACAACCAGCTCCGCGGACGCGCCGGCCGTCAGGGTGATCCGGGGTCGTCGAAGTTTTTTCTCTCTCTTGATGATGATCTGATGCGTATATTCGGTTCCGAACGGATCGTGGCCATAATGGACAGGCTTGGTGCCGAAGAGGGGGAGGTCATATCTCATCCGCTCGTATCGCGGTCGATCGGCAGCGCGCAGAAACGGGTTGAAGGACGTAACTTTGAAATCCGTAAACATCTCAAGGAGTATGATGATGTCATGAATCTGCAGCGCAAGGAGATTTACGGCCTGCGTCAGCGGATTCTGCGCGGTGAAGATCTCAAGGAAGAAATTCTCAATCAGGTTGAAAATACTCTTGAAGACATCATTCTCAGGACGACAATTGACGGAAAATATCCGGAGGAATGGCCTCTTCAGCTGCTGTATTCTGAATTGCAAACTGCGACCGGTGTTACCTACAGGATACCCGAGAGCGAACTCTCAAGCAAAACGCAGACACAACTCTTTGATGACATAGCGGCAACGGTTCGTGAACGGTACGGTGAGAAGGAAAAACGTTTCGGGTCAGAGACGATGCGGCAGTTTGAGCGCAGCGTTTTTCTCATGGTTATCGATAATCTCTGGAAAGATCATCTCTACGAAATGGATCACCTCAAAGGTGGTGTGCAGTACAGGGCCTTCGGACAGAAAAATCCTCTTTACGAATATCAGCGTGAAGGGCTTAAAATGTTTGAGGAACTTCGCACATCAATTTCAAAAGAGGTGACCAGCTACGTTTTCCGTTTGGAAAAGGTAGAGCGTTCTTCACGAAACGTTCAACCGTCACAGACGGTACACGGAGAAATTGACATTTTCGGCTCATCGGAAAAAGCATCAGGGGCTTCCATATCATCAGCTCCCCGCCCATCGGCAGGACCGGCCCCGGTAGTTACCAACCGATCAGACCTCGTCCCGCATACCATAGTAAAAAGCGGTGTCGAAGTCGGCAGGAATGACCCTTGTCCATGCGGAAGCGGAAAAAAATATAAAAAATGTCACGGCGCCCTATGAGCAAGGGGTACTTCGTTACCTTCGAGGGGATAGACGGCTGCGGAAAGAGTACTCAGGCAACACTTCTCGCCGACGCACTTGAGCAACGCGGATTAACTGTCTCCCGCACACGTGAACCTGGTGGAACGCCGATATCCGAAAAAATACGGGAAATTCTAATCGATCCGCGTAACAAAGCTATGGTTGATGAGTGTGAACTCCTTCTGTATATTGCCGCTCGTGCCCAGCATGTCCGGGAAAAGATCGTTCCTCTTGTTGAATCAGGCGCAATCGTGATCTGTGACCGTTTTCAGGATGCGACATTTGCCTATCAGGGATACGGTCGTGGAATTTCCATCGATTTTCTGAAAAAGATAAATGCCTATGCAACCGGGATCGAGCCGGATTGCACATTCGTTTTTGATCTTCCTGTGGACAGAGCATTCGGGCGGATGACTGCAATGAACAAATCACATGACCGGATTGAATCTGCAGGCAGAGATTTTTTTGAGAAAATTCGTGTCGGATACCTTACATTGGCACAACAGTATCCCGACAGAATCGTAGTACTCGACGGAATATTGCCAAAGGAACAACTCGCCGAAATGGTCGTGCATCATATAGATTCACTCATCCAATCGGCCAAATCATTATAAAATGAGTTTTTTTAGGCAACACATGATGTATTTTAAAAAATCTGTCTTGTACTATTGTAAAAAACGACAATTCTATTGTTAACTTATTGTTTTTGAATGGGCAGGAGCGCTGATGAATACTTCTGAACAGAAACGAACTGGGTGGCTTGGCGGTAACATCCCGTTTGCCGGAATTATCATTCTTATCGTCATTCTGGTTGGACTTGTAGCAGATGCTACCAATACCGATAACGATAATTTTTATCTTGATATCAACCGGCAGGATGATGTCGCGCTTAAAATCCACCAGAATTATGTTGAAGAAATATCTTCGAAAGATCTGATCGACAATGCAATCAAGGGGATGTTGAGTATACTTGATCCGCATACCAGTTATTTCGAACCGAAACAGTATGAGGAACTCAAGATTCATACCGAAGGTAAGTTTGGCGGACTTGGAATCCAGATTTCAATTCGCGATAAAGTATTAACGGTTATGACTCCCATCAGTGGAACGCCTGCATCCCGGGCAGGAATTCAGTCCGGTGATCAGATAGTGAAAATTGAAGGCAAGTCAACTGCCGGAATCAGTATTGATAACGCAGTAAAAAAACTACGCGGCGATCCGGGTTCGAAAATCACTATAACCATTCGACGAAAAGGCGAGACGAATGATATCGATTATACGATTACACGAGAAATTATCGTAATTAAATCGGTTCCGTTCGCCGGTGTGCTCGAGAACGGGATCGGATATATTCAACTTACGCAGTTTTCCCAGGAAGCCGGCGCGGAGGTTGACAAGGCAATACAGGAACTGATGAAAAAGAATATCAATGGACTGATTTTTGATCTTCGTCATAATCCGGGCGGTCTGCTGCCGCAGGCGATCGAAGTAGCCGAAAAGTTCCTTCCACGCAAAAGTCTTATCGTATCAACCAAGGGACGGGTGCGGGGACAGAACCGCGAAAATTATTCCGGAGCCCAGCCGGTATACCCGCTTGATCTTCCGCTTGCGGTGATGGTTGACTATGCGAGTGCCAGTGCATCGGAAATCGTTTCCGGTGCGATACAGGATTACGACCGTGGTATTATTGTTGGAGATACTACTTTCGGTAAAGGTTCGGTTCAGAGCATTCTGCCGCTTGATCCGACACATCACCTCAAGCTTACCACAGCATTTTACTATACCCCTTCGGGCCGGTGTATCAACCGTCCGGAAAATGCCGTCAGAGGCGCATCACATGATGATGAAATGGATGATGAAGGTGATGATGATCAAAAGGCGGCGGATTCGGCTGCAAAGAGAAAATCACTTATTGACACGACAAAATATTATACCCGTAACGGCAGAGTCGTTTACGGCAGCGGAGGTATCATTCCCGATACCGTGGTTGATCAGAAAAATCTTGCACTTCCGCTCCGTGCCCTGTTCGGTCGTGATATTTTCTTCCAGTTTGCCAACAGTGAATATCCGCGACTGAAGAAGCGTAAAATTAAGATAGACAAAAATTTCAAAGTCGATGATGTAACCATGAAATCTTTTGTTCACTATCTTGACTCGATAAAATTCGAATACCAGAGTATTGCACAATTGCGTTTCAAAGACTATCTTTTTTCTGCCGGACTGAGGGATACGGTGGATTCGGCAGGAAAACCGGTTACACTTTATCCCGAACTGCCGTCATGGACCGATGAGGAGAAAAAAACACTCCTGGGTTTGACAGCTAAAATGGACTCGTTGCTTGCTGTGGAAAGTCGCCGATGCCTTGTTCAGAATGATACCGACATTCGTCAATACATACGGGAAGCGCTCCTGATCCGTGAATTCGGACAGGATAACGAACTGATTTATCGGGAACGGCTTGCCGATGATCCTCAGATCAAAACTGCCATGGCGCTGCTGACAAATCCTGAAGCGTATGCCGCGCTGTTGGAGCCGGTTACGGCCGAAGCAACGAAACACACTGAGAAAAGTAAAGTAAAATCGGAGAATTGAACACTCGGGCAACCATGATTTCCATAATGGAACGTTGTCCGCTGTTTCTTATATTTTGTAACAGTCAAAGGGAATCTGTACGGTCAGGGAGAATCTATGATCAATAAAATGAGGGAAATGGCGCCGGTGATCATGCTGGTGATCTTAGTAGCGTTCGTTGGTGGTACCATATTTATGAACTGGGGTATGAATCTGGCTGACCGGGGACACCGCATGATGACTGCCGGGAAAATTAACGGAAGAGAAATTCCACTTTCCTATTTTGATCAGAAGGTCAATGATGAACGGCAACGTCTTCAGGAGGGAAACAAAGATATACCGCCGCAACAGTACAGGATGGTGCCGCAACAGGTGTGGGAGCAGGAAGTTAATAAAAGTCTGATGCAGCAGATCAGTAATAAACTCAGGTTAGGTGCCACGGGAGAAGAGGTTTTTTCCTATATCAAAAATAATCCCCTTCCAGGAATCGATACGGTATCGGCATTTCAGACTGATGGGAAATTTGATACATCCAAATATGTCCAGTTTCTCAATGATCCCAATAATTATCAACAGTATCGCTGGTTACAGGAACTTGAAAATTATACCGCAAGTAATATAATTCCCATGCAGAAAATGGAAGCACTCCTGAATGCAGGTGCGGTTCCATCACCTGCGGAAATAGCATATGCCAATGCAATGAAAACGGCCAAGGCTGTTTATGAATATGCCAAGGTTTCATCAACTGCGTTTCCTGTTGACAGTTCAGCCGTTTCAGAAGAAATGGTCAAGACCTATTACACAGCTCACCGTGACTCGTTCAAGGTCAAGGAACAGGCTGACATTTACTATGTTAAATTCCCAAAAGTTACCACTGCATTCGATGAAAATGTCTACCGTCAGGATCTTCTTGAACTGAAGAGCCGGATCGAAAATGCAGAGAAACCGCTCGCTGAAGCTTTCGCGGAAGAAGCGACGATTGAATCCGATGATCCGGGATCAGCGCAGCGCGGCGGTGAACTCGGGTGGTTTAAAAGGGGAATGATGGTAAAGGAATTTGATTCCGTCGCATTTTCACTCCCGGTCGGTACTATTTCAGATCCGGTAAAAACCGCTTTCGGACTTCATCTGATTTATGTAGAAGCCCGTGAAATGCGTGACAGCACCGAGCAGGTTCGTGCACGTCATATTCTGCGGAAGATTTCTCCGACAATGGAAACACTTGATTTGCTTGCTGAAAAAGCAGACAGTCTCCGTGTACAGATGCTGGATAAAGGATTCGTTGTCGCTGCAAAGGAAGATTCAGCGGTTACTCTTGATTCGACAGGTCTTTTTGAAAAAGGTGATGCAATCCCCGGAATCGGATACCTTAATGGCGCAGGTACTTTTCTGTTCAAGAAATCCGATCAGCAAATTTCTGAACGACTTGAAAATAACGATGCAATTTATTTGATCACTCTGAAAAGAAAACTTCCGGCAGGATATCTCTCGATTGCAGATGCAACAGCCAAAATTCGAAAGATCCTGTCTGATTCACTGCAGATGGTATCTGCAAAAGCATATCTTGAGAAGGTGAAAACCGGCTGCAGTGACAGTTTGACAGTTGCAACCTGTCATGCACGTGATTCCGTGGTAATTTCAGGGGTGACCGATACAGTTTCGGGCAATGAATTCGTTACCGGGATCGGTTACTCTTCGCCGGTAACTGCATTGGCAATGGTTACACCTGTTGGAGAAATATCGCCGGTGATAGAAGATGACGGCGCATGTTATATTGTCAAGCCACTCTGGAAAAAGGATGCGGATCCGCTGCCTGCATCCGCCGCTGATCCGAAGGTCGTTGAGATTGCCGATCAATTG
>Ga0316575_10000606_pt1 | contig 10565 bp, 7 predicted proteins | sample J5NA_FD_203072 | JGI IMG/M metagenome (GOLD analysis project Ga0316575, IMG submission 203072) | Rhizosphere microbial communities from salt marsh grasses in Alabama, United States - J5-7_050615r2r3 | ecosystem: Host-associated > Plants > Roots > Rhizosphere | place: USA: Alabama | collected...
ATGTTTCCGGATCATTTATAGGATTTTCTATTTTGGTTAACTCGCCGCCCATAAGAATACCCACATGAATATTTTGTATCTCATTTGGTTTTAGACATATGAAGTGTTAGATCTATCCTGCCGAAGGGGGCTTTTCACCAGCAAATCTTAAATTTCTACATTCGGCCTTCAGTATCAAAAGGATCCCAGGCCTTCTTCATCATCTCTATTTTATTGTGGTGATCCATATCCATCTCACCACTGCTTTTCCCTGCCATTTCCTTCAACACCCGGCTCGTCTCGAGAAGCAGTTTGCCTAATTCTGCTTGGATTAAATAGTTAAAATTTTTCTCACCACTCTTAATCGTAACGGATACGAATGATCGAAATGTAAGTGGCTTAATTCACGGGGTCATCACGAAAATATAACTTTTTTATAACAAATAGAGAGAAGATTTGTAATTTCTCAGCATATGAATTATTCTAATGCTGCCGCTGACTTGTATTCTTTTAATTATGGCACATATTAAATTTAGATATGTCAAAAAAGATATTAATAATTGAAGACAACCGCGATCTTGCCCGTCTTTTGCAAAGCCATCTTCAAGATTTGGCGTACCGGGTCGATATTGCCTTTGACGGTAGCTCAGGGTTTGCGAGGGCGGATTCCGATACGTACGATCTGGTTATTCTTGATTTGATGCTGCCGGATTTAGACGGCATTGAAATCTGCCGGCTGCTGCGGCGCAAATCTTCTTATGTGCCTATCTTAATACTCACGGCGAAGTCTTCGGAAACGGACCGGGTGGTGGGCCTCGAGATCGGGGCGGACGATTACGTTACCAAGCCGTTTAGTATCCGGGAGTTGCTAGCACGGGTAAAAGCAATCTTAAGGCGTGTAGAAGAGCTCACAGCCGGTAGCAAAGAAAATCTGCCGGCTGTCATTCGGGCCGGCGCTATCGCAATAGATCCAGAAAAAAGAAGTGCGGCGCTCGGGGGCAAACCCGTTGATCTGACGGCAAAGGAATTCGACCTGCTGCTGCATTTTGCGCGCAATCCCGGAAAAGTTTACACACGATCCCAGTTGCTGGACACCGTGTGGGGGTACGGCCATGACGGCTATGAGCACACCGTCAATTCGCATATTAATCGGCTACGCGCCAAAATCGAAAAAGATCCGGCACACCCCGTGTACATCATAACGGTATGGGGGGTCGGTTATAAGTTTATTGATAACTAAATTTTAAAAGCGCTTTGCTGATGGTTAAATCACTGTACACAAAACTTGCCATTGCGTTGTTTGTGCTATTTTGTCTGCTGGGTATTTCTATATTCATTTTAACCCAATTTACCTCGGACATGTACCAGCAGGAGGTTATTCAAAAACTCAACAAAGATCTTGCCAGACAAATCGTCGCTCAAAAGAATCTCATTGAAGATGATCGAATTAGCGAAAAAGGTCTTAAAGAGGTCTTTGAGATGCTAATGGTGGTAAATCCCAACATTGAAATTTATCTCCTCGATCCCGCCGGTAAAATTTTGGCTTTCTCGGCGCCACCCGGTAAAGTAAAACTTGACCGGGTTGATTTGGCGCCAATTAAAAAATGGTTTGAAGATCGCATTGTTTTTCCGCTAAGCGGTGATGACCCCCGCAATCCCGGGAGGCAAAAAGTGTTCTCCGCAGCCCGCATCCCCGAACAGGGACAACTTCAAGCATATCTTTACATTATACTAAGCGGAGAGATTTTCGACAGCATCGCTCAAAAATTAAAGGGCAGCTACATTATGCAGTTAAGTGCCTTATGGATCACTGCAAGCTTGCTCTTTGCCCTCATAACTGGCTTGCTTTTGTTTGCCTACCTGACCCGTCGGCTTAAGCACCTGGCTATCGTTATGGACTCATTCGATATGACGCAGACAACTGCCCGGTTGCAATCGATTCTCAGAGAGGACCGGCAGCACGGCGATGAAATCGACCGATTGGCGTTTGCCTTTAAACGCCTGGTTGATCGGATTCAAATTCAGATGAAAAATCTAAAACAAGCAGATGCATCCCGTAGAGAACTTATTGCCAATGTATCCCATGATCTGCGAACACCACTGGCAACATTGCAAGGTTATATTGAAACGCTTTTCTTAAAAAATAAAAGTCTGACTGAGGAAGATCGACACCATCACATTGAAATTGCGATCCAACACTGCGAGCGGCTCAGCAAACTTGTGGCGGAGCTGTTTGAACTGGCAACCCTGGATTCCCATGAGTCAAAAGTTCAGTATGAGCCGTTTAACATTAACGAGCTTGCTTATGATGTGGTGCAAAAGTTTGATCTATCGGCACAAGAGAGACAAATTACGATTAAAATCGACCATAATCAAAACCTCCCGTTTGTAAATGCCGATATTGCCATGATTGAACGGGTTATCGAAAACCTTTTAGATAACGCCGTGCGTCACACCCCTGGAGGGGGTTCTATCCGACTCACATTCAGTTTGCAAAATGGTGATATCGCCGTCCGCATCAGCGATACCGGCTGCGGTATCTCCGGGGAAGATTTGCCTCATATTTTTGACCGTTTTTATCAAAAAGACAGGACCCAAGAAGGCAAAGCGGATCATGCCGGACTTGGATTGGCAATTGCCAAGCGTATACTTGAATTACATAACAAATCCATAGCTGTCGAAAGTACAGCCGGGTCCGGAACCACTTTCACATTCCTCCTTTCGGCCGTTCCGGCCGCCTGATACAACTGCTGCTTTCATTCTATTTGTTACAGAAAAGTTATATTTCCGTGATGATCACGTGAATAAAGCCACTTACTATTTCGGCAGAATGGATCAATGGCTAATTTTAATTGTGGCTAAAAGATAAACGACCAAAGATCATATCCAAAAGGAGAATGCCATGAGAAAGCGACGCCAATTCATTAAGCTGATATTGGGATTTTTTGCCGGCCTGGGGTTGTTATTCAGCCCGCTGGCTGTCGGAATACGTTGGGTTTGGGCCAAGGCCCAAAAAATAATCCTGCCGAAAGGAACTCAGGTAAAGACACTTATCGGCAAAAACCCTGCCAATCTGGACACGCGAAATCTGGAGCTAACGCCCACGGAAAAGTTCGGAACCATGGGGTTGGCCAGCCACCAGGTCGATTTGAACAAGTGGCAGCTCGAAATAAACGGCCGGGTTCAACGTCCCATCAAACTGCGATATTCGCAGGTCACTGAGATACCTTCCGTCAAAAAAGACGTTCTGTTGATCTGTCCGGGAGTTTTTGCTTACCATGCCCGCTGGGAAGGGGTATCGGTGGCAAAATTACTCGAAAAGGCCCAGGCAAGCTCTGACGCAACGCATGTCTCTTTCAGCGGACCGGAGGGATGGAACGAAAAAACAGAACGATTCCCCATAGAGGATATCCGCTCAGACAGAGTTTTTCTGGCCTATAATGTGAACAACAACGCCTTGCCTGAAAAGCATGGTTTCCCGTTGCGTGCTGTGGCAGAAGGGTATTATGGCAGCCAGTGGGTTAAGTATGTCTATAAAGTTACGGTACATAAATCATAATCAGCTAATCTAGAAAGTCCAAGTTCCATTAGACTAATTCTCTGTGGGAGCGGCTTCCACATTCAATACCACTTGTTCTTTCCGGATAACCAGAAATCCCATAATTCATTGACCTTGAAAGTCAGACGCAGTTGTCAGGAGATGCGCAGAATGAAAAGAAAAAAGGAATTAAGTGTATTGTTCTTGTCGGCCTTGGTGTTGATTTCCACACTCGTATTTATCGACACCGTTCTATCGAATCCTGAAAATCCGAATTGGTCAAAGGTTGTCTTTTTTGTCAGGTGATACGATGTGGGCAAGGAAGTCCTGGAAGGACTGCAAGGAATCAAACGCGTTAAAAATGGATTTCGCAATTTCAAAGAAATAAACACCGTCTGGTATGATCCAGCTGTAATTCGTATCGCCGAAATGGAGCAGGCATTAAAGGATGCGGGAACCTATCTGGGAATTGCGAAATAATCAGAATTATATGATTGGATATGGCCACTCGTAATTTTGTTTTTGTAATCAGTTTCTGTGAGAGCCTGTAAAACCGGAAGAACAATCAATTCAAGGTTAGCGCCTTTTTTGTACACTGCTGCATACATGCAATGCACTTGAGGCATGCTGAATCATCGCTGATAATGACGTCCTTTTTGTTTTCTGCGATTCCGAATACGCCCATCGGGCACACCATACGACACGTGCTGCAATTTATGCACCTATCTTTGTCTTGAATTATACGCCCTTGATGGACTCCTTTCGCTCGGAAGAAATGCCCGAAAGCGTCAAAACCAAATCTATGCATAAATGCCTCAGCTTCCGATGTACGATCGCCCACGATACCCTTTAGATCGAAACCGATGGTCATAATAGCCAGGCAGGTGAAAACCATCCAGCCCGCGTACTGCCATGGGTTACCGGTAACATGCACAGACACGCCAATAAAAATGGCGATGACCATAATCGTGAGCATAAGCGCTTTTAACCATCCGCTATCAAAAGGTAAATAGGGGTACCCGGCGTACAGAATAAGCCCCGCTCCCCAAAAAAATGCCGAGGTAATAAGCGCCCAGGCGGGATGAATGGCCAGGGCGACCGCCGCCAAGACCAGCCAAACCGAAACATTCATCGATAGCAGCATCTCCATACGGAAGGATAAGGGGAACTTTGCAAGGCACTGTTGCGGGGTCTTCGTACAGCCGTTGTCCAAAAAACTGGGCAGATCGTAAGCATATGCGGGGCCCCATTTTCCAATCCAGCCGGTTCGTTTCTTTAATAATTTCATATCAATTCCCGGAGCTGAAAACTGTGGCAGGACCAGCACCCTGTGATCCACACGCTCGCCAATTCCGCTTGTTTTAAGTGCCGCTATTATGGAATGGGTATTCATCTCGCCGCCGGCAGATGCGCACCAAACATTGATGCCTTTCGTCGGCACAACGAGGAGATAACCGTCTTGATCCGCAAGCGCTTTTTCAACACGTCGTACGGTAAGGTGAAAATTTGCGGTAACGATCACCGGGGCAGTTCTATCGGGTGTGCCGATTATCCGCAATCCCGGTTCAACAGGATTGGGAAACCATCGCCCACAATAATCAAACAGCGTTTTGGCTGCCGACCTATCCGCATCGGATTTGATCGCTTGCACATCCGCCGTGGGTGAAGGGGTTTTCAATTTTTTTGCGACAATTGTGACAAAACTTCCCAGAAAGGATTTGCGTTCATCGGCAATTTCAAAACCGGCTTTCCATATTTCGGTATTGATGTCGCTTACTGCCCGGGTGCCGGTTTGAGAGACAATATAGGTGATAAGCGCCAGCGGCAATCTCAGGGCGCTATAGATCGCTCTTTTTAGCGGCTGTTTCGGTTTTACCTCACCGGCGATTATCAGGGTTCCATCCGATTTCAGAATCCTGAAGAACTCCCTCAACGCCCAACGTCGTTCCTCGCCATAGAGCTCGCTTATCACCAGAGTAGCGGTAATGCAATCGAAGCTGTTTTCAGCAAATAGTGTATCGACTTCAACAACACCGGCATGATGCAAATGAACTTTATCCTCCAGTCTGTTTTTTTTGATCCGTTCCCGCGCAGTAGCAAGCATCCCTTCCGAAATGTCCACCCCAGTCACAAACGCATCGGCCTTGGCAGCTTTGACAGCCAAATCTCCCGTTCCGCAACCGACATCGAGAACTAACATGCCTGGCCGAATAAAATTCATGACGATATCGTCTACCACCCTGCCTGCATGACCGGCGGTAAGCAGATTTATGCCCCAATCGTAACGCTGAGGTCGACTTTCAAGAATTTTCATGAATATGTATGAAAACATTGCAAGCCTTCTTTAAACGCGTTGAAATAATGAATGACAAGTGTGGACTGCTATCCAGAGTTCGCGAAGTGTCCAACTGGTTAATGCATACGCAAGTCTTCAGCTTTTTGCAAGGATCGAAAGTATCGGTTGCGTGCTTACAGATAAACAACGACACCCTGGCACTATTGATCGCTTTTTGAGCGAACACTTCAGATGCGGCCTTCAGCAACCGCACACGGATTTTTTTGCCATCTTCACGATTGGCCGTCGCATTCTCCCCGATTTTTTTGCAAAAATGCCGCCGTTAAAAAAGGACCTGCCGATTGGTACGGGCAATGTAATAAATTGAAATAATCACTTTCATGTGTTAACTTACCCATTTTTACAAATATCTAAAAGATGGGCTGAAACTTGCCAAATTCTCATTTCACCGGGTTTTGAAGATGAGAAAATTTTACAAGCTGAACAGAAGGAGCAACTCTAATGCGATCCCTACCTATTCTGATTCTTTTGCTTTTACCTATAATTCCGTTCGTTGCGGTCGCAGCTCCACCAGGTTCTGGAAGTGAATTGCTCCCTCTGGTGACGGTCGCGACGGTTAAAATTGAAAATATCAATCCTCCAGCGGAATACATCGGTCATGTTGAGGCGATTCAGACCGTGGACTTGAGGGCCCGGGTCGAGGGATTTCTGGAGCAAATCAATTTCAATGAAGGCGAAAATGTGCCTGCCGGCAAGTTGCTTTACGTGATCGAGCAGGCGCCTTATCTGGCCAAAGTGGCCATCGATAAAGCGCAGGTGGCCCAGGCAGAGGCGGAACTGACCCGTGCCAATCAGCATTTGAAGCGGCTTCGGTCGGTCCTGTCGGCGAGCATTCCAGCCACGGACATTGACGATGCCGTTGCCGCTCAACTCCGCGCCGAGGCCCAAATAGCGATAACTCAAGCAAACTTGAACCGCTCCCTGCTCGACCTCGGATACACCAGCATCAAGGCGCCCATCAGCGGACGTATCGGGCGCACCGCCTACACTCAAGGAAATCTGGTCGGTCCGGCATCCAAGCCCCTGGCCCGAATTGTTCAGATGGACCCGATTCGCGTGATCTACTCCATCAGCGATAATAATTTCGCTGCCGTCCAGATGGCTCTGAACGATGCGGTTGAAGGCCGGCGAAGCCCCGCCCTGGTTCCGCGAATCCGGCTAGCCAACGGCACTGTTCTCGACACGGAAGGGCGAATCGATTTTGTAGACAATGAGGTTGATCCCGCCACCGGCACCATTGCGATACGGGCTGAATTTGACAATTCTAAAGGTTTACTGATTCCAGGCCAGTATGTCAACGTGCTGGTCACATTGACCCAGCCCAAACTGCGCCCGCTAATACCCCAAGCGGCAGTCCTGGTAAACCAGCAAGGCCCTTACACCCTGGTTGTTGACAGTCAAAATATAGCCAATGCCCGCCCCATTTCGATTGGTCAGGCTGTCGGCAACATGTGGGCTGTGGAATCCGGTTTGAATAAGGGTGACCGGGTGATCGTGGAGGGGATTCAGAAGGTCCAGCCCGGCAAACCGGTTCAAATTAATCCCGGCCCGCCACAGGAGAAATAAAAGATGATTTCAAAGATTTTTATCAGCCGGCCCCGCCTGGCGGCGGTCGTGTCTATTTTCATTACCCTGGCCGGATTGATTGCTTTGCTGAACATCCCTGTCGCCCAGTATCCGCAGATCACTCCACCGGAGATCAGAGTGACTGCCACCTATCCGGGTGCCAGCGCCGAAGTCCTGGCCAACACCGTGGGCGCACCGATCGAAAAGGAAGTCAACGGCGTCGAGAATATGCTCTATATGTCATCGACCTGTTCCAATTCCGGCACCTATAGTCTAAGCGTCACTTTCGCGGTGGGGACCGACCCTGATATCGACCAGGTCAACCTGCAAAACCGGGTGCAGCTGGCGACTTCAAAACTCCCGCAGGAAGTGGTGGAGCAAGGAATCAATGTTCGTAGAAGGTCCGGCGACATTATGGCGGCAATCAGTTTTTATTCGCCGGGCAAGAGCCAGGACATGCTCTTTCTGAGCAACTATGTCAGCAATAACATCAAGGATGCCCTGGTGCGGCTGGAAGGCGTCAGCGATGTTTTTGTCTTCGGAGAGCAGGAGTACAGCCTCCGCATCTGGATGGACCCCGAGCGGATGACGGCATTGGGATTAACCGCAGATGACGTGATCGGTGCCGTTCGCAGCCAGAACGTTCAGGCCTCGGTGGGGGCTGTCGGGCAGGAGCCGGTGGCTCTCGGTCAGCAGGTTCAATATACGCTTCGAGCCAAGGGCAGGCTGACAGATGTGGAAGAGTTCAAGAATATCGTTATCCGCAGCAACAGTCAGGGAGGCATTGTGCGGGTGCGGGATATCGCCCGGGTTGAGCTGGCCTCAAGAACCTACGGCAGCCAGTCGGCGTTAAACGGCGTCCCTACGGCGACGATGGCCGTCTACCAATCCTCCGAAGCGAATGCCCTGAAGACAATGGCGACGGTGAAGGCCGAGCTCAAACGACTTGAAGCCTGGATGCCCGAAGATATAGAATACCGGGTCATCCTCGACACCACCCAATATGTTTCGGCGGCCATCGATGAGATCGTCCTAACCCTGGCTCTTGTGTCTTTTCTGGTGATCGCCGTTGTCTTTGTTTTTTTACAAAACTGGCGCGCGACCCTGATTCCGGCGGTGACCATACCGGTGTCGTTGATCGGCACCTTTGCGGTGTTGCTGGCATTGGGCTACACCGCCAACACAATTTCCCTGTTTGCCCTGATCATGGCCATCGGCCTGGTGGTGGACGATGCTATCCTGGTGGTTGAAAATGTGTACCGGGTGATGCACGAGGAAGGTCTTGACGCCAAAGCGGGTTCCATCAAGGCCATGAGCCAGGTCACCGGGCCGATTATCGCCACCACCCTGGTCCTCTTCGCCGTCTTTATCCCGGTCGGGTTCATCCCCGGCATCACCGGCCAGCTCTATCGGCAGTTCGCGGTCACCATGTGCACCTCGGTTCTGCTCTCCGCGATCTGTGCCTTGACGCTGAGTCCGGCAATGTGCGCCACGGTGCTTCTGCCGCCCCGACCTCATCTGCGCGGACCTTTCGGCTGGTTCAACCGCATTCTCGAGCTGGCCCGGCGGGGCTATGTAGCGGGCTCTGCCCTGCTTATCCGGCGGCTCATCTTCGCACTGCTGCTTCTAATCGCCATTATCGGCAGTACCTGGTTGCTCTTTTCCCACAGTCCCAGCAGCTTTCTCCCAGAGGAAGACCAGGGATATTTCTTCATCAACGTCCAGTTGCCGGAGGCCGCTTCTCTTTTCCGTACCAACGCGGTGATGCAAAGGGCAACAGCGGATATCAAACAAATCGACGGCGTCGAAAACGTTATCGGCGTGTCGGGCTTCAGTCTGCTCAGCGGCAGCGCCGACAATGTGGGGTTTGCCATCGCCATTCTTAAACCCTGGGATGAACGCAAACGCCCCGATCTGCAGCTGGATGCGCTCGTCGGGCAGGCCCAAGAAAAATTAGGTACCGTTTCAACCGCTAACATCTTTGTATTCGCGCCACCACCGATCCGCGGGCTGGGAAGCACCGGCGGCTTTGACTTTCAGCTCCAGGCCCGGCAAGGACAAAGCCCTCAGGAACTGTTCGGCGTCGCCATGTCTCTGATGATGGCGGCCAATCAAGACCCGGCGCTGCGGCACGTTTTTACCACTTACACGGCCAACACCCCGCAGATTTTTCTGAATATCGACCGCACCCGGGCCGAATATATGGGCGTGCCGGTCGGCAGAATCTTTTCCACCCTGCGCGAACAGCTGGGTTCGGCCTATGTGAACGATTTCAACCTGAAGGGCAGAACCTACCAGGTCAAGGTTCAGGCCGAAGCCTCTTTCCGTGATTCGACCGCGGATATTGAGCGCCTGTACGTGCGCAGCAATAATGACAAAATGGTTCCCCTCAAGACACTGGTGACCATGGAGCAGGTTCTGGGTCCACAGCTTGTCAGCCGTTACAACCAGTATCCCAGCGCCAAATTCAACGGCAACGCTGCGCCGGGCTATTCATCCAACCAGGCCATGGCGGCCATGGAGAAGCTGGCTTCCAGGGTCCTGCCGCCCGGCTTCGGTTATGACTGGTCATCCATTTCCTATCAGGAGCGCGAAGCCGGCGGCCAGGTGGTGTGGCTGTTTGCCCTGGCAGTCATCTTTTCCTACCTTTTTCTGGTCGGCCAGTACGAAAGCTGGAATCTTCCCCTTGCCATCATCGTCTCCATCCCGGTGGCGACCATGGGGGCCCTGGCCGGGCTGTGGATTCTGCGCATGCCGCTTTCCATCTACGCCCAGATCGGTATGGTGCTGCTGGTCGGGCTGGCCGCCAAAAATGCCATCTTGATCGTGGAGTTTGCCCAGGACCGCCGAAGGGAAGGCCTGTCGGTTGTTGACGCCGCAGTGGAGGGCGGACGAATCCGTTTCCGGCCGGTTTTGATGACATCGTTAACGTTCATTCTCGGAGTCGTCCCCATGATCATCGCCACCGGAGCCGGTGCCGGCAGCCGCCGGGCTATCGGCACAACCGTCTTTTGCGGCATGCTGGCTTCGACCGCTTTCGGTATTTTTCTGATACCGGTGCTGTATTATATCTTCCAATCCGCCAGTGAAAAGGGGCATGCCTGGCGGCAGCGGCACAAAAAAATG
>Ga0316575_10000607_pt1 | contig 10554 bp, 6 predicted proteins | sample J5NA_FD_203072 | JGI IMG/M metagenome (GOLD analysis project Ga0316575, IMG submission 203072) | Rhizosphere microbial communities from salt marsh grasses in Alabama, United States - J5-7_050615r2r3 | ecosystem: Host-associated > Plants > Roots > Rhizosphere | place: USA: Alabama | collected...
CAAGCAAAACGGCAAGTATCGCGACAACGGGAATCACGGGCAGAATTCCGTGCCTGCCGAGAAGTGCTCCTGCAGCAAGCCCGACCGCTCCGGGTGCGACGAAAATACCCGAAGGCCATGCTCTCCCCTGCCTCATCCGTAAAACGGCAACGCCGCCGCCCACATGAAAAAGAGCATTACCGATTCCTGCAAGCACTACGGCTGCGAAAGCACTGTGCATCACGACCGCGCATCCTGCAATGACAAACGCAATACCCGCCGTGACACTTTCGCGGAGAGCCGGAAACCGGTCGACCATGCTGCCGAAAAGCGGCTGCAGTGCAAATGCAAGCAGGTTGTAAGATACTATCAGTTTTATAAAGGTTCCGTTTGCCAGGGGGTAGATGTGCACAAGCGACAGAACGAGCGCCGCGCAGGCGGCATCAACGAACGCATGAGCGGTGCTCAGCGCCGCAAGCGTCAATGGCATGCCGCCCGTATCCGTTCTCATGTTCGTCCGCGAATCAGTCACCGTTCACTCCTCGGGGCAATGTACTCAATTGTTCCGTATTCACAAGGGTATCGATCACCGTGGATTTTCCCGGCATAACCGTCAGTCCCTCTTTGACTGATGGTATTCCGCCTCCGGGCAGACAGTCTTCACCCGGTGCACAACCGACCGTCGGCAGTTTTGCAATCGACACATCATACGTTCCCGACGGCACCCGGGTAAAACTGAAGCTGCTGTCCGATCCGTACAGCTCGTCCCGAAACGGCGTGCCCCTGCTGTAAACGACAAGCGATGTTCCCTTCACGTCGGCCCGTACCGTTCCGGCTATTGTCCCCAGTGTATCGAGCAGTAATGTTCCCAGATCGGTTTTCGGCCCCACATCCTTGACAAACAAACCGCTTCCCCCGGCGGAATCTATAACGAAAATATTGTAAAGGCCGCTGTCGATACCGATGGTGAATGTTCCGTCGCTGCCCGTTTCGGAAGTGATGACCGATGCAACGGCGCTCTGTCCCCGGATGAACGCTACCGGATACGCCGCAACAGTCACTCCCGCTGCGGCAGCACCGCCCCGGGCCACGATACGTCCGTTAGTGATCTCGGTTCCTCCCGAATTACCGCCTGCGACATTGTTACTGCACCCGCCGGTCAGGAGTGAACCGACAATTGACAAGAACAGGGTAATGTACCGAAATAATTTCATCGGTCCCCCTCTTTTTTCATCGCAAGCGGAAAGACCATGAAATTACACTGCAGCACCCGGTCGGGCGCAGCTTCGTTCCGCGCGATTTCGAGAATTTCGGAACGGAGATGCGCCAGCCGCTGGGAAATGAGTTCAAGCGTCGCCGCGGAAGCGGTTATGGTCAGATGCGAAATGTCGCGCTGCGTTTTTTCAACCATGTCAAGCGAATCCCTTCCCTTGTCGAGCAGGTTCCTCTGGTGCGCCCTGATGGTTGCCGACTGCCAGACATCGCCGGTAGTGATCACCGCATCCTTTTTGCAAAAAACACCATCCTCTCCCGGTTCTATCATTCCAAGTGCGGTGAGTACCTCAATCGCCTCCTGCGCCTCGGACGGAGTGATTGCAGGAATGACAAGCGATGCAAGTTCCGCATAATCGCCGGTAAACGGTTCAAGCGCAAGCGCTTCCCGAACGACCGGATAAAACCATTTCTCAAAATAGCGATACTGCTCCGGCTCTATATTCTTCACATGTCTGCGCCGCAGCGATATCAGACGTTCGAACTGGAACTGCTTCTCCTGCGGGGTTTTCGCATGAACGTACCTGACAAGCTGCAACAGGTATTCCGTCTGCTGCTTTGTCAACTTGAAAATCTGCGCTATCCCGATCGCCATGGTCTCGGTGAGCCTTCGTTTACCCTGCATGACGTAGAGAATATATCCGCTCGATCTGAGGCCGAGGCGCTGTGCAATGAATCGATGCGAAAAAGTGGGGATCTCCGCTTTCTTCGCCCTGAATGCAGCCGCAAGCCATTGCTGATAGTCAATATACTTATAAATTTCCGCCATATGTTCTACCGTTTTCCAATTCCGGTTTCAGGTACGCTCCATCTCCGGGGCGCCCTGATATGCCTGTACTCCATAACATACAGCATCCGCGATGGATTTTCAATGGAAGGAACAACATTCCGTTCACTATTTTGTGAACACTCAGCTATGTTTTTTATATGTAACATATTGATATCAAGCTTATTATGTTTTTTACCTTTTTTCCACTCCATGTTTTTTGTGAACACCTCATGACCATGAACGTTCGTGTGTTCTCCGGGATTCAAAAAGGTAATGAGAAACAGGAACGATCTCATTGGCAACTTTCATACAGGAAGGTATTTTGGAGCCTTCGCCTCACCTCATCATCCCACCCTTCGGTCCTCTTCGTGGAGAAGGGAAGAGGGGACAGGGGGGACAGGGTGAGGCGATACGTACCGATCAGAGCAGTAGTACTTTCAGACCTTAACAACCGATGTGAACCGAAATGAATGAATCTTCCGACCCGCAGCAGATGCAGTTTTCCCCTACCGATATCACCCGCTGTATCGCCGTCATGCAGCACCTCGCCCAAAACAGTGAACTGCTTTATCACATTCCCGAAGCCGACCGGATCGCGCTGCTGAAAGCCGCAGGTACCATTTCGCGTCCATCCCGTGACGAGAAGAAAAAAAACAACAAGGAGAAGGCGAAACTGCTGCATCAGCGGCGATCGATAAAAGACCGTGAAGCACGATCCGGTACCGGTATCCGTCTCGCACGGGAAAATCCGGTATTCACCGCACCGGCAATGATCACCGCACAACTGCGCGACACTCCTGCGGGCGCGTCCGAACTCGCGACACCCCGACAGTGCTACATCTGCAAAGAACCCTACACCCGGCTCCATTTCTTTTATGATGCCCTCTGCCCTGCCTGTGCGGAACTCAATTACCGTAAACGGTTTCAATCGGCGTCGCTTGACGGATCGATTGCCCTGATAACCGGATCGCGACTCAAGATCGGGTACCAGGCAACGCTCATGATGCTTCGCGCCGGTGCGGAAGTCATCGCCACGACGCGTTTTCCCGTAGACTCGGCACTGCGGTTTTCGCGCGAGGCGGACTTCTGCGACTGGAGCCGCAGGCTTCACATTTTCGGACTCGACCTCCGGCACACGCCGAGCGTCGAACTCTTCTGCAGTTATGTTCTTACGCGATACCCCCGGCTTGACGTCATAATCAACAATGCGGCGCAGACGGTCAGGCGGCCGCCCGGATTCTATGCGCATCTCCTTGACAATGAACGAACGGCCTTCACCGGCCTGCCGGCGGATGCACAGGCGCTTCTCGGCGCATATCACGACTGCATTCTGCGTCTGGGAGGAACATCCGCCCTGCTGCGGACAACCGACGAAAAGGCGCTGCCCGTCGCCTGGAACACCGCACATCCCGGTATCGGCATACGTCAATCGGCACGGCTCTCGCAGATTCCCTACTCCTACGACAGCTCAGCTTCGGACAACGTGCTTTTTCCGGCGGGTAAACTCGACGCCGACCTGCAACAGGTTGACATGCGCACCACCAACAGCTGGCGGTACCGTCTGGGTGAGGAGGAGATTCCCACCGCGGAGATGCTCGAGATCCAGCTCGTCAATGCCGTAGCTCCGTTCGTCCTCTGCAACCGGCTCATTCCGCTGATGAAACGCGACTTCACCGGCTGTAAACATATCGTCAACGTATCGGCCATGGAGGGGAAATTCCTGCGCTGGAAAAAAGGCGACCGACATCCGCATACCAATATGGCCAAGGCCTCCCTCAACATGATGACCCATACTGCAGCCGAAGGCCTCAAAAAATACGGTATTTACATGAATGCCGTGGATACGGGCTGGGTGACGGATGAAGACCCGGCGCATCTCGCGCAATTCAGGCAGGAAAAGCATGACTTTCAGCCCCCCATCGACATCGTCGACGGTGCGGCACGGGTATGCGACCCGTTTTTCGACGGAATACTCACCGGCAACCACTGGTGCGGAAAGTTCCTCAAAGACTACTTCCCGATTGACTGGTAATCCCCTTGACACCGGAAATGCAGCGCCATCGTTACCTTCTGCACCTGCAGTATCTGGGGTACCGTTATCACGGATGGCTCAGACAACCGGACCTCAAAACGGTCGGGTCGATGGTCGAAAAAACCGCACACGCCGTTTTCGGACATACCGATGTGACGATTGTCGGCGCCAGCAGAACCGATGCAATGGTCTCCGCCCACCACGGCGCGTGTATTCTCGTCATACCGGAGGCTGTTTCCACCGACCGGTTGCTTGCCGAATTCAACACCAACCTGCCGAATGATATCCGCATCCTCAGAGCTGAGGAAGTTGACGGCAGTTTCAACATCATCACCGCGTCCCGCATCAAGGAGTACCTTTATTTTTTCTCGTTCGGTGAAAAACCGCATCCGTTCAGCGCACCGCTCATCTGTACCGTTCCCGGCGAGCTTGACATCCCCCTGATGAAGGAGGGGGCCGCACTCTTTACAGGAGTCCATGACTTCAGACGATACTGTTCCACCCCGAAGCCCGGCACGGATTTCATCCGGAAGATCGAAACGAGCGAAATTGACGAGAACACACTCTTCACCGCGAATTTCTTTCCCGATAAAAGTTATATGTACCGGATCACGTCACAGGGATTCATGCGTCACCAGGTGCGGCTTATCATGGGACAACTGCTGCGGCTCGGACGGCATGAGACCGATCTCGAATCCATACGGGAAACACTCAGCGGCCCGGATACCGCACCGCTCCGCACCATCGCACCGGCATCGGGACTGATGCTGTACGATATCCGGTTCGGGTGATGCGACCTGATTTGAAATAGAAGCGTCATCATACCGGAGTAAATCACCTGCACAGATGAAACGTTTCATCCGGACGAAACGTTTCTTCGGAAAACAGTCCTCACACGTCGGCGCCGGAGGAGTAATGAACTTAAAACCAGCAGTCAGAATTCAGAAGTCAGTAGTCAGAATAAATTCAACACAATTCAAACAAGCAGTTACTTTAACTAGTTGTTTCATTTTTTTCATCACCCACCGGATGACAGGTCAAATTTCCATAATTTCTTGATATTCTGGATACTGTCTCCTGGATTCTGAATTCAACAGAGGAACTGAGGATGAAAACTAAACATTGTCTGTTGCTGATCCTGTCACTCCTCACCTTCGGGTACGGGAACTTCTATACCGCGGTTCCACTTAAACCCATTTCATCGGACACCATCAACCTGTACCCCGAAAACAAAACGGCCGTCGAGTACGAAAACCCTCACCCCGACACCGCATTCGCACATCTCCTCGATACTGTTTTCGCCGGTGAAGCCACCATCCGGACTGCGTATGCCGGCTTCGTGAAGCTTCTGCCGCAGGCGCAGAGCAGAAAAATGACCTCCGACCTCTTTGCGGCGTTCTACCGTTATAAACAAGTGAACAGGATTTCGGTTAACGATGTCAATTACGACTGGTACTGCACCACCTGGCGCAATGCAGGGCTTGCAACGTCCGACGATTTCCTCAAACGGTGTTATTCCGACTGTTTTTACGAAGAGTTTTATGAGGGAACCTATGCCACACCGCTCCTCGATACAAAGCACTGGGAAACCGCCGATACCATCTACCCGGGACTGCTGGTGCGCGACAGTACCTGCACCATCCGGTTCACTTACGAAATTGACCGACTGGAGTGGAATACCGGCTACTCCAATGCACGGTACCGGTTGATCGACAAGGGAACCGCCGAAGCTGACTGGCACAAACCCGGTACACCGGTCTATCTCGCAACGCCGGGATATTACCGGGTAACCATCTACACAAATGATAATTTCAGGGTTTTCTACCTTCAAAAAGGGAGTCCGGTCCGCGCCGTCGCCTTTTCGGACAACCGCACCCTTTTCATAAAGGCATTCTCGGCACCGGACTCACCTGTCAATCAATTCAGAATCATTCTCTTCTGGAATGACACCGCCATCATCAGAAAAAGCCACAAAGACGGTACCCTGGCCATTACATTCAATAAACCGGCGAAAGAACAATGCATACTCGAAGCATTCATCGAACATGACGGATATATCACACCGCTGCACATCAGTCTTGACGTCATCGACCAGCGGAACAGAACCTCCGCACATGTCTACACCGACCGTACCTGGTACCGCCCGGGGGATATGGTCCACATCGGCGGACTGGTCAAGAACTTCACCGATGCGACTTCATTCTCGCCAATTCCGCTCGATTCGGTCTGCTGCCGCATAACCGGTTCCTACAGCAAAAGATGCAGAACCGATGTCGTTCCTGTCAATACCATGGGGCATTTTTCCGATTCACTCCGGATACCCGATAATGCGGCACTCGAATCCTACTCGGTTGCCATCGAACCGCGTGAATCGTTCACCGGAAGATTCCCTGCACTTCTTAAAACGGATTTCGACGTCGCCCAGTACAACACGCCGGCATGCATCGTCCGCTGCACCTCAGACAAGAGCACGTTCGGCCCTGACGACACGGTATCACTTGACATCAGCGGCCGTTACCTGCTCGGGGCGCCGTTACGATACGCACCGTGTACCGTCTTTTCAGATGCACAGGGATACCTGATCGATACGATGCTCAGGCCGGTATATCCGCAGCGCTACGTCTATCACCCGGCCGGAACCGAAGGGCATAAACGGCTTCTCGATATCGATGACAGGGTTCTGGACGGTGCAGGAAGCTATACCGGCAGGTTTGCTGCCGACAGTTCATTTTCCACAGGATTTTATACCATATATGCACAGGTCAAGGGGCACGACAAGCGCACCTACCAGGGTTCCCGGCAGGTATTCATCGCTCCTGCCCTGCCGGTCGTTTCATGTTTCGGCCGCGCCGTGCTTAAACGGGACTCATCGATCGTCACGGTATCGGTTTTCGTTACCGATGAGAACGGATTCCCCGTCGCCGCAACGGCAACATGCAGCCTGACCGACTCTGCGAATATCGTAACCCTTCCCGAACTCCGCATGTCCGATACCGGCGTCATCCGGTTCAGTTTTTCCGATCGGAACAGACGATGCTGGATCGCATCGGTCATCGTCAATCCCGACGGCAGTGCAGCTCAGCACCATCCCCTGTTCATCCGCCCCGACCGTTATTTCCACCGTCCCTATAAAAACAGTCTGGAAATAATTGCCGACCGTACCGCCTACCGGCGAAACGACACGATCATGGTCAGAGTGTACTGGCCGTCACGTGTCATCGGTAAAACGGTATTCTCCGGTTCGATTCTCATGAAGAACTACCGCAATGCAGCTGATGACGATTCGGACATGTACGCCATACCGATCACCCCGGAGTGCGGTTCGACCTACTTCATTACCGCACTCTGCTTCGATACCGCCATCAATGAAATTCTTACCGAGCATAAACAGCTCTCGCTCGAACCCGACAGTTCCCTTCTTCTTACGGTTACGGGTACATCACCCTCCCGATTCAAACCGGGACGCCGCTGTACGCTCAAATACACCGTCACCGACCGCGATCATGCACCGGTAAAGGCATCGTTTTCGGCTGCAGTTGTCGATGAAGCGGTTTTCGCGATCAAGCCGGAAAATGATTCGGGAATGCTCGGCTCCATGGTACACGGCAATTATCAATACCCCTGTTCGACATTTTTCTCGAAACCGGTCGGCATGCGGCAACAGCTCAAGATCCTGGAACTCCTCGGCAACACTCCGTCACTTGTCAACAGCTCGCTCCGACAGTCCGCGTCACCATTCCGATTCGGGTACGGGGAAACCGAATCCTGCACCGATCATCGTGCATCATTCAGATACCGGCGCCGGGGTATTGCAGGAATAGGATACGGTGCCGGATACGGAAGCGGATTCGGCGGCGGGTCCGATAACCTTATCGGAGGCATGGCTGGTATCGACGACCTTGTCGGAGGGCTTATGGGCGGTGACGGCGGAGGAGGCCTGATCCTCAGGAAACGGGGTTCACTTCGAATTTCATCACCGGAATTCACGAAAGGCGGTATTCCGGTTGCTCAGGTTCAGCATATCCGGAAATACTTTACCGATCAGGCATTCTGGGCACCGCAGATTTCAACCGACCGGTCGGGGCATGCCCGCATCACGTTTACCATGCCCGACAACCTCACCACATGGCGTATCAGGCTGCGCGGGTCCGACGGCGGAAAGTTCCTTCTTGACCATACCGACAGCTGTATCGTGCAGCTGCCCCTCATGCTGCACCTCGAACTTCCGCGGTTCGGTATCGTCAATGACCAGGGAACCGTCTTCACGGTGCTGTTCAATCAGACCGATACGCTTCTCCCCGTGCGTATCACACTCACGGCAAACCGCGGAGCAACCCTGGCCGGTCGCTCAACCGTCGACACCCTCATCGGTCCGCGCGATATCGCCACACTTTACTGGCCGATAACCATGACCGATGCCGACAGCTGCGTCATAACCGCAACCGCCGCATCCACCACCCATACCGACGGTGAACGACGGGCGATTCCTTTACATCCGTATTCGGTTTCCATGCACACCGGTTCTTTGGTGCTGCTCATCGACAGTCAGACCGTAACCCTCACCCTTCCCCCGGAATTCATGCCCGGAAAGAAAGTACTGACGCTTGATGCGACCAATGACAGGATCACCGCACTGCTGCCCACCCTGCACTATCTCATGATCTTTCCCCACGGCTGCGTGGAGCAGACGATGTCGCGATTTCTTCCCGATCTGTACGTCGCCCGTTTCCTTAAGGAGCAGGGGATCAAAAACGATTCACTTTCAAGACTTTTTGCACCGGCATTCATCGAAGGCATCTCGCTCCTCGAAGGATATCAGCACGCCGACGGCGGCTGGGGATGGTGGAAAGACGACAAGTCAACCCCGGTCATGACGGCGCTTGTGGTCAGGGGCCTCTATTTCGCATTGAGTACCGGACCGCAGGATATCCTCCGGGACAGAATCAGCGTAATGCTTGACCGTGCGCTTCCCAGGGTGGTGCGCTATCTCGATTCGCTTCCCGGAGATGATGACGGCACGATTCAGCTGCTCGGCAGTCTTGCGGAATCACCGCACCTTGCCGGGGTCGCCCCGTGCGTCACCTCGCTGGTCAGACACCTTGAGAACCTTCCGACGATCCGGTGCGCCGCACTTCTTGAATGTGTCAATGCACTTCATGACGATTCGGCGGTTGCCGCATGCATCAATGAACTTGTCACCCGTTCAGTGACGACGCCGGCCGGCGTTGTCTGGCCGCCGTACCCGGCACATCAAACCCGTAAAGCATGGGAAGCCACCGATGTCCATACAACGGCAATGGTGCTTTCGGCACTTGCGACCGCGCAACCCGCACATCCCCTGATTCCGGCAATACAGCAGTGGCTGTACTCCAAAAATGACGGCATCAAATGGGTTTCGACCGCCACGACCGCGGAAGTGATCAGGGCAATCAGCCGCAGCACCCCGCTCTATGCTTCAGGTACCGGACAGCCGAAGTTCCGGATTGCCGTCAACGGCGTACCGCTGCCGCGGGTACGCACGAAAACCACCGCCGGGTCGGTACGGATCGATGCACCCGATTCCCTGATGTCGCTATCGAACAGGATTTTCATTGTCAACCAGTCGAAACATCCGGCATTCCTTGACCTTAATCTTTACTATGAAGCGCACCCCGACTGTCTGCAACGCGACAGTCAACCGATCGGTATTTCAAGAACGTATTACCGGATCGACCAGACGGGAAGACGGTTTGCCGCAGGAGCTGCAGTACTGAGCGGTGACGAACTTGAATGTGTATTGACACTGCAAACCGACACGGACCGCAGCTATGTCTGCATCGAGGAACCGCTTCCCGCCGGAATGGAGCAGATCGTTCCGGACGAAATCAAACCATCAGGCATCTGCACGCACATGGAATACCGCACCGACCGCGTCATTTTCTACTGTTCAATCGTCCCGGCGGGAAAGCACACCCTGCGCTTCAGCATGCGCGCACAGTTTCCCGGCGGGTACCGGATACTTCCGTCAAGCGCACAGTGCATGTATAATCCCGAAATAAAGGGGTATTCCCCGGGGGGCATCATCAGGATACGCGACCGGTAGAGGGCCGGCCGCAACGTCCGACATTGAAAGTTGAACAAGTGACGTTATCCTGCATTCCGATTTCCCTGCGCCCCCTCCCTTCGGTTCCCCCGCAGGGGGCACCATTTCGGAAATGTTTTCCGTCACTTACTCTATACGGTACATTCATCCCCTGGTTTGCAGATACAAATATGGGGATGATCGACGGTGAACCAGGTCTGCAGATGGGTGCCGTAGTACATGGTCGCCTCACCGGTAGCGGGAAGACCGAACTCGACAATGTCATCGATTGAACAGTGGATTTTATGCACATCGTCACGACGTCCGTTCACATCGATGAGCACCGCTTTCGGCCTGCTCTGCAGCATCCGGTCGATGGTGTCCGACCAGAGCGTATCGGGCATATACCCGAAGAGACACTCCCCGTCTGAATTTGACAGA
>Ga0316575_10000608_pt1 | contig 10544 bp, 10 predicted proteins | sample J5NA_FD_203072 | JGI IMG/M metagenome (GOLD analysis project Ga0316575, IMG submission 203072) | Rhizosphere microbial communities from salt marsh grasses in Alabama, United States - J5-7_050615r2r3 | ecosystem: Host-associated > Plants > Roots > Rhizosphere | place: USA: Alabama | collected...
GCTGTCGGCGCTTATTGCTATGCGCTGACCAATTCGCCGCACCTGGCGCTGGCCTTCCCGAACGCGTTTCACGCCGGTGTACATCTGCCGTTCTGGATCGTTCTGCCGATGGCGGCATTCATTGCGGGCTGTTTCGGCGTGCTGCTCGGCGCGCCGACATTGCGCCTGCGCGGCGATTATCTTGCCATCGTCACGCTGGGCTTTGGCGAGATCATCCGCATCTTTCTGAATAATCTGAACGCGCCCGTCAACCTGACCAACGGTCCGCAGGGAATCAGCTTCATCGACCCGATCAGCGTGATGGGCGTATCGCTGAACAAGACACAGGATTTTTTCGGCATCTCGTTTCCTTCGGTGCATCTGTATTTTTACCTGTTCCTTGCATTCACCGCCCTGGTGATTTTCGTCTCGCAGCGTCTGGAGAAATCCCGCATCGGCCGGGCATGGATGGCGATCCGCGAAGACGAGGTCGCCGCATCGGCGATGGGCATCAACACGCGCAACCTCAAGCTGCTGGCCTTTGCGATGGGCGCGATGTTCGGTGGTGCGTCCGGGGCGCTGTTCTCCGGATTCCAGGGTTTCGTCAGCCCGGAAAGCTTCAGCCTGATGGAATCGATCATGGTGCTGTGCATGGTGGTGCTGGGCGGGATGGGCAACATCGCCGGCGTGGTCCTCGGCGGTGTATTGCTGGCGCTGCTGCCCGAGGTGCTGCGGAATATCGTGATGCCGATGCAGCAGGCGATGTTCGGCAGGACACTGATCGACCCGGAAAGCCTGCGCATGCTGTTGTTCGGTTCTGCGCTGATCGTGATGATGCTGTATCGCCCGGCCGGATTGCTGCCGTCCCGGGTGCGCCGCCGCGAGTTCGGCAGCGACGAGGCGGCGGCCGAAGAGAGCGTATACGATGCCACACACTGAAGACGCATTGCTGCTGGCTTCGCACATCGGCAAAAAGTTCGGCGGACTGAGCGCGCTCAGCGACGTGTCGCTGCATATCCGGCGCGGCGAGATCTACGGCCTGATCGGTCCGAATGGCGCCGGCAAGACTACCCTGTTCAACGTGATCACCGGGCTGTACCAGCCGAGCTCGGGCGGTTTCCAGTTCAACGGCCTGCACTACCAGTCGGGCAAGCCGCACCTGCTGGCGCAAGCCGGCATCGCGCGCACCTTCCAGAACATCCGCCTGTTCGCGAACCTGACCGCGCTTGAAAACGTGATGATAGGCCGCCACGTGCGCACCCGCGCCGGCGTGTTCGGCGCGCTGCTGCACGATCCCGGCACGCGCAGGGAAGAGCGTGCAATCGTCCTGCGCGCCCGCGAATTGCTGCGCTATGTCGGCATCGAGCGGCCAGCGCAGACTTTGGCCAAGCATCTTTCCTACGGCGAGCAGCGCCGCCTCGAGATCGCACGCGCACTGGCCACCGAACCGCTGCTGCTTGCGCTTGACGAGCCCGCCGCGGGAATGAACGCCAGCGAAACCGAGAGTCTCAAGACGCTGTTGAAGGCGATACGCGACCAGGGCATCACCGTGCTGCTGATCGAACACGACGTCAAACTGATCATGGGGCTTTGCGACCGAGTCGCGGTGCTCGACTACGGCAAAAAGATCGCGGAGGGCGAGCCGGAACATATCCGCAAGGATCCGGCGGTGATTGCGGCCTACCTTGGAGGCGGCAGTGACTGACCGGCTGCTCGAAATCAGCGGACTGAAGGTCGCCTACGGCGGCATTCATGCGATCAAGGGCATAGACCTGCATGTCGCAGAGGGGGAGCTGGTCGCGCTGATCGGCAGCAACGGCGCGGGCAAAACCACCACGCTGAAAACCCTGGCAGGGCTGCTGCATCCGGCCAGTGGCCTGATCCACTACGGCGGCAACAGCCTGCACAACGTCGAGGCGCACCAGCGCGCCGCGATGGGAATTGCGCTGGTGCCTGAAGGGCGCGGCGTATTCGCGCGCATGACGATAGAGGAAAATCTGCTGATGGGCGCATACAGCCGCAACGACAGGGACGAAATCGCAACTGACCTTGACCGCATGTACAGCCTGTTCCCGCGCCTGGAAGAACGCAAGTACCAGCTGGCCGGTACCCTGTCCGGCGGGGAGCAGCAGATGGTCGCAATGTCGCGCGCACTGATGAGCCGTCCCCGCCTGCTGATGCTGGATGAACCCAGCATGGGGCTGGCCCCGCTGATGGTGCAGAAAATCTTCGATACGATCCGCGACATCGCCGCGCTGGGCATGAGCATCCTGCTGGTCGAGCAGAACGCGAAACTCGCGCTCGAAGTCGCGCAGCGCGGTTACGTGATGGAGAGCGGGAACATCACCCTGTCGGGCGCGGCTGGCGAACTGCTGGGCAGCGATGCGGTGCAGCGCGCATACCTGGGCGGCTGACCGGGATAGATCCATTCCATGGAACATTCTGGCAATCGTCCGGAATCATTGTTCGCCCCATTGCGCGGTAAGTTTTCGGTCGCGCCGGTTCTCAGCCAGGCGTTGCATGAACGGGCAATTTTCGCGATGTATCGTGATTCCGCGGTCACGGGTCACGTAGCCGACGATCGCATCTCCCGGCGCCGGGTTGCAGCACTTTGCAAACCGGGTCATCAGGTTGTTCACGCCGCCGACCGTGATGTCAGCATGCGGAGTGAGTTCGCTTGCAGGCCTGAGTGCTTTGGGTTTTGCCAGCGCGATCACCTTGCCGGGCAATTCTTCCTGGATTGCGACCGCGATGCGCCGCTGGGTGATTTCGTTTCGCCCGATCGCGGCAAGCAGCTCGTCAAGCTTGTTGAAATGCAGCCGTTGCGCGAGTTTTTCCTGGTTGATCGAGGTGATGCCGAGCCGGTGCAGCTCGCGGTCCAGCTGCGTGCGGCCTTGCGCGACGCTTTCGTCGAGGTTCTGGCTTTTGAACCAGGCGCGAACCTTGGCGCGGATGCGCGGGCTTTGCAGGAAACCGAGCGACGTGTTGATCCAGTCGCGGCTAGGCCCGCCCTGTTTGACGGTCAGGATCTCCACGCGCTGTCCGTTCTGCAGTTTGTAGTTTAGCGGCACGATGCTGCCGTCCACCTTCGCACCGCGGGTGCGGTGCCCGATGTCGGTATGCAGCGTGTACGCGAATTCCACCGGCGTCGCGCCCCTGGGCAGCGCGATTACCTTGCCCAGCGGGGTGAGCACGTAAACCTGGTCGTGGAACAGTTCGTTCCTGAACTGTTCCTGCAGGTCCCCCCTGTCGGCCAGTTCTTCCTTCCATTCCAGTATCTGGCGCAGCCACGCGATCTTTTCGTCGAAGCGGGAATCCGATTTCACGCCTTCCTTGTAGCGCCAGTGCGCGGCGACACCGAGTTCGGAAGAGTGGTGCATTTCGCGGGTGCGTATCTGGACCTCGAGCGGCAGGCCGCGCGGGCCGGTCACCGCGGTGTGCAGCGAACGGTAATTGTTGCTTTTGGGATGCGCGATATAGTCGTCGAATTCGCTCTCGATCGGCGGCCACAGTTCATGTACCAGGCCGAGCGCGGTATAGCAGCCGCGGATGCCGTCGATCCTGCTTTCATCAATCAGGATGCGTACCGCGCGCACGTCATACAGGTCTCCAAACTCGATGTGCTTGCGCTTCATCTTGTTGATGATGCTGTAGATGTGTTTCGGTCGCCCGCTCACTTCGGCGGGGACGCCGGCCTGGTCGAGAACCTGTCTGAGCTGCGCCACGGCGTCGGCAATGTACTGTTCGCGCTCCGCGCGGCGTTCATCCAGCAGCTTCGCGACCTGCTTGTACAGTTGCGGCTCCAGATAGCGCACCGAGAGGTCTTCCAGTTCCCACTTGAGCTGCCAGACCCCGAGACGGTTGGCCAGCGGTGCAAAGATGCTGCGCGTCTGCTGCGCGATGCGCTGCTGCTGTCCGGCGCTCGCGCCCGAAAGGTGGCGCATGGTCTGGGTGCGCTCGGCCAGCTTGATGATCACGACGCGGATGTCTTCCACCATCGCGAGAAACATCTTGCGCAGGCTTTCAATCTGCTGCGCGGCCTCCGTGCTGTTCTTTTTGTGCAGGCCGGCCATCTCGCTGAATTGTTCGATTTGCTCAACCCGCGAAATGCCGGCGACCAGTTTCTTCACGCCGGTGCCGAAGCCTGCCCCGATTTTTTCCTGCCAGTCGGCCAGATATTCCGGCACCGCATGCAGGATGGTTGCGGCGAGGGTTTCGTGATCCATGTTCATGCCGGCCAGGATATCGGCCGCACCGAGCGCATGCTGCAACAGCGCTGCGCCGGTCAGCTCGACCCGGCCGGCATAGAGCGGTTCAGCCAGTTCGCAGGCTTTGCGTATCAGGTCGACTTCCGCAGGCGCAAAAGTTTTCGATACGGTATCGAGCAGGGACTGGATGTTTCCGGATGAAGGCGATTGTCTGGGGTTTGAAACCATGGGGCATTATTGCATCGATGCGAGGGCAGCATAAAGACAGATCGTCGGCAAAGCCGTTCCGGCTATTTTTTCATCGCGCGCTCGATGTCTGCCAGCGTTCCCTGCGCAGTCTGCGCGAGCGGTCCGCCCAAACTGACCGCCCGCTGCGCGGCTTGCAGCGCCTCCGGATAGCGGCCCTGGTCGGCCAGTGTTTGCGCCAGGTTGTTCAACGCGGCAACCGATTCGGGATGGTCTTGTGCGGCCTGGCGGAATGCGCTTTCCGCGCGGGCAAGGTCATGCAATTGATAGGCCGCGTTGCCGACGCCGATTTGCGCGGACAGGTTGCCAGGCCAGCGATCCAGTGCGGCAACATAGGCATGCAGCGCCCTGGCTGAACCATTCACGCGTTCGTACGCGCTGACTGCCGCGACATAGGCGTCGGGCTCGGCTGTCACCGGGATTCTGCCCGGCGGCAACGCGACCATCGCCCAGTAGTTGCTGCGCGCCCAGGTATATTCGAAGGTACGCATCGGCAGCAGTTGGCGTTGCTCCGGACCCGAGTGCAGGATGACTTCCGTCCGGTCTAGGTCATAGCCGAAAGCGACCGCGTAATGCCAGACCGGATACCAGGAGAAAGCAAGATTCTGCAGCACCACCACCGGCGTTCCGGAAGCGATTTCGCGCAGCACGTCGGTCATTTCGGGTGCCAGCTGATACGCGATCATGCCGTTGCGGCGAGCGGCGGCGAGCATTTCGACCTGCAGGCTGCCGTGTCGGTCCGGCAAATACAGTTCCGGTTTCAGCGCTTCGGGCGTTACCGCAGAACCGACCGCATTCAGCGACATCGCCAGCGATGCCGGGCCGCACTGATAGGCTTCCTGCGCAAAATAGGGTACATCGGCGAGCTCGACGTGGCGGGGCAGTGCTGGCGGAGGTGATTCCAGCATCAGCCGCGTCTGCGGCGGCGTCGTGCAGGCGCCGAGGCACAAAAGAAAAACGCCCACTAGCAAGCGGGCGTTCGGAATGCGCATGAATCAGTTCTTGTTGATTGAATGGGTGAAGGGGAAGACTTTCGTGAAGCCGAGGATGTCGGTTATCAGCAGCACGATGAAAACGGTGAACAGCAAACCGAGTACATCGCCGCCGGCGGGCAACTGATCCAGCTTGCCGGCTATATTGTGCGCTTCATCGTCGGTCATCGCATAGACGCGCGCTTTTGCCTCGCTTGCAGTCACACCCTGTTTCTGCAGCTGGGCGACGACATCCGCGCGGTCCAGGAAGGCGTTGATCCTGGCGCGGTCCTGGTTTGCCAGCTCATGTGATACGGCCTGTCCGGTGTCCACCATGCCGGCAAATGCCTGCATCGGCATGCCCATGGACAGCATGCATAACATCACCGCGCGGCTGGTCCAGCGCATGAAACGGGAATATTGCTGAGTCATATTATTGCTCCTCGGTTGGATGGGTTGAATATTCAAACAATTGGCGAATCGAACCGCTTCCATGTGTGGCTTGCAGCAGGAACTTCACGCAGTCACGGCATTAATTATAACGAGGCAGGATAAAAATGGTGTCAATTTGGTGTCTAAATGTTTCGGCATCCGGTGCCTGTTCGCATCCTGCAATTTCCTCTCTTGTTCCGGAACGGAACGGGAGTGCGTCAGGACCCTGCGATCACTTTGAACAGCAGCTTGGTTGCCAGCACCAGCAACAGCAGCGCGAAGAGTTTGCGCAACACCCCGATCTTCAAGTGATGCGTCGCCTTTGCGCCAAGCGGTGCGGCGACCATGCTGGCAAGCACGATCCAGAAAAGGGCTGGCAAATAAACGAAGCCCAGACTGTAATGGGGCAGACCGGTTGTATTCATGCCGGTGACGACATAGCCGATTGTTCCGCCTACCGCGACCGGAAAGCCGATTGCAGCCGAGGTGCCAATCGCATTCCTGATCGACACATTGCACCAGACCAGAAACGGAACCATGATGGCTCCGCCGCCAATCGAAACCAGGCTGCACAGACAGCCGGTGAACAAGCCGGTCAGCGTCAAGCCGGCCGCGCCGGGCAACTCGCGGGCAGCGTGAGGACGGATGTCGAGCAGGATCTGCGCGGCGACCGTATACACGAACAGCGTGAAAAATATTGCCAGACCGTGCGTCGGAATGTATGCGGCCAGTGAGGCGCCCATACCGGTGCCGAGCAGTATTCCGGGGGTGATGTTGCGCACCACGCGCCAGTTCACCGCGCCGTGGCCATGGTGCGCGCGCAGGCTGGACAGGGACGTGAACAGAATGGCTGCCATCGATGTGCCGAGCGCGAGCAGCATCACGTGTTCGGCAGGGAAATGCTGCAGGTCAAACAGGAACAGCAACACCGGCACCAGGATCAGTCCGCCGCCGATACCGAACATCCCGGCCATGAAACCGGCAACCGCGCCGAGCAGCAGATAGCTTAAATCCCATTCCATGCTAATCGTGCACCAGCCGGGTGGTGATGAACTTCCATTCGGCAGGATCAAGCGGCGTGATGGACAGCCGATTGCCGCGCTGCAGAGTGCGCATACGCGCCAGTTCCGGGTGCTTGCGCAGCTCGTCGAGCGGGATCAATGCGATCTTCCTGACCAGCTGCACATCGACATTGAACCAGCGCGGCTGTTCCGGGGTGGCTTTGGGGTCGAAGTATTTGTTGATGAGCTCGAATTGCGTGGCATCGGGATAGGCGGTGCTGCTGACCCTGGCAATCCCGGCGACGCCGGGTTCCTTGCAGTTCGAATGGTAGAACAGCACGCCGTCGCCGACCTTCATCTGGTCGCGCATGAAGTTGCGTGCCTGATAGTTGCGCACGCCATACCAGGCCACGGTCTGATCGGGCAGCCTGGCGAGGTCGTCTATGCTGACATCGGAAGGTTCTGATTTCATCAGCCAGTAGCGCATTGTTCAATCCGGAAATAAAAAGTGCGACCCGATCAAATCGGGGTCGCACCGGAATAAGATCCCCCGCCTGTGCCGTTGACCCAGCATCTTGAACCCGGGTTCAAGAGGGCTGCATCCCAGTTACATCAGGTACATCCGCACGGGACGCGCACAACAGTAACTTTGAGGGTTGCGGCCTTAAGCAAAGCTTATCGGTTCAAAGAATTATAGGCCTGTCGAACACCGCAGGGGAAAACCATAACCAGCGATTTGCCCGCTTATCATGCCGGCTCGATCAGATGGCTGGAATCCTTTTCAAAACAGCGAATCCTGATCGGCTAATGCTTCATCGATCGCTGCTTCCATGGAATTCATTCTACGCTTAAAGTCGGCGAGGTCAATGCCGCGCCCGACTTTCATGCCGAGCAGCTCGTGGGTGATATTCAGTGCGGCCATCAGGGCGATGCGCTCGACGCTGGCGATTTTCCCGCCATCGCGAATTTCGCGCATACGCTTGTCAAGATAGGCCACTGCCTCGAGCAATTCGCTGCGTTCTTCCTCTGGGCAGGCAACGCGCAGCTCGCGATCCAGCAGCTTGATTTCAAGGGTTTGTTTGCTATTGCTCATGTCTGATTTTCCGGCAGGGTTACCAGCAGCTTCTCCAGACGCGCTTTGGCTTTATTCATTTTTTCGCTGAATTGACGGTTGCTGCTCAGAGCGTGGGCCAACTCCTGGCGCAATTGCTGATTCTCTGCGCGCAACTGTCCGTTGACTTGTATCAACAGGGCGAGTTTGGTTTCCAGCGCGGTCAGTTCGTCTTCCATGGATCGACTATAGATTGAAAAGTGTAGACAAGTCAAACGGTAAGGTGGATTTTTGGAAGCTGTTTGGAGGATTGGGCTGGCGTCCGTTCCAGCAGGATCGGGCAGGCTTGTGTTAAAGTGCGTGCCGCTTTTAGGTGCTCGCCTGCGTGCAGGCGAGTTAAACGGGAAGCAGGTGAAGGAACGTCGGTTCCCAGGCCTGAGCTGCCCCCGCAACGGTAAGTGAGTGTGGATACGCCAGTGCGCCACTGTGAGCAATCCCTCCGGGGATCTTATGGGAAGGCGGCGAATCAAGACTCGCGAGCCCGGATACCGGCCTGAGAGCTGCTATGGACGGGAGATGCTGCGGGCGGCTCATCCGGACAATATCTGCGATAACCTCGCCAGAACTCCGGTCTATCTGCCTGTCGTATTTCCTGATTTTCAATATTCCAACGGGGACGCTTGGAATTTTCTCAGGGAACGACAATGAATCAGAAACTACTTATCACGGGCGCGCTGTTCGGCGCGCTTTTCCTGCCTTGTGCAGCTTATCCCGAAGCTTTGCATAGCCAACCGGCTAAGTCACCAAATGACGGTGACGTAAGCCGCTGGTTAACGCCGATGCAGATGCTGATCGTGACACCAACGCGGATACCTCAACCGCTGGATCAAACCATCGCCGATACCACCGTGTTGACTCAACAGGATATTCGCAATTCCGGCGCGCCGGACGTGCCGACCTTGCTGCGTTCTCTGACAGGAGTTGAAATCGTGCAGACGGGAGGTCTCGGCTCGCAATCCAGCATCTTCATGCGCGGCACCAATTCCAATCAGGTATTGGTGCTGCTCGATGGCGTGCGCATCAATTCCGCAACCACAGGTTCGACCGCACTCGAACATATCATGCTGGACAATGTCGAACGTATCGAAGTGGTGCGCGGAAACGTCAGCAGCTTGTATGGATCCGGTGCCATCGGCGGGGTGATTCAAATTTTTACCAAACAGGGACACGGCGCACCAGCATTCAATGCCAGCGCTGGTATCGGTACGCATCGCACACAACGTGTGTCTGCCGGATTTTCCGGCGTAATGGACAAAACTACGTTCAGTCTTGATGCGGGGCATGTCAAAACCGATGGTGTATCGTCAATCAATCCGATACTCGTCCCCGCAGCGAACCCAAACAACAACGGCTATGACAACAACACGTTCAATGCACGGGTCAAATATGATTTTGATGTCGATCATGCGTTGTCCGCTGCCTTGTTCACCACGCGTGGCAACACATCATTCGACAGTGCCTACGGCTCTCCGACCGATATAAACAACACCATAGAAAACATCGGCAAACTTTCCGTTGCCTCGGACGATCAACTCAATGAGAAGTGGCATAGCCAAATACGTCTGGCACAAGGCGTGGATGACAGCCATACTTATTTGAATGGCGCACCCAACTATCGATATCGAACTCAAAGCAACCAATTCACCTGGCAGAACAACTTCAAGGTCGCGGACGGACAGCAACTGAATCTGGCTGCGGAATATCTGGGTCAGGCAGTCGATTCTGACACGCTGTATACGCAAACCACACGCCATGAAAAAAGCGTACTGGGTGGCTATACAGGGGTATATGGCACACATCAAGTACAGCTTAATCTGCGCCAGGATAATTACTCGGATTTCGGCACAGCCAACACGGGCTTGCTGGGTTATGGCGTGTCCTTTGAGGACAGCTGGCGAGCTACGGTCAGCATCAGCAATGCATTCAAGGCGCCGACCTTCAATGACATGTATTACCCCCTGTCGTACGGTTATCAGGGTAATCCGAACCTGAAGCCCGAACGCTCCAAGAATAAAGAGATCGGGCTGCACTATGCAGCCAACAGGCAGCTTGTGGATGCGGTGTATTTCGATAATCACATCAGTGATTTGATTGCTGTCAATGCTGCATACACCACGGTTGTAAACATCAACCAAGCGAAAATTACCGGGGAGGAATTAAGTTATGCGGGTGAATTTGGCGATATTCATTTAACGGCTAATCTGACATGGCAAAACCCGCGTGACACGGAAACCGGGCAGGTGCTGCAACGTCGGGCCAGGGAATTCGGCAGCTTTTCTGCAGCACGAAGTTTTGGGGCATGGAATGCGGGTGCCGAAGTGAGATACAGCGGGGCGCGGCCGGATATTGATTATTCGAGCGGCAACAGCATCATGTTGCAAGCTTACCAACTGTTCAACCTGACTGCAGGCTACAGAATAGACAAGGATTTCAGAATGTCGTTGCGCGTTGATAACCTGTTTAATCGCGACTATTCCGAGGCCTACACCTATAACACGCTGGGACGTACGCTGTTCGTCGGCTTGAACTATCAGCAATAGCACCTGAAAATGTTAAGCAAGGGCGGCTAGCCGTCTTTGCTTTTTCTGCGGCTTCG
>Ga0316575_10000609_pt1 | contig 10541 bp, 9 predicted proteins | sample J5NA_FD_203072 | JGI IMG/M metagenome (GOLD analysis project Ga0316575, IMG submission 203072) | Rhizosphere microbial communities from salt marsh grasses in Alabama, United States - J5-7_050615r2r3 | ecosystem: Host-associated > Plants > Roots > Rhizosphere | place: USA: Alabama | collected...
CCTTGCGCGCAGCGAGGAGGTGCGTCGGATCTGGCCTTATCTGAGGGACCGGCGCATCGACGCGTATGGGGACCTCGGCAAGCGCTACCGTGACTGACTGAGCGCAAAGTCCACACAGGCACCTCTATGCCGACCAAGGCAAGATCGTTCTTCATCGCGTCCAATGCCGGATGTCTTATAGATTCAACACGCCCTCTGGCAAGTGCATGGTGATGCAGTGCAGGCTGCCGTACTGCTGGATCAGCGCGGTCGAAGGGATGGACACGATCTCCCGGTCCGGGAAGCAGTCCTGCAGGCGGTCAGCCGCTTCCTCATCGGCCGGGTCATCGTAGGCGGGCACCAGCACGGCCTGGTTGATAATCAGGAAGTTTACATAACTTGCCGGAAGACGCTTGCCGGCGGGACTGAAAATCGGCCCGGGTATGGGCAGTGCCACGAGCCGATAGGGATCGCCAGCGGTATCGCGGAAGCCGGCCAGCGCTTCGGCCATCGCCGCGAGAGGTTGAAAATGCACGTCGTCGGAATCATCGCAGGCGGCATGGACCAGCGTCGCTGGATCCGCAAACCGCGCAAGCATATCGACGTGACCGTCGGTATCGTCGCCCGCCAGGAAGCCGTCGGTCAGCCACAGCAGCCTGTCAACCCCCAGGCATTGCCGAAGCTGGCCCTCGAGGGCCGGGCGGTCGAGCTCAGGATTCCGGTGGGGTGAAAGCAGACAGGAAGCCGTCGTCAGAAGGGTGCCCGCGCCATCGGTATCGATGCTGCCACCCTCCAGAACCAGGTCGATCGTTTGGTATCCGACACCCTGGAACGGCGCACAGCCTGTCAAATGTCGCGTGATCGCGTTATCGAGATCCGCGGGATATTTGTTGCCCCAGCCATTGAAGGTGAAGTCCAACAGGCGGGGCGTGTTGTCACGGTAGACAGTGATGGGGCCGTGATCACGCGTCCAGGTATCATTGGACGGGGCCACGCAGAAAGCGACGGACGAGAGTTCGACCTGCCCCGCGATCAGCTGATTACGTGCGCTGGTCAGGTGCTCGGTATCGTAACAGACCACGACCAGTGCCTCCCGGCGTGTTATCTCGTTCGCGAGTCTGACATAGACCGGTTCAACCTCGGGAAGGGCGGCCGCCCAGTCGCTGTGCACATGAGGCCAGGTGAGCAGGATGCCGTCCTGCGGACCCCATTCGGGCGGCAGCCTGGGTCGGGTCACTGCTGCTGGTCGCGATGCACCACGGAGTGGATCACCCGGTCGTTCTCAAAATACACGGTGAAACGGTCGTACACCCAACGGGTGATGGGTGGATCACCTACCTGAGGAATCTGGCGGACGGGGGCCCCGAACTTCTGCTCCACCTGCGCCATGGTAATACCCGATTTGGGGCGCACCATACCCGCGGCGCTGTTTTCGGGGTGTTTGGCGACCGCCTCGGCCACCAGTGTGTCAGCCGCTGCACCGGCAGATGCAACAGTGAGCGCGAGAACCAAAATAGTCTGACGGACGCTTGGCATAGGGTACTCCTTAACGACGAAGCGTTCAAAGATCTTCGAAAAATAAAACCGAATATACAGAGCGATACGAGGATAATATAAATTACTTTATGAAGTATCCTCAACTTCTGTACAGGGTTTCATCGGCACGCCGGCGTCTGCCTTCAATGAGGCCGAAGTTTTTGTGATCGGGCAACGGTGACGGCGATCAAGTCGCGAGAAGGTGCGTCGACACATACCACAAGATGAAAATGCTCAGAACCCGCGGTCCCTCCAGCTTACTGGCCCTGTCGATCTGTCTGTCCTGGTTACACGCGCAGGCTGACTATACGACTTATCAGGCGCCCATGGATAGCTCTGCGTGGCGAGTCGAGGTCAAGTCCGGTGAATGCGAGCTGGTGCATGACATCCCCCGTTTCGGCAGGGCGCGGTTTCGTCAGGTTTCGGGCGGGCAATTGGAGTTCCTCCTCGATGCAGATCAGGGGCCGGTGGCCGGGGGTCAGCTGACGGTTCGCTCCATTGCGCCCGCCTGGAAGCGCGGTCAGGAGCCCCAGGACCTGGGAGGTCACAAGTTTACGCGGGGAGAATCGCCGGTACGCTTCGGGCGGGAACTGGCCCTGCGGCTGTATTACGAGCTCGAGAATGGCATGTTCCCGGTCTTTCAGTCGCGCGACTGGGCCGACGGCAGGGAGGCGCTGACAGTCACGCTCTCGGCGGTACGTTTCGGCGAGGCGATGCCGGATTTTCGCGCCTGCGTTGCCGGCCTGATACACTTCGATTTCGACGTTGCATCGGAGCGGCGCGTCTATTTTGCCACCGACAGCGATGTGTTGACGCTGCAGGCAAGACGGGATCTGGAAGAAGTCGTAAGGGCCCTCAAATCCGGGGCCGTGGTACCTCGCATTGTTATTGGCGGCCATGCGGATGAGCGGGGTGGTGCCGGATACAACGAGCAGCTCTCGCTGCGGCGCGCACAATCCGTACGTAACTATCTGGTGAAACGTGGCGTCCCGCCGAGCCGCATCGAAGTGCGTTATTTTGGCGCCAACTGGCCCTTGAATTCTGCCAGCACACCCTCTGCCTGGGCGCAAAATCGCCGCGCATCTGTCTGGGTCGCCCAGTAGCACTGGCTTTAGCGCAAATCTGCCTGCGCGGCAGACCCCTTTGAGAAGGCACCCGCCTGAAAAGCCCCGGCAGCGACTTGAGCCTTGCGACAGTGAGTCGAATTTGCGCAGGCGTTTGTGGTTTAATCTCCCGCCATGTTTCGGCCTTATGAGATCTTCATCGGTCTGCGTTATACGCGCGCCAAGCGCCGCAACAACTTTATCTCCTTCATTTCGCTGATTTCGATGCTCGGAATCGCGGTCGGTGTGACCGCCTTGATCACCGTTCTGTCGGTGATGAACGGGTTTGAGCTGGAGCTGCGATCCCGAATTCTCAGCATGGCGGCCCACGCCAGTATCACGTCGCCTTCGGGAATCGAACACTGGCAGCAGATCGCCGACCTCGCCTCGACCAATCCCGACGTGGTTGGGGCGGCGCCGTTCGTGAAGGGTGAAACCATGCTGGCGCACGGGAACCGGGTCAGCGGTGCCGTGCTGCAGGGTATCCTGCCAGCCCGCGAGCCCGAGGTGGCGGACGTCGGGCAACACATGAAAGCCGGCAGCCTGAAGGCTCTGAAGCCAGGTGAGTTCGGCATCATTCTGGGGCACGAGCTGGCGTGGAGCCTTGGCCTGGACGTTGGCGACAAGGTAACTGTTATCAGCCCGCAGGGCACGATCACGCCGGCCGGGACCCTGCCGCGTTTGAGGCGCTTCACGGTCGTCGGAATCTTCGAGGTCGGGATGTATGAATACGATCGCGGCTTGGCGCTGGTCGATTTGGAGGATGCGGCCAAGCTGTTTCAGCTGGGTGATCGTGTCTCGGGTGTGCGTTTGAAGCTCAATGACATGTTCGACGCCGGACGTGTCAGCAGAGAGCTGGCCCGCCGCTTGCCGGTCGAATACCGCGTCACCGACTGGACCCAGCAGCACGCCAATTTCTTCCGGGCGATCAGGACCGAGAAAACGGTGATGTTTGTCATCCTGGCGCTGATCGTCGCGGTCGCCGCCTTCAATATCGTGTCGACGCTGGTCATGGTGGTGACTGACAAACGCGCCGACATCGCCATCCTGCGAACTCTGGGTACCACACCGGCTTCGGTAATGGGCATCTTCATCGTTCAGGGCGCCGTCATTGGATTGTTCGGAACCCTGCTCGGGGCCCTTGGCGGTGTCGCGCTGGCCCTTCATGTGGAAACCATCGTGCCTGCGATAGAACGTCTGTTCCACGTACAGTTTCTGTCGCCGGATGTCTACTACATCAGCGAACTCCCGTCTGAACTTGACTGGCCGGATGTCTGGCGGATCACTACGCTGGCTTTCTTCTTGAGCCTGCTTGCCACCTTGTATCCTGCGTGGCGGGCCTCGCGCACCCAGCCGGCCGAGGCGCTGAGATACGAATAGGGGAATGCAGTCGATGGGGCATCCTGTTGTCGAATGCCGGGGACTCGCGAAGACATTCCACGATGATGCGGTTGATGTGGAAGTGCTCCGAGGCGTGACCCTTGAGGTTCAGCCTGGCGAGAAGGTGGCTATCGTCGGAGCCTCCGGTTCCGGCAAGAGCACCCTGCTGCATCTGCTGGGCGGGCTGGATATGCCGACGGCGGGCGAGGTGTTCGTGGACGGTCAATCCATGGCGTCGCTGGGCGACGCCGCCCGCGGCAGGCTGCGCAATCTGGCGCTGGGATTCGTCTACCAGTTTCACCATCTGTTGCCGGAATTCACCGCACTGGAAAACGTCAGCATGCCGCTGCTGATCCGGCGCGCAGAGCCCGCCCAGGTTCGCCAGCAGGCAGCCCAGCTTCTCGACCGGGTCGGTCTCGGACAGCGTTTACATCACAAGCCGGGACAACTGTCCGGCGGCGAACGTCAACGGGCGGCGGTGGCACGCGCCCTGATTACCGCACCCCGCTGTGTGCTGGCCGATGAGCCAACCGGAAACCTGGATCGGCGCACCGCCGAGCAGGTCTACGCCCTGATGCTGGAGCTCAATCAGACCCTGGGAACCAGTTTTCTTGTCGTTACCCATGACAGTCATATGGCAGATCACATGGATCGAGTGTGGACACTCGAGGATGGTGCTCTCGTGTAAGTAAACTGCCCAGCAGTGCGGCGAAGGCCGGTGGTTTTCCAAGGCGTTGAGGGCAAACACCGGAGTAGCAGCCGAGCGATCAGGTTCAGGGACGAACATGTACCGCATTACTTTTGCATTTCTCGCAGGCACTCTCAGCCTGCAACTGCTGCCGAACCTGCCCGGGCCTGCAGGGGTACTCGGCGCAGTCTTTCTGTCGTTGGCCTGTGCCGTTTGGCGGCTGCGCAGCCCTGTATTTTTTCTGCTCGGATTTCTCTGGGCATGGCTGCACGCCACCATCACGCTGCAGACGGGACTGCCGCAACGCTGGGAGGGGACCAACCTCGTGGTTCAGGGGCGGGTGGCTGCCTTGCCGGAGAGGCAGCCTCGGGGCTGGCAGATGCAGCTCGACATCGACCGGGTCAATGACGGCAGCGCCTGGCACAACTTCGCGATGTCGGCGCGACTGAACTGGTACGAGCGGGATGCCGCTCCCGCGGTGGGGGAGACGTGGCAGCTCGAGGTACGCCTCAAGCGCCCGCACGGCTTTGCAAACCCGGGCAGCTTCGATTACGAAGGCTGGCTGTTCAGGCAGGGTATCCGAGCGACGGGCTACGTGCGCCCGAGCAGCGACAACAGGCGACTCGCGCCGGCGCAGGGCTACGTTGTCCAGCGCCTGCGTGCGCGGCTCAGCCGCTACTTGACTGAGCTGCTTCCGGCGAGCGGCAGCCGGGCACTGATTGAGGCCTTGGTCATCGGCAAACGTGACCGAGTGACGCGCGGCCAATGGGATGTGTTGCGCCGCACCGGTACGGGCCATCTCATGGCGATCTCCGGCCTGCACATCGGACTGACCGCCGGCCTCGTGTTTCTGCTCGTCCGCCGTGCATGGGCCCTCGTACCGGGGTTGACCGAACGCCTTGCCGCGCCCAGGATTGCGGCGCTGACAGCCCTCCTTGCAGCGTTCATCTATGCGTTGCTCGCCGGATTCTCGGTGCCGACGCAACGGGCCCTGATCATGGTCGCCATCGTCTGCGGCGCACAAATACTGGGGCACCGCTCGAGTCTGGCACAAAACCTTATGGTCGCCATGTTGGCGGTGCTCGTCTACGACCCGTCGTCGGTTCTCAGTCCCGGTTTCGTGCTGTCTTTTGCCGCGGTAGGATTCATCGCATACGGTACAGCCGGCACGATTTCACTCAGCCCCATCCCCTGGCGGCGGCTGCGCCGAACAATTCGGCTTCAGTGGCTGTTGGCTCTCGGGCTCCTCCCCGTCACGCTGGTTATCTTTCAGCAGGCCGCCTGGCTGGCCCCCATCGCCAATCTGCTGGCGGTGCCCTGGATGAGTCTTGGTGTGGTACCCGTGGCGTTGCTGGGGACACTTCTGGCGCCCCTGTCAACCACGCTGGCGAGCATGCTACTCACGATCGCCGGCTGGCTGCTCGACGCCCTGTGGTGGTTTCTCGAGCACCTGGCGGCCCTGCCGGGCTCGCTCTGGGAGCATGCCCGGCCACCCGTATGGACATGGGTGCCGGCGATCGCAGGGATCCTCTGGACCCTGCTGCCGAAAGGTATTCCCGCCCGGTGGCTGGGATGCTTCCTGGTGTTGCCGGCAGTGCTTGCCGAACCCGCCCGCCCGGCCGCAGGGGGCGCCTGGCTCACGCTGCTCGACGTCGGCCAGGGCCTTGCCGCGGTGGTACAGACGCGCAATCACGTTCTCGTTTTCGATACCGGTCCACGCTGGAGCACCGGATTTGATACCGGAGACGCGGTGGTCGCCCCATACCTCGTCAGCGAGGGGTGGGGGAAAATCGACCGGCTTATCATCTCCCATGGCGACAACGACCACATCGGAGGGACCGAGTCGCTCATGCAACGGCTGCCGGTCGCAAGCGTCATCACCAGCGTGCCCGAGCAGATCACATGGGCGGAGTCGCAACCCTGTATCGCCGGTCAGGCATGGACATGGGATGAGGTCAGATTTACAATTTTACATCCGGCCGCGTCCACCTCGGCCCGAGGCAACGACCGTTCCTGCGTGCTCAAGGTGCAGACGACCGGCGGTACCGGGATCCTTCTCCCGGGCGACATCGAACGCCGTGCCGAGGCGTACCTCGTCGAAGCATCGGCCAGTGCACTGAAGGCCGCGGTGCTCGTCGCACCCCATCACGGCAGCCGAACCTCTTCCACGCCGGATTTTATCGCGGCGGTCGCCCCGGAACTCGTTCTGTTTCCAGTCGGGTATCGAAACCGCTTCGGATTTCCGGTGCCGGAGATTACCCGTCGCTACGCCCGACGCGGAATCCGCTTGCTCGACACCTCCGCCAGTGGCGCCATCGTGGCGCACCTGCCGGGTGAGACAGGCCCGCTCGAAGTTACCACCTACCGGCAGACGATGCGCCGGTACTGGCATCGCCAAACGGTTTCGCCATAGCCAGGAAAGCCGTATGATATGCGCGACCCAGCCGGCCGAGCCAGCTGGGGCACCGGATGCAATCTAACAGGGATCTGACACGTGTTTGAACTCATCAAGGCGGGCGGATGGCTCATGTTGCCCATCATCGCCTGCTCCGTCATAGCGGTTGCAATCATCAGTGAAAGGCTCTGGACGCTGCGGGTGGGAAGGGTGCTGCCACGTCACCTGGTTGCCCAGATCTGGAATTGGGTCCGCAATAACGAGCTCAACGCAACCACGCTGCATGATCTGCGCTCAGGTTCTCCTCTGGGTCGCATCCTGGCAGCGGGCCTGGTAAACCTGCGCCATGATCGGGAAGTCATGAAGGAGAGCATCCAGGATGCCGGACGCCATACCGTGCTCGAGTTGGAACGGTATCTGAATACCCTGGGGACCATTGCCGCTATCGCACCGCTGTTAGGCCTTCTCGGTACGGTGATTGGCATGATCAAGGTCTTTACGGCAATCACCACGCAGGGTGTCGGTAACCCGGGGGCGCTGGCCGGGGGGATCTCCGAGGCGTTGATAACGACAGCCGCGGGGCTGTCTGTGGCGATTCCCAGTCTCATGTTCTACCGCTACTTCCGCGGCCGGGTGAACATGCTGGTTGCCCGGATGGAGCAGGAAGCCACCAAGATGGTTGAAGTCATGCACGGTGAGCGCGAACAGGAACCGGGCACATGAACCTGCGTCCCGAACGTCGCGAGGACCCCGAAGTCAACTTGACGCCACTGATCGACGTGGTGTTTCTGTTACTGATATTTTTCATGGTCTCCACAACCTTTGACCGCGAAGCTCGGTTGAAGATCGAGCTGCCCGAGGCGACCACCGAGGCAACCCAGGCACCGGACGAGGTGTTGGAAATTGCCATTAACGCCGCCGGGGACTATTTCATCGACGAGCAAAAACTGGTGAACCGCAAGCCGGAAACGCTCAAGAAGGCCATCGCGCAGACGCTCGGCGAGCGCCGGAATCTCCCCTTGATCATTCGCGCGGATGGCCGCACGCCCCATCAAGCCGTTGTCACGGCGATGGATGTCGCGAGCCAACTGGGCCTGCTGCAATTATCGCTGGCAACGGTGCATACCGACTCCAGCGAGTAGAATATGCCGGCCGCAGGTGCTGGTAGCGGCTCGGTGTCGAGCTGGAGTTTGTATCGGCGTCTCCTCGGTTACGCATACCCTCACTGGAAGATCTTCCTGATCGCTACAGTCGCCATGGCTGCCTTTGCCATGACCGACACCGGCTTCGCCGCGCTCATGCAGCCGATGCTGGATGAAAGCTTTGTGGCAAGAGATCCACATCTCATACGCCTGATTCCGGTGCTTCTCATCGGGCTGTTCGTGCTGCGCGGCGTCACCGGCTTTGTCTCCGACTACGGCATGATGTGGGTGGGACGCAGGATCGTGCAGCAACTGCGCGGGGAAATGTTCCGGCATCTGCTGCGCCTGCCAGTCGCCTTCTATGAGGCCAGCAGCACCGGCCAGCTCACCACCCGCCTGATCTATCATGTCGAGCAGGTATCCCAGGCGAGCACCAGCTCGCTGACCATCCTGATCAGGGACAGTTTGACCGTCGCGTTCCTCGTGGCGTGGATGTTCTATGTCAGCGGCTGGCTGGCCGCGCTGTTCCTTGTGACAGCCCCGGTAATGTCGATTCTGGTGTGGCATATCAGCCGGCGCTTCCGGCACATCAACCGGCGCCTGCAGAATTCCATGGTGGACGTCACTCAGGTGGCGGAAGAGGTCATCGAGGGCCAGCGCATCGTCAAGACCTTCGCAGGTGAAGGGGCGGAAACCAGGAAATTCGAAGCAATCAACAACAAGAACCGCACGCTGCAGATGAAGCTCACGGCCACCAGTGCGGCGAGTGCCCCGACGGTGCAGCTCATTGCCGCATCGACCCTGGCGATCGTGATCTACCTGGCCACGCGTGAGGAGGTCGCCGCGACCATTTCACCGGGGCAGTTCGTATCCTTTCTCGCCGCCATGCTGTTATTGCTGCCGCCTTTGAAGCGACTGACGACGGTAAACGCGGCGCTGCAGAAGGGCCTGGCGGCAGCGGAAAGTATCTTCGCGCTTCTGGACAGTGAGATGGAATGCGACCGCGGCAAGCGGACACTGCAGCGCAGTCGGGGCGAGATCGAATACCGCGATGTGAGTTTCCGTTACCCGAGCGCGCAGACCGAAGTGATGAGTCACCTGTCATTCGACATCAAGCCGGGCGAAACGGTTGCGCTGGTCGGACGCTCGGGTTGTGGCAAGAGCACGATTGCCCATCTGCTACCGCGTTTCTACGACCCTCAGGACGGTTGTATCCTGCTGGACGGCCGGGATCTCCGCGACTATCGCTTGACAGACCTGCGCAACCAGATTGGTCTGGTGGGCCAGGACGTACGCCTTTTCAATGACAGCATTGCCCACAACATTGCTTACGGGCAGCTGGCGGCTGCCAGCCGTGAGGAGATCATACAGGCGGCGGAAGCCGCGCACGCCATGGACTTCATTCGCGAACTGCCGCAGGGCCTCGACACCATTGTCGGGCAACACGGAATACGCCTTTCAGGCGGACAAAGGCAACGTATAGCCATCGCACGAGCCTTGCTCAAGAACGCACCGATCCTGATTCTCGATGAGGCAACGGCGGCGCTGGACGCCGAGTCGGAACGTAGCGTACAGGCCGGTCTCGCGCGATTGATGCATAAACGCACAACGCTGGTCATAGCGCATCGCCTTTCCACGGTCGAACATGCTGATTGCATCCTCGTGCTGGATCGCGGCACGATCGTTGAAAGCGGTCAGCATGCGGCGTTGCTCGCACAAGACGGTCTGTACGCCGCCCTCTACCGGCTTCAGTTCCGGGACTAGCCTACGTGACATTCGCGGCTATCGAACGCCTGTGGATCCGTCGCAGCCGGCTTGCTTTGCTGTTGCTGCCCGCCAGTCTTCTGTATTGCGCGATGACGGAGCTGCGCCGCGCAGCCTACCGCAGCGGCCTTTTGCGACGGCATCGCATGCCTGTGCCGGTAATTGTCGTCGGGAATGTCACCGTCGGCGGCACTGGCAAGACACCCGTGGTGGCCTGGCTCGCGCAGTTTCTCACGGATCACGGCTTCCGGCCCGGGCTTGTCGCGCGCGGCTACGGCGGTAACGCCCGGCGCTGGCCACAACAGGTTCGTGGCGACAGTGATCCCGCCGTCGTTGGAGACGAACCCGTGATGCTCTCCGGCCTCACGGGTTGCCCCATGGCTGCAGGTCCCGAGCGGGCCGTCGCGGCCTTGCAACTACTCGAGCACCATGACTGCGATCTCATTGTCAGTGATGACGGGCTGCAGCACTACGCACTCGAGCGCGACATTGAGATCGTGGTGGTCGACGGCGTCCGGCGCTTTGACACTGGATTCTGCCTGCCCGCAGGCCCG
>Ga0316575_10000610_pt1 | contig 10527 bp, 7 predicted proteins | sample J5NA_FD_203072 | JGI IMG/M metagenome (GOLD analysis project Ga0316575, IMG submission 203072) | Rhizosphere microbial communities from salt marsh grasses in Alabama, United States - J5-7_050615r2r3 | ecosystem: Host-associated > Plants > Roots > Rhizosphere | place: USA: Alabama | collected...
GTCGTTGGCATCAATGGGCGCGCCGTTCTTCGTCATGTTGAACGTGACGACGTGCGTGCTCGGCGCACTGAATGAGTAGGCCAGATTGGTGACCTGAATGACTCCATCCTGGTACAACTCGTCATAGGACGCCTGATGCTTGTCTCCGGCGCCAGCGTGGCAGATGGCACAGGTCTCGGGCACGAGAGCTGCCTCAGCAGCGGAGCCTTCAGGGCCGGCAGGGCCTTCAGGACCAGCGGGGCCTTCAGGACCGGCAGGGCCTTCAGGACCAGCAGGACCAGCAGGGCCTTCAGGACCCGCGGGTCCTTCAGGGCCAGCAGGGCCTTCAGAGCCGCAGCCGGCCAGCATGAGAACTGCCAGCAGCAGAACCACGCTGATCCACATGATATGAATGATCTTCTTTGACATTCGTACTCCTCCTTCGGTTTTCCTCGATTCAGCAGATTGTGGGAGAGTATAACATCCGGTCTCGAAACATGAACTTGCTCGTTTTTTGGTGCGCCACCTCCTTTCCATTCTCTATCCGCGCTCGGACGAAATCCAAACACAGAAAAACAACTAGTGTCCGTGGCGGAACACAAGTTGAACCAAGATGATCGGCAAACCGCAACGAAGCCTGGGGTAGATTGGCAAGGGAACTGGTGGATTGGTAATCGAGTCGTTGCTGTTGCTATCTGCGAAAAACAGCAGACTCCTCTCGTCCGACAGAACATAGGGGCGTCGTCATTACCCCGTTGCGGTGCCTTGATGATACCATACGACAGCCCTGAACGCACCTGACATTTGCCCCTACTTTTCAGGGACATTGCGGCACAATGGCCTCTAAAATTGTGCAAAACGCATCTGAATGCTATAATTCTCGGGGTGGGAGGGCATCTGTGTCCACATTGACCGAGATACTCGAAGTCAACTGGATCATTCTCTATTTCGTCTACGGCCTGGTCTTTTTCACCACGGGTCTGGTCACGGGGTTGCTATGGCGGCGCCAGAGCAACCTGGAGTTAGCTCGACCACTGCCCTGGTTGGCGGCCTTTGGTATCGCCCATGGGCTCAACGAGTGGGGCTACATCTTTATCCCACTTCAGGCGCTCTACCTGGACGACATCGTCGTGCGCCTGATGATCATCACCCATCTGTTGTTGCTGGCAGCCTCTTTCTTCTTTCTCTTCCAGTTTGGCGTGGAGCTCCTTTTGCCCCTGCTACCCCGGCTCCGATGGTTGCGCGTAGTACCCGGCGCGATGCTTCTGCTTTGGGCAGTTGCCGTCTTTCTGCGTGGGGCCATCACCCAAGAATCCCTCAACCTATTGGTTGCCATCGGCGACAGTTGGGGCCGCTACTTGTTGGCCCTTCCCGGCGCGCTCCTGTCCAGCTTTGGCCTCTACCGCCAGGCGCGGCACATGCGTCTCATGGAATTGGACCGCATAGCCGCATATCTCACTGGAGCAGCCATCGCCTTCTTGCTCTATGCACTGGTTGGTGGTCTGATTGTGCCTGCCACGCCAATCTTCCCGGCGAATCTCCTCAACTACGATCTGCTAGAACGCACGATCCAGATCCCGGCCCCGGTCTTTCGCTCCATTTGCGGCCTGGCCATGGCGTTTTTCATCACCCGCTCCCTCGAAGTGTTCCAGGTCGAGACCGACCGGCGCATCGCCCAGATGGAGCGCGAACGGATCCTGACGGCAGACCGGGAGCGGATCGGCCGCGAGTTGCACGACGGCATTGTCCAAAACATCTACGCCGCCGGCCTGGGTCTTGAGGAGGCTCACCACCTGGCAGCCGAGGATCCGCCGGAAGCCCAACAGCAGATCCAGTGCGTCATGAATGCCCTCAACAGCACCATCCAGGATATCCGCCGCTACATCTTTGATCTACAGGTCGCAGAACAGAACCGTGCGCTCGAGACGATTCTTGAGAACCTGGTAAGAGACTTTCAGGTCGAGACGCTCTTGGATGTACAGCTCGAGGTGATAGGCAAACGCTGCTGCTGGCTCGACTCCGAGCGAGTAACCCACGTCACCCAGATCGCCCGCGAGGCGTTGAGCAACGTCGTACAGCACTCCGCCGCCACCCGCGTGACCGTCACGCTTCGCTACTTGGGACACGCTACACAACTGACGGTCGCCGATAATGGAAAGGGGATGTCCCCAAACCACGCCAACAACGGTCGGGGTCAGGGCCAGGGTATCGCCAACATGCGCAGCAGAGCGCTCTTGCTCGGCGGAGATCTCGGTCTGGATAGCGAGCCCGGTCGAGGAGTATGCCTCCAGTTGACGTTCCCCTGCGGTAGCAGCGAACATCTGGAGCGCGCCCCGATCGAGGAAGGAGAATTATGGGGTTGAGAATCCTTCTGGTCGATGACCACGAAGTCGTGCGGGTTGGTGTTCGGGCCCTCATCGAGCGCCAGCCCGGCATGGAGGTGGTCGGTGAAGCGAGCACCGTTGGCGACGCAGTCTCTCAGGCTGAGCAGCTAGCCCCCGACGTGGTGGTTCTCGACATCCGGCTGCCGGGCGGCAACGGTTTGCAGGCCTGCCAACAGATCAAAGCCCAGCGACCGGAGACGCGCGTGATCATCTTGACCTCGTACCCCGACGAGCAGATCCTCTTTGACGCCATTGCCAGCGGCGCTGATGGGTACGTACTGAAGCGCGTCGGCTCCGATGATCTGATCCGGGCGTTGGAACGGGTCGGGCGCGGCGACAGCATGCTCGACCCGGCCGTCACCGAGAAAGTGTTCGCCAAGATGCGCGAGGCAAGACAGCAAGAACGAGCGCATGCCTTCGCCGACCTCAGCGCCCAAGACCTGCGCATCTTGGCCCGCGTCGCCGAGGGAGAAACCAACCGCGAGATCGGCGCCGCCCTGCAGCTCAGCGAAAAAACAGTACGGAACTATGTCAGTATTATCCTGGGCAAACTGGGAGTCAACTCGCGGGCCCAGGCAGCCGCCTACGCCGCCCGGCACCGCATCGAAGACTATTTGTAGGGGATAGAGGAACAGGTCGGCCCTGTATCTCGGTTTCAGTCGAAAACAGCCCGGTCGCATGACCGGGCTGTTGTAGTACCTGGTAAGAACGCAGCCTATTGCTCAGCCTTGTGGCACAGTGTGCACTGTTCTTCGGTATAGTCAACGTGATTCGACGGTGCGGGCGCAATCACGCTGCCCGGCTCGTGGCACTGAAGGCACGTTTCCCGCCCCTCCACATCGTGCGGGATACGCGGCGCGAGATCGACCAGGAAAGAAGCTGACTCGGCAAAGCCCACCGGCGTGTGGCAGGCATCGCACTCGCCGGGCAGATGGTTCTCCGGTCGCTCGTGGCAGTTGCTGCATACGTACTCGGGCGTCTCATCACCAGTGTGGCACGCCTCGCAGTCAGCCGTCAGGTGTGCGCCCACCAGTTCGATGGGATGTGCCTCCGCCGGCATGCTAACATCCTCAAAAGACGTCGGCGTGTGGCACACGGCGCAGTCGTCCCCATAGTGCGGCAGGCTTGGCGGTTGGTGGCATCCCGAGCAATCGGAGGTCAGCTCCTGACCTTCCACGTGGCAGTCGCGGCAATCCACGCTCGCGTGCGCTCCTTCCAGTGGCAACGGGTGCACAAAGTCCCCCCAGTCTGCCCCCTCCCACCCGGCAGGCGTGTGGCATTCCTCGCAATTGGTCCCAAAGTGGGGCTCCGGCGGCTCGTGGCAGTTGGCACACACGTACTCGATCTCCCTCACCCCATTGTGGCAGTCGTTGCACCACGCTTCGGCGTGCGCGCCCACCAGCTCGATCGGGTGCGGAAAAGCCGCATTCAGGTCCACCCAAGGCCAGGATGTGCCGTGGCACGATGAGTTGGCGCAAAAGCTCGAATCATCCGTGCCGAACTCGACGGTACCGTGGCACTCCTCGCAGCTCTCGTTGGCCTCGAAGCGGTGGTCGGCGATAAAGTTGGTCTCCAGGTGAGAGACAGGCTGCTCCAGCTCTGCCAGATGCACCGCCGGTGGAGGCTCTTCTGCCCCCACGCTTGCGGGGACGCTGTGGCAGATGTTGCAGTGCAGGCGGATCGATTCCCCATCCTCGCTCAGGTGGTTGCCGTCGTGGCAGCGGAAGCAACCGGGAAAGTCCTTATGCTTGTTGTCATCAGGAAAATCCTTCCAGGTTACACCCGGCTCCTCAAAGATCAAGCGCGTGACCAACGTCTCAGCAAGCTGCTGGGCCTGCTCAATGTCTTCGGGCCTGCTGGCAGCAATCTCAGGATATTCGACTTGATACGCCTCCGCCACTGCGCTGACAGCCGCTATCGCCTCATCCTGGTTTGCATAGCTGGCAGATAGCAGGTCCATCATCTCTTTCTTGGCGTAGGGCAGATTTGTGCTCAACAGGCCTTCCGCCATTGCCCCGTCTACCAGGTCCTCAGGAGAAGGAAAAGGATGCCCCATCCGGTTGTGGCAGTCGACACAGTCCATCGTTTTCTTTTCGGCTGCTTCAATCTCTTCCGGCGAAAGCGGATCGGTCACATCATTGTATGCGACGGTCCGGCCGTCAGGCAGGGTCGTTCGCACCCAACGGATATCCTGCTTGTGTTCGTCCGTGGCAATATACTCGACCGGGTTGGTGATGTGCCAGTGGATTCCGTAGCCGAGTCCTACCTCGCGCGTGCCGGCCCCAGTCTTCAAGAGCAAGTAGGTATCCGTCTGGGTGTTCTCCTCGTCCTCAGCGAAGCGGGTAATCTCCCGTACCGTATCCCCGTGGAATGCCGGCGGGAAGTGACACAGCTCGCACGATTCATTGGCCGGCCGCATCGTCTTCGACTCCAGGGGCCGCTCGTACGCGTTAAAGATGACCTCCGGCAGGTGGCGAAAGTGACTGGCCTTGAGCAAGATGTTGTTCAGGGTGCCAACTCGACCCATATGGCACTCGGTGCATTTGATGTTAGCGTGGTACGAGTCCCGGAAGGCAGCGACTTCCTCAGGGTGAACATCGTGGCAGGCGTTGGCGCAAAAAGCTACACTGTTTGAATAATCCCATACCTCGATCGCGATCACAGCCACAATCACAAAGACGACTGCGAACGCAAGAGCAATCAGAATGAACTGCCGGAAGGGGATCTTCCACCTCCGCTTCTTGGGCTCTTGGGGCTCTTGCGCCTCCTTCATCTCTTGAGGCTCTTGGGCTTCTTGGGGCTCTTGTGCCTCCTGAATCTCTTGAGGCTTTTGGCCTTCTTGAGGTTCCTTCGGCTGCTCGTTTGTTTCCGTCACGCACACCTCCTCGTGCCAGGATTGCGGCAGGCATTATACTTCATCTGCGCGCCGCTGTCAAAGCACGGATCGATTGGATACTGCATACAAGCCGGCAGCAAATCGCCTGAGGCGGGGCCCAACCGCCGTCGCAGCGCGGCCGGTGCAGCCTGATCCGCCGGCACCGGCCGTCGCGCCCGGTCAAGGGCTCCTGCCCATCAATTGCCACCTGGCTCGGCAGTACATCGCCGATTGCCCCTGATGACAGTCTGCGTCAGGGGCAATCGGCTTGGAACACAGATCTAGTTACCGCCGCCAATCGCCGGGGGGATCTCCTCGACGATGACGTCCTTATTCGCCTCCAGTTCCTCGGGCAGCAGATCGTCTGCCGACAGGAACAGGTCGGCATTGCCGTGGCATGCGTCGCAGGTTTCCGTCTGTGGTGTGTTGCGCTGGATGGTGTGTGGTGTGGCATACTTCCAGGTCGGCACGGCGTCAAAGTTCGGCAGCAGATCCTCTCCATAGTAGGCGAACGCCTCTGGATCGATCGGCACGTGTCGAACCGGGACATATAGCCAGGGGCGCTCTTCGCTCTGGAGGGGGTTGCGGCCGATCTTAAAGTCGAGCACCGAAGGCTCGATCTTGTAGAACGGCACGCCATCTTCCTGGGCAACGTGGCAGCTATAGCAATTCTTGTAGGTCGTTGAGTGGCACACCTGGCAGCTCATTGCCTCAAAGTGCAACGCCGTATGGTAAGCAATGCCGTCGCCGGCTGCTACCGTGTCGTGGCACCCTTCGGCCTGGCAACTGGGCACAGGCGGGCCGTCGTAGCGGTACGCGGCCTCGCCCAGCTCACCGTGCATCTCGTCGGCCGAGTGGCAGTCAAAGCAGGGCATGCCGCCCTTGATCCAGTGGACGTCTGCCTTCACGCCTTCGTTTTTGCCCTTGTACTCGTCGTTGATGCGACTGCCGTGACAGCCGGTGCAGGTCAGATTCATTGGCGGAATCTGCTTGAACTCGTGTCCTGCCGTAAAGCCGCCGCCCAGGTTGGTCGGCATACTCACGTGACACTGGCCGCAGCTCGTGTGGCACTTGGTACAGTGATTCTCCATCATCTCTTCGAGCTGGGGCATCTTGTCCTCGGTGGAGCGGGCCGCTAGCACCGCCCAATAGCCTCCCAAGGTCGAGTGCAGGCTGTTCTGGTCGGCCAAGGCCGTCTCGGTGTGGCAGGGCGCGCACTGGGCCACAGAGTCGGGTTCGCGTACCACACCCTCGTGGGCGGTTTCTTTGTCCTCAGCTCCGCTGACACCGCCATGGCAGGTAATGCAGCCCAGCTTGCCGTGAATCGAATCCACGAACGTCTCGTCGCTGATATAGACCTTTTCCCATGCCTCCAACGGAGGCACAGAGCCACCTCAGCCCTCACCTTCAGAAAGGGCTTCGGCCTCTTCGGGCTCCTCAGCCACTGCCTTGAGGGTTTCCTCATCCGTGTGACAGCCAATGCACGCCGTGTCGTCCACCGGCACCGGCGTTGGTTCCTCAGTGGGCGTTGCCGTGGGTGGGGGCTCAGTGGGCTCTTCTGTAGGGGTTGGAGGCTCGGTAGGCTCCTCCGTGGGTGTGGGTGGCTGGGTAGGCTCTTCTGTCGGCGTCGGTGCGACAGAAACCTCAGTTGGCTCTGGCGGTTCGGTGGGTACGGCAGTCGGTTCGCCGCCACACCCTGCCAGCAACAACGCCAGGACCAACAGCAGGCCAAGCAGCACCCCGGCTCGTCTGCCCTTCACCAAAAACGTCGTTGTTCTGTCCATTCGCGTCTCTCCGAACTTGTGCAGCCGCTATGCTGCAGGTACAGCCTCGCGCAAATCGTGCGCCTGTGTACCCGGCGTCGCCGCTGACGCAAGATAAACAAGCGGGTGGGCGCAGCACGCGACTGCACCCACCCGGTTTGCAACGAACGTGCGAGGCTATGCCGCTTTGCGCCGGCGCAGGTATACGCCTGCAGCAGCGGTCAGCGTGCCAAAGCCCACCAGGATACCCTCGATCGGGAGCCCCATGCCGCCGGTCTCGGGAAGAGGCGTGGGCGCGGGCGTCTCCGTCACGGGCGCCTCCACGGCCGTGCCCTCGACCGGATAGTCTGGCGCCGTCGCAGGATCGTACCGTGCGGTGCCCAGAACCTCGTCATCCAGCGTCCAGCCCATCATGCCGTACTTGAGGTTCTGCACGTCGTAGCCCAGCACCTTGAGCACAGTGGCTGCCACCTGGCCGGTGTGGCCGGTGTAGCAGTAGACCACGATCGGCTGGTCGGGGGGCAGCTTGGCCAAATTCTCGGGCGTGGCGATCTGGTTCCAGGGGATGTTGATCGCGCCGGCAATATGGCCCAGCGCATAGGCGTCGGCAGCGCGAACGCTGACGACCACCGGATCGTTGCTGGTATCGCCGTCGTTCAGGTTCTCGAACAGGGCATCGGCCGAGATAGTCGGCGACCACCCGTCCAGGGCTGTGTCAGCCGCAATGCGGACGATCTCGGTCGGATCGTCGGCGCCGGTGTCCAGCGTCGGGTAGTCGTAGGTCTCGGTGGCTTCGTTAGCCGTGGTCTCCAGCGGATAGTCGCGGGCATCGGTGTCGGGGCCAAAGCGGGTCGTACCCAATACCTCGTCGTTCAGCGTCCAGCCCATGATACCAAACTTGAGGTTCTGCACGTCGTAGCCCAGCAAGTTCAGCACGGTGGCTGTCACCTGGCCGGTGTGGCCGGTGTAGCAGTAGACCACGATCGGCTGGTCGGTCGGCAGCATGGCCAGGCTCTCCGGCTTGGCGATCTGCGTCCACGGAATGTTGATGGCGCCGGGGATGTGGCCCTTGGCGTACGCATCAGGAGCCCGGACGCTGACGATGAACGGGTCGTTCGACGTATCGCCGTCGTTCAGGTTCTCGTACAGGGCATCGGCCGATATAGTCGGCGACCACCCCTCCAGTGCCGTGTCAGCCGTGCGCTGGACGACGCCAAAGTCGCCTTCCTGCGCCAGCGCGGCGGTTCCCAGCAGCAAGCTGAGCACCAAGACGAGATTCAACACTGCAAACTTTTTCATTGCTTCCTCCTTTGAAATGAATGGTTTCTGCCCGCTTGGGGCAATCCAAAGCAAATCCAGGTTGGCGGACGGTTTAGTCGTCCGTCAACCTGGTCGGTACCCAATATCAGGCGGCCTTGCGCCGGCGCAGGTACAACCCTGCTGCCGCGGTCAGCGCGCCCAAGCCCACTACCACACCCTCCACCGGGAAGGGCACGCCGCCGGTCTCAGGGGAGGTCTCCGGAGTAGGCTCCGCTGTCGCCTCGGGCGTGGTGGTCTCCCCGCCAGCCGCCGTGCCTACGTAGGGGTAGCCAAACGAGTTCGTCTCGGGGTTAAAGTATCGGACCCGTACGGCGTCGTCCATCGTCCAGCCCTCCATGCCAAAGACCAGGTTGGACGCATCGTAGCCCAGCATGTTGAGCGCCGAGACAACCTGGCTGGCCGTCTGGCCCGTGTAGCAATAGACCACTACCGGCCGGTCAGGATCAACGCCGACCAGGCCATCCTGGCCGAACATGGTCTTTACATCCAACCAGATCGCGCCCGGGATGTGCCCTGCGTTCTCATAGTCTGCCTGGCTGCGGACGCTGATGATGGTCGGGTCGTTGCTCGTGTCGCCGTCGTTGAGGTTATCATAGAGAGCTTCGGCCGAGATGTTCTTGGTGCCGCCGCCAAAGTAGGCATTGGCCGCTGCCTGCGTGGTGTCAGCCAGAGGGGTGGCCGGCGGGTAGGCGATCATGATCGTGATGGTGGGCTCGGTCGTGGTGGGGTAATCTTGGCCCGACACGGTCTCGTCGAACCACTTGCTGCCCGCGTTGGCATCCATATTCCAGGAGCCAAAGCCGAAGAGCAGGTTGTAGGCATCGTAGCCCAGCATGTTCAGTGCCGACACCACCTGGCTGGCCGTCTGGCCGGTATAGCAGTAAACTACGATCTGCCGGTCGGTCGGCAGCGTGGCCAGATTCTCGGCCGTAAAGAGGGTCTTTGCATCCATCCACACGGCTGTGGGGATGTGACCCAGATCGTAATCCGCCTTGCTGCGGACACTGATGACGTAGGGGTCGTTCGAGGTGTCGCCGTCATTCAGGTTGTCGTAGAGCACATCAGCGGAGATGTTTTTGGTGCCAGCGCTAAAGTAGCCATTGGCATCTGCCGTGATATCGTCCGCGGCAAAGGCCACTGCGCCCAACAGCAGACTGAGAACCAGGACCAGATTCACTACTGCAAGTTTTTTCATTTGGTATTCCTTTCTTGGGTATTGAATGATTTGGCCCCACACACTGCAGGGTATTTCGTGACCTGGTGATTCATTTCCTGTCCCATGCCACAGGGGTAAGCGTGATCAAGTACTCAGTCCTGAGTACTCGAAACCTGTAACTACAGGGCAGATTATAGCATGGTGGAGACCGATTGTCAAAAATAGCACAATGTTTGACCTCCCCTTCATTCTCTGCTATACTACGCCACAGACCGCAGAGAGACAGGACCGAATGAGCGCATCCGCCACCACCAAAATCGATCTACTGCTCCTCGGCTTGCTGCTAGACCGCCCCAAGCACGGCTACGAACTCTATCAGCAGATCCAAACCGAGGGGATCGATGCCTGGTTCAACGTCAGCATGGCAGGCATCTATTACTCACTGGGCAAGTTGCGCGACCAGGGCCTCGTCGCCGAATCGCGCCAGCGGGGTGGGGGCAGCACCCGCAAATCGATTTACCGGCTGACTGAGGATGGGCGCTCTGCCTTCTTTTCTGCCATGGAGGCCCAAGCACTTAGCCGGGAGCTTGCCTCTCTCGACTATGACCTGGTGATCTACCTGTTGAACAAGCTCCCCTTGCAGCGCGCCACCACCCTCCTCGAACAGCATCAGGCTTTTCTGGCCGAACAGGCCCGGGAGGTCCAGTCCATACTGGCGACAGAACAAGACCGAAACGGCTCCTCTCTACGACTGGCCGTCCTCGATCACAAACTTCGCTACTTGGAGATGGAGCAGAGTTGGCTCGCCGACGTGATCCGCGGCATCGAGGGCGAAGGCGAGACAGACTTTGCCCATGCCGGTGACCGGCGCGGCTTGATGATCCTCAGAGGTGACCTGCGCCAGTACCACTTGCCGGATCTGCTCCGCCTGATTGTCTCCGGCAAACACAGCGGCCGGCTGACGATCACCGATGGTATACAGATCCGCACCCTGACCTTCGAAAAGGGCCAGCCGGTCTGCGCTACCTCCCGCCGCCAGGACGAGCCGCA
>Ga0316575_10000612_pt1 | contig 10508 bp, 7 predicted proteins | sample J5NA_FD_203072 | JGI IMG/M metagenome (GOLD analysis project Ga0316575, IMG submission 203072) | Rhizosphere microbial communities from salt marsh grasses in Alabama, United States - J5-7_050615r2r3 | ecosystem: Host-associated > Plants > Roots > Rhizosphere | place: USA: Alabama | collected...
TGGGTCAGCGGAGAAGAATGGGAATACACAAACTGGGCACCTGGAGAACCCAACGATTACTTCGGGGGGGGCTCCGAGCAACATCTTGCGGTCTGGTCTGCATGGGGAGTAACAGACTGGCTCTGGAACGATGAAGCATATCTTCCTAATATCAGCGGCTATGTTCTTGAACGGACGCATGCTGTTCCGGAACCGGGAAAGACGGCATTAATGGCATTAGGGCTTATCGCGATTTCGGTACTTCCGAAAAAAAAGCGAAAACAGTAATTAGGTCAAGGACAATTGCTGGTCCTTAAACCCTGACCCGGGGTACCTGAAAGTGAGCTGGTCACTTTCAGGTTTTTTTTTATTATATTACCCCACAGACAATTAAATGCCTGTCTGCCTGTGCAATGTCGACAGCCAATGCATTTTGAATGTAATCGAATACCCGACAACATCAAATTTTCATTTCAACATCAGGAAGGGTGGTTATGAAACGTTCTAACGTCTTCATGTTTTTATTTCTTTTACTATCGGGGATAAGCCAGGTTTTTTCCGCGGAAGGAAAAAGTGTACCCGCATCTGCCGAAAAGACCTCTGTTCCTGCTGAGGATGCTGCATTACCTGCGGATTCTACTGCTGCACAGGCTGCGGAACAACCGCAACAGGCACCTGCATCCACATCCGCCGATCTTAAAAAACAGGCTGATCTTCTTACCAAAAAAGGAAAAACAAAACAGGCGTTTGAGATTTATAAACAGTGTGTCGATATGGTTGAGGATGACAGCTACGGTCGTGAGGCGCTCATCGTCGCAAAAAAATTCTATGCCGATAAAAATTATGATGCGGCCCTGCATTACCTTGGGAAGGTGGATCAGAAAAATGCAGAAAGTCTTTCTTTTAAAACAATGCTCGGATCGGCACTGCAGAAAACCGGCAAAAATGATTCTGCGATTACACTGCTGCAATCAATCGCTTCGAATCAGAAGGTTGCAGTTGCTGCCCGAAAAGACATGTTTCAGATTCTTGGAGATGCCTATCTGCAACTCGGCAAGACTGCCGATGCTGCTTCATGGTATGGAAAATATATCAGATCCGGTGGTGTGCGGAGTGCCGATATTGCATACGTCATTGCATTGGAGACTGTTTCGACAACGCCGGCCAAAGCTCCGGTACTGCTCGAACGAAACATAAAGAGTTTCCCCGGTGATTATCGCAACTATCTTTTACTCGGTAAACTCCAGTCAACGAACAGAGCGACACTGCAGCATGCCGTTACACTGCTCAAAAAGGCGCTATCCTTAAGTGATACGCTTTCCGAGGCATGGTTTGTCCTCGGGCAGACATACCAGCGCCTTCAGAAACCCGACGACGCACTCGATGCTTACCGGAACAGCATCAGGGTCGACAGTACCAATCTTGCAGCGAAACTTTCGTGCGGCCAATTGCTTATTGATAAAGGAAGCGCCGGCGAAGCGGCTGCCTGTCTCGAGGCTGCTCATCGTCAGGCTCCCGACAGTACTGCGCCGATGATGCTTCTCTCCATGGCGTATGCACGATCGGGGAAGGCTCAGCAGTCAATCGACATGCTTGAAAATGTCAAGAAAATCAATCCTGCGAACCTTGAAGTCCGCCGTCTTCTCTTCAGTGCGTATCAGTCGAGCGGGAACGATCAGAAGGCAATGGAAGAGATTACCGCGGTACTTGAGGCGGAACGTGATCGTGAATCACTCTACCCGTATGCGAAGCTGCTTCTGAAAATGGGCAAGTATGATGATGCGGTCGCCGCGATTGAAGAAATTGTCGGTGCAATGCCCGATGATCTCGAGTCGCTCATGCTGCTTGCCTCCGTATACAGGGCACAGAAGAAACTTGATGACGCAGTGAATGTTTTCAAGGAAATATCCTCGATTGATGCAAAATATGCTCCGGCGCTGTATGAACGTGCCGAGGTGCATCTTGAACAGGATAAGGCCAAGTGGGCCGAAATGTTTTTTCAGCGTGCCCTTGCAGCTGATCCACAAATGGCGATGGCCGAAGTGGGACTGGCGAAAGTAGCACGTCTCTTCAAGGATGAGATGAAATGTGATCAGCATCTGGCTAATGCTCAGTCGATCGCCGGGGACGACCCGGTGGTGAAAAAAGCAATCGCCGAAGTACGTAACCCTTCTACGGCCAACCGCGACGTCGTTGCGCCCTCTTCGGTGCAGGAGGAACGTGCTGCAGCTGACGAGTCCGGCAGTGGTAAAAAAGAAAAAAGGAAAAAGAAACGGTAGTACATAGTACCACCTGACTACTTCATGCCGACAGGGCACAACCGGGAGTCTCCATGACTTCCGGTTGTGCTTTTTTTGGTTAAAACCCGATATGCCGGACATTGCTCTTGCTGGCCTAACTCCCAAGAAAACAGTACCTTCCTGATCTTCCGAGTGGTATAATCACGGCACTATGCCGGATATCAGATCATCATATGCACTGCTTGAGAAAATCATTGTGCTCAAGCGAAGTACCCTCTTTGGCGGAGTGGCGACAAGCGAATTGCGCTCGGTTGCCGCTGTTTCCGATGAGCTCAGTTATCGTCATGGTGAACGGATCGTCAGCGAAAATGAAATCGGTGACGCTCTTTACCTTATCGTCAATGGCTCCGTCCGAATTGTCAAGTCTTCGGACGAACGGCAGATCGAACTTGCGGTGCTTGGAGAGGGCGAATCGTTCGGTGAAATGTCGGCGATTGATGAAGAAGTCCGGTCTGCGACCGTGATCGCAAACCGTGATTGTGATGTCCTGCGGATAAGTAAGGATGATTTGCACGAGGTGCTCCGGGAATCACCGCAGATTGCCATAGAGTTGCTGCGCATATTTGTCAAACGGTTGCGCAGTGCGGATTGTAAGATTGAAGAGCTGGCACGAGGTGCGGGAGGCGGATGATGAAGCTTCCGCTGCAGTACTGCCTGAGCGTGGCGGTGATCGCAGCCGTCATTGCATGCTGTGCTGCACATCGTGAACAGCGAATTCTCATTCACATGATGCCCGATCAGGCCGCCTATTTCGAAAATACGCTTCTTCGTCCCTACGAGCGGGAGACATCATGCAACGTCAGGGTTGAGACGTACCAGTCAACCGACAGCATCGAGGAGGCGCTTGCTGCCGAGCAGGGGCTCATTTCGGTGGTAAAAATACCGTTTGACAAGGCAACGCCGCTGCTCCGGAGAGGCCGGGTCGCCTGTCTTGACACGATACTCACTCCCGGGGAACTGGAACGGTTTAAAAATGATTATCTGATGACTTCAGCAGGAGCCCTCGGGGGCAGGCCGTGTCTCGTTCCGCGTAAATTCGAAACCCGGATCATGGTGTATTGTAAAAGTAAAGTTGCCGATGCGGTGCAGCGGTGGCACGAGCATCGCAAGGCGGCGGATTCCGCGCTCGTTCGTCTCAACGGATACGGGCTGCCGGTCACCTATGAGCTTGAGGATGATCCTGAACTGTGGGACTATTTTGATGTGTATATGGCAGGGTGGGTATGGGCTCATACCATGTATGACGGTACCGTCGGGCCGCGGGTCGGTTTGCGGGGCAGACGATACAGCGGTACGACGCAACGGTTGTACGATCGTATTTATCAGCTCGGCGGCGATACCGCTTCAATAACCGGTATGGAGGGTGACGCCGTTGTGGATGCGCTTTACTGGGAGGCACTTTATACGGCACTCGGAATATACAATGACAAGATGTGGACCGAACGATGGAGTGGTTCCGATGTCTGGAAGGCTTTCGGTACCGGTGACGTATTCCTCTCATTCATGACGCAGCTTGACTGTTTTTTTATTCACGGCACGGGAAGCGACAATCTGATGGGGTATCTCGGGAATCCTGATGATATGGGGGTGGCGACCATGCCGGTTGCCTGTTCAATCGACATGGATGCAACGGGTATGCCCCTGCGGAGCGGCAGCAAGGGAATTTCCACCGGTGGATGGTGGTGGGGAATTCCTGCCGATGCACCCGACCCGAAACAGGCGTTCAAACTTATTTCATACATTACGGGTACGACGGCACAGGTTCAGGAGTGTTCACGATTCGGGATGATTCCGGTACGAAAAGATATACTTGGAGATATGGGGGTGATGTTCGGTGGCGGATGGATATCGGGGGTGTACGATGTTTCATTCCGTCAGCTGATGGCGAACGGCTATACGGTTTTACCGGCACACCGCTTTTTTGATGAAATAAATTCGCTGTACCTTGATCTGATTGATGAGGTTCTTGTCGGACGAAAATGGGCTGACGGGGGGGAGATCCCCGACCGGGAGTATATCGCATCAGTCATCAAGAATCGCTATCAACCGAAGCTCCGGCAACTGGTGCAGCGCTGACGTGAGGAGTTACAGTGTGGAAGCAATGGAAGAACTGCAGATAGCACAAACCGGTGATGACGGTGTCATAGATGCTCCTGTCAATGCCGCCGAGATGACGGCGACGATCGACCGGGCACAGTATTTCAGCGACCGTGGCTGGTTTAACGAAGCGATCGAAATGTTTGAGCGGCTCATCAATGAGAATGCCGATGATCCGGTTCTGCTTCTGGAATACGGAAATACCCTCTTTAAAAAGGGTGATATGAAGAATGCCGGCAGGGTTTTTACCATGTTGACCGAACTGCGGCCGGAACGGATTGAAGGGTGGAACAACCTCGGCATCGTGCAGCTGAACCAGAATAATATTGATGAGGCATTTGAGTCATTCTCAAGGGTTCTGGTGACAGAGCCCGGTAATACCGGGGCGCTGCTCAATCTGGGTAACTGTCACTTCGGTAATGGTGAGTATTCAGCGGCACGTGAGTGTTTCGAAAAAGCGTGTGCAACACAGGCCGATCTTCCTGACGGATGGTATAATCTCGGTAATGCGTGTATCGAGCTTGAACTGTTCGACGAGGCACGGCATGCATTTGAAAAGGCGTTACGGTACCGCCAGGAGTTTCCGTCGGCGCTCAAGAATCTCGGATGGGTATACGAACGGGAGGGCAGACTTTCCGATGCGCTGCAGTGCTATATCGATGCGCTTGCAACGCGAAAATCGGACGCCGCGCTGCATTCGAATCTCGGTAATGTATATGTAAAGCTACAGAGGTATGACGATGCGAAAAAAAGTTTTCTTACCGCGATCCGGCTTGCGCCGCACGACATCGGCGGATGGATGGGGCTGCGCGGCTATGCGCTTGCAAAGGGGGACCTCGAGACGTTCGTCAGGGCTACGCTTGCCGTGCTCGGCAGACTCAGTGACGATGTACTGGTGAAGAGCATCGAAATTCTCTACGATCTGCAGCAGACCGATCATGCGGATGAGGTACTTTCTCAGGCACAGCGGATCGGCCGCAAAGGAGATATGTACGATGTGCTTCGCCTGCTGTTGCAGCAGCGCAAGGGAAATGCGGATGAGCCCGACAGAGTCGTACTCGATCGTCTGCTGACAATCAAGAAGCCGTCGGATGCCGTCTGCCGGGGGCTGGCACGCTATTTTCTTGATTGTAAAAAATATGAAGAGACGATCAGGTATGTCTCTTTTCTCGAACATCCCGATGGCCGTGCCGCGGGATTACGGTGGCGGGCGATGGTGGCACTTGATAAAGTGAATGAGGCAAGACGCGAGATGCTCGCGGATCTTTCGGGAAACGGTGCAAGCGGCGATCTCTATTTTCTGCTTGCCGACATCGAGGCACGGCGGGGAAACCGGCTTCGGGCCAGAACACTGCTTGTATATGCACTCGACTACGGATTCTGCCATATGCAGGAGATTCATGAAAATCCGGTACTGCATGAAATTTTCGAATCGATGACCGATGCCGCAGATCAGGCGCAATCGAGGGCTTGATCATGGTGCCGGGCATGCATATTTTTCTTTTGGTACGGTGCCGTCATACGGGGTCCGGCTGGGTGATGTCCAGTTTGAACGTGGCGGCTCGAAGCATTCGACGGAACGACAACCAGCATAACAATTCTTTACCGATATATTTTTGTGAAAGGTGGAGGTATGCGCCGAATTGATCGCCAGACGGACACAATGTTTGCAATTGAGAACAGTACGGTTGACCCGAATCGTTTTTATTCGATTCTGCTCGATGCACGAGCTGCGGCTGTTTCGGAAAATATGTGCGATATTGCCGTAAAACTGTTGCAGATGGAAAAGGATAATGCCCGCAGTGCACTTGACCAGCTGATGCGACTCAGGAACAATCTTTTCAGTACTGCGAACCCGACCATTGATCTGCTCATTACGTTCTATGAGGACAAACTCGGTGTACTCAGGGAAAAAGAGGAACGTTTGAAAAAGGTAAGCCTTGATTCACGGTCGCTGTTGGAGGATAAACGTCGCAGGGATGAGGAGATTGCGACGGTGAAACAGCAGGTCGTTGAGTGTTCGAAAGAGATGGATGAACTCGGCCGTAAGCTTGAAAAACTCAAAATCAGGGAGCAGGAGCTCACGTTGATCGAACATCAGTTGCGTGAAGAACTCAATCGCAATGAGAACGAAATCATCAACGGACTGTATGAGATCATTCTTCCTCCGCAGCAGGAAGAGCTGGAAGAGCAGGAGGTGCAGGAACCCTCATACTCCGTCAATGAAGAACCGACATCTGAAATATCGATACGCGAAGAGCCGGAGACAGAGGAGAAGAAGGATGATATGGTACAGCAATGGAATCCGCCGCAGGTAACACCTGCGCAACCCCTTGCCGAACCGGCACCGGCTCCGCAATCAGCACGGGAAACCACAACGGTAACCGCTGTTTTTGAGCCGCCCGTCATACCTGCGGCAAAAGATCTCATTGCCGAGGAGCGGCAGGATGGTGATGAGGGATCCCGCAAAGAGGAAGAACCGGAGATTGCACCTTTTCCCAAATCTGTTGTCAAGACAAACGACGGCAGAATCATCGGTGAATATCACTACGATGCCAGGGTGTATAAAAACGAGCGTCATTACATATTTAATACCCTGTTTTTTGCCGGAGAGCTGTTGAGTGCCACGGCGGTACTGCGCAAGGGGTTTGATCCCGCACGGTACAATGATTTGATCCAGGTGATAGAGGATGCCTACAAGCGGATCACCGGAAACAAACAATTGCATTTTGAGGTTGCCACAAACGAAATTCTCAATGAAAAAACGCTGAAACGGTTGTGGCAGGATGCTAAACTGCGTTCAATCGATGAGGTGGGGAGGTTCGGCAGCCGGCTCAATGCAAAGATTGAGGCTCTTGGCGGCAATTATGAAACTATGCTCAGGGAACAGATGCAGCGTTGTATACAAAAGTCCAATTAGTAACCCGGTATCACCATTTACATATACTACCGGCCGCTTTTGACAGGTCGGCGTTCAGCCCTTTCCGGTCGATGACTGTGCAGGGTGATACATCCACTGCTGCATCGGAATCCGGCAAAGGAGTTGAACCATGCCGCTGAAGCCCGGATTCCGCTGTAATAAAAATTCATCAGTGTACTTGTGGTATGGTGTTCATCTGCCGGTTATTGTGGCGCTGCTGTTAATCGCAGGTGCAGCATTTTCAGAACCGTCAGTATCTACTCATAGTTGCAGCATCGGGTCTGATATTCGTATATATACCTCCATGACTATGGTTAAAGGCCGCATTACTGATTTTCTCAAACACCGTTCACGTGATAAAGGGGCTTCCAAGAAAGAACCTGAACATCCGGCAGAAAAACGGTTTCGCATTCCGTCCCAAATTACCGATGTTTTTTCAAAGGCCGGTGAAGAACTTGTAAGAACCGCCGACCGTTACGGGATCGGTGCGCTTCTTAAAAAATACGGTCGTAAACTTATTTTTCTCGGAATATGCGCTGCCGTCATTCTTGCGGCGATCTCATTTTACAGCGGACGGTACGAGAGCCGTCGATTTTTAACCACCACCCGTCTTTCGATCATGGATAAAGAGGTTCAGCGGGCATGCAGGTATATTGAAGATAATTACAACGATCCTGAACTTAGCCTGTCAAACATCAGCAGGGTACTGGTGACCGGGGAAGCGTTCCTCGAAGCGCTTTTCGAGAAGGAGCTGGGACTGACCCTTGACGGATTCATCAATCAGGTCCGCATCAACCGCGTAAAGATACAGTTACGACATTCGCCCGGTGAGGATGTGCAGGTACTTGCCGTTGCCGCCGGATACCGTGATGGAAGTACCATGGCCGCAGCATTTGAATCAATTTGCGGATGCGATATCGCGACCTATCGTCGTACCGTTGCCGAATGCGGGAACGGATGAAGAGACTTCTTCGACATCCCGTTTTTACCGACAAACGCAAACGGTTCAGAATTCCGCGCATTGTTGCGGGAATCGTTTTCAGTGCGGCACCGTTCTGCATTATCTTCCGTAAGATAGATCCCGAAAAACTTTTTACCGCACTCGGTGCGGTCAGCTGGTGGTCTTTACCTGCACTGCTTTTTTTCAGTTTTACGGCAATGGTGCTGCAGGGAACCCGCTGGTGGATTCTCATCAGGGCCTTCACCCGTCAGCTTTCGTGGCTGCGTGCACTTTCACTGCATTTTACCTCGTCATTCTACTCGCTCTTCATTCCGAACAGTACCATGCAGGAAGTACTGCGGTCGGTGGTGGCGTCAAAGCATGTGGGCGCGGTAGTCAGCTGGTCGTCTGCATGGGTCAATAAGATCACCGGTGTCGTCGCGGCATTCGCATTCTCGGTTGCCGGAATTTTATTTCTGCCTGCCGGAACGCTGCCGCCGAAGGTTACCGGCGTGGTCGGTGTTCTCTTTGTCATCATGGTGATTCTGCTGATTGTTTCTTTTTCGAAAACCGCCAGTCGTCCGTTGCGGCGGCTTGCATCAAAGGTGATTCCCCCGTCCCTTCAAAGTTTCATCGCAAAACTTCACGAAGGCATTTATCAGTTCAGAAACAAGACTGCGCATCTGATCGTGACGATGGGGGTCACGTTTCTCGTTCAATTTTCGATTGTCTTTGCAATTACCCTGCTCATCCGGGGGATTACGGGACGATTCCTTCTGGTGGAGAGTCTTGCGTTCATTCCGCTTATCGAGATGATCAGTCTCGCCCAGCCGTTTACCCCTAACGGCGCAGGGGTGCGTGAGGCATTGGTCGCCATCATGTTCAGCAGGCTGGGGCTTTCGCAGGAACAGCTCGGCGTCTACATCATTCTTGCAAACATGTCCATTTTTCTGCGCCTCATCGGCGCGATTCCCGTGGTTGTCGACAGGGTGCGACACCGGAAGTGACGTGTATGTATCGTTACTTGTCTGTATGATTATAGGTGTATACGCTCAGCAACCGCTGGCTTCGCTCGTTCCCGGTCTTGTGTAGTAATAAGCGGCGGCAGGCATCCACACCGTTCCCGGCACGTATTGACTGGATAGAAACAGCTGGATACTGATGGCCCCGTAATCTTCAATGGCAGGGTTAAGGAGAAGGTCGGGAGCGGTATCACCGTCAAGATCTCCCACCCAGAGCAGACACTGTTTTCCCCGTTGCATCGGGCGGTCCTCGAAGTCGTTTTCGATGACCGGTATATTTCGCCATGCTTCATCGCCGAAACGGACACGCCACTGCCAGAGGTATTCGCAATTATTCCATCTGGCGTTGGTAAGCGTCAACTTTCCGATCTCCGGCATTTCTATATGATAGACGTCTTTCGTTTTTTCGGTATACTCATAGTCGTCGTCCGTCATCAATGCTGCGGCGTTTTTATTTATGTACCAGGTTTTCAGCGGACCGGCATGGAGGTTTGCAATACCGCGGATCATCAGAAGCATGTCCGGTTTCCAGTTCATGTGAAGAATCCTGGCCATCTGTACGGGGGGACAATTGAAAAGAACACTGTCTTCATGTTCGAAAACGGTTATCGGATCCAGCCGGCAATCGGAACCATGCACCGACATGACGAAATAGCTGCCGGAGGGAGGTCCCTCATGTTCATAGAACAGGATGTTCCCGGTATCGCCCGTAAAAATGACGGGAGTGGTGTCAGGCGTACCGGTACAATGCACCTGACCCTCGTAGTCATACGGTCCGACACCGACCGCGTAGTTACAGAAGCCATGAGGATTGTATGACGGAACGGCCCTCTGACCGCACCGCCATCGAGGTTCAATATTGTCAAGCCACCCGATCACTTCTTTCGTCATGAGTGCCTCATCAAGAACATTATTTGAGACGTTAAGCTGCCACAGGGACTTCAGACGTGTAATTTCAGGCGGCAGTGATGGTATCCTGTTGGAGGAGAGATCGAGATACTTCAGGTTTGTGAGCATTCCGATCTCGGGGGGAATTTCGGAGATGCCGGAATGTGAAAGGTTCAGGCTCACACAGGTGGTGCACATGCCGAGCAGCGGTGTAAGCCGCGGAACCGAATCAGTCGTTACTGCGCCTGTTATCGACAGCGTCGCTTTATCGCATGATGTTTGTTCTGTTGAGCTGGTGTCCTCGATTTGATCATCCGGTACTTCCGGCTGCTCTTCGGAGACACTCGGGGTGTCAGGTAATG
>Ga0316575_10000613_pt1 | contig 10502 bp, 8 predicted proteins | sample J5NA_FD_203072 | JGI IMG/M metagenome (GOLD analysis project Ga0316575, IMG submission 203072) | Rhizosphere microbial communities from salt marsh grasses in Alabama, United States - J5-7_050615r2r3 | ecosystem: Host-associated > Plants > Roots > Rhizosphere | place: USA: Alabama | collected...
TAGAACTCGAACTTGGCGAGCCCGACGTTTGGAACGATCAACAGCGTGCGCAGGCACTCGGTCGCGAGCGAGCCTCGCTGGAACTGGTCGTCAACACCATCGACTCACTCGACAGCGGTGTTGCCGATTGCAGAGAATTGATCGAATTGTCGGCGGCGGAAAATGACGAACAGGGCGTTGCCGACGTCGCCAAAGAAATTGAGCGTCTGGACGACGAACTTGCGATCCTCGAATTTCGCCGCATGTTCAGCGGGGATACCGATGCCAACAACGCCTATCTCGATATTCAGGCCGGTTCCGGTGGCACCGAAGCGCAGGACTGGGCGGAAATGCTCTTGCGCATGTATTTGCGTTGGGGCGAGGACAAGGGCTTTAAGACCACACTCGAAGAGGCGTCCGCCGGCGAAGTGGCGGGCATTAAAAGCGCAACCATTCATTTTTCTGGTGAATACGCCTTCGGCTGGCTGCGCACCGAAACTGGCGTGCACCGGTTGGTGCGCAAATCTCCTTTCGATTCCGGCAATCGTCGCCACACATCGTTTGCGTCGGTATTTGTATCGCCCGAAATCGACGACGATATCGATATCGAAATAAATCCGGCTGAACTTCGTGTCGACACCTACCGCGCCAGCGGCGCGGGTGGACAGCACATCAACAAAACCGATTCCGCGGTTCGCATTACCCACCTGCCGACCGGTGTCGTAGTGCAATGTCAAAGCGAGCGATCGCAACACAGCAACCGCGACAAAGCCTTCAAAATGCTGCGCGCGCGCCTTTACGAACAGGAAATGTTGAAGCGCAGTGCGGAAAAGCAGGTGCTAGAAGACAGCAAATCCGACATTGGTTGGGGCCATCAAATTCGTTCCTACGTGCTGGACGATTCGCGCATCAAGGATTTGCGCACCAATGTGCAAACCAGCAACTGCCAGGCAGTCCTCGACGGCAAGCTGGACCCTTTTATCGAAGCCAGCCTGAAAGCGGGCCTATAAAATTTATTGATTGAGTGACACGTGCATGAACGACAACGACATCAAGATTGACGAAAACAAACTGATTGCAGAGCGGCGGGAAAAATTGGCTGCGCTGCGCGAGCGCGCCGCAGAAGAAAAGCGCAGCGCGTTTCCAAATCGGTTTCGTCCGCAACACAAAGCTGGAGAGTTACAGTCCAGTTACGGCGAAAACAGCAAGGAAGAATTGGAGATTGCCGGCAATGTCGTTTCCGTGGCGGGACGTATTATTCGCAATCGCGGTGCCTTTTTGGTTTTGCAGGACGACAGCGGCACGATTCAACTTTACGTAGCCAAGGAAGCGCGCGAATTCGCCAAGCATCTCGATCTCGGCGACATTGTCGGCGTCGAAGGGGTATTGCATAAAAGCGGCAAGGGCGATCTGTACGTCAACCTGGATCGCTACGAACTGTTAACCAAAGCGCTGCGCCCACTGCCCGACAAGCATCACGGGTTGACCGATCAGGAAATTCGCTATCGCCAGCGCTATGTCGACTTGATCGCGAATCCGGAAGTGCGTGAAACCTTCGTGTTGCGCTCGCGCATTGTGCAATTTATTCGTGAATATTTGAACACCAAGGGCTTTCTCGAAGTCGAAACCCCGATGCTGCAGGTCATCCCGGGTGGAGCCGCCGCGCGGCCGTTTATTACCCGGCACAACGCGCTCGATATCGATATGTATTTGCGCATAGCGCCGGAATTGTATTTAAAGCGTTTGGTTGTCGGTGGGTTCGAGCGCGTTTACGAAATTAACCGTAACTTCCGCAACGAAGGGCTGTCGACGCGCCACAACCCGGAATTTACCATGCTCGAATTTTATCAGGCCTACGCGGACTATCGCGACCTGATGAATTTAACCGAGGATTTGCTGCGCAATCTCGCGCAGGAAGTATTGGGATCCACCGTCGTACGCAACACCAAGATAAACGGTGACGGCGAGGAAGAGCTTATGTTGGAAATCGACTTCGCTCAGCCCTTTGATCGATTGTCTGTGTTTGATTCCATTTTAAAATTTAATCCCAAGCTCAGTGCGGCAAGTATTGACACGCTGGAGGCCGCGCGCGACACAGCTCGCGCGCTGGGAATCGACGTAAAAGATGCTTGGGGCCTCGGCAAGGTGCAAATCGAAATATTTGAAGCCACTGTCGAACACCGGCTCGCGCAACCGACCTTTATCACCGAATACCCAACCGAAGTGTCGCCACTGGCGCGTCGCAACGACGACAATCCCTTCGTCACCGACCGTTTCGAGTTTTTTATCGGCGGACGCGAAATCGCCAACGGCTTTTCGGAATTAAACGATGCCGAAGATCAGGCCGAACGTTTTCGCAAGCAGGTGGAAGAAAAAGATGCGGGCGACGACGAGGCGATGCACTACGATGCAGATTTTGTGCGAGCACTGGAATACGGTTTGCCGCCGACCGCAGGCGAAGGCATCGGCATCGACCGTCTGGTGATGTTGTTAACCAACTCGCCGTCGATTCGGGATGTGTTGTTGTTTCCGGCCATGCGCCCGGAGTGAATCACGGGCTAGCTTAGATCTGGCTTCGACAGGCTCAATAAGAACGAATTGCGAGTCGATGTGCTTCGACAAGCTCGGCGCGAAGGGAAATTATACTCAGCGCAAGCGGAGAATTAAGTTGAAGTGTCCACAAAGAAGCAGTTGGCTCAGAGGAGGAGCCGGGATACTCGTCGCGAAAAAGTGGTAGGTTAAATTAATAACAACACCGTTCGCCCTGAGCTTGTCGAAGGGCGAAGCTTACGGAAGTCTCCGGGGGCGCTGCCCGAAAAATCAAACACAAATAAGACCGTGTGATTATGGCCGAGATTAAACTGGACGACAGCTGGTTGCGACAGATTGGGGCAGAGTTTGACAAGCCCTACATGCAGGAACTCAAGCAATTTCTCATCGACGAAAAAAATGCCGGCAAAAATATATTCCCTCCCGGCAGCTTGATCTTCAATGCCCTAAATTCAACCCCTTTCGATAAAGTCAAAGTCGTCATCCTCGGTCAGGACCCCTACCATGGCCCCGGGCAGGCGCACGGTTTGTGTTTTTCGGTGATGCCCGGCGTTCCCTTTCCGCCTTCGCTGTTGAATATTTTCAAGGAGCTGAAAGACAGCCTCGGTATCGACATCCCAACACATGGCTGTTTGCAGTCCTGGGCCGATCAAGGTGTGCTGTTGTTGAATGCGACGCTGACCGTTCAGCAAAATCAGGCGGGCTCGCATCAGGGCAGGGGCTGGGAAATCTTTACCGATGCCGTGGTGAAAGCGCTGAATGAACAGCGGGAAGGTTTGGTGTTTTTATTGTGGGGCTCCTACGCCCAGCGCAAGGGCAGTTTTATCGACACCCATCGCCACCTCGTTCTTTGTTCGGCACATCCCTCGCCGCTGTCGGCGCATAGAGGTTTTCTGGGTAACAAGCATTTTCTGAAAACAAACGAGTATTTGCAGAGTAAAGGTCAGGCGCCAATTCATTGGGCACTGCCAGTGCAGCAATAAAAAGGTGCCTTTTTGGCCATTGCCGTATCAAAATTGGCTGCGAGAATTTCGGCAATTACCCTTAGGTTTAAGTGAAGAGGCTGGCGACTCAGTTCCGGACCGAATTCGGACCCGTCTTCGCGGCACGCAGTGAATACCGCCCGGTAAGCTCCACACCCATGTCCATGTGGGTGAGCGCCGCCAGAGAGCTTGAGCTGCGGAGGGGCGGTTTGGAGTTTTACTGGCTAAACAGTGACATCGCCGCTTCCATCTCCTCGCTGAGATCTTCGGCTTCGGCGGAGTCGATGTTGGGGTCGAGTCCGAGACGTTCAAACGCGGTGACGGTACTCAAGTCGAGGCCGGCGAAACGTTTGGTGCCAGCGTAACTTTGTAACATGGCGACGGTAACGAGATCGGCGTAGTCGGCCTTGTCTATCTTGCGGTCGAACTGCAGGTGCTCGACGGGGATTTTGCGCAGCTCGGCGGGAAACTCCCAGGCGGTGAGAATTTTTACGCCAATCGCAGGATGGATCTGTTGAATAACGCTTTCCAGGGTCATGCTGTCGCGCATCAGTGAGGGATTTTCTTCCGCGTAGGACAGGATTGGCAGTACGCCGATTTGGAATACCAGGCCGGCGAGTGCCGCCTGATCCGCGCGATGTTTTGTGTAGTGTTTGCAGAGCACGTGGCAGATGCCGGCGATTTCGCTCGACGAGGCCCAGACTTCGCGCATGCGTTTGTCGACCAGATCGGAAGTCGCCTGGAACATCTGCTCCATCGCCAACCCGGTGGCCAGATTCGCGGTATAGGTCATGCCCAGTCGCGACAGCGCCATGTTCAGATCCTCGATCGCGCGCGGTGCGCGGAACAGGGGACTATTGGCAACCTTGATGATACGCGCCGTCAACGCGGTATCGCTGCTGATAACCTTGGCGAGGTCGACGATGCTGGCGTCGGCGTTTTCGGCAATCTCGCGCACGCGCAGCGCCATTTCCGGCATCGTGGGGAGAATGAGCTGGTCTGAGTCGATCGCGGAAATGATGTCAGTGGATACTTTTACTGCCAGTGAACTCATGGCGGCTTGTGCTCCCTTCAGCTGGGTGATGTGCTGTTTGATATCTAAAAGGTATAGCACGAACCCTCAGAGCCAGAGCACTTTTTCGGTCCCGATCCAGGCCTCTTCCTGCAAAATTGCACTGTTGTTCACAAGCGCAAGCAGCTCCCCGTGGGTTTCCACCGGCGCCCAGTTCACTACTTGGCCGATCTCGTCACCGCCTGCGTTTTTCAGCGCCAGTCCCTCGGCCAGTGCGCTACTTCGCGACACCTTTGCAGGCGCCAGAATTTTTTTGATCTGGCCTTTGTAATGCAGTCGTGCAATCACTTCTTGACCGGTGAAGCAGCCTTTTTTGAAGCTGAGCGCTCCCCATTTTTCCATGCCCAGTTCCTGCGGTATAAAGAGCTCAGACGAGCCGGCGCGAATTTCGCAGAGTCCGATTCGCAGTTGCTGCAGCTCCCATGCCTGGCTGCCGCACGCTGTCAGCGCAGGCGCCTTCCAAGACTCTCGGTCCGATGTGGCGACCCAGATTTCGATCAGTTCGGGATGGTGGGCCTTGCGCAGCTGAACCGGCGCCAGTTTTGCGCTGTCGGCGCCGGGACCGATGAGGCCAAATGCGAGGAGGTCCTCGGTTGCATTCAAACTCAGCTTGGAAAACACCGCGTATTTTTTGAATGCGGCGAGGGCGATGTCGACCAGACTTTTGTGCAGACGCAGCACGTAGTTGTCGTCGCCGGTTTTTGCAGCCAGGAAACTGCTGATCATGCGGCCCTTGGGGTTGCAGTGGGTTCCAAGTGTCGCCTCGCCGATGTCGAGTTCGCGAAAATCACAGCTGCACTGACCCTGCAGAAAGGATTGCGCGTCGGGCCCGCTGACGCGCAGGAAACGATAGTGATCGAGGTGGCTCAAATACAGCGCAGGCAATGGCGAATTCAGATGCCCGGCGTCGCTCACCTTTTCGTCGGCGCGGCCTGAATAGAGCGAATTCTCGTCGGCGGTCATGGCATTTGCGTGAAATCTGGTTGGTGAGCGCTATATACTAGGTTCCCCTGAGTTTTCGGTCTATCACTATTCCATGGACATGCATCGCCTGCGCTGGGCTAGCCGACGAGGCATGCTCGAACTCGATTTGATTTTGCTGCCGTTTCTGGAAAATCATTACGCGCTCTTATCCGATGAGCACAAGCAGTGGTTTCAGGATTTGCTGCTCAGTGAGGATCAGGATTTGTTTCGTTGGTTTTTGGGAAAAGGAGAACCCGACGATGAACACTTGGCAGAAATTGTCCGCGTTATTCTCTCCAACACCGGTATCGCCAGTTCACAACGCTGAACAACTGTCGATTCCTTTGCGGCCGCCGCAGCACTTGTATTCAATGATTCTCTTGGCTCACATTTGGGCTTTCGCGCTGGCAAACTTCTTGGTTCTATCGCTTTGGTTTTTACCTCTAAGCACGGTATTGCTGGGTTTGAGCCTGACTCGGGTATACCGTCAATATCGTCGCCAGTTGAGTGTCGAGTGTCTGCGCTACGACGGTGAGTTTTCGCTGCTGGTGAAGGGGCAGCGACTGCCGATGGCGCTGGCGGGTGAGGGCATCGCCCTTTGGTTTTTGATGGTGTTGCCCCTGCGCGAACAGCGCGGCGGTCGCCGCTGGACCCTCTTGTTGCCGGCGTCTAGCATCGACGCGAGTGATCGCAGTTGCTTGTTGCGCCTGCTGCACAGAATTCCCTAGGGTTGTTTTTTACGCCGATACCACCATCGTTTGCGCGGCAAAATTTGTCGGGACCAAGAGGGTGTCTTCGGCGATGTCGGAGGTGTTGGGATAATCGAGCGAATAGTGCAGGCCGCGACTCTCCTTGCGCGAAATTGCCGAGCGGATAATTAACTCGGCCACCATGGCCAGATTGCGCAATTCCACCAGATCGTTGCCAATTTTGTAGTTCGAATAATATTCGTTGATTTCTTTCTGCAGCAGCTTGATTCGGTGGGTGGCGCGCTCGAGCCGTTTGTGGGTGCGCACGATGCCGACGTAGTCCCACATAAAGCGGCGCAGCTCTTCCCAGTTGTGGGAAATCACCACGTCTTCGTCGGAATTGGTCACCCTCGATTCATCCCAGGGCGGGGGAGCCTTGTAGCTGTGAATTTGCGGCAGGTCGGCGATGATTTTTTCCGCGGCCGACTGGGCAAAAACGATGCATTCCAGCAGCGAGTTGCTGGCCATGCGATTGGCGCCGTGCAGGCCGGTGAAGGAGCATTCTCCGATGGCGTAGAGATGATTTAGATCGGTCGCGCCGTGCAGGTTTACCTTGATCCCGCCGCAGGTATAGTGCGCGGCCGGCACCACCGGGATCGCTTCGCTGCAGATGTCGATGCCGAATTTCGCACAGTTTTCCCGCACCGTCGGGAAGTGTTCGGCAATGAATTCGGCCGGGCGATGCGATATGTCGAGATAGAGGCAATCGGCCCCCAAGCGTTTCATCTCGTGGTCGATCGCGCGCGCCACAACGTCCCTCGGGGCCAGTTCGCCGGCGTCGTGAAAGCGCTGCATAAAGCGGCTGCCATCGGGCAACTTCAGCTGCGCTCCTTCTCCCCGCAGAGCCTCGGTGATAAGAAATGACTTGGCTTTCGGGTGAAACAGGCAGGTGGGGTGGAATTGATTGAATTCCATATTGGCGATGCGGCAGCCCGCGCGCCAGGCCATGGCGATGCCGTCGCCGCTCGAGCCGTCTGGATTGGTCGTGTAGAGGTATACCTTGCTGGCGCCGCCGGTGGCCAGCACTACCACTTTGGCGGCAAACACCGCCACGTAGTCGCGTTGCCGGTCGTAGACGTAGGCGCCGACGCAGCGATAGCGCCCGCTGCCGGACGCGGTCTGGCGAATCAGGTCGACCGCGATGTGGTGTTCGTAAACGCTGATATTGCTGCGCGCCAGGGCGGCGTCGGTGAGCGAGCTGTGAACGGCTTTGCCGGTGGCGTCAGCGCTGTGAATGATGCGTCTACGGCTGTGGCCACCTTCGCGAGTCAAGTGAAAATCGTCAGCGTTTTGCTCGCGGGTGAAATCGACACCGAGCGAGATCAGCCAATCGATGGCCTTTTTGCTGCGCGATACCGTGAACTCTACGGCGTCGCGGTGGCACAGTCCGGCCCCGGCCAACAGCGTATCGGCGACATGGGAGTCGACGCTGTCGCTGGCGTCGAGTACCGCCGCGATGCCTCCCTGAGCGTGCCAGCTGGAGCCGTCGTGAACGCCGCCCTTGCTCAATACCGCGACCCGGACCGATTCGGGCAAACTCAAGGCCAGCGACAGGCCGGCCGCACCGCTGCCGATCACCAGCACGTCGGTGTCGAAGGATCGAGATTTGTCGGGGGGGGTAGTCGCGGTGGTCAAATTCTTGGTTCCGGAGGATTTTTGCGCAAGTATACCCAAAGGGCGCCATGAGCACTTATTGAACTTTTTTTTGGGGCGAATACTCTTATTGCGGATAAAATGCCATATTGTGGAACTGTCGGCACTTGCAATCGCTTCGACCACCAAGGGTCGAACGCAGACAGTTCTTTGAGTCTTGAGAAGAATATTTTGTCGTCGGGGTAGTAAATGACAGCGCAAGCTGCAGACGTGTCGGATGCGCAACTGGTTGAGCGAGTTCAGAAAGGCGACAAGAGGGCATTTGATTTACTGGTCATCAAGTACCAACACAAGGTACTCTCGATCATCAGTCGCTTTGTCAAAGACGGTGCGGAGGCTCACGACGTTGCGCAAGAGGCCTTCATAAAAGCCTATCGCGCAATCGGAAACTTTCGTGGCGACAGTGCGTTTTACACCTGGATTTACCGGATTGCGGTGAATACGGCGAAAAACCATTTGGTGTCCCGAGGTCGCCGACCTCCAGCGACGGATGTCGACATCGACGATGCCGATATCTATTCCGGCTCCGAAGCGCTGCACGATTACGAGACGCCGGAGAGCGCGCTGTCGCGCGACCAGTTGGAGCAGATTGTGTTCGATGCGATTCGCGCGCTGCCGGAGGATCTGCGCACGGCGGTGACCCTGCGCGAACTGGACGGTTTGAGCTACGAAGAGATTGCCGCCGCGATGGAATGTCCGGTGGGGACGGTGCGCTCGCGGATATTTCGGGCGCGCGAGGCGATCGACAACGCGATTTCGACACGCTTTGGTTAGTGCCTTGTCCGGCAATTTGATAAACAGGCGCCGGGAAGAACTCCGGGCAGAACGAATTCGCAACGCCGCTGTCCTAGATTGCGAGCAGATTTAACTCGGTTATGGTACGGGCTTCACCCACACAGGCAGGTTTTATGACCCAACATTTAGACGACGCCGTTAAGCAGTCCCTGTCCGCCTTGATGGACGACGAGCATACTGAACTGGATTTGCAGCGTGTTCTGAAGTCCGCGCACAGCGACGACTCCACGCTCGATGCCTGGAATCGTATGCTGCTGGCTCGTCAGGTACTGCGCGCCGAGAAAACTCCTCTGGTTCGCGAAGGTTTTGCCGCAAGTGTGCGCGCCGCCATCGACGAAGAGGGCGAGCTGTATAGCGAACAGGCGACGATGACCCGAGCCCTGAATAAGTTGCGCTACACCGGCGGCAAGGTGGCGGTGGCCGCGTGTTTTACCTTTGCGTTTTTGTTGGGTGCGTATCAGTTTGGCAATCGCAATGGTTTGATGGAGGGCAGTTCACTGGCGCAGCAGGGCAACCCGGTTACCAATGACGCGGTAGTGCCTGCCGGTTTCGAAATGCCGCCACTGAATGCACGCACGGTCAGCACGATGCCCAATTCCGGCTATTCGGCCAATTCCAACGCGGTTCCGGTGCTGGTGTCCGCGCCGCTCAGCGACGAGGAAAAAGCGGCCAAGGCCGAGCTGCAGGCGCGCTTGACGCGCATGATGTTCAAACACGAGGAGAGTGCGTCGGCCAACGGCGGCCTGGGTATGTTGCCGCTGATGCGGGTATCCTCTGTCAAGAATGAAAACGAGTGATCTCCATTCTGTTTCCAGAAAAGTAATTGCGATGCGTAGCTTGTTGTTTTCCCTGTTGTTGTTGGGTCCGCTCGCCACTTTTGCGCGCGCGCAGGACTCTGCGCCGAGTGCGCAGGAGCTGCTGAATAAACTCGTCACCAGCCTCAAAACCGAAAATTATGCCGGCGATTTCACCTGGGAGTTTGGCTCCCGGGTCGAGTCCTTCCGACTCGTGCACACGGTGATCGACGCCAAGGAAACGGAGAAACTGTACCGATTGACCGGCAGCGAAATTGAATTTTTGCGCTCCAGCCCCTCGGCGACCTGTGGCACCCTCGGAGGGCGCTTACTGGCAGGTGGAGAATTGAGTTCTTCCGACGGCCAGCACTTTGGTGTCAATGACAACTACCGCATGTCAGTCGTTGGCAGCGACCGCATCGCCGGACGCCCGGCCTGGCTAGTCAATATCCTGCCAATGGACGAAGATCGCTACGGTGTCTTGCTGGCGGTCGATCAAGGCAACGGTCTCCTGTTGCGCCTGGTGGTATTTGATGCGCAAAAGCGCAGTGGGCTGGAGCGTTTGCAATTTGTGTCAATGACCAGCGGTATTGACCCGAACACCTACGTCAGCGGCGTTAAAAATGAAAAGCCACTGATCGAGGTGACGCCACAGCAATGTGTCGGCGACAGGGTGAGTCTTGCGAGCGCGTCGCACTGGAAGCCGACCTGGCTGCCGAGTGGTTATGTGATGACGAATTCGAGTTACTCCGACGACGATGGCTACATGGAAACCTACACCGACGGGCTGTCCAGTTTCTCGTTGTTTGTGCGCCCGACCCCGGCCGGCGCCGGTGGCGGATATGGACGCATCGAGCGTCACTTCGATATGCGCGGCGCAGCGCTGAGGCTCATCAGTTTTCTGCCGCTCGAACAGGACCCGGTTTTGGTGACCGTGGTCGGGGAAATTCCCCTGCAAACGGCG
>Ga0316575_10000614_pt1 | contig 10499 bp, 10 predicted proteins | sample J5NA_FD_203072 | JGI IMG/M metagenome (GOLD analysis project Ga0316575, IMG submission 203072) | Rhizosphere microbial communities from salt marsh grasses in Alabama, United States - J5-7_050615r2r3 | ecosystem: Host-associated > Plants > Roots > Rhizosphere | place: USA: Alabama | collected...
CGAATTCACGCTGGGTGCAGGTCAGGTGATCATGGGTTGGGATCAGGGAGTGGCCGGCATGCAAGTCGGCGGCGAGCGCACACTGATCATTCCGCCGAACATGGGATATGGCGCGCGCGGCGCCGGCGGCGTGATACCACCAAACGCAACGCTGGTGTTCGATGTCGAGTTGCTCGGCGTTCACTAGCCAATCAGTCCGATGAAACACCGCTCCATTCCGCTTGCCAGCCAGCGCCGGTTTGCCGGATGGATGGCTATGCAACCATCCGAACCATCAGGGATCAACCAGGCTCTCACTTGAAAAGATGAACTTTTGCATCTTCTCCGCTTCTTATCCCTCGCTTGACTTGATGCTGCCAGGTTCACTGCATGTTGCGGAAGGCCGCGTTCTTCCAGCCTGGATATCCGGAACATGAACATGATCGCCCATCCGCTGCTGGTTACCGCGCTGATGCTTGCGGTATCCAACCTGTTCATGACGTTTGCATGGTATGGCCACCTGAAAAACCTGGCTGCCTCGCCCTGGTACGTTGCAGCACTGGTCAGCTGGGGCATCGCGCTGTTCGAATATATGTTCCAGGTCCCGGCAAACCGCATCGGATATACCGCTCTTAGCCTCGGACAGCTGAAGATATTGCAGGAAGTCATCACGCTGTCGCGTCTTCGTTCCGTTTGCGGTGGTATACATGAACCAGCCGCTGAAGCTTGATTATCTGTACGCGGCAATATGTCTGATGGGAGCGGTATATTTTATTTTTCGCAATGCCTAGCGGCGATACCGCTTAATCAACTTTAGGAAATTATCATGCAATGTCAATACTGCGCTTCTGATCTCGATCCCAACGCAACCGAATGCAAGAAATGCGGCGCCCTCAGGGTCATCAGGCGAACAACACTGGGTGTTTTTATCGGCTGGGCCGGCATGGTGGTTGGTATTACCTGGATCATGCTGCTGGTTCCACTGACATTCCTGCCTTTTCTCGGCTACCAGATGGGGAGCTATCCCTGGATTACCCTTGTCTTTGGTGCGCTGTTAACGGCCGCTTTGCTGTGGTATTCAAGAACCACCTTGCATTCCATGTGGATACGGCCTGGCGAGTGAACAAACATGGTTATGAGTAAAACCCCGGCGATTCATATCCTGGGGATCTGCGGTACCTTCATGGGCGGCATCGCGGCACTCGCCAGACAAGCCGGCTACCGCGTCACCGGTTGCGATGCCAACGTGTACCCGCCGATGAGTACGCAACTTCAGGAACAAGGCATCGAGCTGATCGAAGGTTTTGGCGAGGAACAGCTGGCGCTCAACCCGGATGTGTACGTGATCGGCAACGTGGTGTCGCGCGGCAATCCGCTGATGGAAGCCATCCTCAACCGCAACCTGCCCTATATTTCCGGGCCGCAATGGCTGGCGGACAACCTGCTGCGGAACAAGTGGGTGCTGGCTGTTGCCGGCACGCATGGCAAGACCACCACCAGCGCAATGCTGGCCTGGATACTGGAGTACGCGGGACTGAACCCGGGTTTTCTGATCGGCGGCGTGCCGCAGAATTTCGGCGTATCGGCACGGCTCGGCGCAACAGCTGACCCGGTGCCTGAAGATGCATCGCCGTTCTTTGTGATCGAAGCCGATGAATACGACACCGCCTTTTTCGACAAGCGCTCCAAGTTCGTTCACTATCGGCCGCGCACCGCAATACTGAACAATCTCGAGTTCGACCACGCCGACATTTTTCCCGATCTCGCAGCGATCGAAACCCAGTTCCATCATCTGGTGCGCACGGTACCCGGCAACGGATTGATCGTCAGCAACGGCCGCGAAGCCGCGCTGGACCGGGTACTGCAGCGCGGTTGCTGGACGGCGGTCGAGCACTTCGGTACAAACGACGGCTGGCTGATCGATGGCGACAACCGTGTCTCTCTGCGCGGCGAATTGCAGGGCTCGCTTAACTGGGACATGCTGGGTGAACACAACCGACAGAATGCGCTCGCCGCGCTCGCCTCCGCGCGCCATGCCGGCGTGCCGATCGTGCAGGGACTGGCGGCATTGGGCGAATTCAGGAACGTGAAGCGCCGCATGGAGATTCGCGGTGTCGTCAACGGCATAACTGTTTATGACGACTTCGCCCACCATCCAACCGCGATCGACACCACGGTCGCAGGACTTCGCCGCAAGGTCGGCAGCGCACGCATACTTGCCGTGCTTGAACCGCGCTCCAACACGATGAAACTGGGCATGATGAAGGAAGCGCTGCCCGGCAGCCTGAAGGATGCCGACCTGGCGTTCTGCTATGCCGCCAACCTCGGCTGGGATGCACGCAGCGCGCTCGCGCCGCTGGACGGCAAGGCAGTCGTTGAAGACCGGCTGGAACTGCTAATCGACAAGATCGTCGCTGCCGCGCGGCCCGGCGACCACATCCTGGTAATGAGCAACGGCGGCTTCGACGGGATACACGAAAAGCTGCTCGACCGATTGCAGCGCTGAATCACTCCTGGTTGTCCAGACCCAGTTCCTGAATCTTGCGCGTCAGCGTATTGCGCCCGATCCCGAGCAGGGTTGCAGCCTCAATGCGTCTTCCGTTGGTGTGATGCAATGCCTGTATGATCAGCGTGCGTTCGAATTGCGAGGTCAGGCTGTCCATGATGCGCTCATCGCCGCGCTGCAGTGCGAGTGCGGCCTGCTGTGCCAATGCCGTGCTCCAGTCACCGCCTTCCGCCTCGCCGCCGGCCTTGTGGTCGCGCCACTCCGGCGGCAGGTCTGCGATCTCGACCATTTGCGATGGCGTCATCACGGTCAGCCAGTGGCAAAGGTTTTCAAGTTGCCGCACGTTGCCGGGAAAATCCTGCGCACTCAGATGCTGCAATGTCGCCTCGCTGAACTGTTTCTGGTCAACCGCCAGGTCGCGTGCACTCTTCTGCAGAAAATACTTTGCCAGCAGCGGAATGTCCTCGCGCCGCTCGCGCAGCGGCGGCAGCCGCAACCGGATCACATTCAGGCGGTGGAACAGGTCCTCGCGGAACAGCCCCTGCTTGACACGCTCATCCAGATTCTGGTGGGTGGCGGTGATGATGCGCACGCTCGATTTGATCGGCTGGTGCCCGCCGACGCGGTAGTAGTTTCCGTCTGACAGCACGCGCAGCAATCGGGTCTGAAGGTCGGACGGCATGTCGCCGATTTCGTCGAGAAACAACGTGCCGCCTTCTGCCTGCTCGAAGCGTCCGCGCCGGGTCGTCGCCGCGCCGGTAAACGCACCGCGCTCATGGCCGAACAATTCCGACTCAAGCAGGTCCTTGGGAATCGCGGCTGTGTTGATCGCGATGAATGGTTTGTCGGCACGCGGGCTATGGCGGTGCAGCGCCCTCGCAACCAGTTCCTTGCCGGTGCCTGATTCGCCATTGATCAGCACCGTGGCGTGGGACTGCGACAATCTGCCGATCGCACGGAACACTTCCTGCATTGCGGGCGCCTGGCCGAGTATGTCAGCATCGGCTTCGACCGGCTCTGCTTCGCCTGATTTGCGGCAGCTCTGCTCCAGTGCACGCCTGATCAGCTCCACTGCGTGATTGACGTCGAATGGTTTGGGCAGATATTCGAATGCGCCGCCCTGGAACGCTGTAACGGCACTCTCAAGGTCGGAATACGCGGTCATGATGATGACCGGAATCAGCGGGTGGCGCTGGTGCAGCGTCTGCAGAAAATCCAGCCCTGAACTGCCTGGCATTCGGATATCGCTTACCACAACCTGAGGCGTACCTTCGTCCAGCGCATCGAGCGCTTCGTCCGCCGAAGCGAAGCTCCTGAACTCGATATCCTCGCGTGTCAGCGATTTTTCCAGCACCCAGCGTATGGAGCGGTCGTCGTCAATAATCCAAACAGGTTTCATCTTGTTAGCCTAATTATTCATGGGATGGGTAGCAATACGGTAAAGCGCGTACGCCCGGGTTCGCTGTCAAATTCGATGATGCCGTGGTGCTGGCTGACAAAGTCCTGGGCGATCGTCAATCCCAGGCCATGCCCGTCGGCATGTCCGGATACCAGGGGATAGAATATCTTGTCCTGCAGTGCGGGCGGAATTCCAGGTCCGTTGTCGATAATTTCCACCCTCACCGCCTGGCGGTGGAGGCGTTTGATCAGGGTCGCCTGGTGTGCCACGCGGGTGCGCAAGACGATCTCACCGCTGCCGTGCATCGCCTGCGCGGCGTTGCGGACGATATTGAGCATGACCTGTATCAGCTGTTCCTTGTCGCCAACCAGCGCGGGCAGACTGATATCGTAGTCGCGTTTTATCTTCAACCCCTCAGGCCTTTCGGCCAGGACCACACTGCGCACCCGCTCCAGCACTTCGTGGATGTTGAGCGCATTCGTGTGCGAGGCATTCTGCGGGGCCAGCAGTTTTTCCATCAGGGAACGCAATCGATCCGCTTCCTGCACGATGACCTGCGTGTATTCGCGCAAGCCCGGCTTTTCGAGTTCCTGTTCGAGCAGTTGAGCCGCGCCGCGTATACCGCCGAGCGGGTTCTTGATTTCATGCGCCAGGTTGCGAAGCAGCAACCGGTTGGCCTGGGTCTGGTCAAGCATTTGCTCTTCGCGCGCCAGCTTGAGCGGTCTGTCCATGGGATGAAATTCGAGCAGCAAATACGGTTTGGCCAATTGCAGCGGGGTTGCCGCGCAACGCAAATGCAGTTTGCCATTTCCATTCCCGTGCGTTCCCAGCGTCAAATCATGCTCGATAAAGCTGGCGTTATTCTGCGCCGCCTGCTGTATCGCGTTGGCCAGTTGTTCGGTATGGGTAAATACCTGCTGGAGCGGAAGCCCGTGCATGTTTTTGTCGCTGATGTCGAACAGGTTCTCTGCAGACGGGTTGATATACACAATGCGCGACTCCTCATCCAGCAGGATAATGGCTGTCGCAAGGTGTTCCAGAGCGAGGTGGGGAAAATCAGGCATACCGATTACACAGCAGAAAGCATGCCAGACGCGATATCAACTTATATTCGCTTTGCTTTAATGCGCTGTCGGGCAATTCATTGATGACTTTCTTGCCTGGCTTTGATTCGGTGTGAATCACGGCAGCGACGGGTCGGCGCCGGGTCGTCGGATACCCCTATTCATTGCCCAACTTCGAAAGCTCTGTTTTGAGTGCGTCGACATTCTGCTGGTGAAGATCCACCTGGTCGTTCAACCGCTTGATCTTCTCGTTAAATTTCGCGACATTGCGATAGGTATGGCCGTCGGCCCCCTTGAAAACTTCAGGATTTGCCTCGCCGTCCTTGAGATTCTGCTGAGCCGCTGCAAGCTGCTTTTCCTCCGCGTTCAATTCGTCCTGCAGAATCTTGCGACGTGTGTCATCCCGACTCCGCTGCGTTTCACTATCCACCCTCGGAAAGCCTGCGGGTCCCTGCACTTTGGCCGGCGGTACCATGGTCGACAGCGGCTGCAGGTAGATTCTCTTGCCGCCCTTGAGGGGCGTGCTGGAATAGGTTACATGCCCATTTTCATCCACCGACTTGTAGATATCGGCATGGGCCAGCAACGGAAAGATACACAATACGGCAAACAGGTATCGGCCAGGCTTCATCTTCGTTTCCCGTGAAAAAACAGCGCAAGTATAGGACAAGCGCCGGACACAGACAAACAATTCCAAAACAAAACGGGGCTTCCGCCCCGTTTTGTCGCCCGCCCTGAACACTCCGGACAGGTTTGCAGATAATCCCGAATAACTGCCGGGTTTAGATGCTGTAATACATATCGAACTCTATCGGGTGTGTCGTCATGCGGAACCGGGTCACCTCATCCATTCTCAACCCGATGTATGCATCGATGAAGTCGTCGGAGAACACGCCGCCGCGGGTCAGGAAGTCGCGATCCTTGTCCAGGTATTCCAGTGCCTGCTCCAGGCTGGAGCACACGGTCGGGATCTTTGCATCCTCTTCAGGCGGCAGATCATACAGATTCTTGTCGGCAGGATCGCCGGGGTGAATCTTGTTCTGAATACCGTCTATGCCGGCCATCAGCAGCGCAGTAAAGGCGAGGTAGGGATTGGCGCCCGGGTCCGGGAAACGCACCTCGATGCGGCGCGCCTTGTCGCTGGCCACGTGAGGAATACGTATCGAGGCAGAGCGATTCTTCGCCGAATAGGCCAGCTTGACCGGTGCTTCAAATCCGGGAACCAGACGCTTGTAGGAATTGGTCAGCGGATTGGTGATCGCATTCAGTGCGCGTGCATGCTTGATGACGCCGCCGATGTAATACAGCGCGGTCTCCGACAGCCCTGCATATCCGTTGCCTGCGAACAGGTTCTTGCCGTCTTTCCAGATGGACTGGTGCACGTGCATCCCTGAACCATTGTCGCCGACGATCGGCTTGGGCATGAAGGTCGCTGTCTTGCCATATTGGTGAGCGACATTGTGCACCACGTATTTCAGTCCCTGCGTCCAGTCGGCGCGGCGCACCAGCGAGTTGAACTTGGTGCCAATCTCGCATTGGCCGGCGGTCGCCACTTCGTGGTGATGCACTTCGACTTCGATGCCGATTTCTTCCAGAGCCAGGCACATCGCAGCGCGGATGTCGTTCAGGCTGTCGATCGGCGGCACCGGGAAGTAACCGCCCTTTACCGTTGGGCGATGGCCGATGTTGCCGCCCTCGATTTTTTCAGCGGAAGCCCAGGCAGCCTCTTCGGAGTTCACTTTGCAGAAGCAGCCGGACATGTCGACCTGCCAGTTAACCGAGTCAAAAACGAAAAATTCCGGTTCCGGGCCGAAGTAGGCAGTATCGCCGATGCCGCTGGACTTCAGGTATGCCTCGGCACGCTTAGCGATGGAGCGCGGATCGCGGTCATACCCCTTGCCGTCGGAAGGTTCCACTACGTCACAGCTGATCACCAGCGTGTTTTCATCCATGAAAGGATCGATATATGCAGTCTCGGGATCAGGCATCAGCAGCATGTCCGAGGCCTGTATGCCTTTCCAGCCGGCGATCGAAGAACCGTCGAACGCGTGTCCTTCCTCGAACTTTTCCATACCCATCGCCTTGACGGGCACGCCCACGTGCTGTTCCTTGCCACGGGTATCGGTAAAGCGAAAATCCACGAACTTGACTTCGCGGTCCTTGATCAGTTTCATAACATCAGTTGCCGACATCGACATAATCCATCTCCCTAGACCTAATTGAAAAATTAACCAAAACCCAATATTACTATCCAGATACAGATGCAGAAAGCGTGCCAATCCTGTTTGCATCGCTGATTGGCATTTTGCCACAAGCCTTAAAATACCGGCACCAATAATTTGCACCAAAATTGTGCGTCGCGCAAGCAGTGCGCACTATTTTTGTGCGTGGCTGCGGTGTACTTGTATAACCCGAAAAATTGGGTCCGCACTGGCCACCTCATTGCAACATGCCTGCAGCTTATCAGCTGCTTCCGGTGATTGTCCCCCGGCAAGATATATTTCGGCATCGACCTTGCCGTCGAGATAGTGGAATACCACTCGATTTTCTGCCAAAGCATCTGCGCCAATGCATTTCGCCAGATGTGCCAGCAAGCCGGGGCGGCTGGGCAGGTGCACGTTCGGCTTGGCCATCATGTCGTCCTCCGGATCGATGTGCACCATCACGTCCATCACATGGTGGTTCTTGAGCACCGCGTGGCGTGCCGTTTCGGCGATGAAATGGCCCTCGGAAACACTGATCTTGGGATCGACCATGATGTGCGCGTCGACCAGCGCATTGTCCGCCATCTTGCGGGTGCGCAACTCGTGAAGGCCGCGTACCCCGTGCACTTTGAGCAGGGTCTGGCGGATCGCTTCCACTTCCTCGGCAGCCAGTCCGGTATCGATGAGTTCCGACATCGCTTCCAGCGCCAGCTTGCCCCCCATGTGCGCGATCATCACGCCCACCACCGCCGCCGCAACCAGATCGAGAAAGGTGAATCCCAGCAGGTTTCCGCCCACGCCGATGATGACCACCAGCGAGGAAGCCGCATCCGAACGCGCATGCCATGCATTCGCGACCAGCATCTGCGATCGCACCCGTTTGGCCACTGCCAGCATGTAGCGGAACAGTCCCTCCTTGGCGACCAGCGCAAAAACCGCGATCGCAAGCGCGAATGGGTTGACTGCCCGCAGCGCCTCCGGATGCTGCAGACGCATTGCTGCCGCAACCAGCAGCACCACACCGAGTCCCGCGAGAAATGTACCGAGGATAAGCGTGGCCGCCGTTTCGATTCGCGCATGGCCGTAGGGATGCTCCGCATCGGCATGCCGGCTGCCGTGCCGGTTCGCGAACAGAACCAGCACATCTGAAAGCAGATCGGACAGCGAATGCAGGCCGTCCGCCATCAGGGCTTGCGAGTGTGCAAAAAAGCCGCCCACCATCTGCAGGGACGTCAGCAGCACGTTGATGCCGATGCTGACCCAGGTGCTCTTCTGTGCGGCGGCAAAACGCTCCGGATGCACCGGCTCGAAAGCCCCGATACGCTCACTGGACTGACGCTTTGTGCTGTGATTATTCATGTTGGTAAGGCGGGTATGTATCTATAATATGCAGGATATCATCTCTGCCAACTTAGTAACCTCTGATTAAGTCCATCATGAACCGCGTTGCTGACAAAAACGGTATGACCGCAAGGCGCGCGACGCCGGTCGTAGTTATTCTACGATGCCAAGGAGTGCAACACCGCGAGCGACCGTTTTTGTCGCAACCCGAAAGGGCATTGGCTTTGCGGGCGATATGCTACGTCAGGCACCTTGCGAAGGGAATCACCATTCGCATCGTCGCCTTTCTTGCATCCCATCCCGCGAAGCCGAATGCGCGGTCATGGGGGACTTAATCAGAGGTTCGATTATCATATTCGCTTAGTCAGAAAGAATCGCCATGGGGACCATCACCGCCATTCTGCAAGCCGCGCAACAACGCGCAAGAGAATTGGGCCTGCCCTACGAAGGCGCGCTGTATCCGCGCGAGGCCTACGAAATACTGCAGTCCGCGCCCGGCGCCAAAATGGTGGACGTGCGCAGCCGCGCGGAACTGGACTGGGTGGGCAAATTTCCGAATGCCACCGCGATTGAGTGGGCAAGCTATCCGGGCATGAGCCGCAATCCTCACTTCATCGCCCAGCTCGAACAGCAAGTCGACAAGGAAGCGCTGGTCATCTTCGTTTGCCGCAGCGGCGGGCGCTCGCACCATGCCGCGATCGCCGCGACCCAGGCCGGCTACCGCGACTGCTATAACATGCTGGAAGGTTTCGAGGGCGACATGGATACCAGCAAACACCGCAATAGCAAAGGCGGCTGGCGGGTGGCCGGACTGCCCTGGGAACAGAGCTAGCGGCCCCTCTTTTCCCTTTTGGGATTGTGCTTGCAGGCAAGGCCTGCAAGCCCAGCCAACAATTCAGCAGTAATCAGGAATCGCTGTTCCGGTAATCGATAATCAGCGGCGCATGATCTGAAAAACGCTGCGCCTTGTAAATGCTCGCTGACTCGGCAAGCGCAGCAATGCCTGGTGTTGCAATCTGGTAATCGATGCGCCAACCGACATCCTTCGCCCATGCCTGACCGCGGTTCGACCACCATGTGTATGCTTCCAGTTCCGGATGAACGCGACGGAACACGTCGGTAAAGCCGACTTCGTCGAACAGCTCGGTCAGCCAGGCGCGCTCCTCCGGCAGAAATCCTGAATTCTTTTTGTTGCCGCGCCAGTTCTTCAGATCGATTTCCCGATGCGCGATATTCCAGTCGCCGCAGATCACCACCTCGCGCCCGCTGTCCCTTAATTCCTTGAGGTGTGGCATGAAAGCTTCCATGAACCTGAACTTGACCGCCTGGCGTTCTTCGCCGCTGGAACCGGAAGGCAGGTAAACCGAGACCACGCTGAATCCGGCAAAATCCGCGCAAATGTATCGCCCCTCGGCATCGAACTCGGCGATACCCAAACCTGAAATGACCTGCTTCGGCTGTTCGCGGCAATAGATCCCGACGCCGCTGTATCCCTTCTTCTCGGCATAATGGAAGTAGCCGTGGTAGCCATGCGGGGAAAGCATCTCCGCAGTCATGTCCGCAGCCTGCGCCTTCAGTTCCTGCAGGCAGACGATATCTGCATCCTGCCGGCCGAGCCACTCATAAAAACCCTTGCCGGCTGCCGACCGGATTCCATTCAGATTGACAGTGATGATGCGCATGAAAATTTCCGGGAGTTGTATGGCCTGCCATTATAATGTGCCTCCGTGCTCCAACCCGTTGCATAGACCATGTCCAACTTCAGACAAGATTTCATCCGCTTTGCCGTACAGCAGCAGGTTTTGCGTTTTGGCGAATTCAAAACCAAGGCGGGACGCATGTCGCCGTATTTTTTCAATGCAGGCCTGTTCAAAGATGGAGCATCGCTCAGAAACCTGTCGCAATTCTATGCGCAGGCGATCCAGGCTTCCGAACTGCCATTCGACATGCTGTTCGGTCCGGCCTACAAAGGAATCCCGCTGGCGGCCGGAACCGCAATCGCGCTG
>Ga0316575_10000616_pt1 | contig 10495 bp, 7 predicted proteins | sample J5NA_FD_203072 | JGI IMG/M metagenome (GOLD analysis project Ga0316575, IMG submission 203072) | Rhizosphere microbial communities from salt marsh grasses in Alabama, United States - J5-7_050615r2r3 | ecosystem: Host-associated > Plants > Roots > Rhizosphere | place: USA: Alabama | collected...
TATAAAATACATCGACAAAGGCATTTGATTCAGCAGTCAGTAAAAAATGATAGGCTTTTATACCGTTAACGGTTTCCATCGGAAGTACTTCGAGTGTACTCTCTCCGGCCGGTATAATCGTCCATCTGAGTTGAAAGGTCAGTTTTTCTCCCGGCTGAAATGGAAGATCTTTCACCTCACCGCAAACACCGGAACGCAAGCCGATTAGCGCCATGACCGAAACCCAAAGAGCGGTCCCCTTAAGCAATTTTAGCAGGATATGGAAAGCATTTGAATGCGCTGTTCTCATACAACCCTTCAGGATAGCGGACTACAGCAGATCCGCAAATTCCTTTTGAATAACATCAAACAATTCTTTTCCGACGGCAAGCCCGATATCGATAAACTGGGGGCCGTATTTTTTTCCGGTGATCGTACGAAATGTGTTTTTTATTTTGGTAAGTTTTTTCATTCCTCCGGGATAAAGATCCATAAACCGGGCAATCGGCATATTGGAAAAAGATACCATCGCCCATACCGTATCTGTAAAGTTGTCCGGTCCCCAACGAAATTTATCTGCGTCATACAGACAGTCGGATACCAGCGCACCTTCCGGCGTGTCCGTATTTTCCGATTTTTTAAAGGCTTCATGATTTCGGATCGCCCGGCAGATATCATCGACTTCATCGGATTTAAACGGAAAGACTCTCAACACCTGCTTTGCATAGGCAGCGCCTTTAACCGCGTGATCTTCATGCTTTCGCTGAATATCATGCAGCAGACCGGCACATTGGACGATGACAACCCTCCGTTTGATAAAATTTTCCGATCGGCCCACGAGGCGACTTTCGATAATCATTAATGTTCCGGCATCAATGGCGACTTTTAATGCGTGTTCAATCCCATGACCTACATTATCTTCAAGATGTTCGGCAACAAAAGATTGGAGGTTCTCGGTGGATGGATTTGTTTCAAGATATTGCCGGGATAATTCATCGGCAAGAGAATAGTCTTTATAAAAATCAGGGGATGGATACCGGTCGACAATCTGACGAGCTCGTTGACGAATACGAGCATAGGTTATATTCATGTTCGTCACCGCGCTAAAAAAGCGATGTTTAATTTCGCGTAAGCATACGCAAAAATTTTTATTTATGGATGGGCTTCATGCTGACGTCAAAGTAAAAAGCCTGCCGCAGACTTTCCATTGCCCGTTTTCCTTAATAACATGAATGACTTGATCCACTTTATGCGTGGCGCCGATATTGAACAGTTGTGCAATTACCGGGTAAACGGAATTTATGGCAACCCTTATTTTGCCGGTAATTCGAATTTGAGCGTCATTTTTGGTTTTCGAAATGGTTTCGGTTTCGATGTGATACAGTTTGTGCTTCAGGAAATCGATGTTAAATCCGCGCTCTTTCGCTGTTTGAGCGACATCGTATAAATACTGATCGACGACATTGCCATCCTTAGAAACAAGCTCTTTTTTACAAATTCTTTTTGCCATTGATTTGTCAAGGTTAAAATAGGCTTTACTGAATTCGACAACAGCCTTGCTCGGGGTATCCCTGGCGTCCGACATAGAAAAGATTAACTGAACGACAATTCCGACGATGATAACCAGAATAATGCCTGCGCTTCTGCTCAAATGGGCCATCTATATTTCCTCCTTTTCACTTTTCGCTCACAATCGATTCATGCTTTTAAATTTGGTGACATTATGATGTAAGTCGCCATTAGATTCGCGGCGCTTGTCATCTGATCAAAAAAAGCGAAAGACCCGGAACCGCCCATAAGTGGTTCGGCTGAAAAAAATAACTCGTCTACTCAAAAAATTTTTGATACCATGGAACAAACGCTGAAACAAGGATAAACTGGACAATTGCCTTCGGGAATAAACACTTTTTCTTTGACACCCGATTTAATTTTTTTTATATTCAAAGCTTGACTCGAAAAAATCTTGACGCAACTTTGTTCGCTTCATATCAATCTGTTTATTTTCATTTGATTGTTGAATTCCCATGGATTATGAAAGTTCAAAGGCGCTGAATCATGGAAGCTCCTCAAACGGCAAGATAACGTCGCTGGGGCTATGTCTCGGTGCCTCTACCGTCTCCCTGGTCCAGTTGGAAAAGGACCTGCACCCCGATACAAACACCGCGACGCCGCAGAACAATAATTTTAAGATCGTAAAGCATTCCGTCTATCCACACGAGGGAGATCCCAAAAAGACCCTGCTTCACGCCATCAATGGTTTCGATCTGAGCACATTCGACAGGATTGTCGCTACCGGCAGACGATTTCGATCATTTGTCAATTTGACCTCCATACCGGAACCCGAAGCCGTGGAATATGCTTACCGGTATATCAAACCACCGGATGTTTTCTGTCCGGCAGTGGTCTCCGCCGGCGGCGAGACATTCATGGTGTATGTTTTGAACCGTTTCGGTCAAATCTCCAATGTTCTTACCGGCAACAAGTGTGCCTCCGGGACCGGGGAATTCTTTCTCCAGCAGTTACGGCGAATGGACGTCTCCCTGGAAGAAGCAACCCATTTCGCCACCAAAACCGAGCCGTATCCTGTCTCCGGACGCTGTTCGGTTTTTTGTAAATCCGACTGTACCCACGCCACCAACAAAGGTATTCCCAAATCAAAAGTAACCGCCGGCCTCTGCCGAATGATGGCTGCGAAAATCTTAGAGCTGTTGAAAAAGGTGGAACGAAAAAACATTATGCTCACTGGAGGAACGGCTCGGAATCAGATGATGATTGAACGGTTGCGCGAGGAAATACCCGGATTGATCGTTCCGGATGAAGCCCCCTATTTTGAGGCGCTGGGCGCCGCACTCTGGGGTCTGGAACACGAAACGGCCACCTTGGCCGGCATTTCCGATCTGTTTGGTCAGGAAGCGGCATCCTTTGACACGCTGCCGCCACTTAAAAATTTCAGCCACATGGTCGAATTCAAAACCATCGAAACAGGAAAGATTCAGGCCGGTGATACCTGCATTCTGGGGCTCGACGTCGGGTCCACCACCACTAAGGCGATTCTTTTGCGACAATCGGATGATGCATTGCTGGCTTCTATCTATTTGCGCACCAGCGGGGATCCGGTGGGCGCCTCAAGGCGATGTTACCGTGCCATCCTCGGCCAAATTGAGAAATGTGTCGATCCGTCGGAAATATCCATCATCGGTTTGGGTGTCTGCGGTTCCGGCCGCCAAATTGCCGGTCTTCATGCCCTTACGGACGGCATTATCAACGAAATTATCGCCCATGCCGCCGCCGCCGTTTATTTTGATCCCAAGGTGGATACCATCTTCGAAATCGGCGGACAGGACGCCAAATACACTTACATTACCAATGGCGTGGCTTCAGATTATGCCATGAATGAAGCCTGTTCGGCCGGTACCGGATCTTTTTTGGAGGAATCCGCCCACGAAACCCTTGGGGTGGCCATGGAAGATATTGCCGAAATCGCCATCAAAGGGAAAAAGCCGCCGAATTTCAACGATCAGTGTGCGGCATTTATCACCTCGGACATAAAAAATGCCATTCACGAAGGGGCCGCCCATGAAAATATCGTTGCCGGACTGGTCTATTCTATCTGCATGAACTATTCAAACCGGGTCAAGGGAAACCGGCCTGTAGGGGAGAAGGTGTTTATGCAAGGCGGTGTCTGCTATAACAAGGCCATACCCCTTGCCATGGCCTCTTTGGTGGGTAAACCCATCATCGTTCCCCCGGAACCCGGACTCATGGGCGCCTTTGGTGTGGCACTGGAAGTTAAAAAACGAATTGATGCCGGAATACTGCGAAAACAACACTTCGATCTTGATGTGTTGGTAACCCGGCAGGTTCGGTATGGGAAGTCGTTTATTTGCAAAGGCGGCAAAGAAAAATGCGATCGTCGATGCGACATCTCCGTGATCGATATCGAAGGCACCCGGTACCCGTTCGGCGGCGCCTGCAACCGGTATTATAATCTGCGCCATAAAATCAAATATAGCGTTCAAGAGCTGGATCTGGTGCGACTGCGGCAGCAACTGGTTTTTGAAATATATGGTGTTCAACCGGCACCCGATGACTTCGGGGATAACCGGAAATATAAAATAAAAAAACCTCGAAAGAAAGTCGCCATCAATAAAAGTTTTTTGGTCAACACATATTATCCGCTGTATTCGACATTTTTTGCAAAACTCGGATTCGATGTTGTTGTTCCGGATACCTATACCCATAAAGGAATCGAACAAAAAAATGCCGCTTATTGCTACCCGGCGGAGTTGACCCATGGATTTTTTCACACGCTTATCGGAATGGAAAATCCGCCGGATTACATCTTTTTGCCTCACTTTAAGGCCGTTCCCACCTCAGACGGCCATTCCAGCTCACAGGTTTGTCCCTTCGTTCAAGGTGAAACATTCTATCTTCAAGCCACATTCCGCAAAAGACTCGATGAATTAAAGGCCATAGGAACAAAACTGCTGAGCCCTCTACTCGATATGACCGATGGTCTGGAGGCCTCCCAACGTGCGTTTCTTCGAACGGCCAGTCAAATGGGAATCAGACGAAAGAACGCACTGTCCGCATTTGAGACCGCCGTCAAACGACAAAAGGCCTGCTTGGCTGAAATGAGACGCACCGGAGAGGATTTCCTGCAACAACTCGAAACCGATCCGGACCGGACTGCGGTGGTGATTTTTGGCCGGCCGTACAACGGGTTTGTTGAAGAAGCGCACATGGGGATTCCCCACAAACTCGCATCACGGGGAATCCCGGTTCTGCCCTTTGATTTCTTTTTAATCAATCATGAGCCGTCAAAGGAGCATATGTACTGGGGGATGGGACAGCGGATTCTTCAGGTGGCCAGGAAAGTCAAAAAACATCCTCAGCTTTTCGGCGTGTACATCACCAATTTTTCCTGTGGGCCGGATTCGTTTATTCTCGGATATTTTAGAGATATCATGGGCCGCAAACCCTCTTTAACGCTCGAACTGGACAGTCATACGGCTGATGCCGGCCTGGAAACCCGGATCGAAGCATTTATCGATATTATCTCTGCATATCGGCAATTGGCAGCCAAAGAAACGAAGGCGTCAAATAGACGACTGTTTACACCGGCCCGCACAGCAATGGACAACGGTATTCCAAACGTTGTGACATCTTCGGGCGAAACCCTGCCCATGACCCACCCGCGCGTGAAGTTGCTGATTCCATCCATGGGTAAACTTGCGACAGAATCTTTGGCCGCCATATTTCGCAGCAACGGTTTCAATGCCGTGGTTCATCCCCCGTCGGACGAAGCGGTTTTAAAACTCGGGCGGGCAAATACATCCTGCAAAGAGTGCCTGCCGTTGATACTCACCACCGGAACCATGCTCAACTATATTTTCAATGAAAAAAAAGCGGATGACGTCCTGGCATATTTTATGTTGACCGGCTCCGGTCCGTGCCGGTTCGGGCAGTATCAAATTTTTATGAAAGATCTGGTGAAAAGACTTGAGATACCGGATGTGGCCATCTTCTCTTTCACATCAGAAAACTCTTACGCCGGCATGGGCAATGATTTTCATCTCCGGGCATGGTGCGGCGTTGTGGTCTCCGATATCATGGAAGATATTCGTTCAATGCTGCTGACCAATGCTGCCGATGTTGAATCGGCGATAAAGATTTTCAATAATGAATGGGACTTGATCATTAACGCCTATGGAGATAAAGATTTCTCAACCCTTGAGAATCAACTCCTTCGAACCGCCGAAAGAATCCGTGAAATTCCCCTGAAACGCCCGCCGGAAACCGTGCCGGTTATTTCTCTTGTGGGTGAGATATTTGTGCGAAGAGATGGGTTGTCGCGACAGTATCTTACGGAACAGCTGGCCAAAAAAGGATTTGCCGTCATTTGTTCGCCCATTGCCGAATGGGTGCTTTATGCAGATTATCTGGTGGATAAAGGTCTCTCTGATTGCCACATGTCAATTCGAGAGAAGATGCTGTTTTTACTTAAAAAACGGTATATGTCCCGATATATGAAACGTATCAAATCCATACTGGCGTCCTCGGGCTTGGTTCATTCGACGTCCCTTAATATCCGAACCGTCATCAACAATGCATCCCCCCATTTATCGATCAATCTGCCAGGTGAAGCCATTCTGACGGTGGGAAGCTCCCTGACCGAAATCGCGTCACACACCTGCGGCGTTATCGCCATCGGCCCTTTTGGCTGTATGCCGAACCGCCTTGCGGAAGCCCTCCTCAGCGAGTCCATGACGCGTGAGGGAAAGCTGGCAACGAACCGAAACAATCGTCAGCTCCGATCATTACTTACCGATATCGATGACTTGCCCTTTTTAGCCGTAGAAAGTGACGGCTCGCCTTTTCCTCAGGTCATCACCGCAAAATTGGAAAGCTTTTGTTTGCGTGCGGAAAGACTGCATGATAAAATGCTTGAAATGAAAAACAATGATAAATTCAAGCATCATTAGAAATAATATCCCACTCACGAACCCGTTTGAACGCTCGATTTTATAAAAATTTCTTGACAGTATCCGCAGATACGTTTAAATTCATAGCCTTTAAAATTCCAGTTGACGCTTAATAATCTGATATTGAATTTATCGCTTATATGTTTTATAATATTATATTAATTCTCAGGAATGTAAAAAGCACCGTTTGAACATCAAGGAGGGTCTAATAAGATGAACGAATTGCTGGCTCCCGGCGGCAGCCTTGAAATGGTGGAAGCCGTGTTGGAAAGCGGCGCCAATGCCGTCTATGTCGGGGCAAAAGGTTTCAGCAGAAGAAAGTGCGCCTGGGAACTGGAAGACAGTCAAATCAAAGAGGCGGTTCAAATCGCCGATAACCTCGGCGGCAAGATTCGTGTGGCGGTGAATGCGGAAGTTCAGGAAGATCAGTTTATCCGCGTGCTGAACAAAGTGGCCAAATGGTCGCAATTTGGTATCGAAGGGGTTATTGTCAAGACACCGGATCTTATGAGACTCATTCATAGCAATTATCCTGAATTGGTGATTCATGCCAGTGTCGGCTGTAATATCCAGACCAGAAAAGAGATGGAATATTACCGTGATGCCGGCGCCACGCAGATTGTGGCCAGCACCGAAATCGATACGGTAAAAAAACTCGCCGCATATAAAAAAGAAGCGGATGACGTCGGCGTTCTTACTGAAATACTGATCCACGGTAATCGATGCATTGGTGGAGTGGGAAACTGCCTGTTCCATGAAATGACCAGTGACTCCTATGTTAAAAAAATATATCACGATGAAGACGGCAACGAAATCACAGAGTACGAGGGATGGCCGGATAGAAGCGGCAGCTGTTTTCGTTTCTGTCTGCTTACCGAAGCACAGCGGGAAAAATTTATGCGTCGCAAAGGAAAAAGCGCTGCGGAAATTACCCGCATCAATGAAAGAATCCAGATTCGACCGAACATCGCCTTTGCCATTCGGGGTGAAGAACTCAAACAATATGTCGATCTGGGATTGCAAACCTTAAAAATTCAGGGACGCGAATATCCGGTGGCGTTGATCGCCAATATGATTCAGGCCTACCGAATGCTCATCGACGGATTCATCCAGGGTAAAGATCTGTCGTATCCCGAAATGGCGGCCGCCGATAAAGACGTCCAACGCCTGGCGGAAGACCGAGACCGGGCCCGAAGGGAAAAAACCCGGGAATTGCACCGGCAAATAAAAGGGATCGAAGTCAGGTAGCACCCATCCGTTTCAAAACCGATACATATACACCGGCGTTGAGCCCAAAGAAGGTCCTGTGAACACGAATGGAGACCTTTGCAAAACCCTCCTTTTTGCTTAGATCTCGGATATTATCGGAGGTTCAGAAAATGACCAAAGTCTATGTTGTTCGTCATGGTCAAACCGCCTGGAATCTGGAAGAGGTATTTCGGGGTCGCATGGATATTCCTTTGGATGAAACCGGAAAAAAAGAAGTGCATCTTGCCGGTGAAGCCCTCAAAAACGAAACACTTCACGCCGTTTACAGCAGCCCTTTGTCCCGATCTATGGAAACAGCTGAAAATATAGCCAAATTTCAAAATATCCCCGTCACTCCCCTTGAGGCCATTATCGACATCAGCTATGGTGAATGGGAAGGCGTCAGCCTGGTTGAAGTTCAAAAAAAATATCCGGACCTTTACGATCTGTGGATGAAAAAACCCCATGAGGTTACGTTTCCCAATGGAGAAAGCCTGGAAGGGGTTCGGGTGCGCGTCATGGACGCCATTGACCATCTTAGAGAAAAACATCAAAACGAGAACATCGCCCTGGTCGCTCACCGGGTGCCGAACAAGGTCGTCTGTTGCAGCCTTATAGGGATAGACAACAGTAATTTCTGGCGAATTCAACAAGATACAGCCAGCACCAATTGTTTTGTTTATACCGGCGGGCAATGGATCGTTTCATATTTGAATGACACTTCCTACCTCAAAGTGTTGGGGAAACCCGCTCTGTCAGACTTTTAGCGGAATAATAATGAAAAAAACCGGCGTATTTTACCATCCCAGTTTCAGTCGCAGAAGCTATTTAACCCGCGGCGCCCGGCTGGAAGATTTTCCCGGCGCCATCGAACACTTATTGGCACTCGATAATGTCTCCCTCTATGAATCGCCCCCCATCGAAGAGAAATGGATACTCAAGGTCCACACTCCGGAACTCATCCGGGGCGTGGAGGCAGACCGTCTTTGTTCAACAGCGTGGCATTCGGTAGGGGGTGTGGTTCTGGCCGGAGAAAAGATTTGCACCGGCGAGATCGACAATGCATTTGCCCTCATCGGCGCAGGCGGCCATCATTCCGGTAAAGATTATTTCGGCGGCTATTGCTGTTTCAACGATGTGGTCATTACCATCACCTATCTTCGCGAGGTCCACAACATCCGGCGTTTCGCCATCATGGATACGGATGCCCATCATGGAGACGGCACCCGGGATCTCATCAAAAACGATCCGGAAGTGCTCCATGTATGTTGCTGCGGCATGGCGTCCGAATCACCCGACGGCACCAAAGTGGACATCCGGGCGCCGGGCAGCTATTGGGGATTTTCCTATCGCGCTGAAAAAGACTCAAATGTCGACCGGCAATACGCGGATAACGTAAAAAATGAATTCTATCCGCGAGTCAAGGCGTTTAAGCCGGACCTGATTTTCTGGTATTTTGGTTTTGACACCCATCAGGGCGACTATGGCAGTCTAGGCTTGAGCAGCCGATGTTATGAAGACATCGCCCGCTTTATGAAACAAACCGCCGAAGAGGTGTCCGGCGGCCGCCTGGAAGTGGTTTTGGGCGGCGGCTCCCGAACGGACATCGCCACGGCCGTGATCCCGCCCATCATTGAAATATTAACCGAGTAAATTAAAGAATCCCCCAAAGGGAATCTCCTTTGTTGAATGTTCATTTTTGTTCGAGTTCAAGGAGAATGAAGATTTTAACCGCAGGAATGCTCAAAGTATTTCGAGGATTGAAATCCGAGTTTGACCCCGGAGGAATAGGCTACGCATTCCACGGGGCAAGCGCAGAAACTTGTCCGCCTCCGGCGGATCGGGCAAAAAGGGACGTTTCTCAAAGGCTTCAGAGTTTGCCTACCGTAATGAGGTACAACACCGTCTCATCCTCACCGTCGATCTCCAGCAGCCGATTGATGTCATCATCAAAAAAAGCGCCGATGGGGCATGAGCCGAGACCCATTGCCGTTGAGGCCAGTTGCACATTCTGGCAGACATGTCCCAGATCCATGGGAATGTAGCGCACGGCACGGTTCCGGTATTTAACCATGCATCGCAGCATCATGGCGGTCCAAATGAACACCACCGCAGCACGACGCACGGCGGGCTGACTCAAACAGGCGGCGGTCATCTCTTTGCTGAATTCACCTTCTTTCAACCGTTCCAGGGCAAAGGCTTCAACATCGAAATGATAAAATCCTTTTGATATATCTTCAACATGGTCAACATATATATAGGTTTCAAAGGGATAGAGCGCTCCGGCTGAAGGCGCGGTTCGAAGCAGATGAATGCCGGCCCGGGCCGAAACGCCCTGGGCCGCCCAGAGCAGTGTCGCCAGTTCATTCAGGCTCAACAAGTCGGATGTGGTGCTCCGTTCGGAACGGCGATTGGCCAGACATTGCCATAAATTCGCAGGACGGTTCAAGTCGGGTTTCGGCAAGGGAAGCCGCTCAGACTCCGGATATCTTTTAAACGCCCCGACAACGGGAATCGATCCCAGATCGTCTTTTAATGGTTGATCCCTGTGGTATTTTGTGCCCTGGATATATCGAAAAGCCAGTCCATGTTTGTAGTTTGACATGTATTGCTCCTTTTATATGATGCGGTATTTTTAAAGTTTAAAAGGATTTGCAATTTTGTGTCAATGCTTTTAATTAAAAGAAAATGAAACATATTAAAGACAATGTCTTAAAGCGGACTTTGAGTGAGCTCCGGCGAATGGATGCCGCGATCCAAAAATTCTTGTCTCTCGAAACGTT
>Ga0316575_10000617_pt1 | contig 10477 bp, 9 predicted proteins | sample J5NA_FD_203072 | JGI IMG/M metagenome (GOLD analysis project Ga0316575, IMG submission 203072) | Rhizosphere microbial communities from salt marsh grasses in Alabama, United States - J5-7_050615r2r3 | ecosystem: Host-associated > Plants > Roots > Rhizosphere | place: USA: Alabama | collected...
TTTACAGCGCACGGTTTTCGCCTTGTCTTCGAGCGTATATTCCAGCCAGGTGCTCAACGGCATATTTTTCGCTTCGAGATAAAATTTGCTCGACAGCTCTTCGTAGCGGGCCTGCTGACGTTCGAGCGCGGTCATTTCCTCCCAGGATTTCTTGCTGGGGTCGGTTTTGCCGAGCGTGGATTTTTGTTCTTCGGTCAGTTGCTCGTAATTGACCTTCTCGGGTTCGGATTTGATGGCATCCAGCACTTTGCTGATTTCTGCCACTTTGGTCTTACGTACCGTTTCGCTTTCGATTACCTGCTCCAGTCCACGCTCAATACAGGAAAGAATTTCCGGCAGCAAACGGATTTTTCTCGCGAGCGATTTTTCGTCCGCGTGTGATTGGCTGGCCCAGATCAGATCCGAGATCAGCTGTTCGTTTTCCACCCAGTTCGGGCCTTCCTTGCCGACTCGAATGTAAGTGATGATCAGTACCTGAATCCAGGTATTGGTTAAAAATTGACTGATTTCCGAAGGCAGCGTCACGTCCTTCAATTTTTCGAATAGTGCAGCCTGGGCAAAGGTCCGCGCCGCGCGCAACTTGGCTTTGCCGGCTTCGGTTTGCGTGGTGCGCGATTCGACGACGGTCGACTTGTGCTGTTCGGCTTGCAGAGCGTCATTCAGCAAGGCCGATACTCGCGCGAATACGCCACTGTCCAATTTGAATTGATGGTTGATTTCCTGAACGCCGTCGACCATGACCTTGTAAATCGGATCTCTCTCCAGCGGTCTGCTGTCGTCAAAGCTCAGCCCGGCGTTGGTAATGTCGTTGATCAGCGTTCGTGCCGGATGCTGTTCGTCGGTTAGGAAGGTTTTATCGCTCAGGGCCACTTTGAGGATGGGTATTTGCAGGCGGCAGATCAGCGATTGCACTGCCAAAGGTAAATTTTCGTCCTCCAGAACCTTGTCAAAAAACAGCGCGACCAGATTGATGACATCTTCGTCCGGTTGCTCCAGGGCCTGGGGCGCATTCGGGTTTTTTAAGGCCAGAATATTGTTGATGATCTGGGGCAACAGGTTCTGCGGCGTCTCGCCGGCGATGTGTGCGTCCACCTTGCTTTGGTTGCTGGTCAGGTGGTCGCTGAGTTCCGGCGCCGGCATCACCGGGCCTGGATTGGTGCTGTAAAAGTGATAGTTGCCAAGCGCGCGCAGGCCGGGATGGTTGGCAATTTGTGCCGCTCGAATCGAGGCCATCAGCGACGCCAGCGTGTTGGCTTCCAGTTGAAAGGGCTGGCGCCGCCTGAATTGCTCGACCTGGCTCGCAATTGCGGTATTTGCAACAGTCTCGGCTTCTTCGGGCGCTTCGTTGGCGACGTGTCTTTTCGGTACTTTCGGCAGTATTCCCGCGTCGATGAGGATTTTATTGGCCGCCGCGAAGATGTGGCCCAGCTGCTTGAGGTAGTGCTTTTCGAACAGCTTGAAAAAGATCAGCCGGGTTTTGATATCGAGTTCGAGGGTCAGATTGCAGGCGGCGACGAAACTGTGCGACAGCTGAATCGGATCCAGTGGATTCGAGTGCTCGGTAATGTTGCAGTTGCTGAGCAGATGGTCCAGGCGCTGTTCGAGATCGTAGAGATCGGTCTTGTAGGAGTCGCGCGTGCGGGTCGCCATGTTTTGCTGGGCGAGCCGGATCTCCAGTTCTTCGCGGTCGACAATCGACAGTTCTTCCTCGTTGGCGCCGGTGCGATCCTCGCGGCTGCGGATGCTCAGTTCGGGAATCTTTTTGAAGTTGTCGAGAAAGTTATCGAAGAAGGTTTCGCCCAGGCGCTTTTTCTTGACGCGAATTTCGCGCATCGCTTCGAAGTACAGGTTTTCCTCATTGTTGGTCGAGGCGCGTTCCGACAGCTCATAGAACAAGCCGTCGGTGGCGGAGAACATTTGTTCCATTAACAGTTGGGACGCGTCGAGAGCCTCGTTGGCGATTTTGCCGAGAAGTTCTCGCTCACGGGGGCTGATCGTCGGCAGAGTGTTGACAACCTTCAAGGTGCTGGATCCGTCGTTGTAGGCGCTCATTGCGTAAATCTCGCGGCATCCCGTATCGCTGTGCCGGGCTGGGTGCCGTTTTGTAGTGTCAGTGTGAACTGGTTAGCAATTTATCACAGAAAACCCGAACAGAGTTCTCTGGAGCGACAGTCCATTGTAATTGGGCTAGGTTGCGGAAGAAAGCGCCTGTCGCGACTTGGCGGCAGATGTCTCCCGGACTTGTTCAGCCCCTCGCTGGCCCTATAATGGCCGCTTCTTTTGACAAGGCCGCGCATCGTGCTCTTGATGGTCGATAACTACGATTCCTTTACCTACAACGTAGTTCGATACTTTCGCGAGTTGGGTGCCGATGTCGAGGTCCTGCGCAACGACGAGTGCAGCGTCGAGCAGATGCTGGCGCGTCGACCGCGCGGCTTGGTGATATCGCCGGGCCCTTGCGGTCCCGACAGCGCCGGCGTCAGCCTCGAACTGGTTCGCGCCGCTTGCACCCAAGTGCCGATTCTGGGGGTCTGCCTCGGCCACCAGATCATCGCGAGTGCCCTGGGGGCCCGCGTAGCTCGGGCGTCGAGACCGGTGCACGGCAAGACGTCCATCGTCGAGCACGACGGACGGCGCCTTTTTGAGGGGGTTCCGAGCCGCTTTCGAGCAATGCGCTATCACTCGCTGTGCGTGGACGGCGCCAGCTTGCCCGATGTTCTCGAGGTGAGTGCGTGGTGTCGGGACGACGATGGCGAGCTAAAAATCATGGCCCTCGCGCATCGGGATTTGCCCGTATTTGGGCTCCAGTTTCATCCGGAATCGGTGCTCAGCGAACACGGCCATGCAATTTTGAAAAACTTTTTACACTTTTGCGAAGACGAAAAGCGATGAATATTCAGCAGGCGATAGCGCGGGTTGTACAACGACAGGATCTCGATCAGGACCAAATGATTGCCGTGATGCGCCAAGTCATGAGCGGCGAGGCGACGGCGGCCCAAATTGGTGGCTTTCTGGTCGCGTTGCGCATGAAGAGCGAAAGCATCGACGAAATCACCGGGGCGGCGCTGGTAATGCGCGAGTTGGCGAGCCCGGTGCGCGTGAGCGTCGCCAACCTGGTCGACACCTGCGGCACCGGCGGCGACGGCGCGAACCTCTTCAACGTGTCGACCGCGGCGGCCTTTGTCGCGGCGGCGGCCGGCGCCCATGTCGCCAAACACGGCAATCGCTCGGTATCGAGTTCCACCGGCAGCGCCGATGTGCTGGAGGCGGCTGGAATCAACCTCAATCTGTCGCCGGAACAAGTTGCGCGTGCCATCGATACATTGGGGGTTGGCTTCATGTTCGCGCCGGCCCACCACAGCGCGATGAAGCACGCCATCGGTCCGCGCCGAGAGCTCGGGCTGCGTACCATTTTTAATATGCTGGGGCCGATGACCAATCCGGCCGGAGTCAAACGTCAGGTTATCGGAGTGTTTAATGCGGCGCTGTGCCGACCCCTGGCCGAGGTTTTGAATCGACTGGGCAGCGAACACGTGCTGGTGGTTCACTCCGAAGACGGCCTGGATGAATTTTCAATCGCGGCGAAAACTCATGTCGCGGAACTGCGCGGCGGTCAGATCAGCGAATACGATTTGACGCCGGAAATGGCCGGACTGCGAACCGATAACCTGGACGGACTCAGTGTGGAGAGTGCAGCGCAGTCGCTGGAATTAATTCGCGCGGCTTTTGAAGGCGATAAAAGTGCATTGGCGGCGCGCGCGTCGGCAATGATTGCACTCAATGGCGGCGCGGCGCTCTACGTCAGTGGCATTGCGAGCTCGATTCACCAGGGCGTAGAAATGGCCGAGGACACTCTCGGCTCCGGCGCAGCGGCGGAAAAGCTTCAAGCGCTCACCCAATTTTCGCGCGCGTGCTGAAAGCATCGTCCGTGTTTTAGTGTCTTACCAGGTCTACTGATTGTGAATACCCCCACCATCTTGAAAAAAATTCTCGATCGCAAGCGAGAAGAAATTCTCGAGCGCCAAACAAAAATGCCGCTCGACGAATTGCGCCGCGCCGCGGAAACGTCTCATGAATTGACGAGGAACTTTGTCAGTGCCTTGGAAAAGCGAATTTCTGCTGGCGATCCCGCAGTGATTGCAGAAGTGAAAAAGGCGTCGCCCAGCAAAGGAGTTCTGCGCGAACATTTTGTGCCGGCCGAAATTGCACAAAGCTATGAGAGTGGCGGGGCCGCCTGTCTATCGGTGTTGACCGATGTCGATTTTTTTCAGGGGGCAGATGCCTATTTGCAAGAGGCGCGCGCGGCGTGTTCCCTGCCGGTAATTCGCAAGGATTTTATTGTCGACCCCTATCAAATTTATGAAGCGAAAATGCTGGGTGCCGATTGCATACTCTTGATCGTCGCCGCGTTGAGCCCGGTGCAACTTCGCGAATTGAATGCGCTGGCCATTACCTTGGGTCTGGATGTGTTGGTCGAAGTGCACGACGAGCGGGAGCTCGAGCTCGCCCTGGCTTTGCCGAACAAACTGGTCGGCATTAACAATCGCAACCTACACACCTTTGAGGTCAGCCTCGACACAACGCTGTCGCTGTTGCAGCACATTGGGTCGGATCGCATTGTCGTGACCGAAAGCGGAATATTGGATCGCGCCGATGTAGATTTGATGCGCCGCAATGGCGTCAATGGGTTTTTGGTGGGCGAGTCGTTTATGCGCGCAGGCGATCCGGGCGATAAGTTGCACAAATTATTTTACCCTTAGCGGTTTTTTGACTCGGCAATATTTAGTTCGCAAGTTCAATTTTCGTTTTATTGCTTGCCGGATTGCCGCGTTCGTTGCAGTTGCATTTCTTTTTAACCCCGCGTTTGTCGATGAGTCGTCGGCTTATGTCGTTTGTGTCAGCGACAGACCTTCGGGAATATGAACCGTGGAGGTCGGAAATGCGCACTCTGCTCCTTCGGCGTCGATTATCTGCAGGATCTTGATCAGTATTTCCTGTTTGACTTCGTGGTAGCGAATCCAGTCTGTGGTCTTGGTGAACGTGTAAATAAAGAAATCCAGCGAACTCGATCCAAAGGTATTGAAGTTAACTATCAGGGTTTCGTTATTGTCGATGTCCGGGTGTTCGCGCAACATCGCTTTGACGTTGTCGACAATTGTCGGAAGCCGCTTGGCGTCGTCGTAGCGTATGCCGATCGTTTCGAAGATGCGCCGGTTCGACATGCGCGAAGGATTTTCGACCGATATCTGGGTAAATGTTGAGTTCGGAACGTACAGTGGTCGTTTGTCGAAGGTGCGAATTCGTGTCAAGCGCCAGCCGATGTCTTCCACTGTGCCTTCGATTTCCCGGTCGGGCGAGCGCACCCACTCGCCAACTGCAAATGGACGATCCATATAAATCATCAGTCCACCAAAAAAATTTGCCAGCAAATCTTTTGCGGCAAAACCCACCGCCAGTCCGCCAATGCCACCGAAGGCTAACAGGCCGCTGACACTGTAGCCGAAAGATTGCATGACGATCAGAATGGCGGTAATGATGACGGATATGCGCACTATTTTTCCTATTGCGCGCAACGTGGTTTCATCCATCGGTTTGGACGCGTAGCGAGGATCGAGCAAATTCGACTCGGCATTTTTGACAAACAGGACCAGGAACCAGGTCAGCAAGGCAATAAAGCCAACCTCGCGGAATTTTGCGACATAGCCGAGCAGCGTTAGATCGGAGCTTTTGCTGGCGATTTCTGCCGCGAAGGACAATCCGACAAGCAAAATCAGAAGATTGAGAGGTTTGCTCAGTGCGTTGACAAGTGCGTCGTCCCAGAGTGTGCTGCTGCGCTGAGTTTTCTTTTCGAGGTGTTTCAGGATCAGCCTCGTGACATATGCGGCGGCAAATGTGATGAGTACAACGATAAATACTTCTGCTATCCAGACCTTATCGTCGCTGAGAATTGATTCGAGCCAGTGTTTAATATTCATTGGGTTTCAACACCTTTCGGTCACATACACGAAATATACAGTTGTTGAATGCGACACGGTGACAGAGTCTCCGTGTGCGGGGCCGCATAACATAACACAGCGGGGGTGCTGTCGCTATTGCGGGAGATCGCATTTGCGGGTGACCGGAACTGTGGCCATTGCGCGCGAAATTCAAGTGGTCTGGCCGGTGTCGCTAAATAGATCGAGTTGTCAAAGCGCGCTCGAGTCTTTAAATTCTTGTCAGAAAAGGCGAGGGTGGTTTGCGTTTATACGAATGCCCTCAAATCCAGAGCTTAATAAATGCAAACGTAAGCAGTGCGTGTTGTCGATACGGCGGAGTAGATAGCGTTGTGAGAGAGTCTTGCGTGTTTTGCGCAACTGCGGATAGCGTCTCGATTGTCGTATCCGCAGTTTTTGCGGGAGTATCTGGAGCTAGCGCGTTCCGTATACCACCATGGTTTTGCCTTTAACGGCCACCAAGCCCTGGTCCTCCAGGGTTTTTAAAACGCGGCCGACCATTTCGCGCGAGCAGCCGACGATGCGGCCGATTTCCTGGCGGGTGATTTTGATCTGCATGCCGTCCGGGTGCGTCATTGCATCGGGTTCCTTGCAGAGATCGAGTAGCGTTCTGGCGACTCGACCGGTGACGTCGACGAAGGCGAGGTCGCCGACTTTGCGTGTGGTGTTGCGCAGTCGTCGCGCCATTTGCACGCCGAGGTCGAACAAAAATTCCGGATGTTGCTGGCTCAGTTCAAGGAATTTGCTGTAGGCAATTTCGGCAATTTCGCATTCGGATTTGGCGCGCACCCAGGCGCTGCGGGAATCCTCCTGGTCAAACAGACCCATTTCGCCGAAAAAGTCGCCGTCGTTGAGGTAGGCGACAATCATTTCGCGGCCCTCCTCATCCTCAATCAGAACGGTGACGGATCCTTTGACGATGTAATACAGCGAGTCGCTTTTATCGCCAGCATAGATCAGTGTGCTTTTCGCGGGATAGCGACGTCGATGGCAGTGCGCGAGAAAGGTATCGACGTTCTTAATGTGCGGTGTCAAGGCGGTAGCGGCCAAATTTAGTTCCTCTTGGTATGGCGTGTGGCAAGTGCCCGTGTTGTTATTGTTCTCGCATCGAAAGCCGACGTGGCCGGCACGTCATGGCAGTGAGTTTAGCATGCCAGCGTTGGCATCCATTCATCCAGCGGCAAATTATCGACTTTCGCAAGCGAGTTTGTAAATGATCACTACGGTGGTTGCTGCCGGAAATTAAGGCTGCCGGCGGAGTATACAACCGAGAATTTGAAATTCGAACCGCTTTTTCTCGGGTTTTTGCGCGCCTTCCGCTTTTGCCCCGCACTCGGCTGTGGCGGGCTCCACACTTCCACAAAAATATCAGTAAACTGGGCGCCTTTTTGCGAAGTTGAAGTGGAGACAGGCATGAAGGCGGAAGTGCATTGGGCCGGCAAGTCAAAGTTTATCGGCAAATCCGGCAGCGGTCATGAAGTGACGATGGACGGGCCGCCCGATCACGGTGGAGAAAATCAGGGGCCGCGGCCGATGGAAATGCTGCTTTTGGGGCTGGGCGCCTGTTCGTCGGTGGACGTGGTGGGGATTCTCGAAAAAACTCGCCAGGCCGTCAGCGATTGTCGAGTCGAAATCGACGCCGAACGCGCCGACTCGGTGCCGGCGGTCTTTACCAGGATCCGCATGAATTTTGTCGTCACCGGGCGCGGTTTGAAAGATGCGCAGGTCAAACGGGCGGTGGAGCTGTCGGCGGGAAAATACTGCTCGGCCTCGATCATGCTGAGCCGCGGCGGTGTCGAGATCAGTCACAGTTACGAAATTGTCGAGGAGCAGTAGGCGCATTGCCCCTAAATTCGGTAACTGCTCTGCGTCATGGCTTTCGACACCAGGGTCATCGCACGTTTGACCAGGCCGGGAAATCGTAGACCTCCGGCCTGCAGGGCATTGTGTGCGTGGCGGGCCTCGTCCTCGAGCATCTGGCTGACGACAGCGCGAGATTTTTCGTCGTTTGCGGGCAGTGAATCGAGATGGCCGCGCAGATGTTCGCAGACCTGGTCCTCGGTCGCGGCGACAAAACCGAGGCTCAAGCGATCGCTGATCAGGCCGGCACCGGCGCCGATGGAAAACGACAGCAGATACCACAGTGGATTGAGCACGCTCGGCCGCTCGCCCAATTCGCGAATCCGGGTCTCGCACCAGGCCAGATGGTCGTTTTCTTCCTCGGCGGCCGCTTCCATTTCCGCGCGTACTTCGGGCAACTTGGCGGTCAGGGCCTGGCCCTGATACAAGGCCTGGGCGCAGACTTCGCCGGCATGATTCACGCGCATCAGTCCGCAGGCGTGGCGTCGATCGCGGTCGTCGAGCTCTGCAAAAGCTCGCCGCTCGGCGGGCGAGGGGCGCTCGCTGCGACGATGCTGTGGCACCACGGTGCGCAGGGCTCGATCGAGGCCGCAGACAAGCCGGTCGACAGTTGAGAGTGAATTCGCCATAAGGGGATTGTCGGGAAAACTCGGATGCTTACAATTCGGCACGAACAGTAAAGGGTTAAACCAAGAAATGAATAATAACGATTTGAATCTGATACTCAAGGGCCTGGCCCCTTTGGTCGTGTTGGAAACCTACGACGAGCAGCGCGCGCTGAGTTCGCTCGCGGAATTTTGTCGCGACAAGGGCGTGCAGGGCTGGCAGTGGACGGTTACCGAGGGCTTGACCCGCCTCGGATTCGGCTTGTCCTTGAAAAATGCTTCCGAACTGACCGATACCGGCAAACTCTTCCACCACTTGAAGCAGCAGAGCGACAATCAAATGTTTGTGCTGTGCGACTTTCATCCCTATCTCGACGACGCACGCAATATTCGCTTCCTGAAGGACATCGCCCACAGCGCGCGCAGCAAGCGGCAGAAGGTGGTATTGCTCAGCCACAGCCTGACCTTGCCGCCGGAATTGCTGCGCTTGAGCGCCCGCGCGCAACTGAGTTTTCCGAGCGACGAGGAAATTCTCGCCATCGTCAGGGAGGAGGCAAAATTGTGGATCGAGAACAATCGCTCGGCAAAAATTCGCACCGACCAGGAAACACTGCGCAAGCTGGTCGCCAACTTGACCGGGCTCTCGCATCAGGATGTGCGCCGCCTGGCGCAAGCGGCGATTGCCAACGATGGCGCCATCACCGATTCGGATCTGCCGGAGTTGACGCGTACCAAGTTCGAGTTGATGAACATGGACGGCGTTCTGCGCTTCGAATACAGCCTCGCGCACATGAAGGACGTCGCCGGCTTTCACGCGCTGAAGAGTTGGTTGGCCGAGCGCTTTGCGGTGATGCAGAACGATGCCGACGTCGCCGATCTGGATCCGCCCAAAGGCGTGCTCCTGTTCGGCGTTCAAGGGGGCGGCAAGAGTCTCGCCGCCAAAGCCATTGCCGGTGTCTGGGGGCTGCCCTTGTTGTGTCTGGATATGGGCAGTCTGTTCAACAAGTACATCGGCGAAACCGAAAAGAATCTTCGCGATGCGCTCAAACTGGCGGATTTGATGCAGCCCTGCGTGCTCTGGGTCGACGAGATTGAAAAAGGTTTGGCGCAGGAGAGCGACAACGCGACCAGCAAAAGGCTGCTGGGAACGCTGCTCACCTGGATGTCGGAGCGCAAGACGCGCGTATTTTTGGTGGCCACCAGCAACGACATCAGCCAGTTGCCTCCCGAACTGATGCGCAAAGGTCGTTTTGACGAGATCTTTTTTGTCGACCTGCCCGACCTGGAGGTGCGCAGCGAGGTGTTCGGCATCCACTTGCACAAGCGCGGTCACAAGCTAGAGAATTTCGATCTCAAGCATCTCGCTGAAATTGCCGAAGGATTCACCGGGGCGGAAATCGAGCAGGCGGTGGTCAGCGCGATGTACGCCGCCGCGGCCCAGCGCTCAAGTCTGGATCAACCACTGTTGGAACGGGCGATCCACCAGACCCAGCCGCTGTCGGTGGTGATGGCCGAGCGCGTGGCCGAGTTGCAGAACTGGGCGCGCGAGCGCGCGGTGTGTGTGTAAGTAAGGAGTTCGGGAATCGCGTGTTCCCGGGCTGTGCACAAGCGGTAATTAATAGTAATCGGTGGTCGCCCAGACGCCCTGCATCGCGATTTTTGACGCGTAAATCCCCGACGATTGCTGCTTGATCAGCACTTGAAGGTAGAGGGACAGGCCGCGCTCGGCAGCGCGAAGTGTGGGAAATGGTCCGATATCCTTACCCTCGCGGGTACTGAAAAAATAGGCGTCGCCGACATTGAAAAAGCGACTGGCTCGGAACCAGCCTTTTGGGTCCTCCCCGTTTCTGACGTGCATTTTGGTTTACAGCTCTGATGGTCGTTGGCGAGTGTGACCCAGTTCACACTCTTGTGGCATCCGATTCTACATGCTGTTACGTTAAGTAACAATAGGTGTTTCATGCCTTTCGTCGAGTAACATCTACCATTCGTCGCCATGAGCGTGCATACGATCCAGAC
>Ga0316575_10000619_pt1 | contig 10472 bp, 7 predicted proteins | sample J5NA_FD_203072 | JGI IMG/M metagenome (GOLD analysis project Ga0316575, IMG submission 203072) | Rhizosphere microbial communities from salt marsh grasses in Alabama, United States - J5-7_050615r2r3 | ecosystem: Host-associated > Plants > Roots > Rhizosphere | place: USA: Alabama | collected...
TCGACGATGCGGAACGGCATCTGACGCAGTAGATGCGGTGAAATTGGAAATCCCGCAGGGTTTCAAATTATTGAAATTCGAAATGTCAGAATACCTTAATAATTTTGTTAAAAGCACCATTTCAAAAATTCGAAACGCTCAGCTTAGGTTCAACCATATTTTTGCAAAGTCGAAAAGAAACACCGCCCGTTAGGGTATTAAAATGCAAATACACCCTATACCCATCGGACGTTAAAGATTGTTTTCGGATGGGGAGATATTTATGTCATACCGCATGGTTTGTTTAATGAAGCAGGTCCCGGACACTCGTAATGTAACCTTAAATGCACTGCGGGAAGATGGAACCGTAAATCGACAGGCTTTGCCGGCCATTGTCAACCCGGATGACCTATTTGCTTTGGAGATGGCCATCGGAATCAAAGAAAAGCACAGCGGGGAAATCACGGCGATGTCTATGGGACCGCCGATGGCCATCGAAGTGCTTAAGGAGGCTTTAAGCCGGGGTGCCGATCATGCCATCCTTTTGACCGACAAAAAATTCGCAGGCGCCGATACCTTGGCCACATCCAGCCTGCTGGAGTGGGCCATTAGAAAATACGGTGAATTCGATCTCATATTCTGCGGAAGGCAGGCCATCGACGGCGATACGGCCCAAGTAGGCCCTCAGATCGCCGAAAAACTCGATATACCTCAGGTAACCTTTGCGGAAGCCATAGAATATTTAAATGAAAAAGACATCATCATCCGGCGGGCGGTTGAAAATGGATATGAACGAATCCGCGGCACACTTCCGCTTCTCGTCACCGTCACCAACACGGCGGATCGTCCCCGACCGCCGTCAATAAAACATTTGATGTTTTGGAAAAAGGCCAAGACCAAAACCAGCGCAAAAAGTAATCGAGAACAGGAAAAGCTTTCAAAAAAAGGACTTATAATACCGGTTTGGGGCCTTGAAGAAATTGGCTGTTCCGCTGAAATTTGCGGTTTTGCAGGATCCGAAACCTGGATAAAAAATGTGGAAAATGTCAAGTTAATATCTCGCAACCCCAAATTTTTTGATCCTACCGATCAGGGAATGAAAAACCTGATTAATGAATTGGTCGATGATCATATCATTTGAAAAGAAAAATTATGGGAAACGGTGTTTGGGTATTTATAGAAAACGATTCAGGAGCCGTCGCGGATATCGGTTTTGAGCTTCTCGGGAAAGGAAGGGAACTGGCAGACCGATTGGGTTCCGAACTGGCATGTTTTATTATCGGGCACAAAATTTCAGATGCGGCCCATGAACTCATTGCCTATGGCGCCGACAAGGTTTATGTGGCCGACGACTCGCAATTGGCCCGTTATCTGACCTTGCCTTACGCTCGCATTGCGGTGGATCTTATAAAAAAATTTCGACCGGGCATTCTGCTTATCGGTGCAACCAGTACCGGAAGAGACCTGGCACCTAGAATCGCATCTCATTTGAGAACCGGTCTGACGGCGGACTGCACGGATCTCCAAATCGGAGAATACAAATTCGGGAAGAAGACATGGAATGAAATTCTTTTGCAGATTCGTCCGGCTTTTGGCGGCAATGTTATTGCCACCATCGTGACGCCTGAAACCAGACCGCAAATGGCCACTGTTCGCGAAGGTGTTTTCAAAAAGCATGCTGCGGATTCTTCCCGGAGGGGACAAGTCGTTCAGTTGAATCCGGTCCTTACGGAACAAGACATGATACTTAAAATTGTCGAACACGTTAAGGCTGAAAAAAGAGTTAACCTGAAGTCTGCTAAAATTATTGTTTCCGGCGGTATGGGGGTGGGATCGAAAGAGAATTTTGGAATTATTCATGAGCTTGCCGGCGTGCTGAACGGACAGGTGGGCGCCTCACGCGCCGCCGTTGATGCCGGATATATCGGCCGTGAACATCAGGTCGGTCAGACAGGAACTACCGTCCGCCCGAATCTGTACCTCGCCTGCGGCATATCGGGGGCCATACAGCATCGGGCCGGTATTCAGGAGTCCAACAGAATCGTCGCAATAAACACAGATCCCCATGCGCCGATATTTTCCATTGCCCAATACGGAATAATCGGCGATCTGAATCAGGTTATTCCCAAAATAATAAAAGCCTATAAAAATAAGGATTAGAAGTGGAGAATTATTTTACCGACAATGAGGACATCCAATTTTATCTCAGCGATACCCGTCTCAAAGACATTTTCGAGTTAAGGGAAAAAGGGTACACGGAAAGCCAGACATACCCGTTTGCACCGGAAGACTTCGAAGATGCGCTGGACAACTGCCAAAGGGTGCTGTCCCTGGTTGGCCAACTGTCATCTGAAATTCTGGCGCCCTCGGCGACCGATACGGATCGTCGCGGGTGTACACTTGAAAACAATATCGTAAGCTATGCTCCGGGCACCCAGGAAGCTCTCAAACGCTTTGCCCAAGCCGATCTGTTCGGCTTTACCCTGCCTCGAAAATACGGAGGCTTGAATTTTCCGTTAACCGTTTACATGATGGCTGTTGAAATCGTATCGCGGGCAGATGCAAGTTTCATGAACCTATTCGGCCTGCAGGAAATCGCCGAAACGATCAACGAATTTGCAAGCCCCGAAATCAAGGAGCAATACCTTCCCAAAATGGCCTCGGGTCGGTTCTCCGGTGCAATGGTGCTGACGGAACCCGAGGCCGGATCGGACTTGCAAGCGATTCGACTTCGGGCAACCTACGACGAAGGTAAAGGAGGCTGGTTTCTAAACGGCGTAAAACATTTTATTTCAAACGGATGCGGTGATATTCTGCTTGTTTTTGCCCGTTCGGAGGAGAACATACGCGGAGGTCGGGGCTTGAGTCTTTTCTTATATGAAAAAGACGAGAATCTCGTCGTTCGCCGCCTCGAAGATAAACTTGGCATTCGCGGTTCTCCCACATGTGAGCTGCAATTTAAAAACTGCCGGGCACTTCTGATTGGCGAACGCAAAAGAGGATTGACAAGTTATTTCGTGCCCCTGATGAACGGCGCCCGGATTGGAGTCAGCGCACAAAGCATCGGCATCGCTCAGGGAGCATATCTTTATGCCCTTAAATATGCAAAACAGCGCACACAATTCGGGAAAAGCATCATCGAATTTCCACCGATACTCGAAATGTTAACCCATATGCGGGTCCGGATTGAAGCGGCCCGCAGTCTCCTATATGAATCATCGATCATTGTTGATCTGCAGTATGCTTATAAGCATTATGGGACAGATGATATAGAAACCGCCTCCAAAATCAAGGACTTAACCCGTCTGGCCGGTCTGCTCACCCCCATGGCCAAATATTACGCTTCGGAAATGTGCAACGAAGTCACTTATGAAGCCATTCAAATCTTTGGCGGTGCCGGATATATGAAAGACCATGAAGTAGAACGTCTCTATCGAGATGCCCGGATAACGACCATATACGAAGGAACCTCCCAGCTTCAAGTCATTGCCGCAATCGGCGGAATAACTTCGGGCCTTTTCTTTACATTATTGAACAAGAAGATGAGCATCCGATTCCCTGAGTCGTTTAACCCGCACCTTGAAAAGATAAACGAGTGTGAAAAATTATTAAAACAAGCGGTGAGTCATGTAAAAGCGCGCAATGATAGTATGTATACGGAATATCATGCCAGAGGATTGGTCGATATGGCCGTTGAAATCCTAATGGCTGTGTTGTTGTTGGAAAATTCAAGAGAATCCGATGGTAAATTCAATCTGGCAAAAAAATTTGTAACAGATACGTTCCACCGTGTTCAGATGCTCTCCGGAAAAATTCTTTTTAGCGATAAGAACATCGTTGATGAAGACCGGCGCATACTTGATTAACATTTTTATCGTTTCATGATTCGCCCTGAAAACCGTTAAGGTTCTTAACAATTAAAGTTCTTCATGAAAGGGGGAGCGATATGATTATTAAAGAAATAGATCTTTTTAAGGGTATCGACCATGAGGTAATGAACGCGATGGCCAATATTTGTTCCGAAAAGCCCTATGCTGAAGGAGCGGTCATATTTGAAAAGGATGAAGAAGCCGACCGTCTTTATATTCTGGTGGAAGGAACGGTTAAACTGAAAATAACAAATGGCGGCAGCATAACGTATACCCTGTCGGATCTGGGCGATATATTCGGATGGTCGTGCATGGTTGAATCTGGGCATTACACTGCTTCGGTCATTTGTGCAACGGATTCAAAAGTGATAGAGATCAAAAGAGAAGCGTTGGATAAAATTTTCAACCTTTATCCGCATGCGGGCATCCAAATTTTAAAGCGACTGGCAGGCGTATTCTCAAAAAGGATCACAAATTCCTATCAAGATCTTTTATCTGCAAGAAGAACGGAAACTACCCCGTCTTATGGTTAACGAAATCCCCGGCACACCTTGTGGGGTATCAAAAATGAACTTGCCTGAACTTATCACTGATAGGCTCGGGCAAGAAAAAGAATTGTTCCCCGTTTCCCGTATTTTTCCAACCTCTATAGGATCATTTTTGCGGTCTGTGGTTACCTGCTGGCGAATATAGTGCCAAACGCTGAATAATCCTCAAATTCCATATTTTTTCCAGTTTAATTCAAAAACAGATCTCCACGGCTGTTTTGGGATTAACTCAGAAATTCTTTATTTTTTCGATATCTTATGCATCATTAAATCTATGCGGAACGATCTCGATCACTCGCGCATATTTACCTTAATAAACAACTATTTTCGTCCGATAGACAAAATTAAGGACACGAAACTTGAGATATTCAACTATTGAAGTTTGTGCCAATATGTTTTATTTTATCGTCCCTTCACATTAACGCGGAAAACCAAATAACAACTTATGAAATATTTCGCCAAAACAGTCACATGTTTGGCCGGCACGTTGATGATTATAGTGTCCTGCATGCCGTTTAAACCCAAAGCGCGGGTATCTCCGGCCGGTGAATTGCCGAAGACATTTTCATTATATTCGGAGAAATCCGAACCCATCAACCGATGGTGGGAAGAATTTAATGATGCCGAGCTGGACACACTGATCGAAAGGGCGATTTCCGGCAACTTTACCTTAAGGGAGGCCTGGTCGCGGCTCAATCAGGCCCGGGCCCTGGCCGTTCAGGTCGGCGCGGCTCTTTATCCGGATCTAACGGGTACGGCCGGAGCGTCTTACGCGCGCGAGCGAACCCAAAACGGTTCCGCCATCACCGAATTCGGTGACAATTATTCTTTAGGGATTGTCAGCAGTTATGAACTGGACCTCTGGGGGCGTATCCGTTCCGAGCACGAATCCGCGCTGCTGGAAACATCCGCTGTGCGGGAAGATGTAAATGCCGCTGCTATGACGTTGGCGGCAGAGGTGGCCAATCGCTGGATCAGCATTATTTCTCAGAAATTGCAGAAACAACTTCTTCAACGTCAGCTTAAAAACAATTTGCTGTATTTGGAGCTGACTGAACTGAGGTTTCGGAACGCAATGGTATCGGTCCTGGATGTTTATCAGCAAAAACAAATCGTTGAGAGCGTCAGGGCTGAAATCCCCCTGGTGGAGGCCCAAGAGCAGCTGTTGAGACACGAATTGGCGGTTCTGCTGGGAAAGCCGCCGTTGACGTTTCTATCCATCACCCGGGAAGATTTGCCAATGCCCACCGAACTTCCGGCCACCGGACTACCGGCGGACCTTCTGTCAGCCAGACCGGATTTGCGGGCAGCCGGAATGCGTTTAAAGGCAGCGGACTGGCAGGTGTCGGCGGCGCAGGCCAACCGTCTGCCGGCAATCAGCCTGACCGCCCAGGCCCGTTACGGCGACTCGGATATGGATGTCCTTTTCGACAACTGGCTGATCAGCCTGGCAGGCAATTTAACCGCGCCGATATTCGACGGCAGCAGACGGGCGGCAGAGGTGGACCTCACCAGGGCGGTGGCGGATGAAAATCTGGCCGCCTACCGGCAAACGGTGTTAACGGCCGTCAAGGAAGTTGAAGATGCGCTGATCAGCGAATCCAAGCAGCGCGAACACATTAAAGGACTCGAAACAGAAGCGGACACCGCCCAAAAAGCCCTTGTTGAAGCAGGCAATCGATATCGCAACGGGCTCACTGACTATTTGCCGGTGCTGACCCAGTTGCTGACATTTCAGAGACTGGAAAGGGATCTGATCCAGCAGAAAACAAATCTGCTCATTACGCGGATCAATCTTTATCGCGCGCTGGGCGGAACTTGGACGGAATCGCTGACGCCTTAATTTAGAAAACTATCGGGAATAAAATGAGCGAAAAAAACCATCACAATATGTTGTCCGATAAAACGCCGAAGATTTTCAAAAGACGGGGAATCGTCCTGAGGGGCTTTATATCGCTGGCCATCTTAAGCGCCGGCATCGGTGCCGCGTCCTATTTAAAAAATAGTGCGCCGAAAACCAAAAAGCGGCCGCCGGCCAAGCAGGTTCAGGTGGTTCGGATCGAGACGGTTCGACCTTCCAGCTACCAGGTGACCATATCTGCCATGGGAACCGTCGTTCCGGACCGCGAAATCGTTTTAAAGTCCCAGGTGTCCGGTGAAATTATCGAAGTTCATCCCGAATTCACCGAAGGGGGCCTGTTGAAAAAGGACATGAAAATACTCCAGATCGAGCCTGAAGATTACCAATTGAACCTGTCCCAGAAAAAACGCGCCGTGACCGATGCCGAGTATGCTCTGAAACTGGAATTGGGCCATCAAACTGTGGCCAAACGTGAATGGGAGCTGTTAAACGGTTCCCGGCCGGCAAAGGATATGGAGCTGGAGCTGGCCCTTCGCAAACCCCATCTGGATAAAGCCCGGGCAGATCTGAAAGCCGCCGAAGCCGACCTGAAAAAGGCCTTGCTCGAACTGGAGCGAACCCGCATCACGACACCGTTCAATGCCATGGTCCGTTCCACATCCGTGGATTTGGGCTCCCAGGTAACACCGCAGGAGTCGCTGGCCGAACTGGTGGGAACCGATGCCTACCGCATTCAAGTTTCCGTACCGGTGGACCGCTTGAAATGGATTCAAATCCCGGCCAAGGCTGGCGAATCCGGATCGAAAAGCCTTGTTATTTACAGCCAGACCCATGAATGCCAAGGCCGGGTGATACGGCTGATGGGAGATTTGTCCGCCGAAGGACGCATGGCCCGCGTTCTGGTGGAAGTCAAAGATCCTCTCGGCTTAAACCAACCCAAGCAAAATCGCCCACCGCTCCTCATCGGAGAATACGTCCGGGTAAAAATCCAGGGCCGCAAACTGGACAATGTATTCCAAATTCCGCGTCCCGCGCTAAGGGATGATTCAAATGTCTGGATTGTCGATGAGAATGAAAGGTTGCAAATTCGGGAGGTCAGCCCGATCTGGCGCGACGCCGACATCGTTTTGCTGCAAAACGAACTTAAATCCGGTGAGCGCCTGATCATATCCGATCTGGCAGCACCGGTGGCGGGCATGACGATTCGGGTGGCGGGTTCGAAATCCGAGATGCCAGATAAGGAAAACCCGGATACGGCATCCGAAAAGGACAAAACATCTTAACATGAACCAATTGCCGACAAACGGTTCTGAAAGAAAAGGACCCATTGCCTGGATGGCCGGTCACAGTGTGACGGCCAATCTGGTCATGCTGGTATTTTTAGTGGGGGGTCTCATTTCGGGCTACCGCATCAAGAAGGAAGTGTTTCCCGACTTTGAGCTGGATCAGGTTCAAATTACCGTTCCCTATCCTGGTGCCAGCCCCCAGGAAGTGGAACGGGGTATCATTCTGGCCATCGAAGAGGCGGTTCAGGGGCTGGAAGGTGTCAATGAAGTCCGGGCATCGGCCAAAGAAGGGGTCGGAACGGTTACCGTGGAAATGATTGAAGGTGAAAATCTGCAAAGACTGGCCCAGGACATCAAAAGCGAAGTCGACCGGATCACCTCATTTCCTGAAGAAGCCGAAGAACCGCAGGTCACCATTGTTTCCAGAAAGCGCTTTGTCGTATCGCTGGCGCTTTACGGCGATCAGGGGGAGACGGTGCTGCGTGAATACGCGGAACATGTGCGGGACCGCCTGCTCCAGGATCCGGATATCACACAGGTGGAGCTGGTAGGGGTGAGAAACTATGAGATCGGTGTTGAAATCCCCCAGAAGACGCTCCGGACGTATAATCTCACTCTCGGTGAGGTGGCCAAACGGATCGGCAGAACATCTCTCGAGCTTCCAGGCGGTGCCGTCAAAGCGCCCGGCGGCGATATCTTGGTTCGTGTCAAAGAACGCAAGGACTACGGACACGAATTCGGAAAGATCCCGATTATTACGGCCAACGACGGAACCCAGGTTCTGCTCGAAGATATTGCCGATATCAAAGACGGATTCGAGGAAACCGACCATGCCGCCACATATAACGGGAAACCCGCGGTCATCATTGAGGTCTACCGGGTCGGCGATCAAACCCCTGTTTCGGTGTCCAATGCCACCAAACGCGTGGTGGCGGCGGTCAACCGGGAATTGCCCCACGGCCTTTCCATCGTTCTTCGTTATGATCGGTCGGAAATTTATAAGCAGCGTATGCAGTTGTTGATTAAAAACGGATTTATGGGGCTGGGACTGGTTTTTGTTCTGCTGGCATTGTTTCTCGAGGTCCGGCTGGCTTTCTGGGTGGCCCTGGGTATTCCCATTTCTTTTCTGGGTTCCCTTTTATTCTTGCCGGCGGTAGACGTCAGCATCAACATGGTCTCCATGTTCGCATTTATTGTCACCTTGGGTATCGTGGTGGATGATGCCATCGTCGTCGGAGAAAATGTCTATCATCACCACCAGCGCGGGATCCCCTGGCTGAAAGCCTCCATCTTCGGAACCCGTGAAATTGCCATGCCGGTGACGTTCAGCGTATTGACCAATATGGTGACGTTTCTCCCCTTGTTTTTCGTTCCGGGGATTCTGGGTAAGGTCTTCAAACAGATTCCGGTGGTAGTGATCTGTGTGTTTGCCATTTCCCTGATCGAATGCTTTCTGATTCTCCCTGCCCACGTCGGCCATCAAAAACCACAGCGCAATGGATGGTTAGGCTGGCTGCATGTCCGGCAGAAGCGATTCAGCGACAATTTTGTCAGCCTGGTAAACCGGCGCTACGGGCCGCTGCTGGATCTGGTTCTGCGGTGGCGATATGTAACGGTGTCCATTGGGATCGCGATTTTACTGATAATGATCGGCTATGTGAAAAGCGGACGACTAGGGTTTGAACTGTTTCCCAAAGTGGAGTCCGATTATGCAAAAGTAACGGCAACGCTGCCCTTTGGCACGGCGTTTCAGAAAACCGAAAAAATACAACAAATGCTGGTGAGCGCGGCACAACAAGTGGTTGATGAGAACGGCGGGATAACACTGATGGAAGGCATTTTTGCCAGAATCAATGACAACCAGACCGATGTGCGGATTTACCTGACGCCGCCGGATAAGCGCCCGTTGTCCACAGCGAAACTGACGGAACTCTGGCGTAAACGGGTAGGGGTTATTCCGGGATTGGAATCGATTTTGTTTGAATCCGATGCCGGCGGCCCCGGCCGGGGCGCCGCCATTACCGTAGAACTCAGCCACAAAGATATTCACCTCTTGGAACAGGCCGCTAAAGATGTTGCAGACGCTCTGGCGTTTTTCCCCAGTGTCAAAGATATCGACGACGGTTTCGCACCCGGGAAACAGCAGGTGGATTTTCAAATCAAACCCGAAGCCCGCAGTCTCGGATTGAGATCCCAGGAAGTGGCCAGACAGGTCAGGAATTCGTATTACGGTGCCGAAGCCCTGCGGCAGCAGCGAGGACGGAACGAGGTCAAGGTAATGGTCCGGCTGCCCAAAAAAGAACGGGTTTCCGAATACAACCTGGAAGAAATGATATTGCGAACGCCGGCCGGAAAAGAAATTCCCTTGCGCTCGGCCGTCTCCATAAACCGGGGCCGGGCCTATACGGACATCAACCGCCGCGACGGCCGACGGATCGTAACAGTGGCAGCCGACGTGCAACCCAGAAGTAAAGCCGGCCAGGTGCTCGGATCGCTAAAATCAGACACCCTGTCTGCATTGCAGCAGAAGTATCCGGGCCTGACGTTCAGTTTTGAGGGGCGCCAGGCCGATCAGCGCGAAAGCATGCAGAGCCTGATGAAAGGTCTTCTGGTAGCGCTTATTGTGATCTACGCGATGCTCGCCGTTCCACTGAACAGCTATATCCAGCCGCTGATCATTATGGCGGCCATACCCTTCGGCATAGTCGGCGCCGTGATCGGACATATGATCATGGGTTTCAGCCTCAGCGTGCTCAGCATGTTCGGCGTGGTGGCGCTGTCCGGCGTGGTGGTCAACGATTCTCTGGTGCTGATCGATTTTGCCAACCGCAGGGAGCAGGACGGCATGAGCCGTCGGCAGGCTGTTCATCAAGCCGGCATTCAGCGGTTTCGCCCGATTATTCTGACCACGCTGACCACTTTCGGCGGC
>Ga0316575_10000620_pt1 | contig 10468 bp, 11 predicted proteins | sample J5NA_FD_203072 | JGI IMG/M metagenome (GOLD analysis project Ga0316575, IMG submission 203072) | Rhizosphere microbial communities from salt marsh grasses in Alabama, United States - J5-7_050615r2r3 | ecosystem: Host-associated > Plants > Roots > Rhizosphere | place: USA: Alabama | collected...
AGCTCCGGAACCGGCGAGAATGCGCCGGACCTCGACGATGTGAGCGTCGAGACGATCCAATTCCTCATGCACGTCGGTCTTGTGCGCGAACAGGACGATCTCTTGCTCCAACCGCGCGGGATCCAACTCGCCGCGAATCTCGGCCAGGCGATCCTGAAGCCGCCGGCGATAAGCCTCGGCCACCTCCGGCATGACCGCCCGGGTGTTGGCGACGATCCCGCCCATGGCCGTAAGGCGCTGCTCGAGCATGCGCGCCAATTCCCCGCCCTCGCGCTCCCGAACCGTCGTGAGTTCCGTCAGGACCTGTTCCAATGCGGTAAAGGCCTGCTTGGCCAGCACGTCCGCATCGACTTCCGGCGTGCGCATTACCCCGGGCCACTGCATCACCTCGGCCACGGTCAGGGGACGGAGCCGGGTATCGTGCTCGTGCAGTCTCCACGAGGCATGCAACAACTGGCTCAGCCGGGCTTCATCGAATTCCAGCGGCTCCTCGCCGGCAACGCCGCGAGTGAGGCGCAGCGCGCAATCGACCTTGCCGCGATGCAGGCGAGCGCCGATGCGCTGACGAATCTCCGCCTCCGCCGTGCGCAGCTCCTCCGGCAGACGAAGACCGATTTCAAGATAGCGGTGATTCACCGAGCGGATTTCCCACACCAGGGTATCGTGGTCGGTATCGGACTGCGCCCGGGCAAAGGCCGTCATGCTGTGGATCATGGCGAATTCCGTGATTTCTGGGCCGGGGCGATGGTACCGCACTCCGGCATTCCGTGCCCGTCTCTGGCGACTCGCCGTCGGGCTGGACTATGCTTTAATACGGGGCCAAGACAAACATCGCGGCACGATTCCCGCCCACCGGGCCGCGAATAAACGGATTTCGAGACATGCCAGCACCGTCCAGCCTGCAGCACGCTTTGCCGCCGGGCCACAGGCTCGGGCACTACAGTATCGACAAGACGATCGGCGGCGGCGGCTTCAGCGTGGTCTACGAGGCCATGGACAACAACAATAATAAGAAAGTCGTCATCAAGGAATTCCTGCCCCTGGACCAGGTCCGCCGACGCGAGGACGCGAGCGTCGAATACGTATCCCAGGACTCCAACCAGAGCGCGGCCGCGGGGATTCGCCGATTCTTCAACGAGGCCGCAGCCCTTGCCAAGGTGAATCACCCCTATATCGTCAAGGTGCGCGACGTGTTCCGCGCCAACAACACGGTGTACATGGTCATGGATCATCACAAGGGCCATGACCTGCGCTGGTATGTGAAGCGCAACTCCGGGCGTTTGAGCGAACACTTCATTCTGACCGTATTCCCCAAACTGCTCGGCGGACTGGGCGAACTGCACAGCAACGATCTGCTACACCTCGATATCAAGCCCGCCAACGTCTACATCCGTTCCGGCGGGCGGCCCCTGTTACTGGATTTCGGCGCCGCGCGGCAACCGCTCATCAGTCGATTACGCTCCGGCCCCAATACCCTGACCATGGGCTATGCCCCGCTGGAACAGCATCGCAACGGACACATCGGTCCGTGGACCGATTTATATGCCATCGGCGCAACCATTTACGCCTGCATGGCCGGCAAGCCGCCCCCCGGTTCTCCCGGCCGCGCCGAAAGAGACACGCTCAAACCCGCAGTGCGCCAGTTCGCCGGCCGCTATTCGCGCCGGCTGCTGGATGCCGTGGACTGGTGCCTACATATGGACCAGACCCAACGCCCGCAGAACGTGCCGGCGCTGATGGATTTCCTGGCCGAGGACTGGATCGAGGAAGAAGAGCCCGGGCTGTGGCAAAAGCTGACCGGGCGACTGCCATGGACGAGATTGCAGCGATAGCGTAAGAAAGCCGTTATGAAGTACCAGATCGCCGATTACAGCCTGCGCGGTGCGCGCAGCGGAAACCAGGATCGCGTTGCCTACGCGGAGCGCGACAATTCCATTCTGCTTGTGGTGGCGGACGGGCTCGGCGGGCACGAAGGCGGCGAGCTCGCGGCCGAACTGCTGGTGCAACGCACCATCCACAGCTTCCGCTCCATACGCCGGCCGGTGATCGAGCAGCCGTCAGCCTTTCTCGCCCTGAGCATCCTGCAGGCCCACCACGCCATCAATGCCATGGGCCGTTCGCACAAACCACGCATCCAGCCGCGGACTACCTGCGTACTGTGCCTGATCCAGGACGGCTATGCCTACTGGGCTCATGTCGGCGACAGCCGCCTGTATCTGTTCCGCAATGGGGAGGTACACACGCGCACGCGCGACCACTCGGTCACGGAAAAGCTCCACCAGGAAGGCGTGCTCACCGAAGAAGAGATGAAGCACCACCCGGAAAAGAGCCGGCTGCTCAAATGTGTCGGCGGACCGCACGAACCATCCATCCGCCTGGGCAAGGAAACCCGCCTGGAGCCAGGGGATACGTTCCTGTTGTGCTCCGATGGCCTGTGGGAGGCGATGGACGTGGACGAGATACTGACGTGGCTGGGCAGCGCTCCCCTCGAGGACGCGGTCGTCGATATGCTGCTGGCGGCCGAGGCGAGGATGGGCGCCTCGTCCGACAACATCACCGCCGCCTGTCTGCGCTGGACCGACGAGGCGACCCGCCTGCCGCCGCGGCAGCATGGCACCGCCGGAGAGGTGGATCAGGCGGCCCTTTGGGCCCAGGCCGCTGCCGGACGCAATGAAGCGAGCAGCACCACCGAGCCGCTGCGGCCGGTGCCGGACAATGCGGAGACCCAGTCGCTGGAAGAGGAAATCGGCAAGCTCGAATCGTTTCTCGATGAGTACCTGAAGCGGTAACATCCCTCCCCCGCGGCCCTGTGCCGCCCCGTTTCACACCAAACCGAAGGAGTTGCCATGCGCCCCAGTGGACGCGCGCCCGACGAACTGCGCGAAATTCGCATCACCCGCCACTACACACGCCACGCCGAAGGATCGGTACTGGTGGAATTCGGCGCAACCCGTGTCCTGTGCAATGCCACCGTGGAGGAAAAGGTGCCGCCTTTCCTTAAGGGGAAACAGCAGGGCTGGGTGACGGCGGAATACGGGATGCTGCCCCGGTCTACCGGCCTGCGCATGGCGCGCGAGGCGGCACGCGGCAAGCAGAGCGGCCGCACCATGGAGATCCAGCGCCTGATCGGCCGTTCGCTCCGCGCCGCCATGGACCTGAAGGCCCTGGGTGAGCGCTCCATCACAGTCGATTGTGACGTCATCCAGGCCGACGGTGGCACGCGCACCGCATCCATTACCGGCGGCTGTGTCGCATTGGTGGATGCCATCGAGGGTCTGCGCAAGCGTGGTTTGCTCACCGAGGATCCGCTCAAGGGCCTGGTGGCCTCGGTCTCCTGCGGGATCTACCAGGGGACACCGGTGCTGGACCTGGACTACGACGAGGACTCCAACGCCGAGACCGACATGAATTTCGTCATGGCCGAGGACGGACAGTTCATCGAGATCCAGGGGACCGCCGAGGGAGCCACGTTTTCGCTGGAGGAAATGATGGCTATGACCGAATTGGCGCGCAAGGGAACGGCGCACCTCATCGCGCACCAGCGCCAGGCACTCGGGCTCTGACCATGAGCGCACGCATCGTTCTCGCCAGCAACAATGCCGGCAAGGTGCGCGAGATCGGTCAGTTGCTCGCGCCGCTGGAACTCGATGTCGTCCCGCAATCGCAGTTTGACGTGCCGGAAGCGGACGAGACCGGTCTCAGCTTCGTCGAAAACGCCATCCTCAAGGCGCGTCACGCGGCCGACCTAACCGGTTTGCCCGCGATCGCCGACGATTCCGGCATCGAGGTGGACGCACTGGACGGCCGACCGGGCATCTATTCCGCGCGCTACGCCGGCGTCGGCGCCTCCGATGCAGACAATCTGCAAAAGCTGTTGCACGAGCTCGACGGCGTGCCCGACGAAGAGCGCGGTGCGCGCTTCCAGTGCCTGATGGTGTACATGCGCCACGCCCAGGACCCGACCCCCATCATCTGCCAGGGTACCTGGGAGGGACGGATCGTCGTCGAGGCGCGGGGCCAAGGGGGCTTCGGCTACGATCCGGTGTTTTTCGTGCCCGAGAAGAACTGCACCTCGGCCGAACTGCCGGCGGAGGAAAAGAACCGCCTCAGCCACCGCGGTCAGGCCCTGCGCAAACTGCTCGCTGCCCTGCGCGAAGCGGGCATCCACGGCTAGCCAACGGATCCCCGGCCGGGAGTCGGGTCGCGGCTCAACTCACGATGCGAACTCGAGCTGCTCCTGGATCGCCTTGATGCCGTCGCGCGCGCACTGGTCATCGAGGTCGCCGGGCCTCTTCTTCATGGGCGCGCCTGAGACCCCCACCGCACCATACATATAGCCGCCCACCTTGATCGCCACGCCACCACCGACAATGCTGACGTGGTTCACCCCTTTGAGGAACTGCAGCTGCGGTCCCATCACCAGGGTGGAGTCCTGAATGGTTGCGGCGGTATACGCCTTGTCCTGGGCTAAACGAATAGTGTGGGCGCCGGCCAGGGGATTACGCACGAAGGCAAGCAGGTTCCCGTAGCGGTCCACTACCGCCACCGCCACCTGGTATCCCTGCTTGTAACAGGCGCGGGCGGCGGCCATGGCGACGGTATTGGCACTATCCATCGTCAGCACACGGGTCTTCACATAAGGGGGTTCATCGGCACCGGCGGCGCTCACCACCAGGGCCAGGAACAACAACGCATAGATTCTCATAACCGATCCTCCATACGATTCGCTGGGCGCCGCCCGGAGAGCGGGCGGCGGGGGATTATTGTACCGGGTCTGCCTGCGGCATTCTCTTGCTGTTTGTGTGTCGTCCGCGGCGATTCTCCACCGCCTCAGGTGAACGCGGACGCATGAAAAACACAGAACGCACCACTACGTGGCTATTTCCGCTGATACGCACTACGCTTTGTCTGCAGCGCAAGCTGTTTGCCTCCGACCGAAAGTGCGGGTTCCCCGCAATCCCTTTGGGTTCGATCCTTTCCTTCGATGTGCCCGTTGGGCGCAACAAGCCTGTCCCGTGCAGACGCACAGAGGAGTAGAAACAATGGAAGGTCTTAGCGATATCCGTATCGTCGGCATGGACGAAAAGCGTCCGCCAATCATCCGGAAGGAACCCTATATCGATCTGTATTTCAAACTGTCGCATCAGGCGCCTGCGGACTGGTGCCGGGAATTCAATTCCCTAATGTCCGGTCATCCGACCAAACCCGCGATCAAGGAGAAGGAAGGCCTGTATATCGAGGCCTGGGTGCGAACGCCCGACGAGATCGTACCCATGCTGGACCTGCTGAAAAAGCAGCTTGCCGAGTGCACGCGTCAGTACATCGAACGGGTCGAACTCTCCACTCGTGTTGCCGATGACGCGCGCGCCGCCCAGGCCCAGGCGGTCGACGGTGAGCAGGGACGTCTCAATCGCATCATCGCCAGCCTGGATTTCGGTGAGGCCACGGATGGACAATGAGCAGTGGTCACAAGCCGGTTCGCGATCGCCTGGTGATCGCCAAAAGCGACCAACAGACTACTCATTTCCCGACTTGTGGGAATCATCATTCTCCCCCGCCTGCACCAAATCCTTCAGCGTCCGCTGGTGCAACAGACCATCAACCGCCGCGTCGACCTCCCGCACCAGCTTTGCCACCTGCGGATGCATGGGCATGCGCACCATTGGCGGTATCGTCCGACCACGGATGGCATCAAGGATGCGGCGGATGGGAGTTGTATCCGGGGGTGTCCCCGGCAGCAGTCCCGGTGGTTCGTCGTCGGTGCGCACCAACAGGCCGTCGCGTTCCAACCGTTCGATGACCGAGGCCATGGCATCGGCCGGAACATGACAGTGATGCGCCAGCTCCTCCAAGGTCCACGGTTGCCTCTGGTTGTAATAGCGGCGACCAACGAGAAACATGGTCGCCAGGGCAAGGCGCTCGGCAAGCATGTTGCTGACATGGAAGTCGTGCTCGCCGCTGACCAGATAGTCGGGATGCTGCACGAAATAGGCGATGGCGGCCCCAACGAGCAAAATCAGCCAGGAGATGTACACCCACAACATGAACAGGACCAGGCTGGCAAAGGCGGAATAAATGGCATCGTAGCGTGCGGAACTGACGACAAAAGCAGTGAAGCCCCAGCCGACGCTTTCCCAAAGGGCGCCGGCCACCACCGCGCCAACGATCGCCGGCCACCACCGCACGCGCGCGTTCGGGATGAGCACGTAGAACACCGTGAAGGCGACGATCACCAGCAGATAGGGAAGTACCGAGGTGACCAGGGCATACAGCGCCCCCACGGGGGCAAAGGCCAGCAGACCCTGCACCCAGGGGTTCTTCAGCACATTGGCAGTGAGACCGAAGGCGACGACCACCAGAACGGGACCGACGATCAGGGCGGCCAGGTAATCGCGATAGCGGTGGATGAGCCGCCGCTGGTAGCGCACATGCCAGGTGTAATTGAAGGCCCCCTCGATCTTCTGCATGAGCGACACCGATGTGTAGATCAGCAGCGCCAGCCCCACCGCCCCCATCACCCCGACCTTTACATTGCCGACGAAGCCAATGATGCGGCCGACAACCTCTCCCGCCTTCGGTCCCAGGGGAGTGAGGGCGTTCATCAACGCGGGTTCGAGATAGGTGTAGGCCCCGAAGGCCTTGAAGACGGTAAACGCGAGGGCGAGCAGCGGTACCAGGGAGAGCAAAGTGGTGTACACCAGACTCATGGCGCGCAGGCTCAGTTCACCGCGGGCAAGCTCCTGCACCAGAACATAGGCGACGCGCAAACCGAACCACAGTCGCGCGCGCCAGCGCGGCATCTTGTCCAGCTGAACCGACCATAATCGACGATCGACTTCGCGGCGAATGCGGCCGCGCAGCGTGTCGCTTGCTGGGCCTGTTGGCACGCAATGAGCCCTCGACTTACGAACCCCCAGTTTACCGAAAGCCACTGGCACAAAGAATGGTGACAAGTCCCGCTAGTGCTCGCGATCTTCTCCTGCGATGAAACCCAACAGTCCCAGGCCGAGCATCACAAAGGTGATCGCCTGCCATTGCCAGAAGGCGAAGCTGAACCACAGGGGAATTCCCAGACGCTTCCAGTCCGTATGCACCCAGCCGATATTTCTCTGGGCGAGGTACAACCAGAACTGATTGAAGGCGACGGCGATCAGGGGCAGGAGGATGAGCAGCGCGGGAACGGCATAGAGGCGTCGCCGTACGATGGCCTGGGCCAGCAGCATGAACACGCCGATATCGAGCCCGAAGAACGCCAACAGGGCGAGAATCTCGTGTCCCTTGGGAACGTCCGTGGACAGGTCACGAATCAACAGGCGCTCCAGCCCCACCAACATGCCGAATGCCAGCCCGAAACGCAGGACGCGGAAGGCGACACGGGTCCAGGTGGTCGCCCCTGCCTCCATGCGCTTCCTGGCCGCGGAGACATAGGGCCACATCAACAGCATCGCCAGACCAAGGCCAATGGCGGACCAGTCGCTGCCGGCAGGGTTGTCGAGGTGCGAGGCCAGCGCGGAGGCAACGCGGTATCGCCAGTCGAATCCCCCCGGGTAGGTCCGCGCCGACAACCAGAAGCCCAGGATCAACACCGAGACGGATGCGAGATACCACCCGTAGGCCCGCACCCGAAGAAGATCGCGAATGAATTTTTCGTTGGCGCTTTTCATCGTCCGTTGCCATGAGCCTAGCCCAGATTGGCGGCGGCGTCGCGCGATTCATCCGGCTGCTCGTGGGGTATGTGCGCCTGTTATACTAGCCGCCCTGCCGCCGATACGCCGCGCCATGATCCAGCTGCCCGCCCCGCCACCTTTGTCGCTGTACGTGCACCTCCCCTGGTGCGTACGCAAGTGCCCTTACTGTGATTTCAATTCCCACGAGGCACGCGGAGCCATCGACGAGCCGGCCTATGTGGACGCGCTGCTGCGTGATCTGGAGCAGGACCTGCCACGGGTCTGGGGAAGAACGGTGCATGCGGTCTTTCTTGGTGGCGGCACTCCCAGCCTGTTCTCCCCGGAGGCCATCGACCGGCTGTTGTCGGAAGTGCGCGCACGCGTACCGCTGGACCCACGGGCGGAAATCACGCTGGAGGCCAACCCGGGAACCGTCGAACTGGAGCGCTTTCGCGGTTACCGCCAGGCCGGGATCAATCGGCTATCCATCGGCATCCAGAGTTTCAACAATGACAAGCTGGCAGCCCTGGGACGGATCCATGGGCGCGACGAGGCCTTGCGCGCAGCGCAGGCCGCACGCGATGCCGGCTTCGACAACTTCAATCTCGACCTGATGTTCGGCCTGCCGGGGCAAAACCTGGCCGAGGCGATGACGGATCTGGAGACGGCGCTGCAGCAACAGCCGACCCATCTGTCTCTGTACCAGCTCACTATCGAGGCCAACACCCTGTTTCATGCACAACCGCCGCAGCTGCCCGACGACGACACCGTCGCCGACATGCAGCTCGCATTGCAGGCACGGGTGGCGGAAGGCGGTTTTGCGCAGTACGAGGTGTCGGCCTACGCACGCCCGGGATACGAAAGCCGGCACAACCTCAACTACTGGCGGTTCGGCGACTACCTCGGTATCGGCGCCGGCGCCCATGGCAAGCTGAGCGACAGCGAAGGCGTCACCCGCCTGTGGAAACAGGGGCATCCCAGGACTTATCTGCAGACCGCCGGCAAACCGGAATCCCTCGGCGGCGAACAGCGACTGCCGAGACACGAGTTGGTCATTGAATTCATGCTCAACGCACTGCGATTGACCCAGGGTTTTCCGGTACACCTTTTCCAGGACCACACCGGCCTGCCCGTCAGCGCGGCCGAACCGGCCCTGCGCGTCGCCGAGGAACGTGGCTTGGTCGAGCGCGATGTCTTCACCATCCGCCCGACCGCACTGGGTCAGGCGCATCTCAACACCCTGCTGGAACTGTTCCTGGATCCGCAGGTGGATAACCGGCGGCCGGCATGATGCGCTTGCGTAAACGCTGGTGGATCGTACCGCTTCTGCTTGTGCCCCTGGCAGCGGGACTGGCTGCTTGGCGCGCGCACCTGCAACCTGTCGAGGCGCGCTTCACGCTGCTGGACAGCCAGCACGTCACACTCCAGTCCCTGCGCGGCCATCCCGTGTTGATCAGTTTTTGGGCCACCACCTGCAGGCCGTGCCTGAACGAGATTCCGGCCCTGTCGGCGTTCTATCGCCGGTGGCATCCCCAGGGCATGGACATGATCGCCGTGGCCATGCCCTACGATCCGCCGTGGAGCGTGGCCGACGTGCAGCAGCGTCTGCACATCCCCTATCCCGTCGCCCTGGACTTCAACGGCGCGGTGATCCATGCCTTCGGCGATATCACCCTGATTCCGACAACGGTGTTGCTGGGTCCCGATGGCCGCGAGCGCTGGCGCCATACGGGAACCTTGGACTTCGCGCGCCTGCGCGCTAGCATGCGCGCCATACTCAAAGAGAACCAGAACGACTGAGCGCGGCGCGCGCGTTCAGTCGCCGGAGCAAAGAAGAATGCACGAGATTGTCTACGGAATCGTCAAGAGCCTGCACATCGTGTTCGTGATCTCCTGGTTCGCGGCCCTGTTCTATCTGCCGCGGTTGTTCGTGTACCACGCCATGGCCGAGGACCGCATCGGCATCGAACGCTTCAAGGTAATGGAGCGCAAACTGTTCGGCATGATGACCTTCGCCGGCGTACTGGCGATCGCCTTCGGCCTGTATCTGTGGCTGGGAATCGGCATCCATGGGACCTGGCTGTACATCAAGCTGGTCCTGGTCGCGGTGCTGGTCGCGTATCACATCTACTGCGGCAAACTGATGATCGACTTCCGGAACGACCGCAACCGCCACAGCCACGTCTTCTATCGCTGGCTGAACGAGTTTCCCCTGCTTCTCATTGTTGCCATCGTGCTGCTGGTGGTTTTCAAGCGGCCGGCCTAGGCCGCCGCGTCAGTACATCTCCATCGGGTCCACATCCACCGACCAGCGGACCCGTCGCGCCGCCGGCAGTTCCTCGATCACCGCCAGCCATGCACGCAGGAACGGGTGCAGGACACGGCGCTCGTCTGCCTGCACCAGCAACTGCGCACGGTAGTATCCGGCGCGCCGCTCCATCAGCGAGGCCAGGGCGGGAAACAGGCGAAGCCCCCCGGGCAACGGCGGCGCCTGCTCCCGCGCCTGCTCCAGCATCGCCAACGCCTCTCCCTTGTGCTTGGACTCGGCGCGCAAGAGCGCGAGATAAGCGAAGGGCGGATACGCCGCCTCGCGCCGCTGCGTCAATTCGTACTCGCTGAAACCGCGGTAATCGTGCTGCTGCAGGGCGGCGAATACCGGATGATGCGGATGCCAGGTCTGGATCAGAACCTCGCCCGGACGGTCGCCACGTCCGGCGCGGCCGCTCACCTGGATCACCTGCTGCGCGAGAAACTCGGCCGCGCGAAAATCCGACCCGTACAGCCCCTGATCAACATTGAGC
>Ga0316575_10000623_pt1 | contig 10444 bp, 7 predicted proteins | sample J5NA_FD_203072 | JGI IMG/M metagenome (GOLD analysis project Ga0316575, IMG submission 203072) | Rhizosphere microbial communities from salt marsh grasses in Alabama, United States - J5-7_050615r2r3 | ecosystem: Host-associated > Plants > Roots > Rhizosphere | place: USA: Alabama | collected...
CTTCGGCGAAAGCATCGTCGACGCGGCTAAAAAGGCTCAATTCCGCCAAAGTCATCTGTTTTTCGAAGAGCTAACTTTAAGCCTGGTTTTGGTGACAATGCGATACTCCTGTTTTGGAGCCAACATTTTTTTCCTCGCGGTTTTGACCCTTGGCAGCTTTTGCTATGCGGACGAACCGACTTTCCCGCGTATTGTATTTCCCCACATGGCGTCGACCGACATCAATCACGAAGACTACTATTTTCACGCGCTGTTGCTGATGGCGCTGGAGAAAACCGAAGCCGAGTACGGCGGGGTGCAGCTGCTGCAGCACGACCAGTACCTGTTCGACAACCGTCTTCGCCGCGAACTGCAAAAAGCCAATCTGGATGTGATTTGGTCGGTCGTGCCGGCCAATTTCAATTGCGATCTACTGCCGATCCCGGTTTCGCTTCTCGGCGACCTCAACGATTACCGCCTGCTGCTGATCCGGCAGAACGATCAGGCGCGCTTCGACGCGATCGACAGCCTCGACGGCTTGCGCACACTGGAGGGGGGCATGGGGCAGCAGTGGAGCGATACCGATATTTTGCGAGCCAACGGCCTCAGTATCGTGACCGCACCGGGCTACGGAAAGTTGTTCTACATGCTCGCGGCGGGGCGCTTTGACTACTTTGCGCGTGGCATTTTCCAGATCTACAGCGAAGTCAACATGTATCCCGCACTGCATTTGCAGATCGAGAACAACTTGATGCTGCACTACCGCAATCCGTTTTATTTCTTTGTCAGAACAAATGAGGTCGATCTCGCCCGGCGCTTGCAACTGGGATTGCAAAGAGCGCAGGCGGACGGCAGTTTTCGATCTCTACTGGAGAGTATTCCACGACACAAACTCGCGCTGGCGGAACTCAAAGGTTCCACCAGGAAAGTGTTGGAGCTGGACGAGGCCGCGGCTTTTATCCCTGACGATCAAGCTCGACAGTGCGCCGACCGCTACGGCGTACCCTAGCCAAAACCCTCAAAGACTGAGCGGATCCAGCCACAACTGCTTATCGTCCACCGGCGTATTTTCGGGCAGCAGCGGATTGCGAAGATTGATGATGTGCCGGCTTTTGAGATTGGCTTTTTGCAGTACATCTTTGACGGTCGGATCGTTGAAGAAGTAGTGGGCAAAACTGCCGTCGGCGAGCGCGGCGCGCAAACCTTTCTCCAGCGTTGCTGCCAACGCGCGATTGTTTTTCTGCACAAAAAAGTAGTAGGGACTTGTGTAGGACAGCAGCAAGTGTTTTTCGACTGTTAGTTCCAGGTCCGGTCGGCTTTCGATCTCCGCCCAGGGCTCCTGCACGCCGCGCGGAAATGCGTCGAAACGCCCGCCGTCGAGCATGTAAAATATGTTGTCGTACTTGGTGACCTTGACGACGTTCAGGCCGTTGGCTTCAAGAATTTGGGTGTCCGGCCAGTCGAAGCCCTGTCCGAGCGTGACGCGCTTGAGGTCGTCAAGCGTATTGATATTATCGAATTTGCTTTGATCGCCACGGTGTATCATTAACACCCGAAATCCTAACAGCCCGCGATACAGCGGAAAGCGTATAGGCAGCATGTTGGTCTCGTTGTCCGGACTGGTGGCGAACCAGCAGATATCCAGCTGGCCAGAATTGAGTTCCTCGACGACGCGAGCGGTCGTCGAATTTTCAGCGCTGGGGTCAATCTCGTAATCGTGACCGGTTTTGGGGAGAATCAGCCGCAACAAACCTTTGGCATAGTTCGAATTGTTGTTGTCTGAATTCAGAACCACCAGTTTTTCCGCGTGAGCATCGAACGCGAAAATGGTAAAAGCGAGGGCGAGAATTGCGCATGCGCCGCGCAAAAAAGATAAAAAGGGTTGGAAGGATAAATTCGTCATCAAATACATCACCTTGGCACTAAGCTAACTTTAGTCAATATTCGGCCACTTGTCACCTGACTACGGCTCCGCAGTTTTTGATGAGACATCCAAACTTATATTCATGGCAATTAAATTTTAGTAATCGAAATGTCGAACGCAATATTGTTTTTGAATAAGCAGGCGGATCGTAGAATCAAGCGCGGGCATCCCTGGCTCTATTCCAATGAAGTGGACAATGAGCGCAGCCCGCTTAAATCTTTTGCGGCGGGTGATATTGTCGAACTGCGCAGCGCCGGTGGCGACGTTCTGGGTCTGCTCATGCTGAATCCGCACGCCTTGATATGCGGACGACTGCTGGCGCGCGATGTGAGCGTTACCATCGACACCAAGTTTTTCGTGCAGAGAATTCGCAGCGCGGTGGCGCTGCGCGAATTGTGCTTCCCGAAATCCTTTTACCGGGCAGTTTATGGAGATTCCGACGCACTGCCGGGATTGGTAGTCGATCGCTTTGACGACGTCCTGGTTGTGCAGTTTGCGACAGCGGGCATGGAAAAGTTGCGCATGCATATCGAGTCCGCTCTCGACGAGGTTTTTGCTCCCAAAGGAATTGTGTTCCGCAACGATCACTCGGCGCGCAGTTTGGAAAATCTTGCCGACGAAATCGACATCGTCGGTTCCGTACCCGAATATTTAACGGTGGAAGAAAACGACACGCAATTTCGGGTGTCCGCGCGACAGGGACAGAAAACGGGATGGTTTTACGACCACCGTTTAAATCGACGATTTTTGCAGGGCTTGGTGGCAGGTAAATCCGTACTCGATGTCTTTTCCTATGTCGGTGCCTGGGGGCTGCAGGCGGCGATGTCCGGAGCCAAATCGTTGTGCTGCGTCGACGCGTCGCAAGAGGCCTTGGCGTTGTGCGAGGACAATGCCGCCCTCAATGGCCTGGCGGAAAAAGTTCGTTGTATGAAAGGCAAGGCGGTGGAGGTGATGAAGGCGAGTATTGCTGCGGGTGAAAAGTATGACGTCGTCGTGCTCGATCCGCCGGCGTTTATCAAAAAGCGCAAAGATCAAAATGCCGGTGAAAAGGCCTACCGCCATATCAACGAGTTGGCGCTGAGGCTGTTGAGTCCGGGTGGAATTTTGGTATCGGCATCGTGCTCGATGCCCTTGAACAACGACACCTTGACCGACATTGTGCGCGGCGCCAGTCACCATTTGGACCGGCGCGCACAGTTATTTCATATCGGCGCGCAAGGACCGGATCACCCGATTCATCCGGCCGTGCCGGAAACACAATATATCAAAGCGCAGTTTTATCGAGTCGATTGACGGGGCGCGAAACCCCGACCTCAGTCTCCGCGCGATTTGCGTTTGCGCGGAGCTCTATCGTCACCAAATTTGAATTTCGGCTTGTCTTTTTTTCTCGGCCCTTTATCCGCAGGCTTTTTGCGGCTGAACGATTTTTCCGATTCGTCGACAACGCCGTCAAATAGCGACAGGTCGAGAGCCTTTTGGCAGACGCGGGTTTTTTGCAGAATGCGGAAGGTATCCTTCGGCATGCCGATCGGCAAATCGACGGTGCTGAAACTGTCGTATATTTTAATGTGGCCGATAAACGCGCTGTCGATATCCGCTTCGTTGGCGATGGCGCCGACAATGGAGCCCGGTTTGACCCCGTCGCGATGGCCAACTTCAATGCGATAAGTTTCGAGTTCCTCGTCGGCGACGCGCTCGACTTTTTCGCGCGGATCTTTCTTGCGATTTTTTTTGTCGCGCGGTTGTTCGTCGTCGCGGCGATGACTTTTCGCTTCGGGCACGTCCTTGATAAACAGGGGTTGATCGCCTTGCGCGAGCAGGGCCAAAGCGGCGGCCAGATCTTCCGCGCCGATTTCATTCACTTTTTGGTAATTTTGAATCAGCTCGCGAAAGGTCGGAAGCTGTTCGGAATTCAGGGCCTCACCGATTTTGCGCATAAATTTTTCAACGCGCTGTTCGTTGATGTCGGCGGCGCTGGGCAACTTCATCAAATCGATCTGCTTGTTGGTCGCGCGTTCAATCGAGCGCAGCAAGTGCATTTCGCGCTTGGCGACAAACAGTATGGCTTCGCCCGAGCGACCGGCACGGCCGGTACGACCAATTCGATGCACGTAGGCTTCGGTGTCGTAGGGAATGTCGTAGTTCAGTACATGGCTGATGCGTTCGACATCGAGACCGCGCGCGGCGACATCGGTGGCGACCAGGATATCGATCTGGCCCTTTTTCAATTTGGCGATCGTGCGCTCGCGAATCGCCTGTGAAATATCGCCGTTCAATGCGGTCGCATTGTAGCCGCGGGCCGACAGTTTTTCCGCCAGTTCCACGGTGGTGGTCTTGGTGCGCACAAAAATAATCATCGCGTCGAAGCTTTCCGCTTCGAGAATGCGCGTGGTCGCGTCGAGTTTGTGCAAACCGGTAACCGGCCAGTAGCGCTGCCGAATGGTTTCCGCGGTCGAGGTTTTTACCTCGATTTTTACCTGCTCCGGATTGTGCAGGTAAGTGTTGGCCACTTTCGCAATTTCGCGCGGCATGGTCGCCGAAAACAGCGACATTTGACGCTGTTCCGGTATGTGGCTGAGTACCCATTCGACATCGTCGATGAAGCCCATGCGCAGCATTTCGTCGGCTTCGTCGAGAACCAAATGGCGGAGCTTGTCGAGTTTCAAGGTGCCTTTGCGCATGTGGTCCATGACGCGCCCCGGGGTGCCGACCACGACGTGCACGCCGCGCTTTAACGCGCGAATCTGGGTGTCGTAGCCCTGACCGCCGTAAATGGGCAGAACGTGGAAGCCTTTGATGTAGTGGGCGTAGGACTGAAATGCCTCGGCGACCTGGATCGCCAGTTCCCGCGTCGGCGCAAGCACCAGAACCTGGGGTTCCTTTTGCTTGAGGTCGAGGTTCTGCAGAATCGGCAGGGCAAACGCGGCGGTCTTGCCGGTCCCGGTCTGTGCCTGGCCGAGAATATCGCGACCTTGCAGCATCAGCGGGATCGCCAGAGCTTGAATGGGAGAGGGTGTCTCGTAACCAATATTGCTCAAGACTTTGAGCAGTGAATCATTGAGCCCGAGTTGGGCAAAGGAGGGGCTTTCGCTCATGAATTTTCCTGGAATAGGGGGGCGCTGCCGTAGCAGGGCGGCGGATTATACAGATCTTTGCCGGGCGCTGGTGAAATTTTATCCAGCGCGCCGAATGTTTACCACTAGTGGTGGTGCCCGCCGGGGCCGTGCACGTGCCCGTGGCTCAGTTCTTCCTGGCTCGCTTCGCGAACCTCGACGACGTCAATATCAAACACGAGGTGTTTGCCGGCCAGAGGATGGTTGGTGTCGACGTCGGCGTTGAATTTACCGACTTTGATCAGGGTGACATCGCGCGGACCGTGTTCGGTGTTGACCGACACGCGCATTCCCGGCACGAGGCGATTTTTCAGTCGCTCGTAGTGAAGGATGTGTTTGAGCGGGACGCGCAACTCCGAGTTCTCGCGACGCGGGCCGTAGGCTTGCTCCGGGTTGAGTACGGTGGTGAATTTGTCCCCCGTCTGATGACCCTGAAACGCCTCTTCCAGCGCCGGCATAAGGTTGTCGTGCCCCATCAGGATCAGGACCGGATGATCGCCGTTACTGGTTTCGATCTCGGCGCCGTCCTTCTCGCTCAAGCGGTAGTGGAAGCTGACAACGGAATTGGGGCCGATATGCATACTGGGAGTCTCAGAGGTGTCGCGAACAAAGCTTGGCCGCGCATTTTCCACGATTTTCCCTGCAAAGGGAATGTTTGAGCGGTTTTGTGCTGGGCAAGAGCGACGAGTATCGCTATCCTGCCACGCTTTGCGTTTTTGGGCTGAACCGGAGAGCTCGACTATGATCGCTGGTCGCATCGCGGCACTGTTCGCTGCCGTGTCGATGATCCTGATGTCCGCGTGTGCGCCCGAGGGTGGCAAAGCCGCGGGCTCGGCCAAGGCCTTGCTGGAACAAAATACCTGTCTCGCTTGCCACCGTCTCGACGGTGTCGCGATCGGGCCGGCCTTTGTCAACGTCGCCGAACGCTACGGCGATCGGCCCGACGCCGTCGACTACATCGCCGGCCGCATCGCCAGTGGCAGCACCGGTCACTGGGGCTCGGGGCAGATGCCGTCCTTCGCCGCTTTGGACGAGGGCAAACGCAAAACCATTGCCAAATATATTCTGTCGCTGGCCAAAGCCAAGTGAAGAGCTTTAACCATGGGCTTGCAAAGAGCGCTGTTGGGCCGACCAGGTCTGTAGTCGTTGCGCAGTTGCCCACCCTTCTGCAAGAGTATTGATGAATCAACACCGCAAAGTACACGCTGCGGCTTTTCCTGGGTCCGGGTATGAGTCGCTCGCAAACCTCAGCTTGTCGTTGCTACAGGCTGGCGCGCAAGTGTATGATTGCGCTACCACAAAACACATCAGTCACGGGAGTTGTCGATGAGCATTACTGGAAACCTCTACTATAACGGCACCTGGCAGCAGGGCTTGGGCGGCACCTATCAGGCCGGCAATCCCGCCACCGGCGAATCGCTGGCGCCGACCATGACCATGGCGACTCGCGCCCAGGTGGTAGAGGCGGTCGCTGCCGCACAAGAGGCATTCCTCATATATAAGGACAGCTCGCTTGCCGAGAGGGCTAAATTTTTGCGCGAGTGCGCGAAAGAAATTGAGGCGCTCGGCGAGGAGCTGTTAACGCGAGTTAGCGAAGAGACGGGCTATCCCTTGGCGCGCGCCGAAGGTGAACGCAATCGCACCTGCGGGCAACTGCGCATGTTTGCCGATTTGGTTGAAGGCGGAAGTTTTCTGGATCCTCGCATCGACACCGCACAGCCGGATCGCAAGCCGGCTCCCAAGCCCGACCTGCGCTATTTGAATCAGGCCCTCGGCCCGGTCGTGGTGTTCGGGGCAAGTAACTTTCCGCTGGCATTTTCGGTCGCCGGTGGCGACACCGCCTCGGCGCTGGCCGCTGGCTGCCCGGTCTTGGTCAAAGGCCATTCCTCGCACCCAGGCACCTCGGAACTTGTCGCGCAGGCGATGGGGCGTGCGGCGAAAAACTGCAAGATGCCCGCCGGTGTATTTTCATTGTTGATGGGCTCCGGAGCCGAAGTCGGCTCCTGTCTGGTGGAAGCGCCAGAGGTGAAGGCGGTCGGCTTCACCGGTTCCTTCGCCGGCGGCATGGCGCTGTTCAAGTTGGCCAATGCCAGACCGGAACCAATTCCAGTGTTTGCCGAAATGGGCAGCGTCAATCCCGTATTTCTCTTGCCCGGGGCGCTGAAAGCTTCGGCGGCTGCCTTGGCCAAACAATTTGTCGTGTCCTTGACGATGGGAACCGGCCAGTTCTGCGTCAACCCCGGTCTGGTCATCGCGGTCGATGGCCCCGAGCTCGACGAGTTTGTCGCCGCGACGGCAAAGGAACTCGCCGATGTCGGTGCGGGTGTAATGCTCAACGAACGCATTTGTTCCGCATACTGCGGCGGCTTGGAGCGCTACAGCGCGGTTGCAGGAGTCGAAATGCTGGCCCAGGGCCACGCCATCAATGTCGAAGAAGGTTTTCGCGCACAGGCGAGCCTGCTCGGCACCAGCGCCGAGAACTTTATTTCCAACAAGCAGATTCACGAGGAGATTTTCGGCCCGGTATCGCTGTTGGTGCGCTGCAAAAATGACGCTCAGCGCCTGCAGGTGCTCGCTCATCTCGGCGGTCAGTTGACCGGCACTATTCACTGCGCGCCCGGCGAACTGGAGGGGCATCGCGATCTCGTGGACGCGCTGACGCGCAAAGTCGGCCGCCTGGTGATCAACGGCTTTCCGACCGGCGTCGAAGTGTGTCCCTCGATGGTGCATGGCGGACCCTTTCCGGCCTCGACCGATGCGCGTTTTACGTCGGTGGGAACGGCGGCGATTTATCGCTTTTTGCGAGCGGTGTGTTATCAGAATTTTCCGGAGTATTTATTGCCCGACGCTCTGAAAAATTCGAATCCGCTCAATTTAACCAGAACGATTAACGGGCAAGCGACTAAGGCAGTTGTATGAAGAAGAAAAAATTGCGCAGCCAGGAATGGTTTGGCGGCAATGACAAAATGGGGTTTGTGCATCGTTCGTGGTTGAGAAACCAAGGCTATCCGAACGACTATTTTCAAGGCAAGCCCGTCATCGGCATATGCAACACCTGGTCCGAGTTGACTCCCTGCAACGGTCATTTGCGAGAAATTGCGGAAGTGGTAAAGCGCGGCGTGGTTGAAGCCGGAGGCGTGCCATTTGAATTTCCGGTGATGTCGCTCGGCGAAACCATCATGCGTCCGACGACAATGCTGTTTCGCAATCTGGCGAGTATGGATGTCGAAGAAAGCATTCGTGCAAATCCACTCGACGGCATTGTCTTGTTGACCGGTTGTGACAAAACCACACCCTCGCTGATCATGGGCGCCAGCAGTGTCGATCTGCCCACGATAGTTGTGCCCGGGGGACCGATGCTGAACGGAAAATTCCGCGGAGGCGAAATTGGCTCCGGCTCGTTCAACTGGCAAATTAAAGAGAAAATGGACACCCTGGAATTTTCCGAAGAAGATTTGCAGGAAGCGGAAATTTGCGCTGCTCGCAGCGCCGGGCACTGCAACACCATGGGCACCGCCTCAACGATGGCAACGATGGCGGAAACACTCGGCCTGACCTTGCCCGGTGCTTCGTCGATTCCTGCGGTCGACGCGCGCAAAAAAGTGATGGCGCAATTGTCCGGTCGTCGCATTGTCGACATGGTCAATGAAGATTTAAAACTTTCCGATATTTTAGTGCGTCAAGCATTTGAAAATGCCATCGTGGTCAACGCGGCGGTTGGCGGCTCGACCAATTTTATTGTCCACCTGCAGGCTATCGCCGGTCGCATCGGTGTCGAGTTAAAACTTGAAGACTTTGACGAAATCGGCGGACAAATTCCGCTGCTGGTCAATTTGATGCCGTCCGGAAAATATCTGATGGAAGACTACTTCTATGCGGGCGGACTCGGTGTGGTAATGAAAGAGCTTGGCGATTTGTTGCATTGCGATATTGTGACCGCCAACGGTTCAACGTTTAACGAAAATTACAAAAAGGCCGTGTGTTACAACCGCGAAGTAATCACAACGCGGGACAAGCCATTAAATCCCGCTGCGGGTATTGCGGTGTTAAAAGGCAATCTCGCCGAAAACGGTGCGGTGATCAAACCGTCAGCTGCAACACCAGCGTTGATGAAACACCGGGGTAAGGCCGTCGTGTTTGAGAGTATGGAAGACTACCACGCACGCATCGACGATCCCGATCTCGACATCGATGAAGACAGCGTGATCGTTTTGAAAGGGGTCGGACCGAAAGGGTATCCGGGAATGCCGGAAGTCGGCAACGTCGATTTACCCAAAAAATTGATTCTCAAAGGCGTGAAAGACTTGGTGCGAATATCCGATGGGCGCATGAGTGGCACGGCCTACGGCACCGTGATTTTGCATGTGTCTCCCGAGTCTTCGATCGGAGGCAATCTGGCGCTGGTGGAAAATGGCGACGAAATCGAATTGAATGTGGAAAAGCGTCTGCTGCAATTGCATGTTTCCGACGAGGAACTTGCGGCGAGAAGAGCGCGCTGGCAGGCGCCGGAACCCTTGGCAACTCGCGGCTACGTGAAGATTTATATCGATCACGTCGAGCAGGCGCATTTGGGAGCCGACCTCGATGTTCTGGTCGGCAAGTCCGGATCGAAAGTGGATCGCGATCTGCACTAGGGACCTGTTATGTCCTCCGCGCCCCGGTTTGTTGCCGGGGCGACAATAATAAAGTCAGTGGAGAAATCCTATGTTAATTATCTATTTGTTGCTCAGCGTCGTCGTAATTGTTGTCGGTACCGCGCGCTTTAAAATCCATCCCTTTATTGTCCTGCTGCTGGTAGCGCTGGCTTACGGCTTTCTCGCCGGTATGCCGGTCGCCGACATAATCAGTTCTGTCAACGAGGGCTTTGGTAAAACGCTCGGCGGAATCGGGCTGATTATTATTCTGGGTGTCATCATCGGCGCGTTTCTCGAAAATACCGGCGGTGCCTATGCAATCGCCGAGAAAATTCTCAATATACTCGGTCGAAAAAATGTACCGCCGGCGATGGGCCTGATGGGTTACGTGGTGTCGATTCCGGTATTTGCCGACAGCGGTTTTCTGCTGCTCAGTGCACTGAACAAATCGCTGTGTAAAAAGGCGGGAATTACCCTGGCCGGTGCGGCAATTGCGTTGAGCCTCGGGTTGACCGTCTCGCACACCATGGTGCCACCGACACCGGGGCCAATCGCCGCCGCTGGCATATTAAACGCCGATTTGGGCCTGGTGCTGATGATCGGGATTCCGGTGACCATTGTGTCGCTCACCGTCAGCATCTTGTTCGCGACACTGTATGTGGCTCGACGAGTGCAGATAGATCCCTATCCTGATGGCGAAGAAGTTGTTCAAACCGAAACTCAGGATGCCCCCAGTGCGTCGATGTCATTGCTGCCGATTGTGATTCCGATTTTGTTGATTGTTGCAAAGTCGT